>Ga0247820_10000338_pt1 | contig 24401 bp, 12 predicted proteins | sample 13C_Glucose_Day1_2_FD_192480 | JGI IMG/M metagenome (GOLD analysis project Ga0247820, IMG submission 192480) | Soil microbial communities from agricultural site in Penn Yan, New York, United States - 13C_Glucose_Day14 | ecosystem: Environmental > Terrestrial > Soil > Agricultural land | place...
GCATTCTTCGGCCTTGGCCTGCTGCTGGCGTTCACCCCTTGCTCGCTGCCCATGCTGCCGATCCTCGCCGGCCTGGTCATGGGCAACGGCGCCAGTGCACGACGTGGCTGGGTGCTGGCCGGGGTCTACGTGCTGAGCATGGCGCTGGTGTATGCAGGGCTCGGCGTGGTCGCTGCGCTGCTTGGCGCCAGCCTGCAAGCCTGGCTGCAGCAGCCTTGGCTGTTGGGCAGCCTGGCGGCGCTGTTCGTGATACTTGCTCTGCCGATGTTTGGCGCTTTCGAATTGCAATTGCCAGCCGCCCTGCGTGATCGCCTGGACCGTGCCGGGCAGAGCACCCGGGGCGGCAACCTCTACGGTGCGGCGCTATTGGGGGCACTGTCCGGCCTGCTGCTCGGGCCGTGCATGACCGCCCCGCTGGCCGGCGCCCTGCTTTACATCGCGCAGAGTGGCGATGTGCTGCAAGGCGCGCTGGTGCTGTTCAGCCTTGGCCTGGGCATGGGTGTGCCACTGCTGTTGCTGGTGACCTTGGGCAACCGCTACCTGCCGCGCCCGGGCGCCTGGATGGAGCGGGTAAAGGGTGTGTTCGGCTTCGTGTTCCTGGCCATGGCCCTGTACACCGTACGCAGCCTGCTGGCCGCTCCGCTGCTGCTGGCCTTGAGCGGTGCATGGCTGATTGCACTGGGCTGGGCCGCGTGGCCGGCCCTGCAGCGCTTGCCTGCCTTGCGCGCCGTACCGCTGCTGGGTGCATTGTGGGGCGGCCTGCTGCTGATAGGCGCTGCCGCCGGTGGCGATGACCTCTGGCAGCCGTTGCGCCCGTTTGCCGGCGGCCCCGCACCTTCGGCCACTCAGCACGCCGAAGATGCGTTTGTCACCGTCAGCCGCCCGGAGGACCTGCAACGTGAGCTCGATGCGGCCAAAGCCCGTGGCCAATGGGTGATGGTCGATTACTACGCCGACTGGTGCGTATCGTGCAAAGTCATGGAAAAAAAGGTGTTTGCCCGTGACGATGTGCAAGCCAGCCTGGCCGGCGTGCACCTGCTGCGCCTGGACGTGACCGCCGATGCCCCCGCCAGCCGCGCGCTGCTGCAACGCTACCAGGTACCCGGCCCACCCAGCATCATCTGGCTCGGCCCGGAAGGCGAAGAACGCCGCGCACGGCGCATCACCGGCGAGGTGGATGCGGCCGCATTCCTGCAACATTGGGCCCAGACCAGGAGCCAAGGTTGATGCTGACGGTAACCCTGGGGCCCCTGACCATGGCCCTCAATCATCTGTTGATGCTCGCCGCTCTGGGCATCGCCAGCCTGGTCGGCTGGTGGGTCGCCCGGCGAGGCGGCGAAAGCCCGGAGTCGGCGCTATTCAACCTGTTCCTGATCGGCCTGCTGTGCGCTCGCCTGGGCTTCGTGCTGGCCTACTGGCCGATGTACCGCGATGACCTGGTGCAGGTGATCGACATCCGCGACGGTGGCTTTCTGCTCTGGTCGGGGCTGATCGGTGTCGTGCTCGCCAGCCTCTGGCAAGCCTGGCGCCACCCCGGGCTGCGCCGCCCGCTGGGCTGGGCACTGTTCAGTGGCGCGCTGTTCTGGGGCCTGGCCAGCCTAGGCAGCCATCTGTACAGCAAGGGCACCGAGCTGCCAGAGCTGAGCCTGCGCAATGCCAGCGGGCAATCGGTTGCACTGCACAGCTATCGCGGCAAGCCGCTGGTGATCAACATATGGGCGACCTGGTGCCCGCCGTGCCGCCGGGAAATGCCGGTGCTGCAACACGCCCAGGGTGAGTACCCTCACGTGACTTTCCTGTTCGTCAACCAGGGCGAGACGCCGGAAAACGTCAGCACCTTCCTCGCCACCACCGGCCTGAGCCTGACCCATGTGCTGTTCGACGGCACCGGCATCCTGGCCCAGCGGGTAGGTTCGATGGCCCTGCCCACCACCCTGTTCTACGACGCCAACGGGCGGCTGATCGGCAGCCACCTGGGCGAGCTGTCCCGGGCCAGCCTGCACCGTGCCCTGGAACCTTTCGAACGGGCCGCTGCGCCCGCCCCTGCCGCACAAGGAAAATGACATGCGACTGACTGCACTGCTGCCCCTGTCCCTGGCCCTGCTGACCGCCCCGCTGGCGCATGCCGAAACGCTGCCCAAGGCAATCGAGCAACTGCAAGCCAAGGGCGCCGTGATCAAAGGCAGCTTCGATGCGCCCAATGGCCTGCGCGGTTACGCCGCCGAGTACCAGAACAACGGCATCGCCCTGTACCTCACACCCGATGGCAAGCATGTACTGGTCGGCAGCCTGTTTGACGAACAGGGCCAGGACCTCAGTGCCGCCCCCCTGGAAAAGCTGGTGTACGGGCCCATGTCCAAGGCCATCTGGGCAAAGCTGGAAAAAACCAGCTGGATCGCTGACGGCAAAGCCGATGCACCGCGCAAGGTATATCTGTTCAGCGACCCGAACTGCCCGTACTGCAACATGTTCTGGCAGCAGGCACGGCCATGGGTGGAGTCGGGCAAGGTACAGCTGCGCCATATCATGGTCGGCATCATCCGCGAGGACAGCCCAGGCAAATCGGCGGCACTGCTGGCCGCCAAGGACCCGGCCAAAGCGCTGGAACAGCATGAGAAAGCAGGCAAGGCCAGTACGCTGAAAGCGCTGGACAAGGTGCCAGAGGCGGTGCAGCAGAAACTGGCGGCGAACCTGGCCTTGATGGAAGAAATGGGCCTGCAGGCCACCCCGGCGATCTTCTATCAGGATGAGCAGGGCAACCTGCAGAGCCAGCAAGGGGCACCGCGGCCGGAGTTGTTGGGGAAGATTCTCGGCAAGCGTTAAATGTTGCAGATTTCGGGTTCTCGGTGCTCCTGAGATCGAGCGCCGCGCGGGCGGCGCTCGATCTCGCAAGCGCAACAATACCCCTCCCTGAAAGACGGGGGACAAAGCAGGTCCCCTTCCACCCGGCTATTGAGTTGCCCGCCGAAAACATCACGAAACACTAATCACAAAAAAAACGCTATAAACGCATCGCAATCAATTCAAAGAATAAAAGCGAAAAGGACTACACCACCTCAAGAAAACCTGCCAGAACATCTCAATAAACGACAAGATCCACCCATCCTACTTAGTCTCTGTAGGAAAATACCTAAGCATTATTCTTACATTTAAAAACCCCAATAAACCGCCGCATCAGTTTCGCTCGCTCAGGGCCGGATTAACACAGGTTGACATTTGCCAACCCTACAGCAACTCTTGACGCAGGCTTACTCTGCAGCCTGGCTGGCTTCAGTCACAGCACTTGAATTGCATCCCAGAGACGAAATGAAAACAATAAGAACCTACAACTATGAAATACTTAACTTTGAACCACCCCCAAACAACAACCTAACGCACCGGACTTCCCCGCCTCGGCCATGCCAGAGGACAAACATCACTCTATTATTGTGCACTCAGCTCATTGGCTACACGATCATCAACGCCACCATTCAAAACAATGAAGAAAACCTCCCGAAACGTATCGAATACTGGGTGACCGCAGCCACCTCTTTGCGGGTAAATCGACTCCCACAGGCTCGCCGCTGTATGTGATACAACGCAAAACCTGTGGGAGCGGGGTAGCCCGCGAAGAGGCCGTTACAGACTAAGCTGTGGCTGTCACAACCCCTCCAGCTCCGTCATCAGATCACTCAACCGATCCACCTTGCCCTCATCCAGCGCGCTGCCCTGCAGCCCACGCACATACTCCGCCAGCTCCTCAACCGTACTGCACTCGAACATCGCCCGCAGCGGCACCTTCAGCTGCAACTGTTTCTGCACCCGCGAGGCAATCTGCGTTGCCAGAAGCGAATGCCCGCCCAGCTCGAAGAAGTTGTCGTGCACCCCTACCCGCTCGGCCTTCAGCACGTCGGCCCAGATACCGGTGAGCACCTCTTCCAGCTCGTCGCGTGGCGCCAAGTAGGCCTGGCCATGCTGGCCGCCGATGTCGATGGCCGGCAAAGCCTTGCGGTCGAGCTTGCCGTTGGCGTTGTGCGGCAGGCTGTCGAACCAGCCCCAGTGCAGCGGCACCATGTATTCCGGCAAATCAGCACGCAGGCGTTGCTTGACCTGCTCAAGCAGCGCGGCATCGGCGGTGACGCCCTGATGAGCCACCAGGTATCCGACCAGGTGCTTGCCGTTGACACCGTCCTGTACACCCACGGCGGCGTCGCGGATTTCGGCCTGCTCGTGCAGGCGGGCTTCGATTTCACCCAGTTCGATCCGGTAACCGCGGATCTTCACTTGGTGGTCGATGCGACCGACATATTCGAACACGCCATCCGGGCGCTGCCGTGCCAGGTCACCAGTGCGGTACAGGCGCTCGCCCGGCGCACCGTGCGGGTGCGGGATGAAGGCCAGGGCGGTACGCACCGGGTCGCCGACATAGCCCCGGCCCACGCCTGTACCGGCTACGCACAGCTCGCCGACCGCGCCCAGCGGTACCAAGGCCTGGTCCTCGTCGTACAGGTACAGGCGGTTGTTGTCGGTTGGCGTGCCGATCGGCAGGTAGCTGCCACGGGTCGAGGCCAGATCGACGCGGAAGAACGCCACGTCATCGGAGCACTCCGCCGGGCCGTAGGCGTTGACCAGGCCGATGCCCGGGTAGCGCTGCAGCCATTGCGCGGCCAACTCCGGCGGCATGGCTTCGCCGGTCGGCAGCATCCAGCGCAGGCCACCCAGTGCCTGATGATCGTTGGCCAGCATGCCCTGGATCAGCGAGGGCACGCTCTCCAGCACCGTGATGCCGGTGGCCTGAACATGCGTCAGCAGGCCCTGCGGATCGTGGGCGATGGCGTTTGGCACAATCTCGACCCTGGCGCCGAACAATGGCGCGGCAAGGAACTGCCAGACCGAGATATCGAAGCTCTGCGAGGCGGTCTGGGCGATCACATCATGCTCGCTCAGCGCCAGGTACGGCACCTTGCTCAGCTGGTTGTTGAGCATGCCGCGCTGCTCGACCATCACGCCTTTGGGCAGGCCAGTGGAGCCTGAGGTGTAGATCACGTAGGCGAGGTTGTCCGGCCCGCTATGAATCCCTGGGTTATGGCTGGCGACAGTACTCGCCTGGACCTCTTCCCACACCAGCAGTCGTGGCCGCGCCCCGCCGGCCAGTTCGTCCAGCAACAGGCGCGCCTGCTCGGCACAGGCTGCGCTGCACACCAGCACCGGCGTGCGGCTGAGCTCGACGATACGCTGCAAGCGCGCCGACGGCAGGCCAGGGTCCAACGGCAGGTAACCGGCACCTGCCTTGAAGCTGCCGACGATCATGCCCAGCAGTGGCAGGCCCCGCTCGGCCAGCAGCGCGACCGGCTGATCGATGCCTGCACCCGCAGCGACCAGCGCATGGCCCAGGCGGTTGGCTGCCAGGTTCAAGCCGGCATAGTCATAGCTCGCCTCCATGCAACGGGCCACCGTGCGCCCGGGGTGTGCAGCAACCTGTGCCTCGAACTGCGCGACGTAGCTCTGCTCCAAGGCATAGGCCCGTTCGGTGTGGTTGCACGCCTGAAGCAGGAAGCGTTCCTCTGCCTCACCCAGCAACGGCAGCTCGCTGACCTGCCCGTCGAAACCTTGCACCAACGCCAGTAACAGGCGCTTGAACTCGGCCAGCAGGCGCTCGACGGTTGAATGGTCGAAGTAGCGCTGGTCGAACGACAGGTGCAGACCAAGGTCGTCGCCCGGGTAGCACACCGCCGTCAACGGGAAGTTGGTGTGAGTACGGCCCGAGTCCGAGCTGGCGTTGAGGTGCTGGGCATGGTCGAGCACCGCGGTCTCCACCGGGGCGTTCTCGAACACGAACAAGCTGTTGAACAGCGGCTGGCCTTTGGGCAGTTCGCTGCACTCCTGGATCGTCACCAACGGCAGGTATTCGTATTCGCGCAGCTCCATGTTGCGCTCCAGCAGGCCTTGCAGCCACTGGCGCACGCTGCAGCGCTGGCCCGGTTCGGGCAATTGCACACGCAGGGCGATGCTGTTGATGAACAGGCCGACGGTGCGCTGCATCTGCGGCATGCTCACAGGCCGCCCGGCCACGGTCACACCAAAGGCCACGTCGCGCTCACCGCTGTAGCGGGCAAGCACCAGGGCCCAAGCCGCCTGAGCAAAGGTGTTGATGGTCAGTTGGTGAGCCTGGGCCAGTTCGCGCAGGCGCACGCCATCACTTACCTCCAGGCGGGTGTAACAGTCACCGACCAGCATGCCGTCACCGGCATGGTCATGACGCAGCGGGCGGTCGCTTGGGATCGCCGTGGCGCGCTCGAAGCCGGCCAGGTTGGCCTGCCACCAGCGTCGTGCTTCGTCCAGGTCCTGGCGTTGCAGCCAGCCGATGTAGTCGCGGTAGCGTGGCGGCACCGGCAGCTGGGCCTGGCGGCCTTCGCCGAGGGCCTGGTAGAGCTCGAAGAAGTCGTTCATCAACAACGAGCGGCACCAGGCATCGATGAGGATGTGGTGGTTGCTCATCATGAACCAGTAACGCTCATCGTCCACCCGCACCAGCCGCAGGTGGAACGGCGCCTGGCGCAGCAGGTCGAAGCCGGCCTCGCGCTCTTGCTTGTGCAGTGCTTGCAGGCGTTGTTCCTGGGCCGTGTCGTCGAGGCCGCGCCAGTCCTGGTAGTCGACAGGGGTGTTACCCGCTTTGTGGATGATCTGCAGCATCGCTTCGCCGGCATTCCAGCTGAACGATGCCCGCAGTGCCTCGTGGCGCGCCACCACCGCCTGCCAGGCCTGGGCGAAGCGCTGCGGGTCGAGGGCGCTGTTGATGCGGTAACGGTCCTGCATGTAGTAGATGCCGGTACCCGGCTCCAGCAGCGTATGCAGCAGCAGCCCCTCCTGCATTGGGGTCAGCGGGTAGACGTCTTCGATTTCGGCAGCCGGAACCGGCAGCGCGTCGATCTGTTCCTGGGTCAGGTGCGCCAGTGGGAAGTCCGAGGGCGTGAAGCTGCCCGTACCCTGGGCCAGGCAGTGGCCGACCAGGGCCAGCAGTTCGTGGCGATAAGCTTCGGCCAGGCGCGCAATAGTCTGCTCGTCGAAACGCTCGCGGCTATAGGTCCAGCGCAACTGCAAGGCACCGCCATAGACCTGGCCGTCGACGCTCAGCCAGTTCGGCAGTGGCGCGTCGAGGTCGTGGGCCAGGCCCGCAGGGGCATCCAGCGGCTGGAACAGCGCCGCACTGTCGAACTGCTGGTCGAACTGGCCGAGGTAGTTGAAGGTGATGCGTGCTTGCGGCAGCGCGGCCATGCTCTCGCGCCCGGCCTCATCAGCCAGGTAACGCAGCACGCCGTAACCCTGGCCTTTGTGCGGCACCTCGCGCAGCTGTTCCTTGATGCGTTTGATCGAGGTGGCGCGGGCGCTGTCGTCCTCACCCGCCTGAGGGTTCAGGCGTAGCGGGTAGGCACTGGTGAACCAGCCCACGCTGCGGGTCAGGTCCATGTCTTCGAACAGCCCGTCACGGCCATGGCCTTCTAGCTGCACCAGCACCTCGTCGTCACCGGTCCAGCGGCAAAGCGTGCGCGCCAGGGCAGTCAGAAGCAGGTCGTTGACCTGGGTGTGGTACGCCGCGGGGGCCTGTTGCAACAACTGACGGGTCTGCTCCACATCCAGGGCGATGGCCAGGGTATCGGCATGCCGCTGCAGGTTGCCGCCCTGCGGGTGATCACATGGCAGTTCATGGCGCACATCCCCCAGCCGGTCTTGCCACCAGCCGAGCTCATCGCGCAGCGAATCGCTGCCGGCGTAGCTTGCCAGGCGCGCAGCCCAGTCGGCCATGGCGTGGGTCTTGGCCGCCAGCGGCTGACCACGGTACAGCGCCTGCAGGTCTTCGAGCAGCACGCGCCAGGACACCCCATCGACCACCAGGTGATGGATCGCCAGCAACAGCCGCTGGGCGCCCTGCCCGTCACTGACCAGCAAGGCCCGCAGCAACGGCCCCTGAGCCAGGTCCAGGCTGCGTTGTACGTCGGTGTACAGGGCCTGACAGGCATTGAAATCGGCCACCGTGGCAGTCCATAGCAGTTGCTCGCCAGGCGATGCGGCGTATTCGCCCTGCCAGCGGCCATCTGCCTGGGTAAACCGCAGGCGCAGGCTGTCGTGGTGTGCCACCAGGGTGGCCAGGGCCCGCTCCAGCAGGGAGCTGTCCAGCGGCACGCGCGCCTGAAGCAAGACGGCCTGGTTCCAGTGTTGCGGTTGGGCCACCTCACTGTCGAAGAACCAGTGCTGGATCGGCGTCAGGCCGCTGCGGCCCTGGCGCTGGCCCTGCTCGATGCTGTTCGCCACCTCGCTGCGGCTGGCCACGGCGGCCAGTGTCTGGATGGTCTGGCGCTGGAACAGGTCGCGCGGGGTGAACTGCAGGCCCAGCTGACGGGCCCGGCTGACCACCTGGATGGACAGGATCGAATCACCGCCCAGTTCAAAGAAGTTGTCCTGTACGCCCACGCGGGAGACGTTGAGCACCTCGCGCCAGATCTGCGCCAGTTGCTCCTCAAGCGCGTTCGCAGGTGCCAGGTACTGTTCGCGGGCCTGTTCCAGGTCTGGCAGCGGCAAGGCGCGGCGGTCCAGCTTACCGTTGCCCATCAGCGGCAGGCTGCCCAGCAGCACCAGGTGCGCCGGCACCATGTAATCCGGCAGGTGCTGGCGGGTGTGCGCCTTGACCGCTTCGCGCAACCGGGCCTGGACCTCACTGTCAGCGCTGGCCGGCTTGCACACCAGGTAACCGACCAACTGTTTGCCGCCGGGCAAGTCGTGAGCCAGCACCACAGCCTCTTCGATATCGGCATGCGCCTGCAGACAGCTCTCGATTTCGCCAAGCTCGATACGGAAGCCGCGGATCTTCACCTGCTGGTCGGCACGCCCGACATACTCCACCAGGCCGTCGGCGCGCAGGCGCACCAGGTCACCGGTGCGGTACAGGCGCCCACCGTCATGGCTGAACGGGTCGGCGACAAAACGCTCGGCGCTCAAGCCAGGGCGGTCGTGATAGCCCTGGGCAAGCCCTGCCCCGCCGATGTACAACTCGCCGATGCCGCCTTGTGGCAGCAACGCCAGGTCATCATCGAGGATATAGGCACTGCGGGCACCGATCACCCGGCCGATCGGCACGCTGCCGGCATCGGTGGGCATGGTGTCAGGGGCAAGACAAGCCAGGGGCATGACCACCGTCTCGGTCGGGCCGTAGGCGTTGAAGAACTGCTGGGGGGCGAATGCCTGGCGGATACGCGTCAGGTGCTCGCCGGTCAGTGCCTCGCCACCGGTGATCACCAGGCGTACCGGCATTTGCTCGCCCTGCCCGGCAAGGTACTGGGCCAGCTGACTGCCATAGCTTGGGGTGAAACCGAGAATGCTGACCTTTTGCTCGCGCACCAGTTGGCAGATGTCCTCTGCGCCCCATTGCCCTTGTGCACGCAGCACCACGCGGGCGCCGCACAGCAGCGGCACCAGCAGGCGCTCGCTGGCCGCGTCGAAGTTGATCGAATAGAAGTGCAGTTCGCAGTCGTCGCTGCGCATGCCGAAGGCCTTGATCACCGCCTGGCAATGCATGGCGATTTCACCGTGGCTGACGACCACACCCTTGGGTTTGCCGGTGGAGCCCGAGGTGTAGATCAGATAGGCCTGGTGCTGCGGCAGGTTGAGGTTGTCCAAGGGCGCATCGCTGTAGGCGGACAAACCTGCGGCGTCGTCCTCCAGGCTCCAGCGCGCTACGCCGTCGGGCAGTTCGCCAAGGGTTTCGAGCAGCGCACGCTGGCTCAGCAGCAGGCCGATACGGCTGTCCTCGATCATGTAGCGCAGGCGGTCGAGCGGGTATTCCGGGTCGAGCGGCACGTAAGCGCCACCGGCCTTGAGGATCGCCAGCAGGCCGACGACCATCTCCAGCGAACGCTCCAGCGCCAGGCCCACGCGCACCTGCGGGCCGACACCCCGCTCGCGCAGGGCACGGGCCAGGCGGTTGGCCTGCTGGTCGAGCTCGGCATAGCTCAGGTGCCGGCCGCCGAAGGTCAGCGCGCCGGCTTGTGGCGTGCGTGCAGCCTGGGCGGCGAACAGGCCGTGAAGGGTCTGGTCAGGGGCGGGATCATGCTCACCCTGCAACTGGTCGAGCAATACCTGCTGTTCGGCCCCGGCCAGCATCGGCAGCTCGCACAGGCGCTGTTGCGGGTTGTCCAGCAGGCCGACCAGCAACTGTTGCCAATGCTCGGCCATGCGCGCGATCCGCGGTTCATCGAACAGGTCGCGACTGTAGGTCAGGCAGCAACCGAGACGGCCATCTAGGTCGGTCACCTCCAGGTACAGATCAAACTTGGTGGCGCTGGCATCGTTGACCAGGTAATCCACCTGCATGCCTGCCAGCTCACGGCTTTGCTGGAAGGCCCAGCGCTGCACGTTGCACATCACCTGGAACAGCGGGTTGTAGGCGCTGCTGCGCGGTGGCTGCAAAGCTTCTACCAGCTGCTCGAACGGCAGGTCCTGGTGGGACTGGCCTTCGATGGCGGCCTGGCGCACCTGGTTGAGCAAGGCGGCGGCGGTCATCTGCCCGTCCACCTCGCAGCGCAGCACCTGGGTGTTGAGGAAGGCGCCGATCAGCCCTTCGCTTTCGGGGCGGATACGGTTGGCCACCGGCGCACCGATGCGCAGGTCGCGCTGGCCGCTGTAGCGGTGCAGCAAGGCGGCCAGGGTGGCGGTCATGGTCATGAACAAGGTCAGCCCGCGCTGGCTGTTGAAGGCATGCACGCGGGCAACCAGCGCCGGGTCCAGCTCAAAGCGGTACAGCTCGCCACGGTGGGTCTGCACGGCCGGGCGTGGCCGGTCAGCCGGCAGGGCCAGGACCGGGTGCTCATCGCCCAGGCGGGCTTTCCAGTAGGCCAGTTGGCGCGCCCCTTCGCCGCTTTCCAGCCACTGCCGCTGCCAGACGCTGTAGTCCAGATACTGCACCGGCAACGGCGTCAGTGGCGACTCGCGCTCATCGACGAACGCTTCGTACAGCTCGCCCAGTTCGCGGGCGAAGATGTCCATGGCCCAGCCTTCGGTGACGATATGGTGCAGCGTGAGCACGAAATAGTGCTCGCGCTCCGCGGCCTTGACCAAGCAGGCGCGCAACAGCGGGCCACGTTCCAAGTCGAACGGCTGGTGCGCCTGGGCGTCGGCCAGTTGCTGCAGGCGCTGCTCGCGGATGGCTGCCGGCAAGGTGCTGAAGTCCTGCCAGTCCAGCTGTACGGCGCCGTCGGCGGCCACGCACTGGTACGGCACACCGTCAATGGCGGGGAACGTGGTGCGCAAGGTTTCATGGCGCACGATCAACGCCTGCAGCGCGCGCTCGAACGCATCCACATGCAGCGTGCCACGCAGGCGCGCCATGCCGCCGACGTTGTAGGCCGGGCTGTCCGGCTCCATCTGCCAGAGGAACCACATGCGTTGTTGCGAATACGACAGCGGCACAGCCTGACGGCGGTCGACGCGGGTGATCTCGCCCTGCAGGTTGCGTTCGCCGGCTTCGCGGATGCGGGCGATCTCAGCGCAGAAGGCGCCCAGCTCGCTGGCTTCGAACAGCACCTTCAAGGGCAGCTCGACATCGCAGGCCTGGCGGGTGCGCGAGACGATCTGGGTGGCCAGCAGCGAGTGCCCGCCAAGGGCGAAGAAATCGTCGTGCAGGCCGATGCGCGGCAGGTTCAGCACCTCGCACCAGATGGCCGCAACCTGCTGCTGCAACGCTGTCTGCGGCGCGACATGTTCGCGCTGCTGCCAGACCGGTGCCGGCAGCGCCTTGCGATCGACCTTGCCACTGGGCCCCAGCGGCATGTGTTCAAGCGCGATCAGTTGCGCTGGCACCATGTAGGCAGGCAGGCGTTCGGCCAGGCTGGCGAGCAATGCCTCAGCTTGCCCCGGGCCGCTGTAGTAGCCGACCAGCTGCGCGCCCACGGCGTCCTGATGGATCAGCACCAGCGCTTGCTCGACACCCGGCTGAGCAAGCAGGCAGGCTTGGACTTCTTCGGGCTCGACGCGAAAACCTCGCACTTTCACCTGTTGATCCAGGCGGCCGAGGTATTCCAGTGCCTGGGCCTGTACCTGCCAGCGGGCACGGTCGCCACTGCGGTACAGGCGCTCGCCATTGCCATCGGCCTGCGGCACGAAGCGTTCGGCGGTCAGGCCAGGGCGGCCCAGGTAGCCGCGGGCAAGACCCGCACCTCCCAGGTACAGCTCGCCTGGCACGCCCGGTGCGGCCAGTTGCAGTTCGCCATCGAGCACACGGCACACCACGTTGCCCAACGGCCGGCCAATGGGCGAGCGTTCGCCGTCTTCAGCACGGCAGTGCCAATGGGTGACGTTGATGGCGGTTTCGGTCGGCCCATAGCGGTTGTGCAGTTGGACCTGCGGCAGCCGTTGCAGCACGCGGTCGCGCAAGCTCGCCGACAACGCCTCGCCACCGCAGAACAGCCGGCGCAAGCTGGTGCAGCCAGCGGCCAGCGGCTCTTGCACGAACACCTGCAGCAAAGGCGGCACGAAGTGCAGCGTGGTGACCCCGTGTTGCTGCACCAGCGCGGCGATGCGCTGCGGGTCACGGTGCTCGCCGGGGCCGGCCAGCACCAGCTTGCAGCCGGTGATCAGCGGCCAGAAGCACTCCCAGACCGACACGTCGAAGCTGATCGGCGCCTTCTGCATCAGCACATCGCAGGCATCCAGCGCATAAGTGGCCTGCATCCACTGCAGGCGCTCGGCCAAGGCTGCATGGGTGTTGCCCACGCCTTTGGGCTGGCCGGTGGAACCGGAGGTGTAGATCACATAAGCCAGGTTGTCGCCGTGCAGGTGCAGGCCTGGCGCGTGGCTTGGCCAGCTGTCCAGGTGCAACTGGTCAAGGGCAATAGCGCTGACGCCGTCGACTTGCGGCAAGTTGGCCAGCCTACCGCTGTTGCTCAGCAGCAGGCTGGCCTGGCAATCGCGCAGCATGTAGGCCAGGCGTTCGGCCGGGTAGTCGACATCAAGCGGCACATAGGCACCGCCTGCCTTTAGGATCGCCAGCAGACCGACCAGCAGTTGCGGCGAGCGCTCCACAGCGATGGCCACGCAGCAGTCGGGGCCGACGCCTTTGTCGCGCAGGTAATGAGCCAGGCGGTTGGCTTGTTGGTGCAGCTCAGCGTAATTCAGGCTGTCGCCTTCCCATACCAACGCACTGCGCTCAGGGGTCTGACGCGCCTGTTCATTGAGTTGCTCGACCACCAGGCGCTGCGGTGCCGGCGCCGGCGCCTGCCCCCAGGCCAGCAATTGTTGGCGCCCTTGCTCATCCAGCAAAGCGACGTCGCCCAGGGCCAGTTGCGGGTCTGCGCACACTTGCTCGAGCAGCGCCAGCAGGTGCTGGGCCAGGCGGGTGACGGTATCTTGGGTGAACAGCTCGGCGGCGTAGTCGAAGGCCAGGCTCAGGCGGCCCAAGTGGTCTTCCTCGCTGTGCAGCTGCAGGTCGAACTTGGCTTCGCGGCTATGCCACGGCAACTCTTCTGCCAGCAGGCCCGGCAGGCGGCGCAAGGCCGAGAGGTCGCGCTGCTGGTGGTTGAACATGACCTGGAACAGGCCCTGCTCACGGGCGTCGGGCAACGCTTCGAGCAATTGCTCGAACGGCAGGTCCTGGTGGGCCTGGGCATCGAGGCTCGCTTGGCGTACCTGAGCCAGCAGTTGCGTGAACGGCAGGCGGCCGTCGAGCTGCGCTCGCAGCACCTGGGTGTTGATGAAGAAACCGACCATGCCCTGGGTTTCCTGGCGCGGGCGGTTGGCATTGGGCACGCCGACACGGATGTCGTGCTGGCCGGTGTAGCGGTGCAGCAGGCCCTGCCAGGCTGCCAGCAGCACCATGAACAAGCTGGCCTGATGTTCGCCGGCCAGGCCCTTGAGTGCTTCGCTCAGCTTGGCCGGTACTTTGACACTCAAGCGTGCGGCGCGGTTTGCCTGCTGGCTGGAACGCGGCTGGTCCGGGTGCAGGTCGAGCACCGGCAGCGCATCACCCAGCCGGGCTTTCCAGTATTCAAGCTGGCGCGCGCTTTCGCCTTGGGCCAACCATTGGCGCTGCCAGTTGCCATAGTCGGCGTAACCCAGTGGTAAAGGCGCCAGCGAAGCCTCAAGGCCCTGGCAGCGGGCGGCATACAGTTTGGCGAATTCGTCGAGCAGGATGTTCAGCGACCAGCCATCGGCGACGATGTGGTGCAAGGTCACCCACAGCTGATGGTCTTCGTCACCCAGCCGCACCAGGGTCACGCGCAGCAACGGGCCCTGGCCCAGGTCGAACGGGAGCTGTGCTTCGGCTTCACGGCGCTCGGCCACGTCGGTGGCCGGCAGCCCTTGCAGGTCCTGGTGCCGCAGGGTGAACGCCTGCTGAGGCACGATGCGCTGCAATGCTTGGCCGTGTTCTTCGCTAAACACGGTGCGCAACGACTCGTGGCGCGCCACCAGCGCCTGGAATGCGGCATCCAGCGCAGCTTCGTCCAGCTCGCCGCGCAGGTGCAGGCCGGCAGGTATGTTGTAGGCCGCCGACTGCGGCGCCAGCTGCCACAGCAGCCAAAGGCGGTTTTGCGCCAACGACTGCGGCAGGGCCTGCCCACGGTCAAGGCGGGCAATGGTCGCCTTTTCGCCACCACCCTGGGCAAGGATTGCCGCCACGGCAGCGCTGTACTGCGCCAGGGTCGGTGCTTCGAACAGCGTGCGCAGGCCCAGCGCAATTCCCAGCTCATCGGCCAGGCGCGCAGTCACCTGGGTGGCGGCAATGGAGTTGCCGCCCAGCAGCAGGAAGTGGTCATCGGCGGCGACTGATTCGGCTTTGAGCACCTCGCACCAGAGGGCCGCGATGCGTGCCTGCAGGCCGTCGCCGGCAGCGGCAGTTTCACCGGTTTCGACGGGCGTCGGGAAGCGGGCATAGCAGTCCAGGCTGCCATCGTCCATGCGCAGGCGGCAGGCCGATCGCTGCAGCTTGCCGCTGGAGGTCTTGGGCAATGCCCCCGGGTTGAGCAGCAGGACCACAGCAGGCGCCTGGCGGCAGGCGTCGGCGACGACCTGGCGCAGCGTCTTGATCAGCGCCTCGGGGGTGGACGCTTTCTGCACGTTACGGCTGATTTCCACCGCTACACCGATCCCCTCTTCACCCTGGTCGTCCACGGCAAATACCGCTACACGGCCCTTGCGCAGCACATCGACTTCACGTTCCAGGGTTTTTTCCAGGTCCTGCGGATAGAGGTTCTGGCCACGGACGATCAGCATGTCTTTCAGGCGCCCGGTGACGAACACTTCACCTTCACGCATGAAGCCCAGGTCACCGGTACGCAGCCACCTCTGGCCGTCCATTTCGACAAAGGTCCGAGCGCTGGCCTCAGGGTTGCGCCAGTAGCCCGAAGCGATGCTGGGGCCAGCGGCCCAGATTTCGCCAACCCGATTGTCACTCAGCACGTCCAGGCACTGCGGCTCGACGATACGTACCGCATGCCCTGGCTGCGGGTAGCCGCAGCTCATCAGCACGCTGCCCTTGCCGGCTTCTGCACGGTTGGCGGCGAAGGCGTCGCCGTCGAGTTCCAGCGCGCCGATGCCTTGGCCACGGCGGCTGCCGCTGACGAACAAGGTGGCCTCGGCCAGGCCATAGCTGGCAAAGAAACTGCTGGGCGTGAAACCGCAGGGGGCGAACTTCTCGGCGAAGGTGTCCAGGCTGTCCTGGCGGATCGGCTCGGAGCCGGAATAGGCCACACGCCAGCGGCTCAGGTCGAGGCTGGCCAGGGCCGCCTCACTGACCCGCTCGCTGCACAGGCGGTAGGCAAAGTCCGGCCCGCCGCTGATGGTCCCGCCGTATTCGCTGATCGCCTGCAGCCAGCGCTGCGGCCGCGCGAGGAAGTAACCTGGCGACATCAACACACACGGTACGCCACTGAAGATGGGCTGCAGCAGCCCGCCGATCAGGCCCATGTCGTGGTACAGCGGCAACCAGCTGACGATCACATCGTCGGGGTTGAGGTCGATGCCAAACCCATGGCGGATCAACTGCTCGTTGGCCACCAGGTTGCCGTGGCTGACCTGCACACCCTTGGGCAGCGCGGTGGAGCCGGAGGTGTACTGGAGGAAGGCGATGTCGTCGCCGGCCAGCGCCGGTTCGCGCCAGTCATTGGCCAGGGCCGGGTCCAGGCCATCCACCGTCAGCAGCTCAGGGGCGCTGTCTGCGGCGAGTGCTTGCAGGCCCTGCAGGCTGTCGTGCAGCGCTGCGACGGTCAGCAGCAGGCGGGGCTCGGCGTCATCGATGATCGACAGCAGGCGCTCCTGGTGATGCTGGCGCGAAGACTCCGGCGGGTAGGCCGGCACAGCGATGACACCGGCATACAGGCAGCCGAAGAACGCCGCCACATAGTCCGGCCCGCTGGGGAACAGCAGCACGGCGCGGTCACCGAACGCGGCGCGGGCCTGCAAGGCTGCTGCGATGGTGCGCGCACGCATGTCCAGGTCCCGATAGCTGAGCACCGCCTGCTCGCCGGGGGCATCGGCCAAAAAGCGCAAGGCGATGCGGTCAGGGGTGTGCGCAGCACGTTGCGCCAGGGCCTGGACCAGCGAGAGCGGGAGTTCGAAGGCGTCCATCATGGGGTGTTCCTGCCAGTGTCTGGGTAAGTCGGGCCGGCTGCCCCGCGTGGTTCGGCGGGCAGCGTCCGGCGGCCGGATGTACACAGGGGAACGGATGGGCAGCGCAAGAAATTACCGGGATGTCGCAGCGACCAGGCGCACGGAAAGTGACGCGCATCACGATCGCCTGCTTAGAACTTAAACTAATAGATACTCATTAACTTTCGTATTTGACAATCATTATCATTCTGAATAATTTGTCGCACGTCGTAGGAAGCTTCCCCATGTGGGGTGCTCCTATTCCCCTCTGTGACAAGGTGATTTCCATGGCGGAACAACTATCCACAAGTAAGTGCGATTCACCATTACTCCAGGCATTCGTCGACAACCGCAGTATCCTGGTCAAGATCGCAGCCCGCATTACCGGCTGCCGCTCACGGGCCGAAGACGTGGTGCAGGACGCTTTCTTCCGGCTCGGCGCCGCCCCCCAGATCACCTCGTCGTTCAAGGCCCAGCTCAGCTACCTGTTCCAGATCGTGCGCAACCTGGCCATCGACCATTACCGCAAACAGGCGATGGAGCTGAAGTATTCAGGCAGCGAAGAGGAAGGCTTGAACGTGGTCATCCAGAATGCCTCGCCCGAAGCCACGCACATCAACCTGGCGGCCCTCGAGCACATTGCCGAGGCGCTCAACGAGCTACCCCAGCGCACCCGTTACGCTTTCGAGATGTACCGCCTGCACGGCGTGCCGCAGAAAGACATCGCCAAGGAGCTGGGTGTGTCGCCCACGCTGGTCAACTTCATGATCCGTGATGCGCTGGTACATTGCCGCAAGACCGCCAGCCGGCAGGTCTGAAGCAGCTGCAAGCTTCAAGCTACAAGCTACAAGCTACAAGATGGATCAGCGGCGACGCGCCCCTCTCTTGCAGCTTGAAGCTTGAAGCTCGAAGCTCGAAGCCCCCCCTAAGCCAGCCTGCAACGATCGAAAAACCGCTCCCGCCCCAGAATCATCAACGCTGCGCGCTTGTGCGGAAAATCGAACTCCTTGTCGCAATGGAAGCACTGGTCGTGCATGTAGCCGATCATCTTGCCATTGTCGGCACGGGGCTCGGCCACCACCCGCTGGGTGCGAGGGTCATCCAGAAACAGGTAATGCACCAGCGCCGACAGCCAGCTGGCGACCTTGTGCGGACCGCGATGCGCCTGCTCACCCACCAGCATGTGGATGCCGCGGTCGTAGTCGTCAGCTTGATAGAACGGCGCGATGCGGTCTTCCTTGGCCCAATAAGCCTCGAAGTAGGCAAATGGCTGATCGTCGAAACAGCCGATCAAGGTCACGGTGTGCGGGTCGGCGTCCAGCTTGGCCAGGTATTCCCGGTGCTGCTCCAGCGACCCGCCCTCCTGCCAGAACTGCTCCACACGCGGGTTGTTTTGCCAGCGATTGAAGCGCTCCAGGTCCTGGTCGATCTCCAGGGTGCGCAGCGACACCCAACTCCCCAGGCGCGCATCGAAGCGCCGATACACCTCGCCATGGGGCTTGGGTGCGCGGCGCGGGTGGCGCTTGCCATTGCTGATCTGCATCTGTTGTGGGTATGCGCCGCTGACCAACTGGCCAAGCCAAGGCTGTGGCAACTGCCAGAACATAGCGCGCTCGCACAGGTACACGCCTGGCTGTTCCGTGCTGAGCAACAGGCCGCTGGCGAGGGTCTCAGGTACAGGCTGCGGCAGGTGCCAGGCAAGGCGCTGACAGGCTGGATCACGCGACAACAACCAGTAACAGGCGGCCCATAGGGCCTGCTGTGGGCGTTCGGGGCATAGGCGTTCAATATGCACCGCCAGGGTAGCAGCTGGCGCCAGGCGCACCTGGATCAGCGGGCGACCCTCCAGGGTCAGGCTCAACCAGCAATCGCCCTCTTCAGCGCTCAGGCTGCGCCAGCGAGGCTGTGACAAGGGCTGAGAAGCGGCATCGAACGGCATGGTCAGGGCTCACAGAAAATGAAAGAAAGGCTCACTTCTGAAAACGTCACTGCAATCGGGGAATTTAGTCATGGGGGGCTTCGACGGTGATCCGGTAAGGCTGGAAGATGCGGGCCAGTTCGCCGGTATCACGCAGGTGGCGCAGCAGCGCGGCCAATTGCGCATCGCTGATAGGCGCGCCGGGGCGCAGCAAAGCATAGTGATGGTAGACCTGGTCGATGCGCGTGGAGGCGATCAACCGGCTGTGACTGGCCGGGTTGCGCGCCAGGAAATCACTGAGGTAAGAGCGCGTCACCAGCGCGATGTCGGCTCGGCCAGCCTGGACCATCAGCAGGTTGCTGTCGTGCGAATAGGTCAGCGTGGCGTTGTAGGTCTTGCGCAGGTAGTTGGGGTCCGGGTTGAAACGGGCGAATGCATAGTGGTAGCCGTTGAACAGCGCCAGGCGCTTGCCGGCGAGATCATCGAAATAGTGCTGGTCCCGGCCATCGGCCTGTTTGGCCACGAACACCTCGGCATCTTCCAGGCCCATGTCCACCGCCTGATGCGGTATCCGTTGCCAGCCCCACTGCGGGTTTTCGAAGATGGCCATATCGGTGCGGCCTTGCTGGAAATCGCCAAAGCGCCGCTGAATCGATGTGGGCACCAGCACGAAACGATAATCTTGCTGCAGACGGTTCAACGCTTCGACCAGTTGCGGCAGCAGCCCGGTGTCAGCCCCCTGCTCGGGGCGAACCGTATAAGGCGGGAAATGCGCAGCACCGATCTTTACCTCGATGGCATCGGCAGCCCAGACCGGAGCCGCCAGCCATACCGCGGCCAGCATCAACAGGGTGGTCAAAGCCTTCCGGCCGGGCGCTGGAGTCAAGACGGACACTCATCACGGTTCATACCTGGATGCGCCTAAGCTAGGCGTTTTCCTGGCAAGGCACAACTGCTGGTTATGCCAAAGTGAGGGCATTTTGCCAGGGGATGCCGTGACGCCGGACATTGGCTACGCTGCTTTGGCATGTATGGCGAGGGAGCCTGGTATGGGCCACTGGTTGGTGATCGACCTGGAAGCCACCACCGACGACGGTGGCTGGCCGGTGACGGAGATGGAAATCATTGAAATCGGCGCCAGCCTGGTGACCCGTGAAGGCCGCGAAGTGGACCACTTCCAGCGCTTCGTGCGGCCCAGGCGGCGGCCGCAACTGACGCCGTTCTGCCGCGAACTGACGCACATCAGCCAGGCCAATGTGGATAGCGCAGCGCCATTTCCCGAGGTATGGGCGCGTTTCGAACGTTGGTTGGGGCACCATCGCGGGCAATTGCAGGCCTGGGTCAGCTGGGGTGATTACGACCGCCAGCAGTTACTGCAGGAATGGCAGCAACATGAGCTCGACAGCCTGTTGCGCGACCTGCCGCATATCAACCTCAAGCAGCGCTTCGCCAAGGCTCGTCATCTGCAGCGCCCGACGGGCCTGAACGGTGCCCTGCAACTGGCCGGCATGCACTTTTGCGGGCAACAGCACCGGGCGCTGGAGGATGCCCGCAATACCGCGCGGCTATTGCCCTTGAGCCTGCCGGGCATTTGAGCTCTAGGCCGCCTGAAAGCAGATGACGGGGCGGATGGGCTTGGGCATACTGGCCAGCCCTTTTTCATCCCCTCTTTTTCAGGAGTCGCCCCATGTTCAAGGTCAACGAGTACTTCGATGGTACCGTCAAGTCGATCGCCTTCGAAGGCACTGAAGGCCCGGCCACCGTCGGCGTCATGGCACCGGGCGAATACGAGTTCGGCACCGCCAAGCGCGAAATCATGCATGTGGTTTCCGGTGCGCTGACCGTCAAGCTGCCGGGCAGCGACAACTGGGAAACCTTCAACGCCGGCGACAAGTTCAATGTGGCCGCCGACAGCAAGTTCCAGCTGAAAGTGGCGGTGGATACCGCCTACCTGTGCGAGTATCGCGACTGATCTGTTGCTGCACACACGGTCGCTTGTAGGAGCGGCCTTGTGTCGCGAAAGGGCTGCGAAGCGGCCCCAGGATTCAGCAGCGCAACAACAATTGCTGGGTCTGCTTCGCAGCCCTTTCCGACCGGTCCGGCGCCCCGGCAAGGCCGCTCCTACAGGTAGTCAGCCTCTGAGGAACCCCGCTACCTTCTCAGCCGCCGCCTGCAAATGCTGCTCATGGCTGAACCCCGAAGCCTTCAGCGGTTTCAGATCATGATCGCCTGCCACCAGCCAGCTCACCTCGATCGACGGTGACAACGCATACCCCTGCACGGCTTCACGATTACCCAGCGCATCCCGCTCGCCCTGCACGATCAAAGCAGGCGTCTGCAAGCCCGCCAAATGCTCGACCCGTGGTTTTTCCGGTTTGCCCACGGCATAGAACGGATAGCCCAGGCACACCAGCGCGTCAGCACCCAACTCGTCGGCCAGCAGGCTGGCCATGCGCCCGCCCATTGACTTGCCGCCAATCGCCAGCTTGCCCGTGACCAAAGGTCGCACCTGCCGGTAAACCTCGCGCCAGCATTCGAGCAACACCTTCTGTGGGTTGGGTGGCCGCTTGCTACCCCCTGCCCTGCGCTCGGCCATGTAGGGAAACTCGAAGCGAACCACCCCTACGCCAAGCGCCGCCAGCCTCTGCGCCATTTCATCCATGAACCCGCTGTCCATCGGCGCGCCAGCGCCATGGGCCAGGATCAGGCACGCCGCAGCACTGCCATCTTGCTGATTCTGCGCCGGGTTGCAGTGCAAGCCTGGGACATTTCCGATCTTCGCCCATTGATCCCCGTCAATACCGGCACGTTGCCCATTAATCATGCTTGCCTCGCTGTAAAGCCTGCCAATAACCGTGGATGGGAACCCATACATGAACACAACCAGCAGTACCGCCTATAACTACAAGGTGGTCCGCCAATTCGCCATCATGACGGTGGTGTGGGGAATCGTCGGGATGGGGCTCGGCGTCTTCATCGCCGCCCAGCTCGCCTGGCCTTCCCTTAACTTCGACCTCCCCTGGACCAGCTTCGGCCGCCTGCGCCCACTGCATACCAATGCGGTGATCTTCGCGTTCGGCGGCTGCGCTCTGTTCGCCACCTCCTATTATTCGGTGCAACGCACCTGCCAGACCACCCTCTTCGCACCAGGGCTGGCCGCGTTCACCTTCTGGGGTTGGCAACTGGTCATCCTGCTGGCGGCCATTACCTTGCCGCTGGGTTACACCAGTTCCAAGGAATACGCCGAGCTGGAATGGCCGATCGACATCCTGATCACCATCGTCTGGGTCTGCTACGCCATCGTGTTCTTCGGCACTTTGATCAAGCGCACCACCAAGCATATCTATGTCGGCAACTGGTTCTTCGGTGCCTTCATCCTGACCGTAGCCATGTTGCACATCATCAACAACCTGGAACTGCCGGTCAGCCTGACCAAGTCGTACTCGGTCTACGCCGGGGCCACCGACGCCATGGTGCAGTGGTGGTACGGCCACAACGCCGTGGGCTTCTTCCTCACTGCAGGCTTCCTGGGGATGATGTACTACTACGTGCCCAAGCAGGCCGAACGCCCGGTGTATTCCTATCGCCTGTCGATCGTCCACTTCTGGGCGCTGATCACCCTGTACATCTGGGCCGGTCCCCACCACCTGCACTACACCGCGCTGCCCGACTGGGCGCAGTCGCTGGGCATGGTGATGTCGCTGATCCTGCTGGCCCCCAGCTGGGGCGGCATGATCAACGGCATGATGACCCTGTCAGGTGCCTGGCACAAACTGCGCAGCGACCCGATCCTGCGCTTTCTCGTGGTGTCACTGGCGTTCTACGGCATGTCCACATTCGAAGGCCCGATGATGGCCATCAAGACGGTCAACGCCCTGTCCCACTACACCGACTGGACCATCGGCCACGTGCATGCCGGTGCCCTCGGCTGGGTAGCGATGATCTCCATCGGCGCGCTGTACCACACCATTCCGCAAGTGTTCGGCAAGGCACGCATGTACAGCATCGGCCTGATCAACGCGCACTTCTGGCTGGCGACCATCGGCACCGTGCTGTACATCGCCTCGATGTGGGTCAACGGCATCGCCCAAGGCCTGATGTGGCGCGCGGTGAACAGCGACGGCACGCTCACCTACTCGTTCGTGGAAACCCTGGTGGCCAGCCACCCGGGCTTCATCGTGCGTTTCGTCGGTGGCGCGATCTTCCTCAGTGGCATGTTCCTGATGGCCTGGAACACTTGGCGCACCGTACGTGCACCGGCCACCGAGGCCGCCCCTGCCAACGCCCAGCTGGCCTGAGGAGACCTGCCTGATGAAACATGAAGTCATCGAAAAAAACGTCGGCCTGCTGGCCCTGTTGATGGTGTTCGCCGTCAGCATCGGCGGCCTGACCCAGATCGTCCCGCTGTTCTTCCAGGACGTCACCAACAAGCCGGTCGAAGGCATGAAGCCTTACACCGCGCTGCAGCTTGAAGGCCGCGATATCTATATCCGCGAAGGTTGCGTGGGCTGCCACTCGCAGATGATCCGCCCGTTCCGCGCCGAGACCGAACGGTACGGCCACTACTCGGTGGCCGGTGAAAGTGTGTGGGACCACCCGTTCCTGTGGGGCTCCAAACGCACCGGCCCGGACCTGGCCCGGGTCGGCGGGCGCTACTCAGACGACTGGCACCGCGCGCACCTGTACAACCCGCGCAACGTGGTGCCGGAGTCGAAGATGCCGTCCTACCCATGGCTCGTCGCCCAGCAGGTCGACAACAGCCACACCGACACCAAGATGCGCACCCTGCGCACCCTGGGGGTGCCGTACACCGACCAGGACATTGCCGGTGCGCGTGATGCGGTCAAGGGCAAGACCGAGATGGACGCCCTGGTCGCCTACCTGCAGGTGCTCGGCACCGCGATCAAGAACAAGAGGTGAGTGCGATGGAAATGGATATCGGCATGATCCGCGGCGTGGGCACCCTGGTGGTGATGATTGCCTTCATCGGCCTTTCGCTGTGGGTTTTCAACCGCCGTCGCGACCATGATTTCGCCGAAGCGCGCCTGCTGCCTTTCGTCGACGACCGCCTGCCCCCTGCCGGGCAGGACACTGGCATGAGGAGTAATCCCCAATGACTACCTTCTGGAGTACGTACATCTGCGTACTGACCATCGGCAGCCTGATCGGGCTGACCTGGCTGCTGCTGTCGACCCGCAAGGGCCAGAGCAGCAATACCACCGACCAGACCATGGGGCACAGCTTCGACGGCATCGAGGAGTATGACAATCCGCTGCCCAAGTGGTGGTTCTGGCTGTTCGTCGGCACCCTGGTGTTCGCAGTCGGCTACCTGATTCTCTACCCGGGCCTGGGCAACTGGAAGGGCATCCTGCCCGGCTACGAGAATGGTTGGACCGGCGTGAACGAATGGCAGAAGGAAATGGACAAGGCCGACGCCAGATTCGGCCCGATCTTCGCCAAGTATGCAGCCATGCCAGTCGAGGAAGTGGCCAAGGACCCGCAGGCATTGAAGATGGGCGGCCGCCTGTTCGCCTCCAACTGCTCGGTATGCCACGGCTCGGACGCCAAAGGCGCCTATGGTTTCCCCAACCTGACCGACAATGACTGGCGCTGGGGCGGCGAGCCCGAAACCATCAAGGCGTCGATCATGAATGGCCGCCACGGCGTGATGCCGGCCTGGGCTGAGGTGATCGGCGAACAGGGCGTGGCGGATGTGGCCGCCTACGTGCTGACGAACCTTGATGGCCGCAGCCTGCCGGAAGGCGCCAAGGCTGATGTGGCCAAGGGCAAGGAGATCTTCGCCGGCAACTGCGTGGCCTGCCACGGGCCCGAGGGCAATGGCACCCCAGCCATGGGCGCACCTAACCTGAAC
>Ga0247820_10000341_pt1 | contig 24356 bp, 23 predicted proteins | sample 13C_Glucose_Day1_2_FD_192480 | JGI IMG/M metagenome (GOLD analysis project Ga0247820, IMG submission 192480) | Soil microbial communities from agricultural site in Penn Yan, New York, United States - 13C_Glucose_Day14 | ecosystem: Environmental > Terrestrial > Soil > Agricultural land | place...
GACCACCCCCGACCGCCACGACCCCACCCGGCCGCACGCCCAGGAGTCCCGCCTCCGTACTCCGGGGCGTCACCCCGGCCGAGGTCCTGCACGCCTTCGGCGGGCTGCCGGCACGGGCGGAGTGCGTGCCATGACCGCACTCGGCGGCCGCCGCGTCGCTCGGCCGCACGACTGCGGTCAGGAGTCTCCGGGGCGTCACCCCGGCCGAGGTCCTGCACGCCTTCGGTGGGCTGCCGGCACGGGCGGAACACGCGCCACGGCCGCTGCCGGCCGCGCCGGGTGGCCGCACGTCTGCGGGCTGGTGTGCCGGGTGAGGAGGTGCGCGTCATGACCGGTGCGCGGCGCGTCGGCGTCGTCATCGCCACCCGCGACCGTCGCGACCGGCTCGCGGTCACCCTCAGCCGGTTGCGCGAGCTGCCCGAGCGGCCCGAGATCCTCGTCGTCGACAACGCCTCCACCGACGGCACCCGGGAGATGGTCGCCCGGGACTTCCCCGGCGTGCGCGTGCTGGCGCTGCCCGTCAACCACGGCGCCCTCGCCCGCAACCACGGGGCCCGCGCCCTGCGCACCCCTTACGTGGCGTTCAGCGACGACGACTCCTGGTGGGCGGCCGGCGCCCTCGCCCGGGCGGCGGAGCTGTTCGACGCCCACCCCCGGCTCGGCCTGATCGCCGGCCGCACCCTCGTCGGCCCCGCCGCCCACTCCGACCCGCTCAACGCCGTGCTCGCCGGCTCCCCGCTGGGTCCCGCCCCCGACCTCCCCGGCATCCAGGTGCTCGGCTTCCTCGCCTGCGGCGCCGTCGTCCGCCGCCGGGCGCACCTCGACGCCGGCGGCTTCCACCGGCTGCTGTTCTTCGGCGGGGAGGAGACCCTGCTCGCCTACGACCTGGCCGCCCGCGGCTGGGGCGTCACCCACTGCCCCGAGGTCGTCGCCCACCACCACCCGGCGCCCTCGCCCCGCCACGGCCGCCCGGCGCTCCAGCGCCGCAACGAACTCCTCACCGCGTGGCTGCGCCGCCCGGTCCCGTACGCCCTCGCCCGCACCGCGGCCCTCGCGGCCGAGGCGCGCGCCGACCAGCAGGCCCGGCGCGCCCTGCGGGAGGCCCTCGCCCGGCTGCCGTCGGCCCTGCGCGAGCGCAGGCCGCTGCCCCCGCACGTGGAAAGGGCCGCCCGCCTCCTGCAGCCGGAAGGGGCGACCGTATGAGCGACCCCCGCACGACCGTCGTGGTCATCACCCACAACAGGCGCCGGGAACTGCTCCGCACCCTGCGCCACCTCGCCGAGCTGCCCGAGGCGCCGCCGGTGATCGTCACCGACAACGGCTCCACCGACGGCACCGCCGACGCCGTCGCCCGCGACCACCCCGGCGTCCGTCTGGTGCGCCCCGGCCGCAACCTGGGCGCCGTCGGCCGCAATCTCGCGGTACGGGACGTCCGCACGCCCTACGTCGCGTTCTGCGACGACGACTCCTGGTGGTCGCCCGGGTCCCTGGCCGGCGCCGCCGACCTGCTCGACCGGCACCCCGCGCTCGGCACGGTCACGGCGCGGATCATCGTCGAACCGGACGGCACCGACGACCCGATCGTCCGCGAACTGCGGGACTCGCCGGTACCCGGACCGCCCTGGCTGCCCGGACCGGCCCTCGGCTCCTTCCTGGCCGCCGCGACCGTCCTGCGCACCGGCGCCTTCCGCACCGCCGGCGGCTTCCACCCGCGCCTGTGGCTCGGCGGCGAGGAGGAACTGCTGGCCGCCGACCTGGCCGCCGACGGCTGGTGGCTCACCTACGCCGATCACCTGACGATCCACCACCAGGCGTCCGAGGCACGGGACGCGACCCTGCGCCGGAGGCACGGCATCCGCAACACCCTGTGGTTCACCTGGCTGCGCCGCCCGGCCCGGCCCGCCCTGCGCCGCACCCTGAACCTGGCCCGTACCGTGCCGCGCGACACGGCCTCCCTGCGCGCCTTCGCGGAGGCGGCCGCGGCCCTGCCCTGGGTACTGCGGGAGCGCCGCGTCCTGCCCCGCGAGGTCGAGTCCCGGCTGCGCCTGCTCGAACCCGCCCAGCGCACCTCCACGGCCCGCCGCTACACCGGCTGAGACGCACCGCCCGCCGGCGCCGACCCGCGCGCCCGCCCGTGCTAACCGGTGCCCGCGCGTGTCGCCAGCACCTGCACCAGCCGGTCCGCTCCGTCCGGCACCCGCCCCTCACGGAACGCGTCCCGCATCTGCCGGGCGGCCACCCGGCCCGAGGTCAGACACCAGTCCCACCAGCGGTCCAGCCGCCTGGCGTCCACCTGTTCGGCGCCCACCAGCGCGGGCCACCCGCAGGCCCGGGCCTGCGCGGTCACCTTGGCGCCGCCCGCGACCGGGTCCACCGCCAGCACCGGCGTGCCGACCCGCAGCCCGAGGACCAGCCCGTGCAGCCGGTCGGTGACGACGAGGTCGAGCCGCGCCAGCACCGACTCCACCTGCGCCGGCGTCGCGCTCAGATGCCAGTCGCGGGTGTCCAGCCGGGTCTCCAGCTCCAGCCGGGCACAGTCCTTCCCGGCCAGCCAGCGCGTCACCCGCTCCGACACCTGTTCGTGCCGTCGCCGCGGCCCGTACTCGTGCTGCCCGTCGGTGAGGATCACCCCGACCACGGGCCGGGCGGGCACCGCGGGGGCGCGGGCCGCCAGATCCTCGGAGGGCTCGCTGCCGGGGCCGTCCCGCGCCAGCACGCGGTGGAAGCCGCGCGCCGCCTCCCCGTCGGGGTCGATCACCGACGTCCCCACGGCGATCCGCACACAGTGCGCGAAACGCCGGTGCAGCTCCTCGACCTGCGGCCCGTGCAGCGGCCCGCACACGAACACCAGATGGGAGTAGTCACCGGGCCGTACGTCGTCGAAGTGCAGGTCCCCCGGCCGGAAGCCGGGGCTCCATACGACGTCGTACGCCATTCCCGCGCCGCGCAGAACCTCCTCCACCCGGCGCAGGGCCAGCACGTCCCCGGCGGTGGCCTCCCCGTCGCGGAAGCTGAACCAGCCGGTCAGCAGGACCCTTCGGGGTCCCGAACGCTCTCGTCCGTACACGATGCGCACCGAGTGCCCCACTCCGGCGCGGGGCAATCGGCCCGGCGCGGGTCAGCCGGCGCGGCGCGGGTCAGCCGGCGCGGGGCGCCGGAGCCGGCTGCCGCCTCACCGCCGGGTGCCGGCCGGCGCCCGCAGCGCCTGGTCCCGGGCACGCTCGGCCACCTCGCGCGCCTCGGCCACGACGTCACCGCGCTCCCGCACCAGTCCGTAGTCCGTCGTAGACCGGAAGGCCGTCCGGGGCGGGGGAGAGGATGCCACGGGGGCTGCTCCGGCCTCCGTCGCGGACAGAACCTGACCGCGAGGGCGGCTAGCGTGCCGGTATGACGAAGACGAAGCGGGGCGCCGCCCCCGCGCCGGCCGGTGTGCTCGGCGCCCGGGCACTGAACCGGGCCACCCTCGCGCGGCAGCTGCTGCTGCGCCGCTCGCCGATGACCGCCGAGGAGGCGGTCGGTCACCTCGTCGGGCTCCAGGCGCAGAACGTCAAGCCGCCCTACTACGCGCTCGCCGCCCGCCTCGACGGCTTCACGCCCGAGGCGCTGTCCGGGCCGATGGCCTCCCGCGCGGTCGCCCGCCTCGTCACCCTGCGCTCGACCATCCACACCCACACCGCCGACGACTGCCTCACCCTGCGCCCCCTGGTGCAGCCCGCCCGCGACCGCGAGCTCAACTCGTTCCGCAAGGGCCTCGCGGGTGTCTGCCCGGACCGGCTCGCCGCCCTCGCCCGTGAACTCGTCGAGGCCGAACCGCGCACGATGGGCCAACTGCGCGAGGCCCTGCTGAAGGAGTGGCCCGACGCCGACCCGGGGGCCCTCGCCGTCGCCGCCCGCTGCAAGCTGCCCCTGGTGCAGATCACGCCGCGCGGACTGTGGGGCCGCTCGGGACAGGTCACGCTCACCACCGCGGAGCACTGGCTGGGCAGGCCCGCCGAGCCCGCCCCGTCGCCGGACGGCACCGTGCTGCGCTACCTCGCCGCCTTCGGACCGGCCTCCGTGAAGGACATGCAGGTCTGGGCCGGCCTGACCCGGCTGCGGGAGGCCTTCGAACGCCTCCGCCCGCGGCTGGTCACCTTCCGCGACGACAACGGCGTGGAGCTCTTCGACCTGCCGGACGCGCCCCGACCCGACCCGGACACCCCGGCCCCGCCGCGCTTCCTGCCGGAGTTCGACAACCTGCTCCTCTCCCACGCCGACCGCGCCCGCGTCGTACCGCCCGAGTACCGGGGCCGCCACTGGCGGGGCAACATCGCCTACCGCACCCTCCTCGTCGACGGGTTCCTCGCGGGGCTGTGGCGGCTGGACGGGGACGCCCTCGTCATCGAGACGTTCGGCCGGCTCGGCAGGGACCGGTGGGAGGAGGTCGCCGCCGAGGGGGAGCGGATGCTCCGCGTCCTGCACCCGGGGACGGCGTACGACGTCCGCCCCGGGACCGTGCGGGGGTGAACCCGGACATGGAGAGGGGGCGCTGCGGGCTGCTCGTGGAAGCTCGCAACGCCCCCTGGTCTGCCACCTGAGGGGTACTCAGGAACTCGTGGGTCTCCGGCGTCTCAGCCGTTGACCTGTGCCGTCACATCCGCGGAGAACGTGGTGAGCCGGGTGTAGACGCCCGGGTAGCCGGCCGCCGCGCAGCCGTCGCCCCAGGAGGTGATGCCCGCCAGCCGGCCGCCGATCAGCAGCGGTCCGCCGCTGTCGCCCTGGCAGGTGTCCACGCCGCCGGAGGAGTAGCCGGCGCACACCATGTCGCTCTGCACGTACCGGGTGCCGTAGGAGCCGCGGCAGCTGGTGTCGGAGACGGTCGGCACGGTCGCGGTGCGCAGCTGGTTGGAGGAGCTGCCGCCCGAGGAGGTGGTGCCCCAGCCGACGATGCGGGCGGTCGTGCCGGCCGCGTACACCGAGGTGTCCGAGGAGGACACGTAGGGCGCCGCGGTGTACGGCATCGACGTCGACAGGGTCAGCACGGCCACGTCGTCGCCCCGGGTGACGCTCCGGTAGCTGGGGTGGACCCATATCCTGCTGACCCTGGCGACGGTGCCGTTGGTGCCGTTGAGGTAGGTGCGCCCGCCGACGACGCGCACACTGCTCGTGGTCTCGCCGGCCATGCAGTGCGCGGCCGTGACGACCTTGGTGGGGGAGACCAGGGTGCCGCCGCAGAACTGGTTCTGGGAGGCGTCGGTGATCTGCATCATGAACGGGTACGCGGACGTCGTGGTCGTCGTACCGCCGACGATGGGCTGCGGGGCGGCGACGGCGGACGGGGCGGCGATCAGCGCCGTCGCGGCGGCGGCAGCGGCTGCCGCGACGAGGGCGGCGGCCTTCTTGGCAAGGGTGAACCCGGACATGGTTCTCCTCATGGGGTTGCCGGTGGGGGTCGCACGGGGTGGGGGGTCGAGCACGAGGGCCTCGGGGCCGGTCCTCGTGTGCCCGGCGAGCGGCACGGCGTTCACGTTAGGACCGGGAGCGGGACCGCCCCAATGAGGGAACCCCCTAGGGCTGTTGGGCAGGGATAACCCTCGGTCGCCCGTCCCGGCCGGCGGCGGCGCTACTTCGTGCGGCGGCCCGCGGCCAGACGGACGATGTCGACGCGCGAGCGGATGCCCAGCTTGCGGTAGACCCGGGTGAGGGTCGCCTCCACGGTCTTGACGCTGATGAACAGCCGGGCGGCGATCTCCCGGTTGGTGGCGCCCTCCATCACCAGCGCGGCGACCTGCCGTTCCATCGCGGCCAGTCCGTCCAGGGCGCCCGCCGCCGCGGCGGGCACGGGCTCGGCCTCCGCGGGACCGGCGGCCACGGCCCGCTCCACCTGGCGCAGCCAGGGCAGCGCGCGGCAGCGCCGGAACAGCCGGGCGGCCTCGTCGTACGCGGCCGGCCCCGGACCCTGGGCGGCCCGCAGCCGGGCCCGCGCGAAGGCGGCCCGCGCCTCCTCCAGTCCGAAGCCCAGCTTGGCGAGCCGCTCCTGCGCCGACGTCAACTGCGCGTACGCCGCCTGGTGTTCGCCGCGTGCCGCACGCACCAGGGCCTCCGCCCGGTCGAGCACCGCCAGCACACTCGCCCGGTTCAGGCGCAGCGCGTGCACCCGGGTGACGTTGATGAGTTCCTGCGCCTCGCCCGGCTCGCCGACGCGCACCAGCGCCTCGGCGAGGTCGCCCTGCCAGCGGCCCCGCGCCGGGTCGTTGATGCCCATGCCGTGCTCCAGCTCCCGCACCCGGCGCAGCGAGCGGACGGCGCCCTGCGCGTCCCCGGCCACCAACTGGGCGTAGCCCAGGGCGGCCAGGGCGAGGGAGAGGTACAACTGGTCGCCGTCCACCTCGGCGTGGTCCGCGGCCTCGCGGGCCAGCGTCAGGGCACGCTCCACGTCCCCGCCCGACGCCTCCGCGAGCGAGGCGAGCATGGCGGAGGCGCTCTCGCCGATCCCGGAGTCCCGGGCCAGCCGCAGGCTCTCCCGGCCCAGGTCCAGTGCCCGGCCGCAGTGCCCGGAGCGCAGCTCGGTGTCGGCCAGCAGCCGCGAGAAGTGCACCTCGCTCTCCACCATGCCGCGCCGCCGCGCCTCCCTCAGCAGCGAGGTGATGGCCGTACGGGCCTCCGGCAGCTGGTCGCTCATCAGCAGCCAGCGGAACCGCGCCATCGCGGCGCCGTTGTGGTGGCTGGCCACATCGGGGTCCTGCGGCTCCTGGAGCGCCCGCCGGATCGTCGCGGGGGCGTCCGGGTGGCCCATCAGGGTCTCGGTGGACGACTGGAAGGCCAGCGCCATCAGCTCGGTGCGCCGGTCCCCGCCCCGCGCCGCCAGCTCCGCGGCGTGCGCGGCCTCCTGGCGGGACTTGGCGAAGTCGCCGTCCACCACCACCTCCCGCCAGGCGAGCTGGTAGTGGACCAGGGCGAGCAGCCGGGGATCGTCCCCGGCGTCGGCCAGCACCTGCGGGAAGACGGCGTCGACCTCGCCGAGCGCCTGCCCGGCCGCCTCGATGACCACCATCCACGCCCGGACCCGCTCCGCGGGCACCGTCGCCCGGGTCAGCACCTCACGCGCTATGTCCCGGGCCAGGTCGACCTCGCCCGCGGTGATCGCGTCCTCCGCGGCCTGCAGCCGCCGTTCGTCGGGGCCCGGCTCGCCGTCGGCCGGGGTGTGCCGGGCGGCCAGCAGTCCCAGCGAGGCGGCGACCGAGGGCGCCCCCCGGTCCCGGGCCAGGGCGGCGGCCTCCGCGAGCCGGGCCGCCACCTCCGGGTCGGGGCCGGTGGCGGCCAGCGCCAGGTGCCGGGCCCGCTCGATCGGGTCGGAGGCCGCCGTGGACAGCGCCGTGTGCGCGGCCCGCCGTTCCCCCGCCGGGGCCTCCGCGTACAGGGCCGCCGAGATCAGCGGATGCGCGAAGCGCAGCGCCGGCTCCTCCGGGTCCGTCACCAGCAGCCCGAGCGCCGCCGCCCGGGCCGTCTCGGCCTCGGCGTTGTCCCGGCCGGCCGCGTGCAGCAGCGCCAGGGTGGGGCGGGCGCCCGCGCTGGCCACCAGCAGGGTGCGCCGGGCGTCGTCGGACAGCATCTCCAGACGGCTGAGGACCAGGGCCCGCAGCGAGGTCGGCACCGGCAGCGGCTCGCCCGGCCGCGGGCGGGCCGGGCTCTCGGCGAGGGCGCGGCCCAGTTCGAGGGCGAAGAGCGGGTTGCCGCCGCTGGTGCGGTGGATGTCCCGGACCGTGGAGCGGGACAGACCGGTGTAGCCGCGGTGGTCCAGCAGCGCGGCGACCTGGGGCCGGGAGAACGGGCCCAGCCGCACCGCGAGCGTGTCGGGCGGACAGGCCCGCAGATGACGGTCGTACTCCTCGCCGTCCGTGCGGACCGCGCACAGCATCCGCACCGGACTGTCGCCGAGCCGCCGTGCCGCGAAGCCGAGGAGCTCGGCGCTCGCGGGATCCAGCCACTGGAGATCGTCGGCGACGACGAGGACCGGTCCCTCGGCGGCCAGCGCCCGCAGCGTGGACAGCACCGCGAGACGCAGCGCCAGCCCGTCCCGCTGCAGGCTGGACTCGCCGCGCCCGGTGAGCGCCGACTCCAGCGCGGTGCGCTGGGCGGCGGGCAGCCGGGCGGAGACCCTGTCGAGGACCAGACCGAACAGATCGGCCAGCGCCAGGAACGGAAGATGCGATTCGGACTCCGTCGCCGAACAGCGCAGCACCGTCCCCGACGCACCGGCGTTTTCGGCCGCAAGTGCCCGCAGCACAGTCGATTTACCTATTCCCGCGGGGCCGTGCAGCAGCACGCTGCCCCCTCGGGCGAGCTGCTCGCGCGCCTCCGCGTAGAGCTCCTCCCGGCCTATGACCAGGTCGGGGCGGCACCTGGCAGGCTCCTTGAAGTCCCGTCGCACGGTCACCGCTCCCCTCCGTGTGGCGTGTCCTGGCCAATATTAGGCAACGGGTTCCTTAATTCCGGGCGGACCGTGTAGTGAGGCAAATTACAGCGGGCCGACCCACCGTAAATCCAAAGTCCAATCGGTGGTATTGCCCGCCATGGAAAACACCTCAAACCTATGGCAACCACCCGGTCCGGCGGGCCGCGACCACGGCCTGCCCCCGGGTCCGCACCCCCAGCTTGCGCATCGCCGACCGCAGGTACGCCTTGACGGTTTCGGCCGTCACGCCCAGCCGCTCGGCCGCCACGCCGTTGGTCGCCCCCGCCGCCACACAGGCGAGGACGTCCACCTCCCGGGGCGTGAGCCGCACCGTCACCGACGGGGCGGTCTCGGCGGTGAGCAGGGCGCACGCCTGGAGCAGCTCGGCCCGCAGCGCGGGGTCCGCGATCCGCGGGGCCAGCGCCCGCAGCGCCGCGTGCGCCTCACGCACCTGCTCCCAGGCCGCTCCGGACGCCCCGGCCGCCCGTTCCGGCCCGGTTGCCGCCGCCATCAGCTCGGCCGCCTCCTCCCGCACCACCAGCGCCTGCTCCACGTCCCGCGCCGCCTGCACCGCCGCGCCGAGCGTGCGGTCGCCCAGGGGCTGGGCGGCGCGCAGGGCGCCGTAGAGCACCGCCCGCACCCGCCGCCGCACCACCACCGGCACGGCGACGACGGAGCGCAGGCCCTCGGCGGCGACCGGGACGTCGTACTCGTGACTGATCTGCCGCGAGACCGAGTAGTCCGTCACCGCGCACGGCCGGGCCAGCGCCGCCGCCTTCCCGCCCAGACCGAAGCCGGAGGTCACCGCGAGCGCGCTCAGCGCGGGCGTCGCGGTGCCGCTCAGCTCGCTGATGCGCACCTGCCGCCGGCCGGGCTCCACCAGTCCGCCGAAGGCGACCGGCAACCCGGTCGCGCACCGCAGCCGGGCCAGCGCCCCGCGGATCTCCACCGCGTCGCCCGTGCTCGTCGGGTCAGCCGTCACCTGTTCGCCCCCTCGTCGCGGCTCCTGTGCGGACGCACACCCCCGTTCGGGGGTAGTGAGACCTGCATCACGGATTACACGATGGCGGAGAGCCGCCCGGCAATGGTCCGGCACGAGGAGGAGACATGACGACGGCGACGGAGGCGTTCCGCGGGGCCCGGGACTTCCTGCTGGAACACCGCGAGGACTACGCCACCGCCCACCGGGACTTCACCTGGCCCCGGCCGGAGCGGTTCAACTGGGCGCTCGACTGGTTCGACGTGATCGCGGACGGCAACGACCGCACCGCCCTGCACCTCGTCGAGGAGGACGGCGGCGAGAAGCGGCTGTCCTTCGCCGCGCTGGCCCGCCGCTCCGACCAGGTCGCCAACTGGCTCCGGCAGCGGGGCGTGGCCGCCGAGGACCGGGTGCTGGTCATGCTCGGCAACCAGGCGGAGCTGTGGGAGACCGCGCTGGCCGCGATGAAGCTGCGCGCCGTGGTGATCCCGGCCACCCCGCTGCTCGGCCCCGCCGATCTGCGCGACCGCGTCGACCGGGGCCGCGTCCGCCATGTGATCGTGCGCGCCTCGGACGCCGCGAAGTTCGACGGCGTGCCCGGCGACTACACCCGTATCGCCGTGGGGGAGGGGGCGGACGAGAGCTGGCTGCCCTACGAGGACGCCTACGGGGCCGCCGAGCACTTCGCGCCCGACGGGCCCACCCTCTCCGACGACCCGCTGATGCTGTACTTCACCTCCGGCACCACCGCCCGCCCCAAGCTGGTCGAGCACACCCACACCTCGTACCCGATCGGCCACCTGGCGACGATGTACTGGATCGGCCTGAAGCCCGGCGACGTGCATCTGAACATCTCCTCGCCCGGCTGGGCCAAGCACGCCTGGTCCAACCTCTTCGCCCCGTGGAACGCCGAGGCGACCGTCTTCCTGCACAACTACACGCGCTTCGACGCGCCCCGGCTGATGGCCGAGATGGACAAGGCGGGCGTCACCACCTTCTGCGCCCCGCCGACCGTGTGGCGGATGCTCATCCAGGCCGACCTGACGCAGCTGCGCACCCCGCCCCGCGAGGTCGTCGCCGCGGGCGAACCCCTCAACCCGGAGGTCATCGAGCAGGTCCGGCGGGCCTGGGGCCTCACCGTCCGGGACGGCTTCGGCCAGACCGAGACCGCCGTGCAGGTCTCCAACAGCCCCGGACAGGTCCTCAAGACCGGCTCCATGGGCCGCCCCAGCCCCGGCTACCGGGTGGAGCTCCTCGACCCGGTCTCCGGCGCGCCCGGCGCCGCGGAGGGCGAGATCGCGCTCGACCTCTCCGACCGTCCGGTGGGCCTGATGACCGGCTACCACGGCGACCCGGACCGTACGGCGGAGGCGATGGCCGGCGGCTACTACCGGACCGGCGACATCGGCTCCCGGGACGAGGACGGCTACATCACCTACGTCGGCCGCGCGGACGACGTGTTCAAGGCCTCCGACTACAAGATCAGCCCGTTCGAGCTGGAGAGCGCCCTGCTGGAGCACGAGGCGGTCGCCGAGGCGGCCGTCGTGCCGGCCCCGGACGAGCTGCGGCTGGCCGTCCCCAAGGCGTACGTCGTGCTCGCGGAGGGCTGGGGGCCCGGCCCGGACACCGCGAAGGTGCTGTTCGAGCACTCCCGTGAGGTGCTCGCCCCCTACAAGCGGCTCCGCCGCCTGGAGTTCGGGGAGCTGCCCAAGACCGTCTCCGGCAAGATCCGCCGCATCGAGCTGCGCGAGGCCACGGCCGCCGGTTCCGCGAACGAGTACCGCGAGGAGGACTTCCGGTGACCGCACCCCTGTCGTACGCCCACGGCACCGGCACGACGCCGCTGCTCGGCGACACCATCGGCGCCAACCTGGCCCGGACGGTCGCCGCGTGGCCCGACCGCGAGGCCCTGGTCGACGTGGCCAGCGGACGGCGCTGGACCTACGCCGAGTTCGGGGCCGCCGTCGACGAGGTGGCGCGGGGACTGCTGGCGAAGGGGATCACCACCGGGGACCGGGTCGGGATCTGGGCGGTCAACTGCCCGGAGTGGGTCCTGGTGCAGTACGCCACCGCCCGCATCGGCGTCATCATGGTGAACATCAACCCGGCGTACCGGGCACACGAGTTGGAGTACGTGCTCAGACAGTCCGGGATCTCGCTGCTCGTCTCCTCGCTCGCCCACAAGGGCAGCGACTACCGGGCGCTGGTGGACCAGGTGCGCGGAGCCTGCCCGGACCTGCGGGAGACCGTCTACATCGGCGACCCGTCCTGGGACGCGCTGACCGGGGCCGCCGCGGCGGTGCCGCCGGAGCGGCCCGACGAGATCGCCGCCGGGCTGAGCTGCGACGACCCGGTCAACATCCAGTACACCTCGGGCACCACCGGCTTCCCGAAGGGCGCCACGCTCTCCCACCACAACATCCTCAACAACGGCTACTGGGTGGGCCGTACCGTCGGCTACACGGAGCGGGACCGGGTCTGTCTGCCGGTGCCGTTCTACCACTGCTTCGGCATGGTCATGGGCAACCTGGCGGCCACCTCGCACGGCGCCTGCATCGTCGTCCCCGCCCCCTCCTTCGATCCGGCGGCCACGCTGGAGGCCGTCCAGCGGGAGCGCTGCACCTCGCTCTACGGCGTGCCCACCATGTTCATCGCCGAGCTGAACCTGCCCGGCTTCGCGTCGTACGACCTCACCTCGCTGCGCACCGGCATCATGGCGGGCTCGCCGTGTCCGGTGGAGGTGATGAAGCGGGTGGTCGCCGAGATGCACATGGAGCAGGTCTCCATCTGCTACGGCATGACCGAGACCTCCCCGGTCTCCCTGCAGACCCGCATGGACGACGACCTGGAGCACCGCACCGGCACCGTCGGCCGGGTGCTGCCGCACATCGAGGTCAAGGTCGTCGACCCGGCCACCGGTGTCACCCTGCCGCGGGGCGCCGCGGGGGAGTTGTGCACCCGGGGGTACAGCGTGATGCTCGGCTACTGGAACGAGCCGGAGAAGACCGCGGAGGCCGTCGACGCCGGCCGCTGGATGCACACCGGGGACCTCGCGGTGATGCGCGAGGACGGGTACGTGGAGATCGTCGGGCGCATCAAGGACATGATCATCCGGGGCGGGGAGAACATCTACCCGCGCGAGATCGAGGAGTTCCTCTACGCCCACCCGAAGATCGCGGACGTCCAGGTCGTCGGGATCGCGCACGAGCGGTACGGCGAGGAGGTGCTGGCCTGCGTGGTCCCGCGCGACCCGGCCGACCCGCTCACCCTGGAGGAACTCCGCGCCTTCTGCGCGGACCGCCTGGCCCACTACAAGATCCCCAGCCGGCTCCAGCTCCTCGACACCTTCCCGATGACGGTGTCCGGGAAGGTGCGCAAGGTGGAACTCCGCGAGCGGTACGCGGTGGCCGACTAGCGGCGCCCTCAGGCCCCGCCGGCGCCGTCCAGCGCGCCGGCGGGGCCGTTCTCTTGACGGCTTCGGCAGCCCTCCCTACATTCATTCCAGATAGCAGAAAATCACTTCCATCATACGGAAGAAGCTCGCCGTAGGGCGCGACGGGAGTGCGAATCCGGCAGCCGAGGCAGGAGTACCCGATGGCTCGAATGACCGCTGCCCGCGCGGCAGTCGAAATCCTCGGACACGAGGGCGTCACCGACGTGTTCGGCGTCCCGGGTGCGGCGATCAACCCCTTCTACGCGGCGCTCAGGGCGTCCGGCGGCATCACCCACACCCTCGCCCGCCACGTCGAGGGCGCCTCGCACATGGCCGAGGGCTACACCCGCGCCCGCCCCGGCAACATCGGGGTGTGCGTCGGCACCTCCGGACCGGCCGGCACCGACATGATCACCGGCCTGTACTCCGCGACGGGCGACTCCGTCCCCATCCTGTGCGTCACCGGCCAGGCGCCCACCGCGGTGCTCCACAAGGAGGACTTCCAGGCCGTCGACATCGCCGCCGTCGCGGGGCCGGTCACCAAGATGGCGGTGACCGTGCTGGAGGCCGCGCAGGTCCCCGGCGTCTTCCAGCAGGCCTTCCACCTGATGCGCTCCGGGCGGCCCGGCCCGGTCCTGATCGACCTGCCGGTCGACGTCCAGCTGACGGAGATCGAGTTCGACCCCGCCACCTACGCGCCCCTCCCGGTCTACAAGCCCGCCGCGTCCCGCGCCCAGATCGAGAAGGCCGTCGCCATGCTGAACGCCGCCGCACGCCCGCTGATCGTGGCGGGCGGCGGTGTCATCAACGCGGACGCTTCCGAACTGCTCGTCCGGTTCGCCGAGTTGACCGGCACTCCGGTGGTGCCGACCCTGATGGGCTGGGGCGTAGTCCCCGACGACCACGAGCTCAACGCCGGCATGGTCGGCCTGCAGACCTCGCACCGCTACGGCAACGCCACCTTCCTGGAGTCCGACTTCGTCCTCGGCATCGGCAACCGCTGGGCCAACCGCCACACCGGAAGGCTCGACGTCTACACGGCCAAACGCACCTTCGTCCACGTCGACGTCGAACCCACCCAGATCGGCAGGATCTTCGCCCCCGACTACGGCATCGCGTCCGACGCGCGCGCCGCGCTGGAGCTGTTCGTCGAGGTGGCGGCGGAGCTGAAGGCCGGGGGCCGGCTGCCCGACCGCTCCGCCTGGGCGGCCGCCGCGCAGGAGAGACGCGCCACGCTCCAGCGCCGTACGCACTTCGACGACGTCCCGATCAAACCGCAGCGGGTCTACGAGGAGATGAACAAGGTCTTCGGCCCCGAGACCCGGTACGTCTCCGCCATCGGCCTCTCACAGATCGCCGGCGCCCAGCTGCTGCACGTCTACCGCCCGCGCCACTGGATCAACTGCGGCCAGGCGGGCCCGCTCGGCTGGACCGTGCCCGCCGCGCTCGGGGTGGCCAGGGCCGACCCGGAGGCGCAGGTCGTCGCGCTGTCCGGCGACTACGACTTCCAGTTCATGATCGAGGAGCTGGCCGTCGGGGCGCAGCACAGGATCCCGTACATCCATGTGCTGGTGAACAACGCCTACTTGGGCCTGATCCGGCAGGCGCAGCGGGCTTTCGACATCGACTTCCAGGTCAGGCTGGAGTTCGAGAACGTCAACTCCCCGGAGCTGGGCGTCTACGGCGTGGACCACGTCAAGGTCGCCGAGGGCCTGGGCTGCAAGGCGATCCGGGTGACCGAACCCGGCGACCTCGGCGCGGCGCTGGAGCGTGCCAGGAAGCTCGCGGCCGAGTTCCGGGTGCCGGTCGTCGTCGAGGTGATCCTGGAGCGCGTCACCGACATCGCGATGTCGGTGACCAACGACATCGGCGACGTCGTCGAGTTCGGGGAGCTCGCGACCGAGCCGGGACACGCGCCCACGTCGATCAGGACGCTGAAGACCTGACCCGCGCACCCGGCCGGGTGCTCAGTCCGGACCGCCGCCCGCGCCGCAGCCGGTACCGCTGCCGCAGGCGTGGGAGCCGCCGCCCCCGTAGGCGCCGCCGCGCGACGAGGAGCGGAGCAGGCCCTTGTCCCGCAGGCTCACCCGGTCGGTCAGCCCCGCCCGGAGGGCGAAGCGCGGCACCACGACGCGCAGCGCCGCCTCGCCGTGCAGGGCGACGGCGAGCAGCCGCTGGTGGTCGGGCAGTTCGCGCCGGCTCGCGGGCAGCGGATACGCCTTCCGCAGGGTCTTCAGCCGCCGCCGGGCGGCCCTGGTCGGCCGGAGCAGCGGGTACCGCAGCATCCCCGCCTCCGCCAGGCCCACCCGCACCTCGGCCACCGCCCAGCGGACGACCGGGTCCCGGACCAGCTCCGCCGCCTCGGACGGTTCTCGCAGACTGTGGTAGACCGCGCTCTCCAGGTACGCCGCCCGCACCTCGCTCGTGACGGCGTCCGCCGGCCCCGCCGTGTCCCCGTCCGGCGGCTCCAGCCCCACCCCCGGCGGCGGGAGCGGGGGCAGGGCCCGGCCCGCCTCCCCGTCGACCGCCCGCAGCGTGCCCGGCGCGCCGGCCTCCACCGCGCCGCGCAGGTGCAGGGCGACCAGGGCCACCGTGACCGCGGCGCGCGGGCCACCGGCCAGCAGTGCTGTCTCGTGCGGCGTCCCCCGGACGCCCGCGGTGTCGGTCATGACACGGCACCCCCTCGTCAGGGGCCCGCCGCCCCCGTGCCGGCGGGCCCCGTGTGTGAGGAGTGTGCCCGCCGGCGCGGCCGGTCCAAGCCTTTCCGGCCGCCTTCAGAGGTTCATTTGAGGATCGCGTAGCCGGTGTACGGCCGATGCTGTAGGGACGCGCTCAGGCGGTGTGGTGCTCCGACAGTCCCGGCCAGTCGTCGGGGCCCCCGCCCTGCCACTCGATCAGGTCGGTCCCCTCGACGTCGGTGACGTACAGGTCGGCCAGCCGCAGGATCTCGGCCACGTCGTCGGCGTGCGTGGCGATGCCCAGTGTGTCGTCGTCGGAGGTGACCCGCCGCGAGCCGTCCAGGGCCGGGGAGTGGACCACGATGTGCGGATGCTCCGTGGGAGGTGCCATGCCCCCAGGCTGCTGCGCGCCGGACGGATCCGCACCCCGGAGGCCGGGAGGGGCGGTCGCCGTCAGACCCGCGCGCCGGACAGCCGCTCGACCGCGCGCAGCAGGGCGGAGTGGTCCAGACCGCCGTCGCCCTGGGCGCGCAGGCTCGCGACCAGCTGGGCGACCACGGCTCCGACGGGCAGGGCCGCGCCGACGGCGCGGGCGGCGTCGGTGACGATGCCCATGTCCTTGTGGTGCAGGTCGACGCGGAAACCCGGCCGGAAGTCCCGGTTCAGGAAGTTGTCCTTCTTGCGGGTCAGCACGGTCGAGCCGGCGAGACCGCCGTTCAGGACGTCGAGCGCCGCCGTCAGGTCCACGCCGGACCTCTCGAGGAAGACCACGGCCTCCGCGCACGCCTGGATGTTGACGGCGACGATCAGCTGGTTGGCGGCCTTCACGGTCTGCCCCGCACCGTGCGGGCCGCACCGCACCACGGTCCTGCCCAGCGTCCCGAAGACCGGCCGGGCCTCGTCGAAGTCCGCCTGTTCACCGCCGACCATGATGGACAGCACCGCCTCGACCGCGCCCGCCTCGCCGCCGGACACCGGGGCGTCCAGCACCCGGACGCCCTTCTCCTTCGCGGCGGCGGCCAGGTCGACGGAGGTCCGCGGGGTGATCGAGGACATGTCGATCAGCAGGGCCCCGGGGCGGGCGTTCTCCAGGACGCCGTCGGGGCCGTACGCGACGGCCTCGACCTGCGGGGACGCCGGGACCATCGTGATGATCACGTCCGCGTCCCGCACCGCCTCGGCGACCGAGCCGGCCGCGGTGCCCCCGGCGGCGGTCAGCCGGTCCAGCTTCTCCGGCTCCAGGGTGTGGCCGGTGACGTGGTAGCCCGCCTTGACCAGGTTCTCGGACATGGGGGAGCCCATGATGCCGAGGCCTATCCAGGCGATCTTGGGAAGGGTGCTCATCCGAGGGTGCCTTTCCGTACGGGGGTGTGATCAGCGGGGCAGCCAGCCGAAGGCCTCCGCGCTCGGACGGCCGCCCGGCTTGTACTCCAGGCCGACCCAGCCGTCGTAACCGGCCTCGCGCAGCCGGCCGAGCAGTGCCTCCAGCGGGAGCGATCCGGTGCCGGGGGCGCCGCGGCCGGGGTTGTCGGCGATCTGCACATGACCGGTGATCGCGGCGTACCGGTCGATCACCGCGGGCAGGTCCTCGCCGTTCACCGCCAGGTGGTACAGGTCCATCAGGAAACGGGCGTTGTCCAGACCCGTGGCCGCGTTGACCTTGTCGACGACACCGACGGCGGCCGGCGCCGACACCAGCGGGTACCGGGGCGACTCGGGCCCGTTCAGCGCCTCGACGAGCAGGACCGCGCCGATCCGGTCGGCGGCACGGGCCGCGAGGACGAGGTTCTCCAGCGCGAGCGCGTCCTGCTCGGCCGGGTCCACGCCGTCGACGCGGTTGCCGTACAGCGCGTTGAGGGCCGTACAGCCGAGCGCCCCGGCGAAGCCGGCGGCCACCTCGACGTTGGCGCGGAACCGCTCCGACTCCTCGCCGGGCAGGGACAGCGCGCCCCGGTCGGGGCCGGGCAGCCGGCCGGCGTAGAAGTTGAGTCCCGTGAGCCGTACGCCCGCGTCCTGGAGCGCTTCCCCCAGGGCGTCCAGCTCCGACTGCCGGGGGGTGGGGGAGTCGGCCCAGGGCCACCACAGCTCGACCGCCTCGAAGCCGGCCGCGGCGGCCGCCGCGGGGCGTGCCGGCAGCGGCAGTTCCGTGAAGAGGATCGACAGGTTGACGTCGAAGCGGTGGTCTCCGGCTGTGCTCCACGCGGAACCGGACATCGGGGCCACACCCCTTCCTTGGTTCCGTTATGCGGAATATGGTTTCTGTTGAATGGAAGTAAGGGAAGCGTGCCGCCGGGTGTCCGGGGTGTCAAGAGGGCGCGGCCGGCCCCGGAGCGGGAGGCCGCGCTCCGGGGCCGGCGTCCCGGCGGAGTCCGTTAAGGTCGTCCCGTAGTGACGCTCCCGGCCGCACGGCCGGGAGAACGGGCAGATCAGAGCCGGTTTCGTGGGGGCGCAGTGCGATTGAGAGTGGAGTTCACGACCGAGCCCTTCGACCTCGACGAGGCGCCCGCGCACGCGGTCGTCGCGCGGGAGGTTCTCGAGGCCGCCGTGCTGGACGCGGTGGACGTCGGACCGTTCGGCAACACCGCCGAGGGCGGCGCCGACGAGGTGCTCGGCGCCGTGGACGCGCTGCTGCGCAGGGCGCTGACGGCCGGCGCCACCCGGGTCTCGCTCCAGGTCAACGTCGTCGAGGAGGACGGCCGGTGAGCGGCGCCGGCGGCGAGGCCTTCATCGCCGCGGTGAAGCCGCTGGTCGACGCCATGGGCGGCGAGATGCTCCCGCCGGACGAGGCGGGCGCCGACGACGTGGTGCTCTCCTGGCAGGGCGCCGGCGTGGTCGCCGTACGCCTGCCGCAGCTCGCGGACTCCCTGGACCACATCCTCGCCGCCCTGGAGCGCGGGCAGGGCAGACCGCTCGCGGACCTGGACCGCAGGACCAAGCAGGAGATCGTGCGCGGTCTGGAGGCGCGCGGCGCCTTCGCCGTGCGGCACGGCGTGGAGACCGTGGCGAGCGCGCTCGGCGTCAGCCGCTTCACCGTCTACAACTACCTCAACCGCGAGAAGGGCTCCTGACCGTCCCGGGCGGCGGGCGCGCTCCACCGTTTGTCACACGGAATTTTCAACAAACTGTTGACGTGCCGTGCGTGGCGGCGTTCACTGTCGGCACGCCCGTTCAGCACGAAGGCCGTTCGCGGCCGCGGAGGCTTTCCGTGACGTCGACTTCCCCGTCCCCGGGACTGGCCCGCTTCAACGCCCTGGAGGAGCAGGCGGCGCTCGCCGCGCTCCACGAGGTGTGCGCCTGCGGGGCGTGGGCCCGGCGACTGCTCGCCGCCCGCCCGTACGCCACCGCGGACGACCTGTACGCCGCCAGTGACGCCGCCACGGCCGGTCTGGACGCGGCGGATCTGCGGGAGGCGATGGCCGGGCACCCGCCGATCGGCCGGCCCCGTCCCGGGGACCCGGCCTCCGCCCGGGAGCAGCGCGGCATGGCCGGCGCCCCCGAGGCGCTCAGGGCCGAGATGCTCGAACTGAACCTGGCCTACCAGGAGAGGTTCGGGCACGTCTTCCTCATCTGCGCCACCGGCCGGACCGGCGAGCAGATGCGCGACGCCGTGCGGGAACGCCTCGGCAACCCGCCGGAGCGGGAACACGGGATCGTCCGCACCGAACTGGGGAAGATCAACCGCATCCGGCTGGCCCGCCTCGTCGACGCCCCAGAGGACTGACGCACATGAGCACCGACACCACCGCCTCCGTGTCCACGCACATCCTGGACACCAGCGCCGGCCGCCCCGCCGCCGGCGTCGCCGTCGCCCTCGCCGCCCGCCCGGGCCGGGAGGCCGCGTGGCAGCCGCTCGGCGGTTCCGCGACCGACGCGGACGGGCGGTGCAGGGACCTGCCGGCGCTGCCGGAGGGGACGACCCAGGTACGGCTCGACTTCGCCGTCGAGGCGTACTTCGACACATCCGCGAGGAAGCAGGCCGAGGCGGAGCAGGACGCCCCCGCGAACCGGGACGGCGGCGCCGGAGTGTTCTTCCCCGAGGTGACGGTCACGTTCGCCGTCGTACCGGGCGAGCACTACCACGTACCGCTGCTGCTCAACCCGTTCGGCTACTCCGTTTACCGAGGGAGCTAGCTCCATGCCGACCACTCTGGGACAGAACCAGTACGGCAAGGCCGAGAACCGAGTCGTCAGGATCACGCGGGACGGCGCCACCCACCACATCAAGGACCTGAACGTCTCCGTCGCCCTCTCCGGCGACATGGAGGAGGTCCACTACTCCGGCTCCAACGCCAGCGTCCTGCCGACCGACACCACCAAGAACACGGTGTACGCGTTCGCCAAGGAGCACGGCATCGAGTCCGCCGAGCAGTTCGGCATCCACCTCGCCCGCCACTTCGTCACCTCGCAGGAGCCCATCCGCCGGGCGCGCATCCGCATCGAGGAGTACGCCTGGGAGCGGATCGGCACCCCCGGCGAGGGCGAGCACTCCTTCGTGCGCAAGGGCCAGGAGACCCGGCTCGCCCAGATCACCTTCGACGGGGAGGAATGGGAGGTCGTCTCCGGTCTGAAGGACCTGACGGTGATGAACTCCACCGACTCCGAGTTCCGGGGCTTCGTCAAGGACGGCTACACGACGCTCCAGGAGACCCGCGACCGCGTCCTCGCCACCTCGGTCTCCGGCCGCTGGCGGTTCAACTGGACGGGCGACGGGCAGCGGACGCCCGACTGGGAGACGTCGTACGAGGAGACCAGGAAGCACCTGCTCCAGGCCTTCGCCGAGACCTACTCCCGCTCGCTCCAGCAGACCATGTACCACATGGGCGCGCGGATCATCGACCACCGCGACGAGATAGACGAGGTCCGCTTCTCCCTCCCGAACAGCCACCACTTCCTGGTGGACCTCGAACCGTTCGGCCTGAAGAACGACACCGCCGACGGAGCGGTGTACTTCGCCTCCGACCGCCCCTACGGCCTGATCGAGGCCACGATCCTGCGGGACGGCTGCGAGGCGCGGATACCGGTGGACCTCACCAACCTCTGACCGCACCGCATCTGAAGGACGGACCATGGCAGCAGCCCGGCGCATCGTCATCGAGAACTGCGCGGTCGCGACCGTCGACGCGCACGACACCGAGTACGCCTCGGGGCATGTCGTCCTCGCCGGCGACCGCATCGAGTCGCTCGGCGCCGGCACCGCCCCCGAGGGCCTGGAGAACGTCGTACGCCGGATCGACGCCACCGGTCATCTGGTGACCCCCGGCCTGGTCAACACCCACCACCACTTCTACCAGTGGATCACCCGGGGCCTGGCCACCGACCACAACCTCTTCGACTGGCTCGTCGCCCTCTACCCCACCTGGGCGCGGATCGACGAGCCGATGGTGCGCGCGGCGGCCGAGGGCTCCCTCGCGATGATGGCCCGCGGCGGCGTCACCACCGCGATGGACCACCACTACGTCTTCCCGCGCGGCACCGGCGACCTGTCCGGCGCCATCATCGGCGCCGCCCGTGACATGGGAGTGCGCTTCACCCTCGCCCGCGGTTCCATGGACCGCGGCGAGAAGGACGGCGGACTGCCCCCGGACTTCGCCGTGGAGTCCCTGGACGACGCGCTCGCCGCCACCGAGGAGACGGTGCGCCGGCACCACGACGCCTCCTTCGGCGCCATGACCCGGGTCGCCGTCGCCCCCTGCTCCCCCTTCTCCGTCTCCACGGAACTCATGCGGCAGGGAGCCGAGACGGCCCGGCGCCTCGGGGTGCGCCTGCACACCCACGGCTCGGAGACCGTGGAGGAGGAGAAGTTCTGCCACGAGCTGTTCGGCATGGGCCCGACCGACTACTTCGAGTCCACCGGCTGGCTCGGCGAGGACGTGTGGATGGCGCACTGCGTCCACATGAACGACTCCGACATCGCGGCCTTCGCCCGTACCGGAACGGGTGTCGCGCACTGCCCGTCCTCCAACGCCCGCCTCGCGGCCGGTATCGCCCGCGTCCCCGACATGCTCGCCGCCGGCGTCCCGGTCGGCCTCGGGGTCGACGGCACGGCGTCCAACGAGTCCGGCGAACTGCACACCGAACTGCGCAACGCCCTGCTGGTCAACCGCCTCGGCGCGCACCGGGAGGCCGCCCTGAACACCCGGCAGGCGCTGCGGCTCGGCACGTACGGCGGAGCGCGGGTGCTGGGCCGGGCGGACGAGATCGGCTCCCTGGAACCGGGCAAGCTCGCCGACCTGGTGCTCTGGCGGATGGACACCCTCGCCCACGCCTCCATCGCCGACCCGGTGGCCGCGCTGGTCCTCGGCGCGGCGGCCCCGGTCACCGCCTCCTTCGTGAACGGCCGGCAGATCGTGGAGGACGGCCGGCTGCTCACCGCCGACGAGGACGCCATCGCCCGCTCGACCCGCGCGGAGGCCCGGCGGCTGGCCCGGATCGCCGGGCGGGACTGAGTCCCCGGACGCCACCGGCCGGGAGGGACGGCTCCCGGCCGGTGACCGCCGGTCAGGCCGAGCGGGCGGCCGCCACTTCCTCCCGCAGCCGGGGCAGCATGTCGTGGTACACGCCCGGACAGAGGGTCTCGCCGTAGTCCTTGTGGCCGTAGATCTGCGCGGAGGGGATGCCGTACCGCACGCAGGTGTAGGCGCACAGGGTCACCAGGACGTCCCACTGGGCGTCCGGCGGCAGCGCGCCCGCGTGGTACGCGCCCTCGCAGGCGATGCCGACGGCCTGGGTGTTCTGCCCGGAGGTGTGGGAGCCCAGCACGAAGTTCCGGCCTCCGGTGAGCGCCTGCAGGCTGCCGTGCCGCCCCTCGGTGATCCAGCCGCCCCGGCTGACCAGGAAGTGGTAGCCGGTGTCGACCCAGCCGTTCTTGTCCAAATGCAGGTCCTGCACCCAGTGGGCGTGCGCGTGGGCCTGGGCGCGGGAGTAGTCGGTGGAGTTGCTGCTCACCGTGTGGTGGACGACGATCCTGCTCGGCCGGTACTGGAGGAGGCTGATGGTCCCCTGCGGGGAGCGGGCGCCCCAGGCCGAGGTGGAGTCGATGTCCGGCTCGACGGCGTTGGCGCCGGCCCCGCTCGCGCGGGCGCTGCCCGGCAGGGCGGTGGCGGCGGCCAGTCCGGCCGCGCCGGCGAGCAGAAGGCGGCGCCGCAGGGTGTTCTCGGGATGCACGATCACTCCTCGGGGACGGAGGGGGTGGGGGGAGACGGTGGAGCCGGCGGGTCGGCCGCCGGCTCCACCGCGTGATCGCGTACGTGCCTACGCCGTCACGTGTTGTTGGCGAGCGCCAGCAGCCGGTCGCGGGAGCCGTTGAACTGGTTGCGGTCCACGTTGCCGGCGACACCGCCGACCGAACCGGTGCTGGTGTACTGCCACACGGTCCAGGTGGGGAAACCGCTCGGGATGGTCGGCGACGCGGCGGAGGTCCAGTGCGCCACCCACAGCGGGCTCTTGCTGTACATGCCGGTCCAGTTGCCGGTGCAGGTGTTCCACCAGCCCGCGGTCGTGTAGATCACCGTGTCCCGGCCGGTGCGCGACTTGTAGGTGTTGTAGAAGTCGGTGATCCAGGTGCGCATCTGCGTGGTGGACAGGCCGTAGCACATTGCGCCGTACGGGTTGTGCTCGATGTCCAGGACGCCGGGCAGGGTGAGGTTGTCGCGGGACCAGCCGCCGCCGTTGTTGACGAAGTAGTTCGCCTGGGTGGCGCCGCTGGAGACGTTGGGGCGCGCGAAGTGGTACGCGCCGCGGATCACCCCCGCGTTGTACGCGGCGGGGTAGTTGCTGTTGAACCGGTCGTCCTTGTAGCTGTTGCCCTCGGTCGCCTTGATCCAGGCGAACTGGATGCCCGAGTTGCGCACCGAGCCCCAGTTGATGGCGCCCTGCCAGTGCGAGACGTCGATGCCCTGGACGCCGTCGGTCGGGGCCAGGGCCCCCAGCGACGGCGCCTGGGCCGGGGCGCTCCCGTGGACGCGGGCGCCCACGCCCATGTAGGCCTCGCCGGGCTGGACGTGGACCCGGTCCCGGTCGGGCCCGGGAGCGGCGTTCGCGCCGCCCGCGGTGGTGGCCGTCAGCGCGAGGGCGGCGCCGAGGACGCCGAGCGCCGTGGCCATCCGTCTGCGGGGACCGGCCAGGGTACGGGGGAGAGAGAACATGGGGCTGCCTCCTGGACACACGTGGGGATGAGCGAAGGAGGTGACGTCGGCCGCTGCCACCTGGCAGTTCCGTGCTTTTGACGTGCGCGCGTCATTAGTTACTCACGGGGAATCTACGCGTGTAAAGGGCCGTCGGTTCTCTCTGTGGTCTGGTCCTCTGCCGGAGCGGATGGCCTGGACACTTGGCTCCCGGCGGCGAAAACTTTCACCGCTGAAAGCTGGGCTAGAGCCCGAACAGGTCCGGCTTGACCGCCAGTTCGCGGAAGATGTCCTGCGGGTTCGGCACCAGCTTGCGCTTCGTCAGGTCCAGCAGCCCGCCGACCGCGGTGATCTCGGCGGCGACGGTGCCGTCGGCCCTGGTGATCGTCTGCTCGATGGTGAAGACCTTGCCGCCGCTCCAGGCGAAGACGCAGCTCACATCGGCCTCGTCACCGGCGAGCAGTTCCCGCTTGTAGCGGATGGTGGTCTCCAGCGCGACCGGTCCCACGCCCTGGGAGATGAGCCCGGACTGGGTGATCCCGGCCTCCTGGAGCAGCGACCAGCGCGCGTGCTCCGCGTAGTTGAGGTACACGGCCTGGTTGAGGTGGCCCTGTACGTCGGTCTCGTATCCGCGCACGGTCACACGGACGGAAAACGGCTCGCTCACTGCGTCTGTCCCCTTCACGCCTGCTCGGTTCGGTGCATCGCC
>Ga0247820_10000342_pt1 | contig 24316 bp, 28 predicted proteins | sample 13C_Glucose_Day1_2_FD_192480 | JGI IMG/M metagenome (GOLD analysis project Ga0247820, IMG submission 192480) | Soil microbial communities from agricultural site in Penn Yan, New York, United States - 13C_Glucose_Day14 | ecosystem: Environmental > Terrestrial > Soil > Agricultural land | place...
GCCTTGCGGGCACGGCTGTTCTTGAGGAGACGCTTCTCCTCTTCGGTCTTGAACGTTGGGTGCAGCCACGGCGTCTGCGGTTCCTTGTGCCGCATCAGGTAAGCACCGGCGTTTTGCAGGAAGGCGAGGAACTGCGCGTCGTCGCCCAGCCCGTACCGCGCTCGGTTATTCTCTAGCACGCCGAGCAAGCTGTTGCAGGACCGGTGCAACACCCCGCGCAGCGCCCCGTGCTTGTGGCAGTGGTCGAGAACATCATTGTCCTTCGGGATAGGCAGCTGGCACACTGCGCACAGCCGCCCTTGCTTAGCCAGTAACTGCTGGCGAACTGGCGCTACCTGCGCCGCTTTGAGCTTCGATGGCACGGACGGCCTCCTTCGCTGTGCGGACTCGGTTCACCAGCTCTTGACAGCCGCTAGCGAAGTCCTTGAAGTTGTCGGTTGTGCGGTCCAGTTTCAAGTACCGCAAGAAGTCAAGGCAATGCGCATCAGCGCCCCGGCGCAGCCACAGCAGGGACATCTGCTCTGCCAGTTGTACCGGCCAATCCAGATAGTGTCCGCTGTACAACCGCACCACCTTCTGGAACGCTTCCTCGTCGCTCGTCGCGTCTGCGAGCATCTTCTCGGCTGTCTTCTCTCCGATCAGTGCGCTCTTGTGCGGCGAAGGGCAGTACCTTGGAAGGCCGGGGATGTTGTCCACCGAATCCCCCTGCAAGCACTGCTGCCAGAACCAAGCATGCCCATAGGTGAGGTCTGCGTGGTCCACGACTCGGAACTCGCCAACCGGGACGTCCACCAGCATGTAGTCCATCCAGCCAAGATGCTGGCCCGGATACTGCCGCATGTCCTTGTCCCGTGTGCAGGATACCGCAAGGTCCCATTGCCCACGGCTGATCGCTGTGTGCATCATCAGCGACATCCCGTCGTCGGCCTCCCGGTCGCCCCACTGATGAGGCTTGAACACGTCGCCCTGATAGCCCTCCAGAAAGTCCCGGAGGCTCGCCCAGTTCTTCGGCTTCGCGCCGCTGCGCTGACCTTGATAGGGCTTCACTGAGGCGATCAGATAACGGTCTGCCTTTGACGAGCCGGTAGCGGTAAGATGGAGTAAACACTTCTCGCTCCCGCTCATTTCTTTGTAGTTGATGATCCGCTGCATGGCGTTGCGCCGCGCTGTTCCCGGATCGGTGTCGTCGTTCCCCGCCATGAAGTACGCGAGGTAGTCACCGTCGAGGTGCAGCACACGCCCCGGCACCACTGGCACGATTGTGGCCAGTGGCATCGGTTCGCTGGCAGCGGCTGCGGAGATCGCATCCGCCAGCCACGGTTCCACTTAGATACCCAGTGCGGCCAGTGCAGCGTCCTCGTCAGCCGCAGCGGACGAGTTGTCCGGCAGGCTGTCCGGGTCAACGCCCAGCGCCATGTCGTCGGTATCCACGTTCAGCACCTCGTCACCGATGATCGCGGCCACCGGCGAACCGGGGAAGTTCTTCGCGGCTTTGATCTTGTTCTGGATGACGTTCTTGCTGCGCGCCGGGCTGATGACGTTGCCCTTGTCGTCCTTGCGCTCGTCGTACATACCGTCGATGTACAGCGAATCCCACATCTCGCGGGAGGCGTAGTCCCACAGGAATACACGAGGCTCGCTGTAGACGCGAGGCTTCGGGAACTCCTTGACGATGGTGACGTCAGGCATTTGAGTTTCGGGATCGACCGGGTTGTAGGTCGGGGCCGCGAAGGTGTAACCGCCGCCTTGTGCGGTTGGCAGCTTGAAGCCTGCCCACACCTTGTCGCCCTTGCCCTTGGTGTGCACCACGGTGGCGAGGAAGTGACGGCCCACGAGCTGCGCGAAGTGCGTGGCGGAGTTGTCCCAGTTCAGGACCTTGAAGATTTTGTAGAACCAAGCCTTCTCACTGAGGGACTTCTTCAGGTTGACGGTGATGCGCTCCGGGTAGAACTTGCCGTCGATCTCCTTCGGCTCGTGCCCCTTGCCCGACAGCTCGAAGATCAGGTCCACCTGCTCCTCGTCCTTGGCCGGGAACTTGATCGGGTCGGTCTTGCTGGCCGGTACGTGCTGGATGCCCAGCTCGATGTAACCGATCAGGGTGACGAGGCACTTACCCGCAGCAGGCGGGGTCCATTCACCGCCACCCTTTTGGGCTTCGTTCATGTTCGGGGTTTGTGCGGCTGCGGCGGCGATAGCGGCGGCGATAGCGTCTTGAGTCATGGTCTGTTCCTTATGCTGCTTTACGATATTGGTTGATGTAGCGTGCGTCGATCTCGGCCTTACGGGCCTTCGCCAGTTCTACGACATTCGGCACCTTCTCCTCGATAGACATGTTGGGACCGTAGGTGGTTTCGGACGGTACATGCACAGGGCACGGCCAGTCGAAGTACACCTCCATGAAGGTGGTGGCCAGCTCCATGCACGCATGGATGACCGATGCAGCCTCGATGGCTACGTCCTTGTGCGCATCGCCGTAGCAGGCGTCGTGTACTTGGTTGATGAGCACAGCTCGACCGCCCCAGTTACGGTGCTGGTAGAACTCTCGGACCATCATCCACATTGCGGCCTTGGCCCACTCAGCGCCGCCGCCCTGCACGATGTAGTTCTTGATCTCGGTTGGCGAGAACGAGGACCACACGCCTTCGCGCTCCACGACGAACTTCGGTGCGCACTGCTCCTGATACACGTACAGCTTGCCGTCTGGCGTGCGGTACGAACCCTTGCCCAGCGGCACCTGCTTGGCAGGGAAGTCCGGGTGCGGTACGACCTTGGTGACGCCATGCTTACTGTTCGCGATCTTCTTGCCCAGCTCTGCGTAGAACTCTTCCACCTCGGGGTAGCGTGCGTTCTCCGCCTCGATCAAGGCGTAAACCTCGTCGATTGGGATGCCGGTAGAGTCGCTGATCTTCTGCGCACCGGCGCCGTAAGCGCGCTGGAACGAGAACACCTTCGCCTTCGTCCGCTTGTCCACCCACTCGGGGAATTCCGCAACCTCGGCGCCGTCGTCCCTGATGATCGTGCTCTTGCATAGCTTGAACGCTTCGTCGTAGCTGATGCCTGCGGTCGTAGCAACTCGAGCTACGTGCATGTCCAGCCCGCCCAGCAGGTCCAAGATCATCTGCTTGCAGTTCGTCAGGATCGCTTGGATGTAAATCTCAAGCGACGTGAAGTCCGACTGGATGATCTTACCCTCGCTGCCGAACCGGCTGACGAACACCTGCTTGATCTTGGACTTCCCACCCTTCGGGATGTTCTGCATGTTCGGGTTGCTGGACGAAAAGCGCGCCGTCACGGTAGAGGTCATGTTGATCTGGTGGTGAATCAGCCCATCTGGCTGTACCAGTGTCAGCATGCCGCCCAAGTTGCCCTGCTTGTCCTCCCGGATGAAGTACGTCCCTAGGTCCTTATCCACCTTGGCCCGCTCGGCTAGAGCTTTCAGGAACGGCACTCCGCTGTTGCCCAGTGCCTCGATGATTTCGGCACCGGTTTGATACACACCGGGCGTACTGGTTTCCCACTGCTTACGTGGTGCGGTATAGCCTTTGAATGAATAGATGCGATCCTCGTTCCGCATCTTCTGGCCCCGCGCTACGTCCGGCACTGTGACCTGCCGCTTCTTCGGCTCTCCGGCGTTCTTCCCGCTCAGAAAGTATGATAGCGACGGCACGGTCTGGCCTACAACGAGAGCATCGTTGTAAGCTTGGGTCGCGACAGTCGATCCGTCTGCACATACGTAGTGCTCCTCTTTGAGTTGGAAGTACACTGGTTGCATGTCGTCATCGAAGATCGGAACCTTCGTTGTGTACTTGATGTCGCCGCCGAAGATCAGCGCGGACAACTGCTGACGGCTGCCCCAGTTGAACTCGAACGGAAGGTCCTTCGGCAGGTACTCCTCCAGCTCTGCGATCAGTCCAGCGAGCTTCTCTTCCAGCTCGGCTGCCAGCTGCAAGCCCAGCTCGTAGTCCGCACGCATACCGTTCTTCTCGGCCTCGATGGTGTACACCAAAGCGCCGTTGTTGAGCATGATGCTGCGCTGCTGCCCGGCTCGCTGCGCTGCAACGACTTGGCCGAGGAAGCTCTTGCGAGTGTTCGTGATGTCGCCCGGCAGGTATTCCAGCATCAGGTCGTCCGGGATGTCCGGCGTGTCCACGCCAGCAGCCCACAATTCCTTGACCGGATCGGGCTTGACATGCCCCCCGTATTTCGGCGCCACCTCGTCCAGAGACAGCATGTGCGCGCTTTGCTCCATGCCACGCAGAAGGTACTCCGCGAGCTGTACGTCCCACAGCTGCCCACCGTTGGCGATGAATTCCATGTAGGCTTCGTAGTTCACTTCATCCTGCGCTACTGCATGCAGGATGTCGAACTTGATGTTGAAGCCCACGAGCACCTTGACTTCAGGATGCTGCTTGAAGAACCGGGCGAGCCAGCCTTTGCTTGCTTCCTTGTTGGCGAACTTCTCGGTGAACACGTCGCCATTAGCGATTGCACCGCCGACCCATACGACCCAGTTGTCTGGATCGAATGGGTTCGCCTTGCGCTTGAAGCTCTGCTTGATCGTCGTTTCGACGTCCAGCGTTGCGAAGGTCATTGCGGTTGCCCCCATTTCTGGAGCGCCTTCTTGGCGTGGCGACGCTTGGAGAAGTACAAGGTTTCGCCTTGCTTGTTCCAATTGTGGAATCGCACTACGCTCCAATGCTTGTTGGTGCCAGACCACGGCCAGTCGCTGTACAGCACAGCGCCATACCGCCCACCCGCTTGCGGGTTATCCGATGAGTACATCATCAGACCGTGGTCACGTTTGCTGAACTTAACTTGCTGCATCGACATACCTGCCTCCTGTTGCATCCATCATCATGCGGGCACGCGGAGATTGCGGCCTGCCTTCCAGACGAAGTTTGTTCTTCGTCGTACCGATAAAACGCATCGCTTCAAGCGACGGGTCGTTGCTGGTACCGATGGTGATAATGAGATCCGACGCACCTTGCTTGCCGGTTTTAGAATCCTTGAGCATTGGTAGTGTCGGGAAGCATTCCCCATCCCCGTCCGCAGAGATCTGCGAGGTGGCGATGATCGGGCAGTCGAAACGTACAGCCAAGTCTCGGCCCCACTGATACATAGTCTCAAGAATCTGATCGGTCCGTTGCCCGCCATTGGCCAACTCTCCGTCGAACTTCACGTTGTCGATCATATCGAAGACGACCAGCCCCGGAGGGAACTGCTTGAAGATCTCCTCGACCTGCCACGACTTGAAGCCGTGGATATCCACAACGCTGATGGTAGTGCGATGCCCGCCGATGGCCGCCTCATAGTCCGTCCACAGCGTGCCCGCTTCCTGCTTGGCCACAAGCTCGCTGGTCTTGCATCCGAACGCGGACTGCACCAGACGCTTGACGATACGCTTGCCGGGGCCTTCGTTGTTCAGCCAGATGATACGGCGCTTCTCCGGGTTGTCCGGGTACACCTCGGGCAACTGCTTAGCCCAGTACGTGCTCAGGTCCGTGAGCGCTGTGGTCTTGCCCTTATCCGGGCGCCCGGCCAGAATCACGAAGTCCCCGCCACGCAATGGGCGGCATACGTGCGTCAAGCATTCCCAACGCCACTTGAACCCATCGTTGCGCAGGTCCTCGTCGAACAGGCTCTCGTCCACCGGCACCCATGGCAGGTTGATCTTGCGCTCTACGTCCTTGTCGTAGTTGCCGAGCAAGTCCCTGATGCCCTTCTGGAAGTCGATCTCGTCGCCACGGGCGTACTGCTCTACGATGTCGCTCACAGCCTGCGCAAGGTTCACCTCCAGCAGGCGCCCCATCAGCATCTGCTCAGCCAGCTCGTCCGGCTCGCGCTCGATCTCCTTGAACATCTGCGCGTAGATCGCGGCTTGCTCCGGCGCCAGCTTGGGATGCGCCACCATCGTGAACCACGTACTGAACTCCCGGCTGATCGGGATTCGCTCCAGCTCCGGCTGCTCTGCGAAGTACTTCTTGAAGTCACTTATGACGATGGCCGTTTGCTGCTGCACAGCGCGGCTCTCGACTACACGAATCAGCTTGTTGAATTTCTTGCGATGCTTCATGACCTGAAGCAGGGTAATGTCAAGCGCCACGTCGGCACCTCCATAAATAAACGCAGCCCATACCGAGAAGATTGATGGCGCAGCCTGTTACGGCTACTGCCATCGGTCCGAGCACGAACACTAGTGGCCATGCGTCACCCACGGTCCACCTCCTCGGCGTCTTTTATTAGTTCCGCGAATGTGCGCTCGCCAATCACAAAGTAATTGCGAGTGCGGTTGGCAACGGTGATCCGCGCTTTCTTCATCGCGTGTCTCCTGTGCTTAATTGGGTCGTGAGTGCCCGAAGCGCGCTACCCGCAGGTACCGCTGCAACTTGGCCAGCCGTTTGAGTAGCACTGGCCGGGTCCGGCCCGGCTTGTAGTACTCCTGCATGCTTGCCTGCTCATGACGCAGGACCTGAGACAGGACCTCTGCCGTCAGGAACGCCGAGTATCCTCGCGATCTCGGCCTTGCTGTGAAACTTCGGGTCACGTTTCGTGCACACGTCGCGGCATGCTTTACCGACCAATTGTAGTTTTGTGCGAATTTCCCCAGCTGCGTCACGCCCAGCCCTATCCGGGTCGAGCCAGATTGTGATGTCGTCTTCATGAAGTAGGAACTCCCAAAGTAACGGCAACAGCTTCGTTCCCATCAGGCACAAGGAACGAAAGCCTGCCGTTTGTATCTTGTACGCAGACAATAAGTCCTCGACCAGCACAATCCCTTGCCCACTGCCAAACACTGGCACGCATGCTTCGCGCCCACCGGGCATCGAGAGATACTTCGCTCCCGCTGACCCGAATATCTGGCGCGCTTGCCAGTAGACGAGCGAGCCATTCACGACGACGGGTATGACAACGCGGCGAGTCGTGGGATGGTAATAGAACCCGCCTTGCGTGACTTCCGTCCTTGATAGCCCAGCCTTGAATAACCATAACCTTGCCTCCACTGGCCACTCGTCAAGGTCATACACAGCGGGCATTGGTGGCCTCCTGTCCGCTGCAACTAATGCTTCCGCAGTCTCTTGCTCCTTTGCCTTCGCTGCCCGCTCCGCGAGGGTCGGCAGAGGTTTCCACTCAGGCGGCTGCGGGCCGCACCGGTGGCAATATGCGCTGTACTTGTTGTCGTTGTGGAACACGACGAGGCAAAGGCCCGGCCCACAATCGTGCCCGATCTTCTTGTGCCCGCCTACAGGCAGGGCCTTCGCTACGTCAATCCAGTTCATCGCTTGGTCCTTCGCCATAGGGATAGATCAGCGTCGAGGTAAGCATCGCTGCCACGAACGGAGATACCGAAGGTGCCCTTGGTGATCTCGAACAGTGACCGCGCCCACGCATTCTTGCAAAGTGCGGAACGCGCACGCTTGTACGTCATCCCATAGAGCTTCCAGCCTTTCGAGTACAGCCTGCTTAGCTGCTCTGCACTCGCTGGCAGTCGCACGGTCACAGCTTGCTCCAGAACACGAGTAGGTCTCGCTGTCCTTCTGTGATCTCGGCTCCGCAGTGCAGGGTACTACGTCCCAAGAACAGGAGGGCATGCCCTGTAGGCAATGGAGGCACAAACAAGGGACGACCGTCGACGAAGAGCTTTGTGCCTCCGCCCGTGTGCCTGCTCCCGAGGTTGATAACTGCGGTACAATCGCTGTCTTCGTCACGATGCCAGTTCCCCTTGCTGGTGTTCTCCGGCGTGTAGCGTGTGAGCTGGATGCTCGTGACCTCCTCCGGCTCCAGCCTGTACAGAATCTGGAACAGCGGCGCGAGCACCATCTCCCATACTGCCATGCACTCGGCGTGAGTCGGCGGGTGCTTGTGTGCCAGCACGATCTCAGGGATTTGGAACTCAGGTTCCTCGTCCACGTTAGGATCGTAGCCCCACACATCACCGGCGTTCACCAGATTGGCACACGCCGGACCATTCAGTACCGGGACGCTATACACGCCCGGCGCCCACTTCTTGATGCAGCGTCGAAGCGCCAGCCCATCGGACCAGTTGGCCCACCCAAGGTGCCGGGACAGGATGAACTCCCCGCCCAGCTCCTTAGCGGCCTCGGCCATGCGGGCCAGCGTGCACAGGAAGGGTTGAATCTCCCCGTGCAATGCTGGCTGCGTCATGGTTACACCTGAGCCAGCAGGGCATCCACGTCCACGGCGCCAGCAGCACCGGCATCTGGATTCAGGGCACCGGCGTCGGCCACTGGATCGAGGGCCACTGGAGCCTCTGCGTCGGCCTCTGGTGCGCTTTGAGCCTCGACCGATACGATGGTAGCCTGCTTGCTCGGCACGTCGTACACGCGCAGCTCAGCGCCTGTCCCGGCCAGTACCTTGAGCAGCTTGCCGGTCGGGGTCTCGACCACGGCGATAACCTCGCCCTCGTAGTCCTTGCGGTTCTCGGCGCGGCCAAACTTGAAGCCGACGCGGGTGCCCACCGGGATATTGGCAGCGGCTTCTTCACGAGCGCGCTCTTCGAGGTAGTTGCTCAGGGCCAAGGCGGATTTCGCAGCAGCCTCGGCAGCTTTATTGGCGGCAGCGACGAGCTTGACTTCCTTGGCATCGGAGGTGTTGGTGGCGGTGAAGGCTGGAGTGTTGGTAACTTCGGTCATGGTATTGCTCCGTACAAGAGTTTAGGTGTGATGGGCAGGTACGCCCAGCATGCACCCGTAAGAACAGGTGCAGGCGGTGCGATCTGTTAGACGAAGAAGTCAGCCGCTAACGACTGGACTCGCTGGTACTCCGGGTACTCTCGCTCTCCGGGCAGCAACTCCAAGGGGCTGCTGTAGGTGTAGGAGAACCCGGCCACCGGATACTTCAGGCCCACCAGCTTGGAGCAGTGCGCTGTGCTACTGCCGTCAGCGTGCATTTCCAGACGGTCAACCGAGAAACCCTCGGCCATGATCTGGCTGAACTCGATTGGGGACCCATTGCCGAGGGGAGCAGTACCGCGCAATTTGTCAAGGCCCTCGTTGTACTGCAACAGGTGCATGCCCTCGGTGCGGCGCAGCAGGCCGATCATGGCAGGGTGGATCAAGGAGCGGGTGACGTGCTGGCGAACTTGATGTTGTTTGAGCATGGTGAATCTCCTTAGAGGACGATGCGCTGGGCAGCGACTGGCTTGACGATCTTGAGGCCGGGGCCGATTGGCATGATGTGGAAGACTTGACCGGCCTCACGGCTGGCCATGTGCTCTTGAATGCGCTTGGCCTCTTCCAGAGAGCGATAGATGACTTTTGGTGGCATGGAGCTGGCCGGGTTCCACAGCACGAAGCCGCGCTTCTCGCCTGCGGCCTTCAGCACTACGCTCTCGATCAGCGCCGGTGCGGTGCTCTTACGCTGCTCCAGCAGGTTGTAACGCTGCACCAGTGCATCGTGGCGGGTAGTCAGCGCAGTCAGCTTGCCATACAGCTCGGAGTTCTTGGCGCGTTCTTGGTCCAGCTCTTGGCAGGCTGCGGCCAACATGCGCTTGGCGTCTTCGAGCGCAGTGCTCTCGGCACCGGCGAAGCTCTCCTTGATCGCGGCGAGCACGTCGGGATGTTCGAGGATCGCGGCGAGCTGCTTGCCCTTCAGCTCGTTGAACTTGCCGTGCTTCGTCTGGCGCAGGCACACGGTCTGGATGTCGGGAGCTTGATATTGTTTGGTCACGCTTGCGTCTCCTGCTTGTGATTGGGTCGTGAGTGAGAAGAACACGGCACCGAGGCGGGCGAGGACAGCCTCGGAAATGCCAGTCGTATCGTGGTCGAAACGAGAGGCTTTGGTGTAACGCACGACATAAGGGGAGTTCCCTTGCTCGTGCGGACCTTCTGGATCTAGATAGCACTTTACTTCTAGCCCGTACAACGGGTGCTCCCTTCCGTGAGCAGTAACTACCGCGAAGGTCCAAGGCCCGAGGGATCCTGAGTTATCAGAAAGCCGGACCTTTACAGCTTGCCCTACATTCGCGTGTGTCATTCGTCAAACTCCATCATTGAATACCCGGCGCACAGCATCGCGCCTTCGTGTTGTTCACCCAGCACCGCATCGACGCCAGTGTGATTGTTGAACCCCTCATGTGCCCACGTTTGCAGGTACTCAGGAGTGTCGTCCGGCAGGCCGAGGAGGCCCGCGTTGTCCGAGTCAAAGATAGCGTCACACGCAGGTGGCAACGCTGTGTCAGTCAGCAGCACAAGGACATCCTCGGCCACTGCAATGTCCTGCCCTGTGCGTTCGTCGGTCAGAAGGTAATCCATGTCACTGGCCCCGGCTTCTTGGGATTTGTTGTATGTTTGGCGCGCTCGCGCTGAATCTTGCGCGCAGCGGCATTACGAGTTCTTCGTAGCGCTCTCGCGTTTCGTTCCATACTTCTAATGCAATCCCGCTCAGCAACCGTGGTGCTGGCGTAGTCGAAGTCACCGCCGACGGCGATGATTGCGCCGTTGATGGTGCGCATTGTGCTTGTTCCTTGGCTGCCTGTAGCAGCATGTTGAGGTCGCCTGTGATCCACGCTTCAGGATCTATGTGGGCGACTAGTTCAGCCACGGTAGGATCGAAGACGCACTGGTTAGAGTCTGCATGCACGAGGTGCTCAGGCACCTCATATACGGCTAGTTTGTAACCACGAGTGGCCGCACTGATACGAGCGTGCTCATCCCACCAATTGTTGGCCTGCTCTACGGATATGAACCCGTACTTATAATGCCCCGGATTCAGGCCCGGATGATCGAACTCAGGCTGGTAGCCCAGTCCGTAGCTCATGCCCGGCTGCTCGTTGCTGCTATCCGGGTGCAGCGACTTGTAAGGCCCGCGCCCTGTGCTTGGGTGCTCCAGTCGCATTACTGTGCGCATAATGCTTCCTCCATGCGAGGGTGAGGCACGTCGATCAATGGCTTCTCGTCATACATGCCAGCGATAGGATCAGTGATGACCCACTGATCGCCATCCTTTAGTGCGTTACCAGCGTGCATGTACAGCTCGCCGGATGCGCCCAACCCACTGTCCTTTAGGAACTGCTTGAAGCGACGGAGTTGGCGGCGCTCTTCACGCGGTAGCTTGCGCTGGGCAAAGAATGCCTCGGACTTCTCCCAGTCAAACACGTCTGTCTTAGCCTGAAACGGCCACTCATCCAAGAACCGTTGATCCTGCCATACAGCATCGTGGCCCCATGGATTCCCGTATTCAGGCAGCACGCACCAGAAGCAGCCGCCCTGCCCTTCCTTTCCACCATACAGGAATACTTGAGGCATCCAGCGCTCACGGCGCTTGGCATGCACGACGGAGCGAATCCACTCCGGGTACCCGTCGTGTGCACTGCGGCAGAGCTTCAGCACAAGGCCGGGGAAGTTGCGCAGACGCAGAGCGGTACCGTAGTGCCCCATGCCCAGCAGGTCCACGGGCAGGAACTTGCAGACCTCTGAGGTCATAGCAAAGGTATTGGAGGTGATCCAATCGGCTACGTTCTGGCACTCGAATTGCAAGCGCCCGATGGTCATTGTGTCCAGCAGGGATTTCGAATTGTATTGCATAGTACTATCTCCTGAGTGTCCGCCTTAGCGGTTAGGGTTCAGTTACCACGACACAAGGCACCCGCAGATGCCTTGTAGCTTGGCTACTGCCTGCGCATCCACACGACATGCGGGAGATCAGGGTTCCAGTTAGGCTCGTGATGGACCTCACGGAAGCCATATCGAGAGTACAGCCGCAGCAGATGCGGGATTGCAAGCGTATCCAGCCGGTCGGCGCCATCCAGCACAGCGTGCTGTACGAGCCAGTCACCGCAGCCCTTGCGCAGGTTGTGCAGGCCCAGCAATTCGCCTTCGAGCACCACGTACCCACCCACGGGCTTGTTGTCCTCGTAGCACAGCCTGATCTTGCAGCGGCGGTCGAAGAAATGGTTCTCGTTGGCCGTCTGGATTTCACGCAGGTCCAAGCGGCTTGCGTCCTTGATCTGCGCAGGCCACGAGACTTTGTGCCGATGGTACGCTTGCACCACTTTGAGCACGATGTCACCGGCTTCGTGGCAACCATCGGCGATATGCTGGCGAGTGCGGCGAGCAAGCGTCAGCGCGTTCTGGAACTGGTCCAGTGTTGCGGGAGTAATGACTTGCATGCTTGTGTCTCCTATGCACAATTGGGTCGGGAGTGAGCGCGGCTACAGCTGCGCCTCGGGAGTACCACGTTCTGCTACCTGTACGCAGGATATGCTGGCCGAGGATCTGAATAAAATGGTGCGAGTGTAAGTATAACACACTACCCCAGCCTGCTCGTCATACTGACGATGGATCTCCGGCCCACCAGAGATCCACGCAGCCTGCGCCTCCTTTGAGAGCGCGCCAGCCACCAGCAGGAATGCCAGCACCAGCAGCGTTACTAGATACTTGTTCATCATGGTTCCTTGTCGAAGGGATCGAACAAACCGAGGGAGCACAGCAGGCCGACCAGTAAGGCCAGACCTGCTACGCACCAGTACTCAGGATGTGGTACCGGAGGGATCACGCCTCGGTGCCCACAGTAGCCACGGAGACGCCTTCAGAGGCGAGTTTGATGCGGGCCAGTAGGTCAGCCCCTTTGACTTCCTTGCCGCCCGCTGCGGCCTTCTCTGCGCGCTTCAGGAGGGATGCCAACAGCCCTTGGAAGTCGAAGGCTTCCTCGTCCAGTTTCTCGGGCTTGAAGGTGTACCACGGGTTCTCCATACCCAGCTCGAACTTCGTCTCCTTGGTCTTGTCGAAGAGCCACGGCAGGTCTTTGTTCACCTTGCCAGCGGCGTCCACGTTCTGGCGCATCTTGCCGTGAGCGAGGAACCATTCGATCAGCGCAGCCTTGCGGGAGCCTTGCGGCATGGCGTCCATCAGGCCGGTGGCCACGGTCACGTCACCGCACTTATCGACGTGCATGATTACAGACAGAGCTGCCACCTGAATGCGCTGGTCCAGCTTAGCACCAGCAGCCTTGATCAGGCCGAACTCTTTGGACAGGTTGGCGGCGCCTTCGATCAGCTTAGGAGCCTTGATGGTTTTGGTTTGTTTGGTCATGGTCGTATACCCTTGTGTCAGTTATGTGGTTTCAAGCCGTGAGTGAGCGAGTCACGCTCGCCCTATGTTCATGCCTTGTTGCTTGCGGGCAGTGAAGCCCCGCTGGATGTTGCGTGCCTTACCTTCACTACCTCGGGCGTGCCTTGCACCTTTCGGTTGCCACGCTGCCCCGGCGCTAGGATGAAACGCATCAGTATCGTAATACACATCCCGCATCCGTTTGAGTTCCTTGCGTGCTGCTACACCTTCCTCGCCCTTAGCAGCTTTAAGCTTCGCTACCTTGGAGAAGTAAGCCGCAGCCTTCTTAGCTACTCGACTCATATCGTCTACCTTGTGGTTGCTTTGCAATGCGCTCTGTGGGTTATCCTCCCAAGCAGACTCCGTGCCGGAGCGCATCACAAACCTATCACTAGGTTCTGCCCTTCTCGGGAAGCCGGAGCCTTCTGGTCCGGTCAACTTCTAGCGGGTATCCCCTTTCGCTACGTTGCAGTAGCCACTAGCACCATTCTGAGCTGGTGAACTCCCCCTACTCTGCATCCGCCTAGGAGACGACGGTCCTGTATTGCCAGCTCTGCTGCGCCTAACAGTTTGGGCGGTTCCCCAGCTTACCAGCGTTTCCGCTGTCGTCCTAAGTCGGATGTTAGCCAAGTCACTAGGTAGTTATCGCTTCGATGTCCACCGACTGCTAACAGCACAGTAAGCTTCGTCTCTACAGTTGGCCTATCTCGCCAGCTAGTCTCAGGAACCTAGCACGTTACCCTTGTTGCTTGGCGGCCATCTTACTAGCTGCCGGTGTATCTGTCAAGCTTCGTCTTACTCGGTGCTTGATGACCTGCGGAATCCTCCTTTATCGGGTCGCCTCCGTCGGACCCGCTCAACCTACTCACTACATCCGTTCGGCCAAGCTGTGTAACTGGTGTGCATCTTGCCTCATTGTTGCTAGCTTGTCAACCCTTGCTACCTACCGGCTTGCTCAGATCAACAGACAGATGAGGATGTGTACCGTTGTCCATCTCACAGTAGCCCTTAGCTACTCTCATTCCGTCTTGCTATGTTGCGTACTCTACAGCGTGCTTCAGTTACTGTCAAGCTCTTCTGTAGGTCTCGGATCCTACTGGCTAGCTACGTTAGGTCACACTGCTAGCTGCGGAGCTTGTTGTGTACCGGCTCGCTCTGCGCCGTAGTAGGTAGCTGGCTAGATGCCTTGTGTCCTACTCTGTCCTTCTGGTTGCGTACTCTATAGCTGTCTGTCTCTACTGTCAACCCTTCTGTCTTACTATCTGTCTATCTATCTGTCCTGCTTTCCTATGGGCTATCCGTTGCCGCGGTGCCTGGGCTTTCGTGTGATGTTGTGGTCTGGTGCGTCTGTCTGGCGGGCTGGTCTGCCGTTCCTGTCTGGCTGGCTGTCCTTCTGTCCCGTGGTGTGTTGTGTGGAGTTCACTCCGTAGACAGATAAGCTCTGTCCCGGCGTTTCTCTTGTACTATAGGCACCCAATTAAAAGCCCGGCCCGAACGAAGCCGAACGAGGCCGAACGAAGACAGACTGGCCTCCCGCCTGCCTGTCTATCCTCGCCGTGCCCTCTGTGAGGCCGTCCCGCGCCGTATCAGCGCCGATCTCGTCGCGCCCACCCTACCCTACAGCCCATTGCCGAGCACCTCACAGCGGCTCTGTGCGGGCCTTGGGCGCCATACTACCGCTCGTCGGGCCGAGGGTTGACATGGCCGAGCACCTCGGGATATCCTGTGCCCACATTGCAAGGCGCCACGCGCCGCGCAGCCCCACCAGCGACAGAGGAGACGCCACCATGACCTAGCCGGCTTCCAGCAAGCGCGGGCGACCGGCCAAGCCGAGCAGCCCTATGGGGGATTCGCGAGCATTTTCACTCCGAGGTCTGCCCTCGCGTAAGCATATCAAATTTGGGTCTGGTACTCTGCACTAAGCGCTATCTCTAACGCTCAGTACGCAATGCCAGAAGCTTAGGACTCTACCCACTCCAGCGAATACATGCCGGAAGTAGTGCCAGTTACCGTGATGATGATGTAGTACGTGCTAGCAGCAAGCATCCGGTCACCGTCTTGCAGATTAGGAGAGCCTACGCCGCCGCCTGCTGTGCCGCTATCGCTACGGAGTACCTCGCGCTCCGTGCCACCAGTAACGGTACCGCCGACAGTGGCAGTGGTAGTCGAGGCTGTGTTGAGCTGAGTGTTCTTGTTGAACAGCGTTGGCATCGCTCCGAACGTGCCGCCCTCGGTTCCACCGGTGATAACGACAGCACGGGCAGCGCCTTGACCAGTCCACAGGGTCTGTGAGGTTAGCCGGAAGGGCTTGGTGAACACTAACTTGATAGTAGTAGTGGCTGTGAACTCCCGGTATGCCCGGAACGCTCGGCCTTCCAGCAGCGCGAGGTCATCGCGGGTGATCAGTGTGCCTTTGTACGTCCGAATGCTTTCCAGCTTGCCGGTTAAGGCGTCTCTTCCTGTAAGACTCATTGCACTTCCTCGATAGGGAACCCGTTTAGGATGTTGCACTGGTCCAGCGCGTCAGCGTAGTCCAGCAGACCTTGGTTCAATCCACCGTTCGTGCTGACATCCACGACGGGATGCTGGCACTGCACGGCGTTAACGCTTACACTTGAGCCGCTTGCACAGCCCGTCAGCGACAGCAGGAGGCACAGGAGCGTCCCGGTACGTAGGTTCTTGAGCGAGTGCATGTGTCACCTCCGCCTTGCTCGATTGGGATTTGGCTGCCAGCTTGGCGAGGGATGCCGCTGTGCGGGCCTGCGCGGCCTTCAGCGCGTCGATCTGGCCCTCCTGTGTACTGACGGTGCTCTTCACCTCGGAAAGCTCAGCACGGGCCGTCAGGAGGCCCCAGCCGAGGCCCACGGTCAAGGTGGCAAGCAGGGCTGTGATAGCTACGATGTACCGCATCAGTACTCTCCCTTCCACATGGATTGCTCTGTGTACCGACGGACGTACACGCCATAGCAGTTATTGCTACGAACCTTACAGTCCCGACCACCAGCGAAACGCCAGCGAGGAAATTCGGCAGCTGCTCCCACATAGTCACCTCGGTTGATCTTCTTGAACAGCGTGCTGGAAGCGCAGTTCGCGTTGCCGATGTTGATGCACAGCAGCATCAAGGCGTCATACTCCCACTGGTAGAGGGGCACCTTGATGTTGCGGACCAGCATGGCGTGTACCGAGGCTGTATCGCTGCGGAGTAGCTCGCGGCAAGTGCGGTCGTCGTAGTAATCCCCGACGCGCATGCTGCGGTCCATGTGCCCCGTACAGACTGTCGGGAGTCCGATGCTGTCGAGGTACACGCGGTTGGAGTAACCTTCCTCTTTCTGGAGGACGGCTACCCCGCCAGCGCTGAGGGCCAGAGCGGCCACTACACTGCGCACGGCGTTGGCGGGGATCTTCATAGTGCCTCCTTACGAAGCGGACAGGACGATGCCAGTGATGACGCCGTTGGCCACGGTGAAGGTGGCGAAGTTGCCCGAGCCGGACACAGTACCTGCGTTGTATTTGGTGCCGTTGGTCACGCCAGCCACGGTTGCAGGGAGCTTTACGTTCGACAGCGCACCAGCGGCCACGGTTGCGGTGCCAGTGCCGATGGCAGCACCAGCCGAGTTCTGGATCGCCATAGTGTCAGCGTTGTCCACCATCACGGTAGTGGCTGCGAGGTTGACGCCGGTGATGGCGCCAGCCGCGACGACGGCAGTCGAGCCGTGGGAGTCCCCACCTGTGCTGGTGCGGACGTTCACGGTCTGGCCGTTGGACAGCACAGCTTGGGTAGCAGGCAGGCCAGACACGGCATCCGGGGTCTTGCTAGCGGCGTCATGCAGGAACGCAGAGAGCTGGGCACCCTCGCCTACGGCACCCTTGGCCTTGGCGGATTGAATGTTGCCGATGGCCACGGCCACCAGTCGGCGCAGCTTCTCGGCTACGGAGAAGTTGCCGGGCTTGAGCAGGTTTTCTGGACGCATGGTGTGTCTCCTTAGTCATTCAGGTCGAGTGGCAGTTGCAGGGGCTGGGCAGGCACCAGAGCGCCGCCACGGGGTTTGGTCTTCGTCTCCTTGACGAAGCGCAGGAGGTGCGCGGCCAGCTGCTTCACGTTGTCGAGGTGATCGGATACGTCCGAGCCACGGTCGTGCGCGGTTTCGATGCTGGACAACACGGTCGCTAGGTCGCGGCGGATGTTGTGAGCGCGGGCAAAGGCGCCGAGGGATGGCATGTCAGTGATCTTCATTAACGTCTCCGAATGGTGCTGGCGAATCGCCCGTGGCCGTGTGCCAGCGGGTCGTAAGCGCGGTTGTAGTGCATGGGGTCCTTGAACATCTTGAGCAGTTCTTGCTCACGCGCAGCCTTGGCCGCAAGCTCGCTGTCCTGCCCAAGGGCCTTGATCCAGTACTGCACGGCGATGGCGAGTGCGTCGAGGCGGTCGTCCTTGGCAAGGGCGCCCCGATCACGAGTCAGCTTGGTGAACTGGTGGATCAGGGTGTACACTTGGCGCTTGTCGAGAGGGTAGTTCTGCGTGGAGGTCCAGTCCTCCGCGATGACATCCTCGTCGAACACGAGGCTACCGCGAGCGGCTACGGGTTCCAGCGTGTCCGCGATACGCTCTTCCTTCTGGCCAGAGCTGTACACGTCCTCGACTTGGCACTGCACCCCGGCAGCCCGCAGGAGCGGCAGCAGCACTTGGGTGAAGGCACCGTGGCCCATGTTCTTCTCGATGATGATGACGGTGGGCTTGAAGCGCACGGCCAGATCAACGATGCTTTGCAGGGTGTCAGGGTCGTACCCGCCGCGCACGCCCGAGGCGTACCGCACGAACAGGTTACCAGATAGCTGGTCAACGACAGCCACGCCCGTCTCGTCCCCATTCTTACCGCCGCCTGCCGGGTCGATGGCCAGGACGCGGCCTACAGGCAGGGAGGTTTCCGGGGAGATGTAGGCAGCGGTAGCCATTTGGAACTTGATGCTGCCGACCTGATACTGCCGCAGCGTGTGTACGTCCATGCTGCGGGTGAAGTGCATCGGCACCTTATCGCCCAGCCGCATGACGACGACCTGAGAGGACTTCAGCGGGTACCGGGCAGCGTCGCTTAGCAGCGTGCACAGCATGTGCTGGAGCTGGAAGTACGCCGGACCTTGCTTGTTCTCCTTGGCGGTCAGGGCTGCATCGTCCAGCAGCTCAGGATCGGTCGGCGCCCCGGATTTGCCGAGAGGGCCGTATCCGATGCGCAGCTCAGGGCGCTCGGTCATCCTGCGGACGATCAGCGGTGCGAGCATGTCGCCGTAGGCTTGCTCTTCGCCCGGCGCTGGGTAGCGGCCCGGCCAGATGCGCACCACGTACCCGGAGCCGGGCAGGGTGTTGTACACGGAGCTGTCTGTCTGCGGTGTGCCGAGGAAGACTGTCTTCGGCGGCTGGTTCTCCCGGCCCACGCAGATCGACGGGAAGTCGCGCATGAGGTTCAGGAGCAGCTCACGCATCAGCGCAGTACGGGAGTTCTTGGCGGATTCGATGTCGTCCGCGATCAGCAAGTCCGCCCGCTTACCCTGCAAGTTACCGGTAATACCGATACAGGCTACGGATGGGGACTTGTCAATGCCCTTCAGGGAATAGTGAACGTCGAACGCCTCGACCGAGGTTCGGTCGCCTTTAGTCGCGTCAGGGCGCAAGCATTCGAGGATGTCCCAGTTCATGATCAGGCGAACGATCAGAGTACTGATCTCGTTGGCCTGCTTGCCGCCTGCTGATACAATCAGCACACGGTTCCGAGGATCTTTGATGAGGTACCATACCGCGAAGATGGCGGTGATGGTGCTCTTGGCTTGGGAGCGTTGGGCCTGTACCATAAGGTCGTTAGGCCCAAACTCAAGGAAGCACCCGATGTCCTTCTGGATGTCGGTAGTGCTGAATCCGAGGTAACGCATAGCCATAACCAAGAACGGTAGGAAGTGCTCGAACTCCTTCTGGAGCAGTTCGAGCCTTGCATGCCGCTGGGTCTTAGCTGTCACTGGATGCCTCCGGTGTCTAGGCCCATCCACTTACGGGCATCATCCATCACCTTGTCCAACTCGCTGGAGCTGACACCGGAACCCTTCAGTTCGCCCTTCAGCTTCTGGCCGAGGGCTTCAAGTTCCTTGTCGCCGCCGGGCTCGGCAGTGATGTTGTTGTCTTTGAGGAACGCACGGAGCACTGCGGCGTCTGCCGAGGTAAACGGCTGCCAGTTCTCGTCTTCCATGCTGAGGTCAGCTACTTCGAGTCGATGCTCCCAGTACTTGGTGAAGCGCTCGTGCAACGAGCCTAAGCGGTCGCTAGTTGCTGCCATTATGCAGTTCTCCTTAACTTCTCGTACAGGTAGAAACCTGCTTGGATTAAGATCCAGACCAGTGTGGCCCATTTAAGGGCCACATCCACTGGGAAGTTCATGAACCACTCCATACCGACTACGGTGACGGGTGGTGCGTTTCGAAGCGCTACGTCAACCGTAGTCGGGGTCATTCGTTTCTCCTTAGGCGGATTCTAACGAGTTAATCATATTACGGGCTATGATGGAGTGCCCATAGTCATTCGGGTGCAGCTGGTCCGTCGTATACATCAGGTTGTGCATGCCAGCGAAGACGGAGTAGTTGTCGATCATATCGAACTGCCGGAGGCGCGCCACGCGGTAGATGATGTTGCGCACTTCCTGCATGTGGAATGGGAAGTCCGTAGGATCTTCATTCCCCGCAGGGTTTGCCGCCATGAGGATGACCTTCTTCCCAGTGAACGCCGCGTTATCGAGTAGAGCGTTGTACTTCACTTCGAAGTCATTACTGCCCCTAGGGCGTCCAGTGCTCCATCCACGGTCGTTGGTGCCCAGCTGGACAAACACGAACATGTCAGTCCCAGTGATCGCCACCCCATCGCCGGAAGTATTACCGTCTAAGCAGTTAGCCAAGTACGACACGGTAGTAGTACCGCTCAGGCCTTGGTTAACGATGCGTACTTGACGCGGGATGCGGATAGAGGTCAGGCTAAGCAGTCGTTGACCAGCCAAGCCGTTACGGTTGGTGCGGATGGTGACTGTACCGTCCACGACATATGGGACAACGATTTCAATCTGCTGGTCGTAGTTAAACACATCGTCGACCAGTCCGTTGTTACCCGGCTGCACGCTGAGGTTCGTGATTACCGGAGTGCCGTTGACCAGAATGTCTACGAACGCATCCGTCGCACCTCCACCGCTGCACCGCAGACCCATGATGAACTTCGTCCCAGTGAGCGGGAACGATACGCTGTGACCGTACTGTGCACCGGCTACCGTGTTGTTCAAGGACAGGATGAAGCCGGAAGGAGAGTTATTAGTCTGGAGATCGACCGCAGCCTGCGAGGCCCCGATGGTTTGCACATCAAAGCGGCCATATCTGGGATACATCAGCTCGATGTTCTGATATAGCACAGTAGACTCGCCTGCCGGGCTGGCTGGCCAGTTGCTTACTATCTCTAAGAATCCGTCGCCTTTCTTGTAGTTATCCCGGATATAGCGCTTGAACTGGTTAACGAACGTCGGCGCACCGTACATTGCTCGGATATCAGAGAGAGTATGGTCGCTAGGAGGGAACCCTGTACCCGGACTGGTGCCCGTAGCACCAACACCCCAAGTGATGGAGTCCCCGATGAAAACGATACTAAGGAACTGGCAGAACGTGTCGCACAGGCGGACCTTGAGGTCACGCAGCTGACCGCCGAAAGTATGAAACTTAGGCATCACGCTAACAGCCGAGTTAAGCGGGATCGCCGGCTTGTTGAAGCCGTTAATTACGAATACCCCGTTGACATAGGTGTTACCAGTAGGCTCCGCAGTTACCCTCACTCGTTTGTTCCCGAGGTTGACGATCTGACCTCGGACGTTAGCCTCGAACGCGGTGAACGCGGCAGTGTCATCCGTGATCCCGTCACCCTTGGCATTGTAAGGCGGGCTAAACGGGCCATTGGTGATTGTGGACAGCTGATTCGCCGTGGCCTGCGCGATACTCAGAGCCAACTCTGCCTGTGCCTTAACCTCGGCTAGCTCCTCCAGTGCGATGCCGCCTAGATCCCTCGCAAACTCCTGTGCCTCTAGAGCCAGCAAGTAGGAGGTTTCGGCGGTGTCCTTGGTCTCCTGTGCCATGTACAGCACTTGCCTGATTGCCAGATCGAGGTCCCGCTCCGACACAGACTGGAGGTTCTTGAAATCTACCAAGGCATACAGGTCTTGTGTTTCTCGGTAGACCCACAGCTCGGCGTCAGCTGGGATGTTGGCTTGGGTCTGGAAAGTCAGGGCGTTGACCTGAGTCAGTCCGACAGGAGTCTCGACCCGCTCGCTGGTGGCAGTGGCGGGCTGGACGATTTTAGCCTTGACATCCTCGACATTTAGGTACGGCGCCGGGTTGCCGGGCAAGTCATTCTGGTACCCGGCAAAGTCGATCTCGACTTGCATGATGCTGCCGGTCCCGGCGAACACGTTTGTGGCTAGGTAGTCGGCCATCTCGATACTCCATGAATTTCGTTCTCTTGTACTATAGGCACCCAATTAGGGTGCCCATAGACCTTACTGTGCCTGTAATTCGTGCAGGCCGTTAGCTACCGGGGTGAGGAACACGGTGTTCCCGCCCGGGAGCGACTTAACCAAGGCGCTCATGTCCTTGTTAGTGATGCCCCTTACCAGACCGTCAGCATAACCAATAGCCGGGATATTACCAGAGAAGCTACTTTGGCCACTGCGTACTCCAGACATTTCCAGCCCACCCAAAGCAGCACCAGCATCCAGAATGTCACCAGCAAGACCTCCCAGCGACGCGTAGTTGAGCGTGGCTCTGGCGAGCATGCCCGGAGCAAGCTGGGTTTCAAGGTACTGTTCACGGCGGCTATCCTCCATCGTGGCGGCGTTCAGGTTGACCCGAGCCAGATGGATCGGGACGGCAAAGGACATCTGCCCCAGCAACAGGCCCAGCGCTTTAGCCGTGCCACGGTCGGCGGCCACGCGGGAGAACTGCTTGTCCATGGCGATGATGCTGAAGGATCGGAACTGCGTCAGGATGCGCAGGAAGCTGTCGTGCATGTATGCGCCACGCTCCCCGATGAAAGTGCCTTGGATGATCTGCTTGGCACCTCGCTCCACGGCCTGCTGCAAGGCGAGTGCCGCTTCTGGCTCTGTGGTCTGGCGGATATCCAGCGCCGTGAGGTTGCCGTCCTTGTCGAACTTGGCGATGTTGTTGAGATCGGCCTTCAGCTTGGCTTGCAGCTCCGGGCTGATGCCCATGCTGCGCAGCGCCGCGTCATCCCCGCCGTCCCGCACCTGTCGCATCACGCGGTGCAGGATCTGTTCGGATGCACCCCGGACTTGTGCAGCGTGCAGGTACCTAAACCCAGTCATCAAGCTCTGCGCGTTGCTGGATGCCCGCAGTACGCGGTCAAGCATGCCCGGTGCGTCGCGGCCAGCGAGTTCGATGTTGTCCAAGTCCTGCCACGGCATGATCGCCTGATGCTCGTCACCGATACGGCCTCCGGGAATCTCCAGCGAATCCAACAGCTCGTTGGTGCGCCCCTTGCGGACATCCTGCACCAGCCGTGGAAGGTCCTTGACCATCCGCAGGGCGCTTTGCACGCCCAGTGTCGATGCGAGGTTCGCCGTCTCCGCGATCTGCGGCATGATCGCCTGCCCGAGGCGGGACACGGCGGTCAGGATGCGCAGGTTGTCGAGGTGCCGGTTGGCTTCCTTGAAGGCCCCGCCAGTGAACTCCGCCGCGATCTGGTCGAACGCCCGCAACTCGGCAGCCGTGGTTTCATTCCCCGGTGTGCTCCTGAGCGCCGCCAGATCGCGTAGCTGCTCCAATCCCTTCCTACCCTGAATACCCCTACGGGTCAGGGTCACTTCGCCGTTCACACGCCGCGCCTGCGCCCTGTAGAGGGCCACCTGATCCTGTACGAAGGCATCCGACAGCTCGAACTCGGCGCCAGTTTCGTCCCGCAGGACGGTCGAGGTATCGAGGTCCAGACGACCACGGGTGTGCTTCGCGCCGCCACGGCCAATGCGATCAATGTAGGCGTCGATGTCCTTGGCGCTCAGGTTGGTACCTTGAGCCAGTGCGTCCCGCAGGTTGGGTGCGGCGTGCGGGTCGAACACGTTCGCAGGCACCATACCGCCGCCCTGCGCCTCGCGGATGCTGCGGTCGATGTACCTCGCTGCCGTCTCCTTGGCGAACTTGCTGCCGTTGGAGAAGTCCTTCCATGCGTCTGCCAGCTGCCGTTCGATCTCGGCACGTACCGCGTTCTTGCGGGCCGGGTTGGATACCAGCCACCGCGCGTCGATGACGCGGGAGAAGTAACCCCGGCTGCTTTCGATGCCGCGCAGGTGCTCGCTCCCGAGGGTCTTGGCGCTGATCTGATCCTCACGCAGACGGGTGTACGCATCGTCCATGATGTCCGCTGCCTTGGAGATCAGCGGGTGCTCGTTGGTTGGTACGCCCATGGCCCGGTTGCGGCGAGCATTGGATACGGCGCGGTTGAACTCTTCCCAGTGCCCGGCCTTCGTGAACACGTCACGGACGCTGCTGCCGCCGTTCTGGTTACGCCACGCGGTGTAGACTTCTTGGTACTGCGCGATTGGTGCGTTGTACTCCCGCTCCCGAATAGCGTGCTCCACTGCTGCCGAGCTGCGCGGGCCAGCAGCCTGAGTCGGCTGCTCCAGCAGGTTCGCCGCGATCCAGCGCATGGCTGGGTGCTTGCTCCGTGCAAGCTGCATCGCGGTGCTTTGTAGGGCGTTCGGCAGGCGCTTGGACAGGGTGTCCAGACGAGCCTCGTCGAACTGCGGGGCCTGCTCTTCCAGACGGGTCAGCATCTCGGTGTCTACCAGACGCTGGGCGTTGTCCGGCACAGTGTCCGGGGTTACACCGTAGCGCGCACCGACTTCCATGCGCTTCTCCAGTGGCCTGAACTGCGCCTCGATGCCCTTGGTCAAAGAGCCTTCGATGTCACCTTCGCCGGTGCTCTGCCCCTTCAGCTCTTCGATGTCTGGCATCAAGCGCTGGTTGTCGGACAGCGGCTCGTGGGCTGCATTGCGCAGCGCTTGTGCCCGCTCGTACTGGATGTTCAGGGCGATCTGCCCAATCTGGTCGGACGTTGCGCCCTCCCCTGCACGAGCCTGAGCCTCTTCCCACAAACCCTTCATGAAACGCAACTCGTTGTCGTGGATCTCTTGGGCCTGCATAGTTGCTTCGTCTGCGGCCTTGGCGCC
>Ga0247820_10000343_pt1 | contig 24303 bp, 21 predicted proteins | sample 13C_Glucose_Day1_2_FD_192480 | JGI IMG/M metagenome (GOLD analysis project Ga0247820, IMG submission 192480) | Soil microbial communities from agricultural site in Penn Yan, New York, United States - 13C_Glucose_Day14 | ecosystem: Environmental > Terrestrial > Soil > Agricultural land | place...
GTGCTAGCGCCAGGGCTCGGGGAACGGGGCGGGGGGTCAGCCGTTTCTGCGGCCCCGGTTGCCCGGGCGGGCGGCGACCCAGTTCCGGATGGTGTCGGCGTACCAGAAGGGCTTGCCCGCCTCCACCGTGTCGGGCGGCGGCAGCAGTCCGTGCTTGCGATAGGAGCGGACGGTGTCCGGCTGCACCTTGATGTGGGCGGCGATGTCCTTGTAGGACCACAGCGATCGGTCGGTCATGGTGGCACCTCCCCGCGCCCACCACGGCGACGGCCGGGGGCGGCCGTCAGGGGGAGCCGGGTGCGCGCTGGTGATCGGGCATGCGTTGTGCCCGGTGAACGAGGACCGTCGGCGGCAGGGCAGGGGCTGTGCGCCGGGTGTGACGGAAGGCCCGCGCACGCGTGACGACCGTGACGGCGCGGAGGTGTTTGTGACACGGCTGCCACACAGGCGCACGCCGGTTCACCGGCGGGGCGCGTTGACATCCCCCGCGGACGGGGACCCGTCGGGTGGACGCCCGGCAAAGTTTCGTCCGAATGTCCGGACAAAACATTGACAGGGCTTCACGCCCGGGGCTAGAACCGGGGTGAGCCGTGAAGCCGTGGAGCCGTAGATGCCGTGCGGCCGTAGGAAGGGGACGCCTTGGCGTACGACGTGATCACCCCGCGGGTGGCACGCCGTCGCGACCGGGGCGCGACCGGCGGCACCCCGGCACCGAACGCCTCCGGCGCGGGAGGCCGCCTCGCTTTGGCAGGAGCGAAGTGCGAGCGAAGACTCCCCGCCCGCCGCGGCCCCGCGCCGGAGGTTCCGCCGAAGCCCCAAGTGTCTATGCGGGGGCCGAAACGGCCGACACTGTGTCGGGCCCGCCCGGCCGCCCGGGGCTGGTGGGATGGACCCGTGGCCGAGGCCGCGGCGTGTCCGCCCGCGGCCGGGGCGCACGAGCTGTACGAACGGCACGTCTCCACCCGTCGCCGCCATCTGTGAAGGAGTTCTCGGTCATGACGAAGATCGTCAACCACTGGATCGGCGGCAAGACCGCCGAAGGCGCCTCGGGTACCTACGGGCCGGTGACCGACCCGGCGACCGGCGAGGTCACCACGAAGGTCGCGTTCGCCTCCGTCGAGGAGGTCGACGCCGCGGTCGCCGCCGCCAAGGAGGCCTACCTGAGCTGGGGCCAGTCCTCGCTCGCCGCCCGCACCACGGTCCTCTTCAAGTTCCGCGCGCTGCTCGACGCCCACCGCGACGAGATCGCCGAGCTGATCACCGCCGAGCACGGCAAGGTGCACTCCGACGCGCTCGGCGAGGTCGCCCGCGGCCTGGAGATCGTCGACCTGGCCTGCGGCATCAGCGTGCAGCTCAAGGGCGAGCTGTCCACGCAGGTGGCCAGCCGCGTCGACGTGTCGTCCATCCGCCAGCCGCTGGGCGTGGTCGCCGGCATCACGCCGTTCAACTTCCCGGCCATGGTGCCGATGTGGATGTTCCCGCTCGCCATCGCCTGCGGCAACACCTTCGTGCTGAAGCCGTCCGAGAAGGACCCCTCGGCCGCCGTCCGCCTCGCCGAACTGCTGGCCGAGGCCGGACTGCCCGACGGCGTCTTCAACGTCGTGCACGGCGACAAGCTGGCCGTCGACCGGCTCCTCGCCCACCCCGACGTCAAGGCCGTCTCCTTCGTCGGCTCCACCCCGATCGCCCGCTACATCCACACCACCGCCTCCGCCAACGGCAAGCGCGTCCAGGCCCTCGGCGGCGCCAAGAACCACATGCTGGTCCTCCCCGACGCCGACCTCGACGCGGCGGCCGACGCGGCCGTCTCCGCCGCCTACGGCTCGGCCGGCGAGCGCTGCATGGCGATCTCCGCGGTCGTCGCCGTCGGCGCGATCGGCGACACCCTGGTGGAGAAGATCCGCGAGCGCGCCGAGAAGATCAAGATCGGCCCGGGCAGCGACCCCGCCTCCGAGATGGGCCCGCTGATCACCAAGGCCCACCGCGACAAGGTCGCCGGCTACGTCGCCGGCGCGGCGGACGAGGGCGCCGAGGTCGTCCTGGACGGCACCGGCTACACCGTCGACGGCCACGAGGACGGCCACTGGATCGGCATCTCCCTCCTCGACAAGGTCCCCACGTCCGCCAGGGCCTACCAGGACGAGATCTTCGGCCCGGTCCTGTGCGTCCTGCGCACGGAGACCTACGAGGAGGCCCTCGACCTCATCAACAGCTCCCCCTTCGGCAACGGCACCGCGATCTTCACCCGGGACGGCGGCGCCGCCCGCCGCTTCCAGCTGGAGGTCGAGGCCGGCATGGTCGGCGTCAACGTCCCGATCCCGGTCCCCGTCGGCTACCACTCCTTCGGAGGCTGGAAGGACTCCCTCTTCGGCGACCACCACATCTACGGCAACGACGGCACGCACTTCTACACCCGCGGCAAGGTCGTCACCACCCGCTGGCCCGACCCGGCCGACGCCCCCACCGGCGTCGACCTGGGCTTCCCGCGCAACCACTGAGCCGAAGCGGCCCGCACCGCCGCGTACCGCGTCCGCGGTACGCGGCGGTGGCGGTGTACGCCCACGGGAGGCCCCCGGGTTCGGTCCCCGGTCGACATCGTGCCGACAGGTTCGCCCCGTACGGTTGACGCATGGATCTTCGACTGCCCGGAGCGCGGTGGCTGCGGTCACGGCGGCCGCGACGGGTCATCGCCGCCGCGGCCGCCGTCGTGGTGCTCGCCGGTGCCGGCACCTGGACCGCCGTCGCCTCCGACGACGCGCCCGCGGTCCGCCGCGCCGACCGGGTCATGGCCGTGGGCGACGGGGTGCGCATCGACACCTCGTACTTCACCGCCGGACCCGGCGGGCGCCGCCCCGCCGTGCTCCTCGGACACGGCTTCGGCGGCAGCAAGGAGGACGTGCGCGAGCAGGCCGAGGACCTCGCGCGCGACGGATACGCGGTCCTCACCTGGTCCGCGCGCGGCTTCGGGAAGTCGACCGGGAAGATCGGGCTGAACGACCCGGAGGGCGAGGTCGCCGACGTCTCCCGGCTGATCGACTGGCTGGCCGGGCGGCCCGAGGTCCGGCTCGACAAGGACGGCGACCCCCGCGTGGGCATGGCCGGCGCCTCGTACGGCGGCGCCATCGCCCTGCTCGGCGCCGGGTACGACGACCGGGTCGACGCCATCGCCCCCGCGATCACCTACTTCGACCTCGCCGACGCGCTGTTCCCGAACGGCGTGTTCAAGAAGCTGTGGGCCGGAGTCTTCGTCAACTCCGGCGGCGGCTGCGAGAAGTTCCAGCCCGAGCTGTGCGCGATGTACGAGCGGGTCGCCGAGTCCGGCACCCCGGACGCCCCGGCCCGGGAGCTGCTCGAGGAGCGCTCCCCGGCCGCCGTCGCCGACCGCATCGACGTGCCCACGCTGCTGACGCAGGGGCAGACCGACTCCCTCTTCCCGCTCGGCCAGGCCGACGCCGCCGCCAAGGCGATCCGCGCCAACGGCGCCCCGGTCGACGTCGACTGGATCGCGGGCGGCCACGACGGCGGCAACCTGGAGGACGACCGGGTGCGGCAGCGGGTGCGCGACTGGTTCGACCGGTACCTGAAGGACGACGAGGGCGCCGACACCGGCCCCGCCTTCCGCGTCACCCGCACCGGAGGCGTCGACTCCACCGACGGCCGGGCCGTGCTGAACGGCGCGAGCGCCGACACCTACCCGGGGCTGACGAGCGGCGGCCGGCACGTCCCGCTCACCGGGGACGAGCAGAGCTTCGCCAACCCGGCCGGCGCAAGCCCGCCCGCCATCTCCTCCCTGCCCGGCCTCGGCGGCTCCGGCGGACTCGCCCAGCTGTCCTCCCTCGGCGTCGGCGTCTCGCTGGACTTCCCCGGCCAGTTCGCCCGCTTCGAGTCGGCCCCGGTCGCCGGCGATCTGCGGATCACCGGATCGCCCACCGCCACCGTGCGCGTCGAGTCGACCGCCGAGGACGCCGTCCTCTTCGCCAAGGTGTACGACGTCGGCCCGGACGGACGGCAGCAGGTGCTGCCCTCCCAGCTCGTCACCCCGGTCCGCGTCGAGGACGCCGGATCCGGCAAGGACGTGACCCTCACCCTGCCCGCCGTCGACCACGAGGTGCAGAAGGGCCACCGCCTGCGCCTGGTGCTGTCCTCCACCGACCTCGGCTACGCCTCCCCGGCCGCCCCGGCGACGTACACCGTCTCCCTGAAGAGCGGCCTCACCGTGCCCACCGCGCCCGGCGTGACCACGGCGGCGGCCCCGCTGCCCGGCTGGGTGGTGTGGCTGCCGGTCGCCGGCGCGCTGGCCGCCCTCGCCCTGCTGCTCACCGGCCGCCGCCGCACCAGCGCGCCGGCCCCCGACCCCGCGCTGGCCGACGTGCCGCTCCAGATCACCGGCCTCGGCAAGCGCTACGCCCGCTCCTCCGACCGGTACGCCGTGCGGGACCTGTCCTTCCGGGTCGAGAAGGGCCAGGTGCTCGGCCTCCTCGGCCCCAACGGCGCGGGCAAGACCACCACCCTGCGGATGCTGATGGGCCTGATCAAGCCGGACGCCGGCGAGATCCGCGTCTTCGGCCACGCCATCCGCCCCGGCGCCCCGGTGCTGTCCAGGGTCGGCGCGTTCGTCGAGGGCGCGGGCTTCCTGCCGCACCTGTCCGGCCGGGAGAACCTTGAGCTGTACTGGCGGGCCACCGGCCGCCCGGCCGGGGACGCCCACCTCGACGAGGCGCTGAAGATCGCCGGCCTCGGTGACGCGCTCGCCCGCGCGGTGCGCACCTACTCCCAGGGCATGCGCCAGCGCCTGGCCATCGCCCAGGCCATGCTCGGCCTCCCCGACCTGCTCATCCTCGACGAGCCGACCAACGGACTCGACCCGCCGCAGATCCGCGAGATGCGCGAGGTGATGATCCGGTACGCCGCCGCCGGACGCACGGTGATCGTCTCCAGCCACCTGCTGGCGGAGGTCGAGCAGTCCTGCACCCACCTCGTCGTCATGGACCGCGGGCAGCTCGTCCAGGCGGGCCCGGTGCACGAGATCGTCGGCTCCGGCGACACCCTCCTGGTCGGGACGTCCACGCCCGTGGACGAGCCGGTCGCCGAGAAGGTCGCCGCGCTGCCCGGCGTCGCCTCGGCCGTCCGCACCGACGAGGGGCTGCTGGTCCGGCTCGACGCCGACGGCACCGCCCCGCGCCTGGTCGCCGAGCTGGTCCGGCTGGAGGTCCCGGTGGCGTCGGTGGGCCCGCACCGCCGCCTCGAGGACGCCTTCCTCACCCTGATCGGAGGTTCCGCATGAGCACGCTCACCGAGCGGGCCGAGCCGGCCGGCCCGGACGGGTCCGCCGAGGTCGCCGCCGGCTACCGCGCGGGCCGCACCCTGCCACTGCGCGTGGAGCTGGTCCGCCAGCTGAAGCGCCGCCGCACCCTGGTGATGGGCGCGATCCTCGCCGTCCTGCCGTTCGTGCTGGTGATCGCCTTCGCGATCGGCGGCGAACCGGGCGCCCGCGGCGACCGGGTCAACCTGATGGACACGGCGACCGCGTCCGGCGCCAACTTCGCCGCCGTCAACCTGTTCGTGTCGGCGGGCTTCCTGCTCGTCATCCCGGTCGCGCTGTTCTGCGGGGACACGGTCGCCTCGGAGGCCGGCTGGTCCTCCCTGCGCTATCTGCTCGCCGCGCCCGTGCCCCGGATGCGGCTGCTGTGGTCCAAGCTGGTCGTCGGACTGGGGCTGAGCCTCGCCGCGATGGTGCTGCTGCCGGTGGTGGCGCTCGCCGTCGGCACGGCCGCCTACGGCTGGGGACCGCTGCGGATCCCCACCGGCGGCGCGCTCGACCCCGCCACGGCGGCGCAGCGGCTCGTGGTCGTCGTGGCGTACCTCTTCGTGTCGCAGCTGGTCACCGCCGCGCTGGCGTTCTGGCTGTCCACCCGCACGGACGCGCCGCTGGGCGCGGTCGGCGGCGCGGTCGGCCTGACCATCGTGGGCAACGTGCTGGACGCCGTCACCGCCCTCGGCGACTGGCGGCACTTCCTGCCCGCGCACTGGCAGTTCGCCTGGGCCGACGCCGTCCAGCCGGAGCTGGAGTGGTCCGGCATGCTCCAGGGCGCGTCGGTGTCCGTGACGTACGCGCTGGTGCTGTTCGCGCTGGCGTTCCGGGGTTTCGTCCGCAAGGACGTGGTGTCCTGACGCCCGGCCCGAGCGGTCCAACCGGGTGAACCTGCGCAACCGATTCCGCCGAGTCGGGTTGATGAAGGAGTAGGCCATGCGGCAGCGGAGGGCCAGAACGCGTGGCCGCTCCCATTTCTTCAAGCAGGAAGACAACCACATTGCGACAGACCCTGAGCAGGGGAATGCTCGCGGCGGCCGCCACCGCCACGGGCATTCTGTCCCTGTACGGAACCCCCGCCCTCGCCGACTCGTTCGCGGGGGGCGGTGCCGAGGATTCTCCCGGTGTGCTGTCCGGGAACAACGTGCAGGCACCGATCGACGTGCCGGTGAACGCGTGCGGCAACAACGTCGACGTGGTCGGCGCCTTCAACGAGGCGTCCGGCAACACGTGCGTCAACGGCTCCGACAAGTCCGGGCACGGCGCGCACGGCGAGTCCCGTGACGGCGCGCACGCGGAGGGCGGCACCAAGGGCTCGCCCGGCGTGCTCTCCGGGAACAACGTGCAGGCGCCCGTCCACGCGCCGGTCAACGCGTGCGGCAACAACGTCGCCGTGGTCGGTATCGCCGACGAGGCGTCCGGCAACACGTGCGTCAACGGCTCGCACGGCGACGGGAAGAAGTCCGAGGACCGCGCGCACGGCGGTTCCTCGCACGGAGGCTCCGCGCAGGGCGGTTCCTCGCACGGCGACTCCTCCTACGGCGACTCCGGCGACGGCGCGCACGCGGTGGGCGGGGCCAAGGGCTCGCCCGGCGTGCTGTCCGGGAACAACGTGCAGGTGCCCATCCACCTGCCGGTGAACGCCTGCGGCAACAACATCAGCCTGATCGGCCTGTTCAACGACGCCTACGGCAACACCTGCGTCAACGACGGCGGTTACGGCAAGGAGGAGGACGAGCCGGAGAAGGAGCGGCCGAAGCCGCCCACCGAGGTCAAGACGCCTCCCACGCACGAGGTCGAGAAGCCCCCGGCCGAGGAGGAGGAGGTGCCCGGCAACCCGCCGCACCTGGCCGAGACCGGCAGCGACGGCCTGCTCGGCGCCTCCGCGGCCGGCGCCGCGCTGATCGCGGGCGGGGCGATGCTGTACCGCCGCGGCCGTCTCGGCGCCCGCCGGTAGCCGCCCACGGATGCCGGGCCCACCCCACCCGGCATCCGTACCCGCACAACGAGGCGTCCCCCGGACCGACCCGGTCCGGGGGACGCCTCGTTCCGTTCCACCGTCAGCCGCGCACCGGCGACGGCGCCGCGCTGCGGCTGCCGCCCCCGGGGACCGGGACGGTCCCGCGCGCCGGGGTCGCCCGCAGCCGCCGGCGCACCCCCTGCACCAGCGTCGACGCCGTGAACGTCGCGCCGTGCACGAACCGCATCGCCGGTCCGAAGCCGGACGCGGACACCAGACCCGCCATGAACAGCCCGGGCTGCGAGGACTCGAAGCCGTGGCCGAGCGCCGGGGACCCGTCCGGCAGGGCCGTCAGCCTTCCGCGCAGCTCGGCGGAGAGCAGGCCGATCCGGTCGCGGTGCGCCTTGAACCCCGTCGCGGCGATGACGTGCTCGGTCTCCAGCGAACGCCGTGAACCGTCCCGGCCGGTCAGGTCGAGCCGCAGCCCGCCCGGCACCGCGGCGGCCGCGGTGACCTCGTGGCCGGGCAGCAGGTCCACCGCCCGCTCCACCCGGTCCCGCACCCACCACGCGCCCGCCGGACCCAGCGCCGTGGCCGCGATCCGCGACCGGGTCGCCTCGGGCAGCCGCCGGTACAGGCCGGGGCGCTCGGAGTAGAACCAGTTCCGCCAGCCGGGGCCCAGCCCGCTGTGCGGCGAGCGCAGCGACTGCCACCAGGGCCGCTCCCAGGCCGGCGGCACGTCGTTCCAGCACAGCCGCTCCGCCCGCGCCAGCACCCGTACCCGGGTGCCCTGTTCGGCGAGGAGCGCCGCGGTCTCCAGGGCCGCCTGGCCGCCGCCGATCACCGTGACGTCCTTGCCCTGGAAGTGGCCCAGGTCGCTGTGGTGGCTGCTGTGCGTCACCAGCGTGGGGTGCAGTCCGCGCAGCGCCTGCGGCACCTCGATGAACGGCATCACGCCGACCGCCAGCGCCACCGTCCGCGCCTGCAGCGCCTGCCCGTCCTCGGTGACCGCGGTGAACCCGTCCGCGCCGGACGACACCCGGCTCACCATGCGCTCGTCCACCTCCGGCACGGCGTTGCGGGCGAACCACAGGCCGTACGAGGCGAACGCCTCCACGGGGATCGGGTGCGCGTGACGCGCGGGCAGGCCCTGCTCGGCGCAGTAGGCCTCCAGCTTCCAGCGCCCGGCCGGGTCGGAGAGGTTGGACGCCCACGGCTCCGACTTCAGGAACATGCCGCCGGGCATGTTGTCCCGCCAGCACGCCATGGGCCGGCCGAAGACCCGCACGTTCAGCCCGGCGGCCGCGGCGTGGGACGCGATCGACAGACCGTAAGGACCGGCGCCCACCACCAGGAGGTCGTACATCATCAGCTGCTCGCTTTCTCGTTGTCGGTAAGGGAGGGTGCGGCCGCCCGGGGAGCCGGGCGGGGCGCCGGTACGGGGACGGCGGTGCCCAGCCGCTGCCGCAGCCGGCCGGACACATGACGGGCCCACAGGGCCCACATCGCCCATCCGGGAACCCGGTCGTCCCTGGCGTACCAAGCCAGTTCGCGTCCGCCGGGTGCGGTGCGCAGGGCGGCGAACGGCGCGTAGTTCTCCACCACGAACGACCGTCCGGCCACCGGCTGCCCGTCCGGCAGCGGACGCCCGGTCAGATCCAGGTGCAGGGCGCGTACGACGTCCAGTCCCGCGCTGTCCGCGAAGAGCCGGAACTGCGCGCCGGGACGCGGGTTGAAGTCCAGGAGGTGGTAGCGGCCGGTGCTGCCGCACCGGCGGAAGTCGAGGTCGAAGACACCGCGGTAGCCGAGCGCGCCGGTGACCCGTTCGGCGAGCGTCCGCACCTCGGCGTTGGGCGTCCAGTGGCCCACCGCGGTCAGTCCCGCGCCGCGCGGCCAGGACAGCTGCTTGCGGCCCGGCCCGCCGGCGCGCACGGTCCCCGAGCGGTCGGCGTAGCCGTGGAAGAACCAGTCACGGTCCTCGCCGGGCGGAAGGAACGCCTGGAGCAGCAGCGGGCTGCCCGCCTCCGCGGTGCGCGCGTGCAGCGCGCGGGCCTGCTGCGCCGTGTGCACCACCTGGGTGCTGCGCAGTCCGCTGCCGGCCGGCAGCAGCCAGGGCCGGCTCCACTTCGCGACCAGCGGCAGTCCGAGCCGCCGCGCGTCCTCGGCGGCCCCCCGCGGGCTGTCCGGAACGAGCGTCAGCGGGTGCGGTACGTCCGCGGACGCGCACACGGCGGCCAGTTCCGCCTTGTCGGCGACGCGTTCGGAGAGCGTGGCCGGCATCGCGGGCAGCAGATAGGACGGCGAGAGGTCGTCACGCAGGCGTCCCGCGGCGATCGCGGTCGCGTCGTCCAGCGGGATCAGGACGGCCGGGCGGCCCACCTGTCCGGCCACGCGGCGCAGCACGGCGAGGATCTCGTCCGCCGAGGCCCCCGGCGGCGGCGGGGCGTGCATCCGGTGCACATAGCGCGAGCGGTGGACGGGACTTCCCGCGGAGTCGGCGACGAGGTGCACCTCCACGCCCGCCCTGCCGAGCGACCGCACGGCCCCCAGCGTTCCGTGGTGAAAGGGGTTCCGGTCGGTCCGCAGCAGAACCGCGGGGACACGGGTGTCGAGCAACGACACGAATTCTCACTTTCTTCTGGCGCCGGCTCACCCGCACGGGGGAGCCCGGCACTCGAAAGCCGCAGTGGCATTGGCACCGGCGTACGTCCTGTGTCTGACTTCGTATGAAATGACTGTTCGTCAATATGGCGGAATTCAGGCACAAGGCGGACGAGACCGAACAGAGGAGCAGCCAATGGCCCCACAGCACAGGCGGGTCCGGGCCCGCGCGAAAGCCGTGGGCGCGGCGGCGGTCGTCGTGTCCGCGGCCCTCGCGGCGGGCCCCGCGGCGGGAGCGGTGCCGGCCGACCCCCGTCCGGCGGTGCCGGTCCGGGCGGCGCCCGCGGGCCCGCCCGGAGAGCCCGCGGTCCCCACCGTCCCGGCGGTGGACGTCCCGTCCGTCGGAGTCCCGTCGGTCGGAGCCCCGTCCGTCGGCGTCCCGTCGGTCCCCCAGCCGGTCCTCCCGGCGCCGCACCGCGTCCCGGCGTTCGGCGCCTTCCTCGCCTCCGACGAGCGCGGGGTGGCCCGCATGGACGAGCTCAGCCGCTGGCTGGGCGGCGCCGAGCTGCGCGTCGGCCACACCTACCTGCCCGGCAACCGCTGGAGCGACATCGAGGGCGACATCGGCTTCCTCGACTCCTGGGCGCGCTGGCGCAACGCCAGGAACGACCGGATGCTCGTCCTCAACGTCCCCATGCAGGAACGCAACGAGGAGGGCGTCCCCGACGACGAGGTCCGCGCGCTGCTGCGGCGGGGTGCGGCGGGGGAGTTCGACCACCACTTCCGTGCCCTCGCCGAGCGGCTGGTCGCGCTCAAGGTGCCGGACACGGTCGTGGTCCTCGGCTGGGAGATGAACGGCGTCACCTACACCCACCGCTGCGGCCCCGACCCGGAGTCCTGGAAGCAGTACTGGAACCGGATCGTCAGGACCATGCGCGCGGTGCCGGGACAGAAGTTCCGGTTCGACTTCACGCCGAGCCGCGGCCGGGACGCCGTCCCCTGGACGGAGTGCTACCCGGGGGACGACACCGTCGACATCGTCGGCATGGACTCCTACGACCAGCCGGCCGGGCGCTCCTTCGACGAGCAGGTGAGGGAGCCGTACGGACTCCAGGCGCACGTGGACTTCGCGAGGGCCCACGGCAAACAGATCTCGTACCCGGAGTGGGGGCTCTTCCGCAACGGCGACAACCCCGAGTACATGCGGCGCATGCTCGCGTGGATCGACCGGCACCGGCCGCTCTACAACACGCTGACCGACTACTGCCCGCACGGGGTGTGGCAGTGCGACGACAACCCGCACGCGTCCCGCGTCTACCGGTCCGTCCTCTCCGGCCGCACGCACGACGGGGAGCCGGACACCACCCCGCAGCCCACGCCCGTGCCGACCACGCCGCCACCGACGGCTCCCGCACCGACCACGCCCGACACCCCGCCGCCGCCGGAGGACTGCTCGCCGCTGGACCTGGGCCGGTGGGTGGAGTACTGGCTCGGAGGACAGTTCTGCTTCCGCTTCGACTGGTGGTGAGGCGCCCGCGAGTGACGGCGCCGCTCCCGCCGGGGTCGCCGCCGTCACCGCGGCACATCGGCGGCGGTGGCGGGGCCCGGCACCGAGGCGGCCGGGGCGGGGTCCTCGCCCCGCCCGGCCCGCCGCGGGCGGGCGAGCAGCGCCAGGCCGCCCAGCAGCCCGCCCGCGCTCGCGCCCACCAGCGAGGTGACCGCGGACGACGCGTTCGCCGGCGCGCCCGGCTTCACCGCACGCGAGAACTGCACCAGCCTGACCTGGGTGTTGCCCTTGGTGTCCTCCGCGTGCCGGGTCAGCGCGCGGGAGACCGCGTTGGCCATGTCGACGGCCGTACCGGGCCGGGTGGCGGTGGCCGAGACGGCGACCATCGGCGCGTCCGGCGAAGTCGCCGTGCGCACGCTGTCCCGCAGCGTCCGCACCGGCACACCGGCCCACACCTGCGCGTCGCCGAGCACCGCGAGCTGGGTGGCGACCCGGCCGTACGCCTGCGCGAAACCACGGGCCGCGTCCGGGGTCGCCTTGTCGGTCGGCACCGCGACGACGTAGGCGGTGGCCGTGTACTCCGGGGGCGTGAACAGGCCGTACGCGCCGCCGAGCAGACCGCCGACGAACGTGCCCGCCACCAGCGCGGACCAGGCCGGCAGTCTTCGGACACGGGCCAGGAACGGACGGAGCCGACGGGTCGGGGTGTCGGTCATGAGGGGCTTGCTCCCTTTGAGGTACGGCGGACGGCTCACGGCGCGGTACGGGCGACCGCCGCCGCGTACACGTCCATGAGGCGGGCTGTGCTGTGGCTGATGCTGTAGTGGTGCGCGGCCGGGGCGGCCGTGCGCGGGGCCGGGCCCGCCGCGCGGACCTCGGCGATCGCGCGGGCGTACGCCGCGGCGCCGCCGCGCACCCGCCGGGCCCCGGCACGGTTCTCCGGGGGCAGGTCCTCGATCGCGGGACAGGCGGCGTAGAGCACGGGCAGGCCGGACGCCAGCGCCTCCACGGCCGCCAGGCCGAAAGCCTCCTCCGCGGACGGGGAGGCGAACAGGTCCATCGCCGAGGCCAGCGAGGGCAGATCGGGGCCGGGGCTGCCGTCCGGCACGCCGGGCCGTTCGCCGGTGAACAGCACCCGCCCGGCCACCCCCGCCTCGTGGGCCGTGCGGCGCAGCAGGTGCTCCTCGGGACCGCCGCCCACCAGCAGCAGCCAGTGGTCCTCCGGCAGCAGGGCGAGCGCCTGGACGAGGACGTCGAACCGCTTGCCCCGGGTGAGCCGGCCGACGCCCCCGACGACGAACGCGCCCTCCGGCAGGCCGAGACGGCGGCGGGTCCGCTCGCGCAGGTCCGGCCGGAAACGGAAGCGGTCCAGGTCGACGCCGTTGGGCACCACCTCGATGCGCGGGGCGGGCACCCCCCAGCGCTTCAGCCGGTCGGCCACCGTCGGGGAGACGGCGACCGTCGCCGAACCGAGCCGCTCGCTCGCCAGGTACAGCGCGCGCACCCCCGCCGTCAGCCTGCGGCCCTCCATCTGGGTGTCGCCGAGGGAGTGCTCGGTGGCGACCACCGCGCGGACCCCGGCGACCCGGGCGGCGAGCCGGCCGTAGACGCAGGCCCGGTACAGGTGCGTGTGCACCAGGTCGTAGCCGCCGGCCCTGATCACCCGGACCAGACGGGGCAGCGCGCCCAGGTCGCGGTTGCCGCCCATGCCCAGGTGCACGACCCGCACACCGTCGGCGCCGAGACCGTCGGCTACCGCGCCGGGGTTGGTGAGCGTCACCACGTCGCAGTCGACCGGAAGATGACGCAGCAGCAGCCGCAGCTGCTGTTCGGCGCCCCCGACGCCGAGACCGGTGATGATGTGCAGCGCCCTCATCTCACACGCCCTCCACCGGCCGCCGGCGCAGCCGGTGCAGCCGGAGCTTGAGGTACAGGCGCCACTCGGTGTCGTTCTGGCCGACGTGCGCGCGCGGCAGCGCGTGCGGGCCGGTGAGCGGGCCGGGGTCGATGGCGCAGGCGTAGGTGTAGCCCGCCCCGCGCACGGCCTCGACGGCGCGCGCGTCGACCGTGCCGTACGGGTAGCAGAACCCCGTGACGGGGGCGCCGGTCAGCTCCTCGAGGCGGGCGCGGCTCACGGCGACCTCCTCCGTGAGCGTGGTGTCGTCGGCGCGGGTCAGGTCGACGTGGGTGAGACCGTGCGAGCCGATCTCCACGCCCTCCCCGGCGACGCGCCGGATGCCGTCCGCGGTCAGCAGCGGCTTGCGCGGGCCGAGCGGGTCCCAGGCGTTGTCGCCGCCGAGCCGTCCCGGCAGGACGAAGAGGGTGGCGCCGCAGTGGAAGCGCCGCAGCAGCGGCAGCGCGTCGGTGAGGAAGTCGGTGTACCCGTCGTCGAAGGTGAGACCGACCAGGCCCCGGCCCCGGCCCTCGGCGCGCGCGGCGAGCAGCTCCGCGACGGACACGCCGCGCAGCCCGTGCCGGCGCAGCCAGGCCAGCTGCCGTTCGAGCCGCTCCGGGGTGACCGTGATGCGGTACGGGTCGTCCGAGCAGTCGCCCACCGAGTGGTACATCGCCACCCAGGGGACGGGACCGGGCCGGGACGCGGGAGGTCTGCCGGTGTCGACGGAATCAACGGAAGCGGCCATGTGTGAGCCTTCGTGTGACGGTGCGTACGGAGCGCAGGGCGGATGCGGAGCGGTCGGCGCCCAGGACGGACAGGGCGAGCGGGACGAAGACGGCGGCCACGGCGGCGCAGCCGGCCGCGAGCGCCGCCACGGGCGACGCGAAGCGGCTCGCGGCGAACGTGCCCGCGGCGACGGCGAGGACCGAGGCGAGCACGGGGCGGCCCAGCCCGGCCAGCACCTTGCGGATGCCGAGGGTGACCCCGGTGGGGTTGCCGCGGCCGGCCCCGCGCAGACCGGTCAGCAGCAGGACGGCCGTGAGCGTGATGCCGAAGGCGTTGGCGGCGGCGATCCCCGCCACACCCCAGCGGCCCACGGCGACGGCGCCGATCAGGGAGGTCGCGACGACGCCCGCCGTCATCACGGCGACGGGGTACCAGCTCGGGCGGCCCGCCGAGAAGTAGCAGCGCACCAGGGCGCCCACCAGGGTCTGGCCGAGCAGCCCGAGGGCGTACACGCGCATGACGTCCGCCGTCGCGGCGGTGTCGGCCGCGGTGAACGCGCCCTGCTCGAAGAGCAGTCCGATCATCTGCGGGGCGCAGGCCATCACCGCGCACATGCCCAGCAGCACCACGCAGGAGGCCAGCACCAGATCCCGTTCCACCCGGGCGCGGGCCCGTGCGGTGTCGCCGTCGGCGAGCGCCCGCGCCACCACCGGGAAGGTGACGGTGCACACCATCAGCGACAGCGTCATCGGGATCTGCGCGACCTTCTGCGCGTAGTTGAGGTGCGAGATGGCCCCGGCGGGCAGGGACGACGCCAGGAACCGCTCGACGAGGACCTGCGACTGGCGGCACAGCGCGAACAGCAGCACGGCGGCGATCAGGGCGAGCCGCACCGGCCGCTCCCCGGCGTCCGGGCCGGTCGCGGCGGGAGCCGGGACGGGGGAGGCCAGTTGCCGCCACAGCGAGGGCAGTTGCACCACCACCATCAGACAGCCGCCCACCGCGACGCCGGCCGCCGCGGAACGCACCCCCCACTCCCCGCCGAGCAGGAACATGGTGGCGACGATGCCGGTGTTGTAGGCGACGTAGATCGCCGCCGGCGCGAAGAAGCGGCGGTGCGCCCGCAGGGCGGCGCTGCAGTACCCGGCGAGCCCGAAGGCCAGCAGGCTCAGCGCGGTGAGCCGGGTGCAGTCGACGGCGAGACGGGGGTCGGCCAGACCGGGCGCCAGGGCCCGGACCATGTACGGGGCCCCGGCGGCGACCAGGGCGGCCACCGCGGCGAAGGCCAGGCACAGCCGGGGCAGGGTGGCCCTGACCAGCTCGCGGACCGGGTCCCCGGGGACGCCCCGGGCGCGTCGCGCCAGCGCCACGCTGAACGCCGGGATCAGCGCGATCGCCAGCCCGTCCTCGATCAGCAGCGTCGCCGCGATCTCCGGCACGGTCCAGGCGACCAGGAAGGCGTCCGTCTCGCTCCCGGCGCCGAACAGCCGCGCCAGCGACTGGTCCCGCACCAGGCCGAGCAGCGACCCGGCGATGGACAGCACGGCCGTCCCGATCGCGGCCCGCGCGAGAAACCCCCGCGACGCCGCCTTCTCCCCCGCCCCGGCCCCCCGACCTCCACCGGGCGCGGGTACGTCGGCGATGCGTGTGGCGGTCTTGGGTCCGGCGAGTCCGAGTGAGCCGGTTGCGGGTGTGTCCCCGTCGGGCGTGCCCGGCGCGGTGCCGCCTGCGTCCGGTCCGCCCGGCGCGGGGGCGTCAGTCGTGCGTGTGCCGGTCTTGGGGCCGCCGAGGCTGATGCCGCGGGGTGCGGGGCCGGCGGCCCCGGGCGCGTCCGGCGCGGTGTTGGGGCCGGGGGTCTGGGACGGGAGCACTGTCATCGTGTCGCGGCCTCCTCGACCCGCTCCGCCACCTCGTCGCGTCGCACGGCGCCCGCCCGGTCGTCGGCGGACAGCGCCCACCACGCCGTCAGGCCCAGGGCCACGCCGGTCAGTACCGTCGAGGGGCCGCCGATGTCGCCGTACACGAAGTCGACGAGCAGCCAGAGCAGCAGGCCGCAGGCGACGAGCCCGCAGTCGAGGCCGGGTCCGCTGCGGCGCACCCGCAGCACCCGCCGCAGCGCGCACACCAGCAGCGCCAGCCAGCCCCCCGCGAGCGCCAGCAGCCCGATCAGGCCCTGCTCGCTCAGCACCAGCAGGTACATGCTGTGCGGCGACAGCAGCGCCTGCTTGTGAAACGTCTCGCCCGCGCCCTCGATGTCGCTGCCCGAGGACAGCGCCAGGGTGGCGTGCCCGTCGCGGTACTCGGGGAAGCCCTTCAGACCCACCCCGGTCAGCGGGTGCTCGCGCCACATGCCGGTGGCCGCCGCCCACAGGGTGTACCGGTCGATGACGGACTGGTCGGGCGTGTCGGCGACCTGCGTGATGCTGTCGATCCGCTCCTGCAGCATCGCCGTACCGACCCCGAACCCGCCCACCAGGACGACCCCCGCGGCGACCACGGCCGCCCCCACCCGCAGCGCGCGCCGCATCCCCGCCAGCGCCAGCTGCACCGCGCAGGTCAGCGCGGTCGCGATCCAGGCGCCCCGGCTGAAGGAGAGCGCCAGCGGCAGCACCAGCAGCAGGGCGCACCCGGCGGCCGCCGCCCGCTGCCGCACCGGCGCCCGGCCCAGCGCGATCCCCACCGCGCAGACCACGCCCAGCGACACCGCCGACGCCATGCCCATCACGTCCTGCGCCCCGAAGGTGCCGACCGCGCGGACGGTCTCGCCCTGGTACGAGGCGCCGGTCCCGGTGACGTACTGGTGCACCCCGACGGCCCCCTGCCACAGGGCGAGCCCCACGAACGACCAGGCGACCGCGAGGAAGTCGGACGTGCGGCGCAGCAGCACCAGCGCGGCGGCCGGGACCAGCACGAAGATCTGCAGATAGCGGCTCAGACCGCCGAGCGCCGTCTCCGGGGAGGCCGCCCCCATGGCGGCGAGCGCCACCCCCACGACCGGCAGACCCAGCAGCACGACCGCGACGGGCGACAGCGGACGCCGCCGTTCCCGCAGCAGCCGGATCACGCAGTACCCCACGACGAGCGCGGACACCACGTCGGCGGGCCCCGCACCGTCCCCCGCCGGCGGCAGGGCCGTCAGGGCGACCACCGCCACCAGCGGCAGGACCGGCACCAGCGCGGCGGCACGGCGCGGCAGCGGTACGAGGACGTGGCTCACGTGTCGTCAGCTCCCCGTCGGACGGACCAGCGTGGCCGCGGTGCGCAGCAGGATGCAGATGTCCTGCCACAGCGACCAGTCGTCGATGTAGGCGTTGTCGTACCGGCAGCGGTCCTCGATCGAGGTGTCGCCGCGCAGCCCCTGGACCTGCGCGAGCCCGGTGATCCCGGTGCGCATCCGGTGCCGGGCCGCGTAACCGGGATACGTCTGGCTGAACTGGGCGACGAAGTACGGCCGTTCGGGACGCGGCCCGACCAGGCTCATGTCGCCGCGGAGCACGTTCCACAGCTGGAGCAACTCGTCGAGCGAGGTGCGCCGCAGCATGCGGCAGAACCAGCGCATCTCGTGCTCGTTGGCCACGCTCCACCGGGTCGCCGACTCGTGCTCGTCGACCGGGCGGTGGGTGCGGAACTTCAGCAGCGTGAACGGCTTCCCGTCCCGGCCGATGCGCTCCTGCCGGAACACCACCCCCGGCCCGTCGCACAGCCGCAGCGTCACGGCGCACACCGCCAGCAGCGGGCCGACCAGCAGCAACAGCGTCCCCGAGACCAGGATGTCGAGCATCCGCTTGCCGATGCCGCCGCCGCGCGCCGGGGCGGGGTCCAGCCGCCGGCAGGAGAACCCGGCCAGCCGCTCACCCGCCGGGTGCGGCGCGGAGCCGGCGTCGACCTCCCAGATCGCGCAGCCCGACGCGGCCAGCGTCCGCAGCAGCGGGCCCTGTTCGGCCCGTACCGAGGGGTGGACGGCGAGCACCGCCCGCACCCCGTTCTGGATGACGGCCCGCTCGACCTCCTCGTCGGTGCGCAGCACGGGCACGCCCTCGACGCCGTCCGCCTGCTCGGCGACGATTCCCACCGGCCGCACCCCGCACCGCGGTCGGCGCAGCACGGCGGCGGTCACCCGCTGCGCGGTCGCGGCCGGTCCGACGACGAGCGCGGCGTGCGGGTGACGCAGCAGCGCGGCCCGCCGCCGCCCGTGCACGGCCGCGCGCAGCGCGCCGCCGGCGGCAGCCTGCACGGCGAGCCCGGCCAGCACGGTGCCGGCGGACAGCGCGTCCTCCGGCCGGTACGCCGCCCACAGCGCCGCGCCCGCCGCCCAGGCCACCGCCACGCGGCCGCACACGGCGGGCAGTTCCTCCAGCAGCCCCGGCACCGGCGGCCGCCGGTCCCGCGGGCGCAGCAGCAGCGACACCCCGATCAGTACGGCGACGAGCAGCGGATGCCGCTGCGCCCCGGTGAGCACCAGCGTGGCCGGCAGGACCGCGGCGCCGTCCGCGAGGAGCAGCGGTAACGGCGAGGGCGGCCGGGGCGGCGCGGCGGGCAGCCGGGGGCCGGAGTCGGCGCCGCGCGGCGGGATGACGGAGACGGACGTGGAGAATCCGTGGTCCCGCGGCGGTACGCCGGGGGAGGGCACGGTGTGTTCTGCGGTCACGAGTGGATGGACTCCCTGTGCTCTGTGGGCTCGGCGCGCGGTGTCGTCCGGTCGGCGCCGGTGTCCCCGACGGCCGGGTACGGGCGGGTCCCCGCGGCGGGCCAGGCGCCGAGCAGATCGCGGTAGACGTCGGCGACGGCCCGAGCGGTGTGCCGCACGTCGTGGAGGGACAGCACATGCCGCCGGCCCCGGTCACCGAGCGACGTGCGGAGCGACGGATCGAGCAGCAGCTCGCCCACGGTCCCGGCCAGCGCGTCCGGGTCCTCCGGGGGCACCAGGCACCGGTCGGCGAAGGACGGCGGCAGGCTCTCGCGGGCGCCGTCGACGTCCGTGACCACCACGGGCCGCCCGCAGGCCATCGCCTCCAGCGGGGCCAGCGCCATGCCCTCCCAGCGGGACGGCAGCACGACGAGGTCTGCGGCCTGGTACCAGGGGGAGGCGTCCGCGACGGCGCCCGCGAACAGCACGGACGCGGGAGCTTCCTCGCGCAGCCGGTCCCGGTCCGGCCCGTCGCCGACCAGGACGAGACGGGCGTCGGGCACCCTGCGCCGCACGGCGCTCCAGGCCCGCAGCAGGACGTCCTGCCCCTTCTGCCGGCACAGCCGCCCGACACAGACGGCGAGCGGTGCCCGCGCGTCCAGCCCGGCCAGCGGCGGGAGCGCGGCACGGGCGGGGCCGGCGGGGGCCGGGCGGAAACGGTCCGGGTCGATGCCGTTGGGCACCACGGTCCACCGGCCGGTGATCCCTGCGTGTACGCCGGTGGCGCGTTCCGCCTCGCTCACGCACACCACCCGCGCGGCCCAGCGCGCCGCCCAGCGCTCCCAGCGCAGGGCGAGGGCCGCGGTGTTCCCGTCCACCGCCTCGAACGACCAGGCGTGCGGCTGGAACACCGTGGGGATGCGCCCGCGCACCGCGAGCCGCCCGGCGAGCCCGGCCTTCGCGCTGTGCGCGTGCAGCAGATCGGGGCGCACCTCGTCGATCAGCCGGGCCAGCTGCCGTACCTCCCGCACGAGCGAGGCGCCCGGCGACCGCGTGGCGTGCCAGTGCCGTACGTGCGCGCCGAGCGACCGGAGCCGGCCGGTGAGCGCGCTGTCGGGGCAGATCGCGGTGACGGCCAGGCCGTCCGCCAGCTGGGCCCGGACCAGGTCGGTCACGACCCGCGCGACCCCGCCGTCCACCGGCTGGGTGAGGTGCAGGACGTGGGGCCGGCGGCTGGGCAGCGACAGGTTCTTGTGCACGGCGTCCCCGCTCAGGAAGACGCTCGGCGTCGGCCCGCTCACCGCCGGGCGTCGACGGCGGCGAAGAGCACGCCCGCCCAGGCCGCGTCCCGCTCGGAGGTGAGCCGGAACGTCGCGCGGTCACCGGCGCGCTCCAGCCCCCCGGCGAGGTCGAACACGTCGGAGTCGTAGCCGAGGGTGTTGGCGTACGCCGGCACGCGCGCCGGGGCCGCGTCGGCGGGGTCGGCGATGGTGGAGTTCAGGACGTCGTCGTAGGGGTTGGCCGTCCCGGCGAACGCGGTGGAACGGGATCCGTCGGCGGTGAGGACGAACGAGTCGCCCGTGGTGCCGCGGTCGCCGTTGTACGCCACCAGCCCCACCCGGCCCCCGGCGCCCGCCGGGAACGGCAGGTCGCTCAGCGGCATCGCGGCCCCCGAGCGGCCGCCCAGCGGGGCGAACCCGTCCCAGACCGCGAGGTGCCGCAGCGGTTCCGCCGGGTCCTCGTACGCCACCACCAGCGTCCAGCCGCCCCAGGTCCCGGCCGCCGACCTGCCCATGGCCACGTTGACCTGCGCCACCGTGTACAGACCCGGCGCGCTGTCCCGCACCAGCCGGGTGACGTCCGCCGAGGCCTGGAAGGCGTCCGCGCCGTCCGCCACCCGGTGTCCCACCAGCGTGTCCGCGATCAGCTCCTTGTACTCCCCGCCGGGCTCGGCGATCAGCACCCGCCCGTTGTCCTCCCACGGCTTCTGCTCGCCGGCCAGCAGGTTGCCGCCCCAGTACAGACGCGCGTAGGTGACCCGGGCACCGGCGGGCAGACGGACCTCCGCGCGGGAGGAGTTGTACGTGTTCGGGTCCCGGTCGACGTCGATGTAGCCCATCTCGAAGTCACCGTTGGCGCCGGCGCCGCCGGACTGGGCGGACCGGCACGAGCTCCCCGCGCCGAGGCAGGTGGCGGAGGCGTTGGCCGCCCGGACGATGCCGCCGTGCTGGACCGCCCGGTACCGCTGGGCGAAGGCGAGACTGTCGGCCTCCGGGGAGGGCGCGAGGGGGGCGGCGACCGCGGAGCCGCAGGGTGCCCACATCGCGAGCGTGAGGACGCCCACCGTCGCACGGCGAAGCAGCTGACCCAGGGTTTGGCGCATGACCGTCGGAGCCTTTCGGAACAGGGGTGGCGGCGGCAGGCGCGGGGACGAGTGCGATGCGTCCGCCCAGGAGGGTGCTTCGGAGGTTCGCAACTCTAGCCATCAAACGGACAAATTCACCGAAATTCAGTGAATGGTGCCAAGTGTGTTGAAAACGTGAAGCCCGGGTCGGCGGGCGGCTGGTTCGGGCCGACCGTCCCCGAGGGGCGGGACGCGTGGCCGGGTGAGAGCGAAAACCGAATGGCGCAGCTCCGGTTGCGGGACTCCATGGGCGCTCCCACGGTGGGCTTCAAGATCCGGAAATCCGCGAAAGGACACCCCATGGGCCCCCTGCCTGCCCGGCGCTTCGCCCTCGGCGCCCTGTGCGCCGCCCTCCTGGCCGGAGTCACCGGTCCCGCCGCCATGGCGGCCGACACGGCCCCCGTGCGCGACCGAGCGGCGTCGTCCGCCCTGCTGCTCGCACGGGCCGGGACCGTCGACGCGCGACAGCACGGACTCACGCCGGTCGTCGACCTGGTGCGGGCGGTGCTCGAGGCGGACGACGGCCGGCTGTCCACCGCCGAGGCCAGGAGGCTGGGTGACGCGGCCAGGGCCGCCGTGACGAAGGCGGCCGACGAGGACCCGGTGGCCACGACCGACGCCACCCTGCCGGCGCCGCCGGACACGACGACGTCCGCCACGGTGCTGACCACCACCGAGGACGACCTCACCCCCGAGGAGCTGGCCGACCTGCGGGAGGCCCTCGACGACCTCATGGAGATGCTCCTGCCCGGCGCCACGACGAGCACGGACACGCCGGCCGCCCCGGACACGGAGACCGACACCGCGGCGACCACCGAACCCAGCACCGAAGCGGAGACGGAGACGGAGACGGAGGCGGAGGCGGAGGAGGACACGAGCACGGAGGACGCCGCCGAGGCGACCGTCGCCGCGAACCTGACCACCGCCCAGGCGCCGGCGATGGTCGACGAGTTGCTGGCCCGCGTGGACAGCCTCCTCGCCGCCCTGCTCGGCACCGAACCCGAGACGGCGTCGACCCTGCCCGCGCCCGCCGGCCCCGCGCAGACGCCGCTGCTCCCGGGTCTCACCCTCCCCGCGCTCACATCGGTACTGGTCCCGTCCTCGTGAAGCGTTCATATGACGACTTGTGAATCTTGGGCTTCCCGGTTTCCGGTCCGGCCGGGAATCGTTAGGCACGGCGACAGATTTCCCTCCGGCGACCGACCCCGCGTTGCCGAAGAAAGGAACACGATGAAGTCCCTGAAGGCTGCCGCCGTCTTTGCCGGAACCCTGATCGCCGCCGGTTTCGCCGCGCCCGCGCAGGCCGCGGAGTCCACCGACCTGGCGTCCACCGGCCTCGACACCGGTCTGCGCACCGCGGTCCCCTTCGAGGTGATGCCGGTGAGCGAGGCGCAGGTGCTCGAGACCGACCGCGCCTCGGTGCTGGCGACGACGCGGGAAGCGGCCGCCACGGTGAACGAGGCCAAGCCGGTCCACGGCGACCTGGGGCTGCACGCCTGAAATTCACGCCCCGCGCATCCGGCCCCCAGTTTCCACTGGGGGCCGGATGTCGTTTGCCGCTACGGACATCCGTACGGACAAAGGGAGTGGACCGATGGTCATCGGCGTCGACGAATTCCGCGAAGGCGCGGAGCCGCCACCCGCGGCGGAGGTCAGGACGCGCCGGGAGGTGACCCGCGGACTGCGCACCGGCGCCCTCGCCGCGGCCCTGGCCCCGCTGCTCACCGCCTTCCGGCCGGCCCGCCCCGCATCCGCGAAGACCCCGGACGGCGACTCCTTCGACCAGATCCACCGCGGTCACCGCATCCGCGGGGCGCGGGACGCGGACGGCCGGTGGCACGTCACCCTCGACGGCCGTCCCCTGCACCTGATGCGCCGGGCCGACGGCACCTGGCTGAGCATGGTCGACCACTACTGCTCCTACCCGGCACCGCTCGACGCCGCCCGGGCCGCCGTGGAAGCGCTCGCCCCCGGCGACCGGCTGCGCACCGCGGACACGGCCCCGCGCCACGACCAGCAGGGGGGCCGGCATGGCGTACGTGCGTAAGGACGCCGCCACCCTCACGGCAGCCGAGAAACGCCGCTTCGTCAACGCGCTGCTCGAGGTCAAACGCCGCGGGGAGTACGACGAGTTCGTGCGCACGCATCTCGCGTACTACTCCTCCGACGGCGAACGGGGCCTGCGCACCGCGCACATGGCGCCCTCCTTCCTGCCCTGGCACCGCCGGTTCCTGCTCGACCTGGAGGAGGCCCTGCGCCGGGTGGACTCCTCGGTCACCCTCCCGTACTGGGACTGGACCCGCGACCGGAAGACCACCTCCGCACCGTGGACCGCGGACCTCCTCGGCGGCAACGGACGCCGTTCCGACCTCCGGGTGACGACGGGGCCGTTCGCGTACAAGGAGGGCAACTGGACCATCAGGGTCGGCGTGACCGAGGGGGAGTTCCTCACCCGGGACCTCGGCCGCCGCGCCGATCCGATCGGCCTGCCGGCCAAGAAGGACCTGGAGTGGGCGCTGAAGGAGCCCGCCTACGACGTGGCGCCCTGGGACTCCACGGTCACCCGGGGCTTCCGCAACCGCCTCGAGGGCTGGGGCACCGGCCGGGGCAGCGCCTCCTGGCGCAACCACAACCGGGTGCACCGCTGGGTCGGCGGGGTCATGCTCTCCGCCGCCTCCGTCAACGACCCCGTCTTCTGGCTGCACCACGCCTTCGTCGACCTGCAGTGGCAGCGCTGGCAGCGCCGGCACCGAGGGGCCCGCTATCTTCCGGCGGCCGCTCCGGGCTCCGGCGACGAGCAGCACGGCCGGGTCGTGTCCCGCCGGGAGACGCTGCCGCCGTGGGACGTGACCCCGGAGCAACTGGAGGACGTCGGCGGGACGTACCGCTACGCGTGAGGTACACGCGGGCACGGGAAGAGCCCCGGCGCTCGAGGCGGCCGGGGCTCTTCGGGGCGGGGCGGTCCCCCGCGGCGCTACTTGTTCACGCAGTGGTTGCCGACGGCGGAGTTGAGGAATCCGACCACGTTGACCGTGTTCCCGCACACGTTGACGGGCGCGTGGACGGGAGCCTGGATCACATTGCCCGACAGGACTCCGGGCGAGTGGACGGCCGCGCCCTCGGCGCCGGCGTGCGCCGAGGCCATTCCGGCGCCACCGATCACCACCGCGCCCGTGCCGAGAGCAAGGGTGGCCGCCTTCGCGATGCGAGACATCACGTTCTCCTTAACTGGTGCGATAAGTCCGGCCGCGTCAACAGCGACCGCACTCC
>Ga0247820_10000344_pt1 | contig 24261 bp, 20 predicted proteins | sample 13C_Glucose_Day1_2_FD_192480 | JGI IMG/M metagenome (GOLD analysis project Ga0247820, IMG submission 192480) | Soil microbial communities from agricultural site in Penn Yan, New York, United States - 13C_Glucose_Day14 | ecosystem: Environmental > Terrestrial > Soil > Agricultural land | place...
GTCAACGGCAACGTCGGCTGATCCCGGCCGGCACGGCACGCGCCGCGCCCGAATCGGCGCTCTGTCGACGTCTGGCGCGTCTTGCCCACGCGCTCCAGCAGCGGACTCGACCCAGCCGACGGAAGACGACGAGCACCCTAGGACCGCCGGGGCCACTACCACCGGGCCACCGCCTCCTCGATCCGCGCCGTGTCCGCGCTCTCCGCCGCCCAGGCCACGTATCCGTCGGGTCGCACCAGGACGGTCGTCCGGCGGTCGCCCGCCCAGCGCTTCACGGACAGCCACCCCTCACGGACACCGGGGCCTTCGTACGTCCCGGGCGTGATCAGCACGAAGCGGCCGCCGCGCAGTGCCTCGTACAGCCGGCCGCCCTCAAGGGCGACGTCGGGGACGCGGGTACCGGTGAGGCGGTGGGCGCCGCGCGGAGCGGGGTAGGAGTAGCCGATCCCGCTGATCTGGCCCAGGGCCTTGCGCCGGACGGGCGGGGCCATGTCGGCGAACGCGGAGACGAGGGCGCGGGCGGCACGCAGCAGCGGATTCCGTGCGCGGGCCAGCCGGACCAGTCCGCCGCTGCTGCGCAGCACCGCCCTGCCGACCGGGTGGCGCTCGGCCTCGTAGCTGTCGAGGAGCCCTTGGGACGCCCGGCCATGGACGGCCGCGGCGAGCTTCCAGCTCAGGTTGGCGGCGTCCTGGAGGCCGGTGTTCATGCCCTGCCCTCCGGCCGGAGAGTGGGTGTGCGCGGCGTCCCCGGCGAGGAAGACCCGCCCGACCCGGTAGTGGGGTGCCTGGCGCTCGTCGCTGTGGAAACGGGACAGCCAGCGGGCGTCGTGCATGCCGTAGTCGGTGCCCAGGGCACGGCGGGTGATCTCCTTGACCTCCTCGAGGTCGAGCGGGGCGTCGTCGGAGACCTCGTTGCGGCGGTTCCAGCCCATGACCCGGTACCAGCCGTCGCCGAAGGAGGCGATCATCGCGAAGGCGTCGCCGCGGCCGTTGACGGTGAGGACGCCCTCGGGCTTCCCGGCCAGCCGGACATCGGCCAGGATCAGCGACTTGATGACGGAGACACCGGGGAAGTCCAGGCCGATCGCCTCCCGCACGGCGCTCCGGTGACCGTCTGCGCCGACGACGTAGGCCGCCCGGCGGGTGACGACCGCCCCGTTCGCGCCGCGCACGTCGAGGTCGACCCCCTCGTCGTCCTGCCGCAGCCCCACGACCTCGCTCTCGTAGGCGAACTCGACCCCGGCCTCCCGGGCCCGCCGCTCCAGGAGCCGCTCGACCTCGTACTGCGGGGTGATGAGCAGGAACGGGAAGCGCGAGGGCAGAGTGCTCAGATCGAGGGAGAGGCGGCGGAAGAGCCGCAGGCCGGTGATGGTGTCGCCGGTGGCGAGGAGTTCGTCGGCGAGGCCGCGGGCGTCGAGCTGCTCCAGGGTGCGGGCGTGCACCCCGAAGGCTCGGGAGAGGTTGCTGATCTTGCGCGGCCGCTTCTCGACGAGGGCCACGCTGACGCCGGTTGTGGCGAGGTCACCGGCGAGGAGGAGGCCGGTGGGGCCGGAGCCGACGACGATCACGGTGCGGTGGGTGGCGGTGCCGTTCATGGTGGCCTCCTGTTGCCAACGCTTACCTGCCAACGCCCTTTGCCAACACGCGTAGGCCAACGCTTGTTGACCAACGCTCGTTGGCAACGTTAGGGAGGCATCGAGAGCGTGTCAACAGCTGTTGGCAAACAAGTGTGGGCGAACACTTGTTGACCTACGTCCGTTGGCCTACGTTTGTTGGCATGACCAGCGGCGACAGCACCTCCACGGTTTCCGGCTCCGGCAGCCCCCGCCGCTCCGACGCCACTCGCGGCGCGATCCTCGCGGCGGCCCGCGAGCGCTTCGCGGCCGACGGCTACGAGCGAGCCACCATCCGCGCCATCGCCAGGGACGCGAACATCGATCCGTCGATGGTGATGCGGTACTACCGCAACAAGGAGGGCCTCTTCGCCGCAGCCGTCGCCATCGACCTGCGGCTGCCGAACCTGAGCGGGGCGCACTCCCGGCAGGACGCGGGACGGATCCTCGTCGAGCACTTCCTCGACATGTGGGAGAACAACGAGGTCCTCACCGCCCTGCTGCGGGTCGGCGTGACGAACCAGGCAGGGGCGGAGCGCATGCAGGGCATCCTGCGGGACCAGTTGCTGCCGGTCACCCGGCAGGTGTGCCCCGACCCCGAGCAGGTCCCGACACGTGCGGCGCTCCTGGCGTCGCAACTGCTGGGACTGGCGCTCACCCGGTACGTGCTGCGGATGCCGCCGGCGGTGGAGCTGGCGCGGTCGGAGATCGTGGTGTGGCTGGCACCGACGATCCAGCGGTACCTGACCGCGCCGAGCCCCTGAGGCCTGCCGAGCATGCGCGTCCGCAAGGGCCACTTGACCGGTTGGGGCGTTGGAAGGGTGTCCCGTGCACGGGACCCGCGGGCAGGCGCGTCACTCCGCTGCCGGCAGGGTCGGATGGTCGGTGGGATAGACGCCCAGCGCGAAGCCGTACATGGTCTCGCCGGACCTCGGCATCCGGTCGAACTCCTCGACCAGTTCGGCCATCCGGTCCCAGAACTGGGAGGCCTGGTCCTCCGAGATGCGCGCATGGCGGATGAAGCCCCAGAGCTTTCCCTGCTCGAACGCCTTCGAGGACTCGCGTGCGGCCACCTCGAAGTCGTTGAAATCGCCCGGCATCACTTCGCCGGCGGGTGAGGGCTCGACTGCCACGGTGAACATGCGCGCGGTGCGCCCGTAGAAGCGCTCCTCGATCGCTCGCACTCTCCGCGTGCGCACCACCTGGAGCAGGCCGTTGCGGGTGAGCACGTCCACGTGGTGCGCAACCGTGCTCTTCGGGCGCTCGACCGCGGTCGCGAGCTCGGTGACGGTCGCGGCCCGCTCGTGGAGGAGCTGCAGGATCGTGGTGCGGAGCGGGTGGCCAATGGCCTGTACCTGGGCCGGTTCGGTCAGCGCCATCCGCTCGGCCAGCTCGTAGTCCGGGGGGTTGTCAGCCACGACAGAACAGTCTAGCGTCGCCGAACGTTCCAAAAGAACCGAACATTGGGCGAGGGATCCGCTGACATGGCCGAAGTGCTGCTCTACCACCACATCCAGGGTCTGACCGACGGCGTGCGGGCCTTCGCCGACGACCTGCGACAAGCGGGGCACACCGTGCACACGCCCGATCTGTTCGACGGCCGCACGTTCGCCAGCATCGAGGAAGGATTCGGCTTCGCGCGTGACAAGGGTCTTGACGCGATCCGGGAGCGCGGCGCCGCCGCGGCCGACGGTCACGCCCCCGGGCTGGTCTACGCCGGTTTCTCCTTCGGTGTGACGATCGCCCAGCGGCTCGCGCAGACCCGGCCCGGGGCCCGCGGGGCACTGCTCATGGACTCCTGCCTCCCGGTCTCGGAATACGGGGAGGCGTGGCCGGTCGGGGTGCCTGTTCAGATCCACGGCAAGGAAGGCGACGAGTTCTTCGACGAGGACCTGCCGGCCGCGCGCGAGCTCGTCGGCGCCACGGGGGCCGCCGAGCTGTTCGTGTATCCCGGCGACCAGCATCTCTTCGCCGACTCCTCGCTCGACGCGTACGACCCGGAGGCGTCCCGACTGCTCCTGGAGCGGGTGCGCGCGTTCCTCGCCTCGGTCTGATCCGTCTTGCCGGCGCGGGCCGGCTGCGGCAGGCATCGGCGTCGAACTGTGGCCGGAATCCTCCGGACATTGGTGGGGTCCACTCCCATGCGCCACCTCGAGCCGGAACCGCAGGCCCCTTACGACACGTCACCATCCGTATCGCCAAGAGCCATTGAGCGCTTCACCGGAACGGACACCTTCATCGCGACTCACCGCGCATACGGGGGATGTGTCACCGTGACTCACCGCACTCGGCACCGCCTGACGAGAACCGTCGGCTCCATCACCGTCGCCTTCGCCCTCACTCTCCCGCTCGCGGGCAGTGCGGCCTTCGCGTCGCCTTCCGCCGCCGCACCCGCCTCGGCTCCTGCTCTGCCGGCCGGCGTACCGGACAACGGGAAACTGCCGTACTACGACGACAAGCTCATGAAAGAGCTTCTGATGATCCGGCTCGCCATGGAGAAGGGGCAGCCGGGCAAGGCGTTCAGCGAGTGGTCCAATGTGGCCTTCGCCCTGGTCGACCCGACCGGTTTGAGCGAGGAGCAACTGGACGCGGTCGTCGGCAACCCGCCCCGGGGCAGCGGGCCGCTCGTCGTCTACCGGAAGGTCGACCTCTTCGAGTTCCGCGACTACCTGCCCGAAGGCGCGTACCAGCGCGTGCGCGACGCGGGCCTCGACCACCTGCTGATGGTGGGCGGTATGAGCTTTCCCAAGCGCCGGAGTTCCGACGAGACCACCGACCCCGGCAGCCACTCCGAGACCCTCGTCCTGCGCGCCCTGGAACGCCTGAACGCCGACCCGGACTACGAGGGCGCCTCCTTCGACGAGCTCACCTGGGCCTCGGAGCGGGCCTTCTGCACACGGTGCCGCGAACTCGTCGACGGCGGGGCACGCCGCTTCTACTCCTACGACTACGACCTCACCGACGCCGAGGTCGCCGAGCGCAACCAGAAGATCGCCGTGGCGATGAAGAAGCACACCACGGACGAGGCCCGGGAACGGGCGGTGAGGGCGATCAACGCGAAGTACAGGAAGATCGCCTCCCCGCGCAACGAGGAGACTCGGCTGCAGCTGAGCAAGGACATCCCCAAGGCAAGGAAGAAGTACGGAGAGGAGCAGCGGCTCGAGAAGGAGTACCAGGAGGCGACCAAGGACACCCTGAAGGTCCCGGGCGCCCCGTGCCCCGGCACCTCAGCCAATAACGCCTCGGTGCACGGCAGTTCCTCCGTCGCCGCGGCGAACCCCGCGGTCTTCACCCGCTCCGGTCCCCTGCGCTCACAGCCCTGCGACGAGCGTGAGGACGCGTCCGCGCCGCGCGGCAGCGGTCTGGCGAAGGCTCTGGCGAACCCGGCCTCCGCGCCGGGCGGCATCGACTTCACCACCCTGGAGTTGCGCTACCTGTCCGACTCCGGCCAGGGACTGCAGTACGCCTTCAGCGCAGGCCCCGGCGGCCCCGCCAACGAGAAGAATGCGGCGGCCGGGGTGAAGGCGGCCAAGTTGAGCTCGGACGCCTTCTTCGTCTGGCTGTCGATGCCGCGCTCCACGTTCTGGGTGAACCTCAACCCGACCGAGCCGGACCGTATCGTCGACGCGGACCTGGGCCGCACCGACGTGGGCCGCGTCCTGCTTCAGGCCGACCTACAGCTGAAGAAGACGACGGCCTCCCTGATCCACCCGAAGACCCGGCTGGGCAAGAAGTTCTGGAACCGGATCGGCGGCAGGTGCATGTCGTTCCGCACGTGGATCGTGCCCGGTCGGGCACGCGTCAACGAGCAGGGCGACCAGCTGTATGTGCTCGACGCCCCGCTGAAGGTGAGGATGGAGTCGCAGCACCTCTCCGGGCAGGGCAGCGAAGGCGCCGCCTCGTGCAAGGACCGCAGTGATCCCGGGTCCGAGGAACGCAACGAGGAGACGTTCCGGGACCTGATCCTGCCCGGCATCGAGCGGGCCGTGAACCACGGAGCGCAGTACGCCGATCTGCGCCGCGTCTACCTCTCCAGGGTCGCCGCGGAGTGGTACCGCGAGCGCGACACCCAGGGCCCGTCCACGTACGGCGATCTCATCGACCGAGGTGATGTGAGCCGTTGGGAGACGCGGACCCGGTGGAAGCCGCGCGACACCTTCGACGCCTACGTACGCTCGTACGAGCATGGCGAGTTCAAGGTCACCGAGCGCAGCCGCAAGGGCAACTACGTCTACACGCGGACCTATATCTACGGCGGCGTCGACCTCTCCCGGCTCCAGCTGCAGAAGGTGGCCTCGTCCGATGCCTTCCGCGGCCGCTGGGCGGGCATGCGGCAGGACACCGCCCGGTCCACTCAGGTGGCCCGCCCCGCCGCGGACGGCTCCCGGACGTGGATGGGCGGCGACAACTCGATCAACGAAGAGGGCAGCTCCGGGAGCGGAAGCGACAAGGGACGGAACGCCGCGCAGTCCTCCGAGGACCCGTCCGGCGTTGTCGGGGGCTGGTCAGTGCCGCTGCTGGTGGGCGCCGGGCTCTTGTTCGTCGCGCTCGTGGTCCGCAGGCGGGCAGGAGGGGTACGGCCGGGGTCGCGCAGGTGAGGTGAGCGGTGCGCACCTGCCGGGAACGCACCGCTCACATCACCGCGGCCCGGGACGGCGACGCTCCTCACCGGCGGCCGATACCAGGAGGACATGGTCTTAGATGACCCGGCGGTAGAGCCACACACCCAGCGGCGCGAAGACCGCCACGATCCCGGCGTCCCAGAAGAGCGCCTGCCAGACGTCGCCGGTGGCCGGGCCGCCCAGCACCAGGACCCGCACCGCCTCGGCGGTCTGCGAGACCGGTTGGTGGTTCGCGAACGCTTGGAGCCAGCCCGGCATGGTGTCCGTAGGGACGAACGCCGAGGAGGCAAAGACCAGCGGTGCGAGCACCGGGAAGGCGGCGGCCTGGGCGGTCTCCGGGTCGCCGACCGCCATGCCCACCACCGCGAAGATCCACGACATCGCGAAGCCGAAGGCCAGTACCAGCAGCACTCCGCCCAGGAACGCCGGGACACCGGCGTGAATCCGAAACCCGAGGGCGAAACCGACACCGGTCATCAGCGTCACCACGAAGACGTTGCGCGCCAGGTCGGCCGTGGTCCGGCCGACCAGCACGGCCGAGCGCGCCATCGGCAGCGAGCGGAAGCGCTCCATCAGACCGGTCTGCATGTCGGTGGCCAGCCCAATGGCCGTGTTCATCGATCCGAAGACGGCTGTCTGCACGAAGATCCCGGGAATCAGGAAGTCGACGTAGGAGACGCCGGGCGGCAGCGACGGACCGACGACACCGCCGAAGACGTAGCGGAACATCAGCACGAAGACAAGCGGCTGGATGGTGGAGAAGACCAGCAGCCGCGGCACCCGGCGCAGCCCGATGAGGTTGCGCCAGGCGACTGCCAGCCCGTCTCGGACCGTGGCGGCGATCCAGCTGCCGAGCCGCCCTGCTGACAGGGGGTGCCCCGTCGCGGTCGTGGTCACTCCGACCCTCCCGCGGTGGCCGGCTCGGTGCCGGAGCCGGTCCATGTCCGGTGGCCGGTCAGGGCGAGGAACACGTCGTCAAGGCTCGACTCGCGCACCGCGACGGTCCGCGGGACGAGCCCGTCGGCCTCCAGCAGGTTCAGGATGTCGCGCAGCAGCCCAAAGGCGTCGCGGCAGGGCAGTCTGAGCCGCGACCCCTCGATCTCCGCCGCCTCCGCGAGTCCGAGTCGCCCGTCGATGGTCTTGGCCGCCCTCGCCGCATGCTGTTGGTCGCCCATGTCCAGTTCGATGACGGTGTTGCCCAGGTGGGCTTTGAGGGCCGCGGGCGTGTCGTCGGCGATGACCCGTCCTTCGTCCACGACGACGACACGCTCGGCCAGCTGGTCCGCCTCCTCCAGGTACTGGGTGGTCAGCAGGACCGTGGTCCCTTCCCTCACCAGCTCGCGGATCAGCTCCCACAGGGCGTTGCGGCTCTGCGGGTCCAGACCGGTGGTCGGCTCGTCCAGGAAGAGGATGGGCGGTTGCGCGACCAGGGCGGCGGCGACGTCGAGACGACGCCGCATACCGCCCGAATAGGTCCGCACAGGGCGGTCAGCGGCCGCCGCCAGGTCGAAACGGTCCAGGAGGGCGCTCGCCCGGGGACGGATCCGGGCCCGGGCCGACTGGCTCAGCCGGCCTATCAGCCGCAGATTCTCCCGCCCGGTCAGGTTGGGATCCACGGCCGCGTACTGACCGGCCAGTCCGATCAGCCGCCGAACAGCGGAGGCCTCCCGCACCACGTCATGCCCAACCACCTCGGCGCGCCCGGCGCTCGGGTGCAGGATGGTCGTCAGGATCCGGATCACGGTGGTCTTGCCCGCGCCGTTGGGACCCAGCAGTCCGAAAACCTCCCCGGGCCGGACCTCGAAGGTCACCCGGTCCAGGGCCACCAGCGACCCGAAGCGCTTGCTGAGGCCGACGACGTTGATGGCGGCTCGTTCCATGGGCTGCCCCTCACTCGAGGTAACCGATCACTTCAGCCCGATCTCGCCTCCCTCCATTCTGACCTGGTGCCTTCCCTGCCGCAGGACGACGGGCACGGGCGCGGGGACGCGTCGGAACCGGCCTGCCGACTCCGGCGCCGGTGCACGGTGCCGATGCAACGGGCCCACTCGCCGCACTCACTCGGGCCGAGCACCAGCCGCGCACTCCTTCGACGCGCGCACAGCACGCCCGCTCCGAGACGCTCCACGACCGGGTGCGACCAAGGTGACTCGAACCGCGCGATGTGGGGAACTGGATGAGAAGCCCTGACGCACAAGGGACGGCCGGGTGCCCGCCCGGCTCCCCTATCGGAGGAGAGACCGCGATGGCGCAGGAAGACGACGCCCAGGAGGCCGCGCCGGACACCCCGGGGATGCACACCGACGGAGCCGGCGGCGCGCGGCGCCGACCCCTGCGGGTGCGGCACGTCGAGGAGACGGTCGAGGTCGCGGTGCCGGTACGGACGGCGTACAACCAGTGGACGCAGTTCAAGACCTTCCCGCGTTTCTCGACCGTGGTGCACGCCGTCGAGCAGGTCAGGCCCGCCGTGACCGTCTGGACCATCGGCTACGGGCCCCTGCGGCACCGGTTCGCGGTCGAGACGGTGGAGCAGGACCCCGACGCCTACCTGGCCTGGCGCGGTCTCGAGCAGAAACCCTCCCACCAGGGCGAGGTCGAGTTCAGGCCCACAGGGTCCGGCGGCACCGCGATCACCGTCCGGATGCTCCTGGAACCGCGGGGAGCCGCGAGGATCCTCACCCGCTCGTCCAGGGCCACCCGGCTGACCGCCCGGCTGGTGCGCGGGGAACTCATGAACTTCAAGCGGTTCATCGAGGGACTGGGGCAGGAGGGCGGGGCCTGGCGCGGCACCATCCGCAACGGCCGAGTGCAGCACGAGCACCCGGAACCGCCCAGGAGCCGCGTGGCCCAGTGGCCCGTCGGCTGACCGGCGTGCCACACACGGCAAGAGAAAGGCGAACCGATGCAGAACCCGCCCGGCGAGGAGCCGGAGACCACCCTCTCCGTGACACCACCGAAGAAGTGGGCGGCCGGAGTCCCCGCGGTCGTGCACGCCCTGGAGTACTCCCTCGAGCAGACCTCCCCGCGCAATACCGGGGTGGACCTGCTGACCATGAACCAGGTGGGCGGAATCGACTGCCCGGGCTGCGCGTGGGCGGACCCGGCCCCGGGCCGGCGCCATCGCAACGAGTACTGCGAGAACGGCGCCAAACACATCAACGACGAGGCCACCACGCGCCGGATCACCGCTGACTTCTTCCGTGAGCACAGCGTCGCCGACCTCGCCGCCCGCTCCGACATGTGGCTCAACCAGCAGGGGCGGCTCACCGAACCGATGATCAAGCGGCCCGGCCGCGAGCATTACGAGCCCATCAGCTGGAACGACGCCCTGAACGCCCTCGCACAGGAACTCCAGGCACTGGCCTCCCCAGACGAGGCCGTCTTCTACACCTCCGGCCGCGCCAGCAACGAGGCCGCCTTCGTCCTGCAGCTCTTCGCCCGCGCCTACGGCACCAACAACCTGCCCGACTGCAGCAACATGTGCCACGAGTCCAGCGGCTTCGCCCTGAGCGAGACGCTGGGCACCGGCAAGGGCACCGTCAGCCTCGACGACCTCCACCACGCCGACCTGATCTTCCTGGTCGGGCAGAACCCGGGCACCAACCACCCGCGCCAGCTCACCGCCCTGGAGGAGGCCAAGCGCAACGGCGCCCGGATCGTGGCGGTCAACCCGCTGCCGGAGGCCGGACTGCGGCGCTTCAAAAACCCGCAGAAACCGAGCGGGATCGTCGGCCGCGGCACCCAGATCGCCGACCGCTTCCTTCACATCAAGCCCGGCGGCGACCTCGCCCTGTTCCAGGCCCTCAACCGCCTGCTGCTGGAGGCCGAGGACGCCCGGCCCGGCACCGTCCTGGACCAGGACTTCATCGACGCCCACACCACCGGCTTCGAGGAATTCGTCCGGCACGCCCGCACCGTCGACTGGGACGACGTGCGCACGGCGACCGGGCTGACCCGTGAGGAGATCGAGAAGGTCCGCGACGAGGTGCTGCGGAGCGACCGCGTCATCGTCTGCTGGGCGATGGGCATCACCCAGCACAAGCACGGCGTGCCCACCATCCGGGAGATCGTCAACTTCCTGATGCTGCGCGGCAACCTGGGCCGCGCCGGTACCGGCGCCTGCCCGGTGCGCGGTCACAGCAACGTCCAGGGCGACCGCACCATGGGCATCTGGGAGCAGATGCCGGACACCTTCCTCGACGCTCTGCAGGAGGAGTTCGGCTTCGACCCGCCACGCCCGCACGGCCTGGACTCGGTGAACGCGATCAAGGCGATGCGCGAGGGCGACGTCAAGGTCTTCCTCGCCCTGGCCGGCAACTTCGTCCGTGCCGCTCCCGACAGCGAGGCCACGGAGGAGGCGATGCGCTCGTGCCGGCTGACCGCCCACATCTCCACCAAGCTCAACCGCTCGCACACCGTCTGCGGCGACACCGCGCTGATCCTGCCGACCCTGGGGCGCACCGAGCGTGACGTGCAGGCCGACGGCGAGCAGTTCGTCACCGTGGAGAATTCCATGAGCGAGGTGCACACCTCACAGGGTCGCCTCGAACCGGCCTCCCCGCTGCTTCTCAGCGAAGTCGCCATCCTGTGCCGGCTCGCCCGCCGTACCCTGGACGGCAAGGCGGACATCCCCTGGTACGAGTTCGAGGGGGACTACGGCACCATCCGCGACCGCATCTCCCGCGTCGTGCCCGGCTTCCACGACTTCAACGCACGGGTGACCCGCCCCGGGGGCTTCCAACTGCCCAACCCCGTCAACGAGGGCGTCTTCAACAACAAGGTCGGCAAGGCCCTGTTCACCTGCAACGAGCGGGTGGTCCCCCGAGCACCCGAAGGGCACCTGCTGCTGCAGACGCTGCGCTCGCACGACCAGTGGAACACCGTCCCCTACACCAACAACGACCGCTACCGCGGCATCCACGGCAGCCGCCACGTCGTGCTCGTCAACCCGGCCGACCTGACCGAACTCGGCCTCGTCCAGGGCGATCACGTCGACGTGGTGAGCGTCTGGTCGGACGGCACCGAGCGCCGGGCGGAGAACTTCGAGATCGTGGCCTACCCGGCCGCCAAGGGCTCGGCCGCCGCCTACTACCCGGAGACGAACGTGCTGGTGCCGCTGGACAGCGTCGCCGACATCAGCAACCAGCCCACGTCGAAGGGCCTCGTCGTCCGTCTCGAACCCACCCTCGACCGGACCCGCCCCACGCCCGCCTGACCGCCGGCACGATCCCGACGGGGCCCACCGTGACAGCGGGCCCCGTCCCCGCCCGTCGGCTCATCTCGACCCGCGGCGGAATCAACGATCGGGGTGATCGTGATCGGAGTCGCAGGCCGGGTCCACCGCGAACCGGCTCAGCCGGTAGGTGGTCGGCAGCGCCAGGCGGCCGCACAGCGTGTCGATCCGGAGCATCGACGCGTCGACTCGGGCCTCCCGAAGGCGGCACAGCTGCGCGCGCAGCTCCGCCTCGTCCCGAGTCTCGAGGATCACCTTCCACCGCCCCTTGTCCGGCGCGGTGCGAGCAGCGAGCCGCTGCCTCTCCGGCTCTTGTCGCCGTCTTCGTTTCCTCTGCCCTGGCACCGGCCCAGAATCGCCTGCCGGGGTCAGGACGGCAAGGCGATTGAAACCCTCCCCGGTGCCCCGTACGCCGGACGCGGTTCACAGCCGTCGTGAGGGCAGGGGGCCCTGTGAGACGCGGGTGAGGCTGCTCATCAGCCCGGTGAGTTCCGTTCGCCGGGACTCGGCCAGCTCCGCCTGGCCGGTCTCCTCGTGCAGTTCTATGAGCGCTTCCAGGGTGCGCGCCTGCCACTGCCGGTCCCCCAGATCGCGGAACACCTCCAGACTCTCCGCGTAGCAGGTCAGCGCCTGCTGCGGGCGGCCCATCCGCTGGTGCAGCGCCCCGATGGCACCCAGGTTGCGCGCTGCGCCACGGCGGTCGCCGAACTCCTCCATGATGGTGGAGGACTCCTCGTACCGGCGCAGCGCGCAACCGTCGTCCCCCTGCTTGCGGTGGGCATCACCCATGATGCGGAACGTCCAGCCCAGGCCGCGCCGGTCGCCGGTCTCCTCGAAAACCTGCCGGGACTGATCCAGCAGATGCAGGGCCGCTTGCGGATTCCCGCCATCGATTTCCAGGTCCGCGAGCATCTGCAGTGACCAGCCACGCGTGCGCGCCACCCCGTGTTCCTCGGCGACAGCGAGGGCCCGGCGAAGATGAGCCCGGGCCCGCTCGTGTTCGCCTCGCACGCGGTACAGCCATCCGAGATTGGCGAGGCAGCTTGCCGTGGCCGCGTGTTCTCCGGCACGGGCGAAGAGGTCCAGGGCGTGGTGGCCCTCGGACTCCGCCTGCTCCAGCCGCCCCTGGAGCCTGTGCAGAAGCCCGAGGTCGGCAAGGGTGACGGCCTCGCCGATCTCGTCCCCGTCCCGGCGGCAGGCCTCGAGAACCGACTGCTGCAGACGCTCCCAGTCGCTCCACAGGGCGTGAGCATCCTGATACGCGACGAGTCTGCCGGCCAGTTCGGCAGCAGGGGCGGACATGCCCGCGGCTAGCGCCGCCCGGACGGCACACACCTGGAACTCGTACTCAGTGGCGAATCGTGCCAGTGCGTCCACCGGGGCCAGGTCCACGCCGATGACGCTCGGGGGCGTCCACGGCGGGGTACGCATCGGCGGGCGGTACGCCCCGGGCGCCAGCAACTGCTCGGCCTGGCCTGCCTGGTGAAGGCAGAGACTCACGATGCGGGACAGCGCCGCTCGGCGGTCCTCCTCAGCCACCTCGATGGCCAGGCGCTCGGCCGCGTAGTCCCGTACCAGATCGTGGTAGCGATAGCGCGGCTCACCGAAGGGGTCGTGATTCATGAACTCCAGGAGTTGCGCTTCGACCAGTTGCTCCATCACCTGCTCGGCTTCCTGAGCCGGGATGTCGAGTGCCGCCTGCAACGGACGGGTGGAGAAGGAAGGAGCGTCGCACAGGGCGAGCAACTGGAACGCGCGCCGGACGGCGGGCGACTGGGCGTTGACCCCGAGACTGATGCTTGCCCGGACATCGAGTCCGCCGGTCTCCAGCTCGCCCAGCCGCCGCTGCTGGTCAGCCAGTCGCTGCGCGAACCGGGCCAGCGACCAGCCGGGGCGTGCCGCCAGTCGAGCTCCCGCGATCCGTACGGCGAGTGGCAGCAGACCGCAAGAGCGCACTATGTCGGTGGCCGCTTCCGCTTCGGCGGCCACCCGGCCGGCACCGGCCAGCTTTCCCAGGAGCGCGACGGCCTGGTCGTGTTCCAGGATGCCGACCTCCACCGGCACGCTCCCGTCGAGGCCGGGAAGCGGTGATCGGCTCGTCACGATGGTCAACGCGGTGGAGGTGCCCGGGAGGAGGTACCGCACGTGCTCTTCGCTCTGTGCGTTGTCGAGGATGATCAGGAGCCGCAGGCCCGAGGTGCGGGTGCGGAACGTCCGTGCCCGGTCATCGAGGTTGTCGGGAATCGAGGCGGCGTCCGCGCCGAGGTCGCGCAGCAGCATCTCCAGGACGTCCGTCGGGGACCGGGGCAGGGAACCGGGGGCGCCCCGCAGATCGACGTAGATCTGTCCGTCGGGAAAGCCGGGCGCGACGTCATGACCGAGCCGGATGGCCAGTGCCGTCTTACCTACCCCTCCACGGCCCCAGAGTGTCAGGATGCGGGGTCTGGAGGCCTCCCCGCGCCCGGGCTTCCTCGACCCCAGCCATGGGAAGGACGCCCTGCCCATGGCGAGTTCCCGCACCTCGCGCAGCAGAACCTCCCTCCCGGTGAAGTGGGCGACCACCGGGGGAAGTTGGTGGACGGTCGGCCTGGCCGACCCTGCTGGGGACAGGGCGGGGTCCTGTTCGAGCAGCGTATTCACGCGGACGCCGAGGACGGAGCCCACCGCTCCCACGGCCGCGCCCACTCCGATCGCCCAGGGCGGAGGGGAGTTGAGGGCGCCGAGTACCGCGGCGATGGCGGCGGCCGCCGACCACGCGACGACCAGCACGGTGACGCGGACGGCTCGACGCCCTCCCGCCGCACCGGTCACCAGCGGACTCCCGACGATGTCCCGGTCCTCACCCTCACCCGGCTGTCGCCGCGAATACCGTCCACCCCTTGACGTCCCTCCACGGGCCCTCGTTCGCCTCGAACCACGTCCTGGCCTCCGTCCGTAACAGGGCGGCCGCCCGCCGGTGCCCTTCCGTGCCCCGAAGCAGGCCGTAGAAGCCCAGCAGGGACTCCGCCAGTGCCGCCAGCGGGGAGGGGTGCCGGAAGACCAAGTGCCCGCTGTAGGGGGTTTCCGTCACCCGTGGGAACTGCGCCGCAAGCAGCGGTTTGATGGCCTCGGCGTCGACGAGCGCCTGACGGGGCAGGGGTGGGCCGACCCGGCCGGCGCACGCGCGGAGCATCCGGGCCAGGCGGGGAGTGGTGCCTCGCATATTGAGCACCACCACCAACGTACCGCCGGGCCGCAGTACTCGGCGGGCCTCCCGCAGGGCTCGCTCCACGTCGGACACGTGATACAGCATGTGACGTGCCATCAAGCAGTCCACGGACCGTGTCCGGAGAGGCAGGGCGCATGCGTCGCCCTGCAGCGCCGTCACTCCTTTGCCCCCGGTGGCACGAACGGAGGCGATCGAGGTGTCCACCCCTATGAGCCGCCCGGCATGGCCGGATTCGGCGCAGCGGCGCAGCAGTGCCCCTGTTCCGCACCCGACGTCGACCACCGTGCCGGACGCGGCTGTTCCCGTGCGTAACGCCGCCAACGCGACCTCGTCGACGCGGTCGGGCGGCTCGCTGTAGGTGGCATGGATGATGCGCCGGGTGCGTAATGGCCGGAGATCCGCGTATTCATGAGAGATGAGATCCATCGTCCTCCCGTCCTTCGCAAGCCGTGCCTATGACCTCATATCCCACCTCGGCATTGTGTCGAATCCCCGGCCTTCGAAGAGTCCGTGGGCGGGTACGTTGGTGCGCCATGCGGATCACGAAGTACACCCACGCCTGTGTACGGCTCGAGCACGAGGGGCGCGTGCTGGTCATCGATCCCGGGACATGGAGCGAGCCGGCCGCCTTGGCCGGGGCGGACGCCGTGCTCGTGACTCACGAGCACGCCGATCACATCGACGTCCTTCGCCTGGCCGGGCTCGGCGTGCCGGTCTACGCACCCGCCGAAGCGGACATCCCACAGGTGGAGGTGATCGGGGTGTCCTCCGGGACGGAGTTCACGGCCGGCGGGTTCCGGGTACGGGCGGTCGGCGGTCGCCATGCGTTCATCCACGCGGGCCAACCGGACTGTGCGAACCTCGGCTACGTCCTCGACGAGGCGGTCTACCACCCCGGGGATTCGCTGCACGTGCCCGATCAGCCGGTCGAGACGCTCCTGGTCCCGGTCCACGGGTCGTGGATGAAGACGACGGAGGCGATCGACTTCGTCAACACGATCCGACCTCAGCGGGCGTTCGCCATCCATGACGCCCAGATCAACGATCGTGGCCTCAGCAGCGTCAACGGCTGGCTCACCGAGGAGACCGACAGCGGCTACCGGTATCTGAGGCCGGGCGACTCGGTGTGAGCTGAGTTGTGGAGGGGGAGGACTCTCCCGCCCACCGGGCTCGGCATCGGGGACCGCCGGGGCCACCACCGGGCCACCGCGAATCCGCCTCCCCGCCGGGCCTTATCCACTAGCCTGATCGGCTGATCGCGCACCGTGCGCGCCTGTGGTGGAGGGGGCTGTGCTGCTGTGCTGGCGCTGCGAGATCATGATCCGCGCCGGATCGCGGACTACCGGCTGCTCGGGCGGCTCGGCGAGGGTGGGATGGGCGTGGTCTACCTCGCTCGGTCGCCGAGGGGCCGGATGGCGGCGGTGAAGTCGATCAAGGCGGAGCTCGCGGAGGTGCCGGATTTCCGGAGCCGGTTCGCGAACGAAGTCGCAGTGGCCCGGCGGGTGGGCGGGGAGTGGACAGCGGCTGTGCTGGACGCCGACCCGGACTCGGAGCGGCCCTGGGTCGCTACCGCGTACGTGCCCGGCCCGACGCTGGCGGAGGTGGTGGCCCAGCACGGTCCGCTTCCGGAACAGTCGGTGCGGAGCCTGGCGTTCGGGCTGTGCCGGGCGTTGGGCGACATCCACGCCGCCGGGCTCGTGCACCGGGATCTGAAGCCTTCGAACATCATGATCACCATCGACGGTCCCCGAGTGATCGACTTCGGTATCGTCCGTGCGCTGGACGCGGCCACCCGTGGTGGGCTGACGTCGGCCGGGGTGGTGGTGGGGACACCCGGGTTCATGGCGCCGGAGCAGGTCCGCGGCGAGCGCCTCACCGAGGCCGCCGACGTGTTCTCCCTCGGCGCGGTGCTGGTCTTCGCGGCCTGCGGGCGCATGCCGTTCGAGGCGAGCGAGGGGCAGGTGCACGCCCTCATGTACCGGGTGGTGCATGAGGAACCGGACCTCACAGGCGTACCGGAACCGCTGCTCGGACTGGTCCGGGACTGCCTAGCCAAGGATCCGGCCGCCCGCCCGTCCCTACCCGAATTGCGGGCCCGGGAAGAGACGCTGCACCAGCGCCTCGGACCGTGGCTGCCGGCGGAGATCCTGGCCAGACTGGGGCAGGACGCGGCGCAACTGCTCGAGCACGAGGACCCGGGCACCCGCGTCGACGTCCTCCCGCGCTCCGGGATGCCAAGGCCGGACGCGGCGGACTCGGAGGCGCCGACCGTTCCCGCGGGGCCGAGGAGCGAGGGGGCGGCCGCACGGGGCAGCCGCACGCACGAGCAACCACAGCGTCTGCTCGCTGACGAACGCAACGACGATCCTCATGGCGTTCGGAACGCGAGACACTACGCCGTCGCCGTGTATGCGGCGCTGGGTCTGTTCGCGTTGGTCTCAGCCGGAATCGTCAGCCACATGATCTACCTGCTGAACGAATCCCGCTACTACTCCGCCTACGACGAAGACGAGGTCATGGCCCTCTGGGCCATCTCTCAGATGGCTGCCGGGATCGGTCTGGCCGGATGCTGGCTGCTGTGGTTCGCCAAGGTGCGCGACATCGCGGAGAGCTTCGCTCCCCGGCGTCTGCGGTACGAGCCGTCCATGGCGATCCGCGCCTGGTTCATCCCTGTTCGCAACCTGTATCTGCCCAAGCAGATCGCCGACGACATCTGGCACGCCTCCAGCCCACCGGGAGAGGCGGGAATGGCCCCGGCCGGCCCACTGCGTACCTGGTGGGTCTTCTGGCTGATCACCTTCGTCACCTGGCCGCTGTACTGGCTGAGCTTCGGCGTGGACTTCCTCCGTGCCGGCGACGACGGAACAGCCGACCTCAAGGAGTTCGGTTGGATACCTCTGCTCCTCCGCGTCTTCGTCATCCCCACGACCGTGGTGACGGCTCGTTACGTCCACCGGCTGACAGCCATGCAATCCGCGAGGCTCAATGCCTGACACAGCACAGGCTCAGTCCGACGGCTTGTACGTCTTGGCCGCGTGATCATAGAGCCGGGTCACCTTGTCCCGGTCGGCTTCGGGCCCGATGGCCAGGAGCAGGTGGATACGGCCGTCGATGTCGAGAGCGCGATTGAGGACGAATCGCTCCTCGCCCCTGCCCTCCCAGGTGAACTGGCCTCGCACGCCCCGGTGTCCACCGGCTTCGAACGCGCTCAAGCCGGTGCTCGTGGCCCAGGTCGAGTCCCGGAACGGCTGCAGCTCCGGCTCGTACTCCCGCTGATAGGTCATGAGGCTCTTGCCGTAGTCCGCGACGGCGTCACGGCCCGGGACCACGACCAGTTCGTACTCACCTTTGGTGTAGCGGTACTGACCATCCGCGTTCATGTCGTGGTGCCGCCAGCCAGCAGGGATCTCCAGCTCGAACCCGGGCGCTGAGACGTTCTCATAGCCCTTGGCGGCGGTCTGCGAGGCGCTCGGTGAGTTCTTGGGCGAGGGTCGTGCTGAGGCGCGGGGAGAGGACGGGGAGCCGTCGCCGAACTGGTCCAGCTGCGGCAGTGTGACGGCCGCCAACGCGGCCGTGCTCAGCAGCGCGGCCGCCCATCGCATTCGCCGGCGGGACCTTGTCACTGGGGACTTGCGGGCCGGTTCGGCGGATCCGGCCGCAGCGCGCAGTGCTTCGACGACCGCGTGAGCCGTCGGGCGGGCGGCGGGATCCGCGGCCAGCAAAGCCTTGATCAGAGGCGCCAGCGCGGCGGCGCGGCAGAACGGCGGCATCTTCCCGGTGAGCACCGCACCGACCGTGGCCTCCATCGACTCGCGTCGGAACGGCGACCTGGCCTCCACCATCTCGTAGAGGAGGACACCGAGGGACCACATGTCGGAAGCGGGTCCGGGCCGCTGTCCGCCCATCCGTTCGGGGGCGGTGTAGGCGAGCGAGCCGACGAACTCCCCGGCTTGGGTCAGCGACTCCTCGCCCACGATGTAGGCGATGCCGAAGTCGGTCAGTACGACTCTGCCGCCGTTGCCGAGCAGGACGTTGCCGGGTTTCACGTCCCGGTGCAGCACGCCCCGCGCGTGTGCGGCGGCAAGGGCCTCGGTGACGGCCGTACCGATGCGGGCGGCTTCGCGTTCGGGCAGGGCTCCGGTGCGGTCGAGGCGGTCCGCGAGCGACTCTCCGTGCACCCGCTCCATGACGATCCACGGGTGGCCGTCCTCCACCACCACGTCGTGCACGGTGACCACTGCCGGATGTTCCACGCGCGCCGCCGCCCGGGCTTCCCGCAGGATCCGCGCGGTCAGGGGGCCGGCGGCCGCGGTGAGCGCCTGTTTGACGGCGACCTCTCGGTCCATGAGCGTGTCCCGGCCCGCCCAGACCGTGCCCATGCCGCCGGCGCCCAACCGCCCGGTCAGCCGGTAACGTCCGCCGATCAGCCGCTGCTCGGTCGCCGCCGAGCCCTCCACCGGTTCATCCCCCGTCGTCATAACGGAATCATCCGTCAGCCCGGCCCCTTCACGTAGCTGAAGTGAGATCCGAGCCGTCACATCCCCGGGACGGCACCGCCCCGGTGTGGCTGTCAGTCACTCGAACGTGTTATGCGGCCGGCTCGCCGGTGTCGTCGTGGTCGCGGTCGCCGGCTCGGGTGAGTCTGACGGCCACGGCGTCGAGGACCCATTCCAGGCCGGTCGCGAAGGACGTCTCGGCGTCCACGTCGGTGCCGTCGTACACGGCCTTGGCCAGTGCCGGGAAGCGGCCCGTGGCCAGCATTCTCGTCACGTGCGGGCCGGACGCGCGCTGCCAGTCGTGCTTGGACAGGCCCGTGGCACGCTCGGCCCGCAGATTCGTGATCTCGCGTCTGATCGCGCCGGTGAAGTAGGCGCTGACGGTCTCCACGGCGCGCATGACGGTGTCGATGTCGGCGAGGCCGTCGAGGGGGGCCAGCGTGGCCTCGGTCACGGCGAGGCCGTTCGGACCCAGGCTGGGACGGCGGCCGAGCAGGTCGGCGAGCCATTCGTGACGGAGGGCGGTCCGCCTGGTGCGGTGGGCGAGGGCGCTCAGCGCCTCCCGCCAGTCATCGGACTGCTCCTCGGGGAGGATCTCGGCCTGTACCTCGTCCACCATGAGGTCGAAGAGTTCCTCCTTGGTGGAGATGTATCCGTACAGCCGCATCGGGCCGGCGTTCAGCCGGGCGGCGACCTTGCGCAGTGACACCGCCTCGAGCCCGCCCTCGTCCGCCAGCGCGACGGCGGCGGCGACGATCCGTTCCCGGTCGAGGGGCACGGGTCGAGTCGGCTGCTCCGGGCGGTCCCACACAGTCATGGCCGCATTCTACTGTTGCGATGCAGCGCATCGAGAAAATACGGTGTATCGCCATGAGACACCGTATCGCTGTAGTCGGGAGCGGCCCTGCCGGCCTTGCCTTCGCCCGTGTCCTGCACCGTCACGGTCACCCTGTGACTGTCCTCGAACGCGACTCCTCCCCCGACGCCCGGCCGCCGGGCGGCACCCTGGACCTGCACGAAGGGCTGGGCCAACTCGCCCTGGACAAGGCGGGGCTGCTGGCCGAGTTCCACGCGCTGTCCCGTCCCGAGGGGCAGGCGATGCGCATCCTGGACACCGCCGGGACCGTCCTGCGCGACTGGCGGCCCCGGCCAGGCGACCGGGCCAATCCCGAGATCGACCGCGGGCAACTCCGTGACCTGCTGCTCGGCCCTCTCGGCGTGCAGTGGGGACGGGGTGTGACGCAGGTGGTGCCGGGGTCCGGGGACGGTGTACTGGTCCACTTCACGGACGGGCGGCAGGAGACCTTCGACCTGGTGGTCGGCGCGGACGGCGCCTGGTCCCGGGTCCGCCCGGCGGTCTCGTCCGTGACGCCGCAGTACACCGGCGTCACCCTGATCGAGACCTCCCTGGACGACGTCGACACCCGCCATCCCGGCCTCGCCCGACTGATCGGCGACGGTTCCATGGCCGTGTACGGCGTGAACCGCGCCCTCGTCGCCCAGCGCAACAGCGGCGGCCACGTCAAGGTGTACGCCCAGTTCCGCGCGCCGCTGGACTGGCACTCGGACCTGGACCTGGCGGACGCGGAGGCCGTGCGGTCCAGTCTGCCGGCTCTGTTCGACGGCTGGGCCGCTCCCGTCCTCGGCCTCCTGCGTCACGGCTCCGCTTTCGTCCACCGCCCCCTCTACGTCCTGCCGGTGTCCCACACCTGGACCCATGTCGCCGGGGTGACCCTGCTGGGCGACGCCGCCCACCTGATGCCCCCGCTGGGGGCGGGCGCGAACCTCGCGCTGCTGGAAGGCGCCGAACTCGCCGAGACGATCGCCGCCGGCCCAGAGGACCTGGACGAGGCCGTCCGCGCCTTCGAGGAACGGATGTGGGAGCGGGCCGGCAGGTGGGCGAAGATCACGACCGCCGGTCTGGAACGCCTCGTGAGCCCTGACCCCGCCGAAGCCATCGCCCTCTTCGACCAACTCCGTTGACGTGCTCCCTGGCCTAATGTCCAGGGATTCCGGCCTGGGTCGTCTGACCCTTCCGGGGGCTTCCTGCTTCACCGCGCTGTGCGGGCACGTGTGCCCGTCTTACCGGCGCTCCACGGGCGTTTCGCGTCTCCGCCCGTCCGGCGGCGACGATGCGGCGTCCTTCGACGAGGATGTTGCGGGCTGCGTTGTGGTCGCGGTCGTGCACGGTGCCACAGGCCCCGCACGTCCACTGCCGGACGTGGAGGGGCTTGGGGCCGTCCCGGAATCCGCAGCCCGAGCAGACCTGCGAGGAGGGGAAGGCCCGGTCGACCCTGGTGAAGGTGCGGCCGTGCTTGGCAGCCTTGTATTCCAGCATCCGTACGAACGCGGACCATCCCGCGTCGTGCACGGACTTGGCGAGCCGGGTGCGTGCGAGGCCGGACACCGCGAGGTTTTCCACGTACACCGCTTGGTTGTCGCGGATGATCTGTGTGGAGGCCTTGTGGTGGAAGTCCCGGCGCCGGTCAGCGACGCGGGCGTGCTGGCGTGCGACCTTGATGCGGGCCTTGGCCCGGTTCTTCGACCCCTTCTGTTTGCGGGACAGCTCCCGCTGGAGACGCTTGAGTTTCTTCTCCGCCCGGCGCAGGAAGCGTGGGGTGCTGATCTTCGTCCCGTCGGACAGGACCGCGAAGGCGGACAGGCCGAGGTCGATACCGGTTTCGGTCTCCGCCTCGGGGAGGATGTCCGGCTTGGTGTCCACGACGAAGCTGAGGAAATACCGGCCGGAGCTGTCTTTGGTGACGGTCAGGGACGTGGGCGCGGCCGGAAGCCGGCGCGACCACTTGACCTTGAGATCGCCGACCTTGGCCACATACACCGTGCCGTTCGCCGTCAGGGTGAAGGCGTTGGTGTTGAGGCGGATCGACTGCCGGGTGTCCTTCTTCGACTTGTAGCGGGGAGGGCCTGCCTTGCGGCCTTTCCGCTTGCCGCTCAGGCTGTCGAAGAAGTTCTTGTAGGCGGTATCCAGGTCCCGCAGGGACTGCTGCAGAACGACCGCTGACACGTCGGCGAGCCAGGCCCGTTCCTCGGTGCGCTTGGCCTGGGTGATGCGAAGCCGGGACAGTTCCGCCGACGGCACATACGGCAGCCCCGCCGCGTGCGCTTGTTTCCGGTCGCGCAGGCAGTCGTTCCACACCACGCGCGCGCACCCGAACGCCCTCGCCAGCGCGCGGCGCTGGGAGGCGCCCGGGTAGGCCCGGTAGTTGTAGCGGAGCTGCACGCCCAAGACGTTACTACGATTGGTCTCATGAATCCTGAGAACGACTACAGACGTGGCAGACAGGTTGTTTCGGCGATGCATGTGCACTTGGTCTTTGTGACGAAGTACCGGCGCGGGGTGTTCGAGGACGAGATGCTGACACGCTGCGAAGAGATCATGCGCAAGGTCTGCGAGGACTTCGAAGCGGAGCTGAAGGAGTTCAACGGCGGACGCGATCACGTCCACCTGTTGGTGCACTACCCGCCCAAGGTCGCCGTCTCCAAGCTGGTCAACAGCCTCAAGGGGGTCTCCGCCCGCCGGATACGGCAGGAATTCACCGGCCGGAGCAACCCCGCCATCATGCACGGGCACCTGTGGTCGCCCTCGTATTTCTCCGCATCGTGCGGCGGAGCACCGTTGGCGATCGTCCGCCAGTACATCGAGCAGCAAAAACCTCCGCTCTGAGGTACACGTCAGAGCAGTCTTGAGATCCATTCCCCGGCGTGAACACCGGGGCTTCATGCAAGAGTCTCGGTGATCGGTGGATCCTGGACACACCGATGAATTTTCCCGGCCGGGAGAGTCTCAGCACCGTCATTGTCCACGCGGGAGGAATCACGTGACTCAGCTACTGCGAGTCCAGAACTTCAACATCTCGAGCGACGGCATCGGTGCCGGCGAGGACCAGACCCTCGAGAATCCTTTCGGCCGCGGCGTCGATCCCGCGAGGCTGTTCGCCTGGGCGGGTGCCACGGCCAGTTGGCCCAGGCGTACGGACCCGGGAGGCAGTCGAGGCCTCGACGACTACCTGACGCGCGACTACGCGCACAACATCGGTGCCGAGATCATGGGACGCAACAAGTTCGGGCCCCAGCGCGGGCCCTGGGAGAACCACGAGTGGCGCGGCTGGTGGGGTGACGAACCTCCGTTCCACACTCCGGTGTTCGTCATGACCCACCATGAGCGTCCTTCGTTCACGCTCTCCGACACCACGTTCCACTTCGTCTCCGGCGATCCCGCCACGATCCTCGAGCAGGCACGGGAGGCGGCCCAGGGCAAGGACGTCCGCCTCGGCGGCGGGGTCACCACCATCCGGCAGTTCCTCGACGCCGACCTCGTCGACACCATGCACGTGGCGGTCTCCCCGGTGAAGCTCGGATCCGGGCTACGGCTCTGGGACTCCCCCGACGAGCTGCTCGACCGGTTCCACCTCGACGTCGTGCCCAGCCCGAGCGGCGTGACGCACCACCTGTTCTGGCGGAAGTGACCCGAGGACGCCGCGACGCGCCCGCTCCGGGGGTGAGGGCCGGGGCGGGTTTGTCGCGGACGGGGCCGTTCACTGCGGCGATGCCGCGGCGGGACGCTTCCCGGTGGCGTCCGCTCCACCGTCATTGGGCGGACGAATGACGACGTCTTGAGCTGGTTGACACGCGTTGACGAGCGACATGACACTTGAGCAGGTACACGTCAAGCCATGTCAGGACGAGTCTCACCTGGGCGCGCCCCTTCTTGGCGTGCCCAAAGCCCCTGCGTTCCTCCGGACATCCGGACACGGCGACCGCACTCATGTGGAACCCCCTGCGGCATCTGGACCGGTGCCTGTGCGTGCCTTTCTTCCTCGCGAAAGGAACACCGCCCATGTTCTCCAGACTCTCCATGAGAATCGCCGTCACCGCACTCGGCGTCACCGGGCTGTTCGCCGCCGCGCCTTCGGCGCCGGCCATCGGCCAGGGCTCGCCCACGGTCTCCTCGGCCGCCTCCAAGTCGCCGTCCGCCGGTGTCACCGTGAAGATGTCGGACACCGTCGCCGACCGTCTCGGCACCGGCCGCAAGGCGCTGATGGACGCCGTCTCCGCGGACGTCCTCTCC
>Ga0247820_10000346_pt1 | contig 24242 bp, 20 predicted proteins | sample 13C_Glucose_Day1_2_FD_192480 | JGI IMG/M metagenome (GOLD analysis project Ga0247820, IMG submission 192480) | Soil microbial communities from agricultural site in Penn Yan, New York, United States - 13C_Glucose_Day14 | ecosystem: Environmental > Terrestrial > Soil > Agricultural land | place...
CGGCGATTATAGCGAAGAGCGGCGGCGGCGCACACCTCGGCTTCCCGGCGGCAACTTTCAAGCCGCAAGCCTCAAGCCGCAAACCATCAGAAAATCCCGCCCCCGCACGAATCTGCCTTCGCTTGCAGCTTGCAGCCGGAAGCTTGCAGCTCACTAGCCCCCCCAGCGCGATCTATGCCAAACTCCGTCTCTTTAAGGCTTGCCCACCAGGACTTATGGTCTCCTCACCCAGCCTCATCCCCAACCTGATCGCCGCCGGCCTATATATAGCAGCGACCGTTTATCAGGGTTCGCGCCTGGCCCAGTCGAGCAAAGCCGACAAACGGCTGCTCGGCCTGCTCGGCGCCCTCGCCGTGATCGCCCAGAGCGGCGCGCTTTTCTTTCAGCTGATCACTCCGCTGGGCCTGAGCCTGGACTTCTTCAGCGCCGCCAGCCTGATCGCCGTGGCGGTGATCACCCTGACCCTGCTGGCCTGCCTGCGCATACCGGTGGAAAACCTGCTGGTACTGCTGTTCCCGCTCGGCGCCATCACGGCCCTGCTGGCCCAGTTCGCCCCACCCGGCACCGTTCCGCTGATCGATGAAGAGCCGGGGATCCTCGCTCATATCCTGCTATCGATCCTGGCCTATGGGCTGTTCACCATTGCGGTGTTCCAGTCACTGCTCCTGCTGTTGCAGGACCACCAGCTGAAAAACAAGCACCCTTCCGGCCTGATCCGCAACTTCCCACCGTTGCAGACCATGGAAAGCCTGCTGTTCGGCTTCCTTTGGGCGGGCTGGTGCCTGTTGTCGCTGTCGCTGATCTCTGGCTGGCTGTTCCTGGACAACCTGTTTGCCCAGCACCTGGTACACAAAACCCTGCTGGCCTGCGTGGCCTGGATCGTCTTCAGCGTACTGCTGTGGGGCCGCACCCGGCTGGGCTGGCGTGGCCACAAGGCGATCCGCTGGACACTGGCCGGTTTCTGCCTGCTGATGCTGGCCTATTTCGGCAGCAAGCTGGTCCGCGAATTCATCCTGCATATCTGACGGTCGCCCATGGACACCCTGCCGTACGCTCCGCTACTCGGCACTTTGGCACTGGCGCTGCTCTGGTCGGCGCTTTTCACCGCGGTGGATGCCGCCCGCCTGCAACTCAACGGCTCGTTGCGCCCCGGCGATGACGGGCAAGCGGTACTGCCAGCCCAGGCCCTGGTGCTGTGCGCCAGCCTGGGCAAGCTTCTGGTATTGGGCCTGGCCTGCCTGATCGGCCAACGCCTCAACGGCGAGCACGGTTTCTGGCTGGCCGGCCTGGCCGGCACCTCTGGCTTGCTGGTGTTCGCCGAATACCTGCCGCGGCGCCTGGCTCGGCGCAACCCGCTGGCCTTCATCAGCCTGGGCGCCAGCCTGCTGAAGCTCCCACTGGCGCTGGTGCAACCCTTGGCTTGCCTGCTGGACGGCTGCGCCAAGCTGATGTTGCGGCCGTTTCGCGTACCGCCCACCGCAGTGGCCCTGCACCCGCAGGCAGATGATGACTTTACCGAGGATGAAGACCAAGACATGCCGCGCCACGGCCTGCTCAATGGCCTGCACTCGCTGGACAAGGTCACCGTCAACGACATTCTGGTGCCGCGCAACGAGGTCGATGGCATCAACCTCGATGAGCCGATCGAGCGCATCATCGAGCAGCTGATCCTCAGCCGCCACACGCGCCTGCCGGTCTACCACAACGACATCAACCAGGTAGAAGCCATCCTCAATACCAAGCTGATCAGCCACCTGCTGCCCAAGGCCGAGCTGACGGTGGAGAAGCTCCACAGTGCCTGCTACGAGCCTTACTTCGTCCCCGAAAGCACCCCGCTGCAATTGCAGCTGCTGAACTTCCACAAGCAGCAGCGCCGCTTGGGCGTGGTGGTGGACGAATACGGTGAGGTACTGGGTATCGTCACGCTGGAGGACATTCTCGAAGAGATCGTCGGCGAGTTCGAGGAAGAGCACAGCCTCGACAACCCCCATGTACACCCACAGCCCGATGGCACCTTCGTCATCGAGGGCGCCGCTTCACTGCGTGAGATCAACCGCACCCTCGGCTGGCACCTGCCCAGCGACGGCGGGCCGAAAACCCTGAACGGGTTGGTCACAGAGGCCCTGGAAAGCATCCCGGAAAGCGCTGTTTGCCTGAAGATCGGCCGCTATCGCCTGGAAATCCTCGAAACAGAAGATAATTGCGCCAGCAAGGTACTGGTCTGGACCGTGACCCGCTAGCTATACTCGGGTCACGCTTACCCAGCCCTGCCGTCCCGCCCGCTACCCGCACCCGGCGCCACACGGCCAGTGCGCTCCACTGACGCGCCCTGCGGCCCTGCTTCATCACCCCGAACAGTGCCCGCTCCCGCCCCTATCCCTCTTGGGCTATCGTCAGTCGGGCGAACAAAAGAACAATACGCTCCGGCGTCCGCGAACCGTACTTGCCCTTTGCTGGCCAGTGCATACCTTTGCGGGCCAAGCCCATGGAGCACGACCAGACTGTTAGGGACCTACTTAATGACAACCAGCAGCACTTATGCCCAAGCGCCTGCCGCGCCGGTCAACTCGCCCGCGCGGGTGGCCACCGCCAGCTTCATCGGCACGGCCATCGAGTTCTACGATTTCTACGTTTATGCCACTGCCGCCGCGCTGGTGATCGGCCCGGTGTTCTTCCCGTCCGGGTCGGGCACCGCGCAGATGCTGGCGGCCTTCCTTACCTTCGGCATCGCCTTCCTTGCCCGCCCGCTGGGCTCAGCGCTGTTCGGTCACTTCGGTGACCGCATCGGGCGCAAGTCGACGCTGGTTGCCTCGCTGCTGCTGATGGGGGTGTCGACCACGCTAATCGGTGTACTGCCAGGCTACGACAGCATCGGCGTGTGGGCACCGATCATTCTTTGCCTGCTGCGCTTCGGCCAAGGCCTTGGCCTGGGCGGTGAATGGGGTGGCGCAGCGTTGCTGGCCACCGAGAACGCGCCGGCGGGCAAGCGCGCCTGGTTCGGGATGTTCCCGCAGCTAGGCCCTTCGATCGGCTTCCTGGCGGCCAACGGCCTGTTCCTGACCCTGGCCCTGCTGCTCAGCGACGAGCAGTTCCGTGAGTGGGGCTGGCGCATTCCGTTCCTGCTCAGTGCCGCGCTGGTACTGGTAGGCCTCTACGTACGCCTGAAGCTTGAGGAAAGTCCGGTGTTCGCGAAGGCCGTGGCCCGCCACGAGCGGGTGAAAATGCCGGTGGTCGACCTGTTCAGCAAGTACTGGCTGCCGACCCTGCTGGGCGCCGCCGCCATGGTGGTGTGCTATGCGCTGTTCTACATCTCGACAGTGTTCTCGCTGAGCTACGGCGTCACAACGTTGGGCTATAGCCGCGAAACCTTCCTTGGCCTGCTGTGCTTCGCCGTGGTCTTCATGGCCCTGGCCACGCCGCTGTCGGCCTGGCTCAGCGACCGTTACGGGCGCAAGCCGGTGCTGATCGTCGGCGGCCTGCTGGCGGTGGCCTCGGGCTTCACCATGGAGCCTTTGCTGACCTCCGGCTCGACTACTGGCGTAGCGTTGTTCCTGGCCATCGAGCTGTTTTTGATGGGCGTGACCTTCGCACCGATGGGCGCGTTGCTGCCAGAGCTGTTCCCTACTCACGTGCGTTATACCGGCGCGTCTGCGGCGTATAACCTGGGCGGTATCGTGGGGGCTTCGGCGGCGCCGTTCTTTGCCCAGAAACTGGTGAGCATGGGCGGCTTGAGCTGGGTGGGTGGGTATGTGTCGGTGGCGGCGGTGATCAGCCTGATTGCTGTGCTGTGCCTGAAAGAGACCCGCAATACAGAGCTGTGATCTTTGAGCTGCAAGCTTCAAGCTGCAAGAAAAGGCATCCCCTAGCAGCTTGTAGCTTGCAGCTTGCAGCTTGCAGCTTAGAACTCGACCTTGACCGCCTGCGCTGCACGGGTCGCCTTGGCCCGCGCCGCTTCGATCGACTCATCACGTGCCAGGCACACACCCATGCGGCGCTGGCCGTTGATTTCCGGCTTGCCGAACAAGCGGATCGCGGTATCCGGCTCGCTCAACGCTGCGCCGAGGTTGGCGAAGCTGGTCTGCTGCGACTGGCCTTCAGGCAGGATCACCGCCGAAGCGGACGGGCCGAACTGGCGCACAACCGGGATCGGCAGGCCCAGAATGGCACGGGCATGCAGCGCGAACTGCGAGAGGTCCTGGGAAATCAGCGTGACCAAGCCGGTATCGTGCGGGCGCGGCGAGACTTCGCTGAACCACACCTGATCGCCCTTGACGAACAACTCGACGCCGAACAAACCACGGCCGCCCAGTGCATCGGTGACCGCCTTCGCCACACGCTGCGACTCGGCCAAGGCTTTCGGGCTCATCGCCTGAGGCTGCCACGACTCTTGGTAGTCGCCCTTCTCCTGGCGGTGACCGACCGGCTCCAGATACGTGGTACCACCAACATGGCGCACGGTCAGCAAGGTGATCTCGTAGTCGAAATCGATGAAGCCTTCGATGATCACCCGGCCCTTACCGGCGCGGCCACCCTCCTGGGCGTAGTCCCACGACTTCTGCAGGTCGGCATCGCTGCGCAGCAGGCTCTGGCCCTTGCCGGACGAGCTCATCACCGGTTTGACCACGCACGGGTAACCGACATCGGCCACGGCCTTGGCATAGTCTTCAAAGGTATCGGCGAAGTGGTAAGGCGAGGTCGGCAGGTCCAGCTCTTCGGCCGCCAGGCGGCGAATGCCCTCGCGGTTCATGGTCAGCTGCGTGGCGCGGGCGGTCGGCACGACATTGAAACCTTCGTTCTCCAGCTCGACCAGCGTAGCGGTGGCGATGGCTTCGATTTCGGGGACGATGTAATGCGGTTTTTCAGCCTCGATCACCGCGCGCAGGGCGACACCATCGAGCATGTTGACCACGTGGCTGCGGTGCGCGACCTGCATGGCCGGCGCATTGGCGTAGCGGTCCACGGCGATCACTTCGACGCCCAGGCGCTGCAGCTCGATCACCACTTCCTTGCCCAGCTCGCCACAGCCGCAGAGCAGTACACGGGTCGCGGTAGGCGACAATGGGGTTCCGATACGGGTCATTTCAGGTCCTCGAAGGCGTCCGGGGCCGCGCCAGTCTTAGCGCCGCCCGCTGAAAAAGGACCCGTATTCTACACCATCAGCCGGCGACGGCAGCCCGCCGCGCACGAAATGCCATGGCCAGCCACACCGCAGTCACGCCAGCGAACTTGGAGGCCATCGCGGTGCCGATCACGGCCGGTGTCAGGGCACCGATCATGCCGAAGAAAATGAAGGTGTCCACCGGAATGCTCAATGCCGAGCTCAACCACAAGCGGTCACGCAAGGGGCGCCGGGTGATGCTGAACACCAGCCAGTCGATCAGCTCGGAAACGAAGAACGCAGTGGCACTGGCCAGGGCAATGGCCGGCTCGGAAGTGACATACGACAGCACCAGGGCCATCAGCATGGCTATCAGCGCGCCATGGCCGTAGCGGGTCTGCACCATGTCACGCAGGATGAACACCAGCCCGCCCCAGGCAGACCAGATCACGTCCAGATGCGGGGCGCTGGAAAAGGCAAAGTTGATCAGTACAACGCTGCTGATGTATGCGATTAGAAAGAACATGGGCAGTGACCGTCCGGCAAGCGGCACAGATTACCTGATTTTCAAGTCAACCGCAGCGCTTACAAGATCAATCCGGCCGCCACTGCCCGCTCATGGCACAGCTTAAGCACCGCCCGGCGTTCGGTATTGTCCATCCGCCCCCAACGACCGATCTCCGCTACAGTGCGCTGGCACCCGGTGCAGACATCCTGCTCGTCCAGCGCGCAGATGCTCACGCAGGGCGAAGCGACCGGGCGCTCGGTCGCGATCAACTCACTCATCGTCCACCACCAGGTCCCGCGCATAACGCTGGGCGTTGTGAACATAGTGCGCGGCGCTGGCCTCGAGCATGCGCTTCTGCTGCTCGGTCAGCTCTCGCACCACTTTGCCGGGCGAACCCATTACCAGCGAACCATCGGGGATTTCCTTGCCTTCGGGGATCAGTGCATTGGCGCCGATGATGCAGTGTTTGCCGATACGCGCACCGTTGAGGATCACCGCATTGATGCCGACCAGGCTGTAATCGCCAACCGTGCAACCGTGCAGCATGGCGTTGTGGCCAATGGTCACGCCCTTGCCCAAGGTCAGTGGCGAACCCATGTCGGTATGCATCACGGTACCGTCCTGGACGTTGCTGTCCTCGCCGATATCGATCAGCTCGTTGTCGCCGCGCAGCACCGCGCCGAACCACACACTGGCGCGCGCCTGCAGGCGCACTTTGCCAATCAGCATGGCATTGGGTGCGGCCCAACTGGTGGCATGGCTCTCGACCCGCAGGTCGCCCAGGCGGTATTTCATTCTCGCTCCTCAGGTATCAGCGGCGACGGGATGGGCCCCGTTCAGATCTCTATATAACGCTCGGGGGGCTGATGCAGGCTGATGCCTGCGTCGTACAGCAAATTGACCAGCTCGACGATCATGATCGCCGACAGCCCCCAGATCTTGTATTCGCCATAACGATAGCTGGGCACATACCAACTGCGGCCCTGGTAATCGATACGGTGGGTGTGATCGCGCGGGTCCTGGCGGAAAAATTCGAGCGGCACGCTGAATACTGCCGCGATCTCCGCATCATTGGCGCGGTATTCGACGAAATCAGGGATCACCCCGACGAATGGCGTCACTTTCAGCCCGTGCAGGGAAATCAGCGGGCTCAGGGGACCAAGTACTTCCACCAGGCCGGGCGGCAGGCCGATCTCTTCTTCTGCCTCGCGCAGCGCGGTGAATACCAGGTCGGGGTCTTCCGGGTCGCGCCGGCCACCGGGGAAGGCGACTTCGCCGCCGTGGGTGGAAAGGCCCTTGGCACGCAGGGTCAAGACCAGCTCGGGCGCTTCGCTGCGGGTAATGGGCAAAAGGACCGCCGCCTCGGGGAACCGTCGGTCGGTTTCCAGTGAAGCTGGTTGGTGGTTGCTCATTCGGCGAAGTAGCTCGTCCAGCATTGCGCACTCTCGTTTCCAAGGCCTGCCCTGCATGATGCACCAAAGCCGCGAAGCACCCAAGCCCTGTACGCTTGCGGCAGGCATGCCTGGCGCGCCAAGATAGCCTGGGCTCAAGGGAAGAACAGCATGAAATTCTGCAGCGCGTGCGGCCAGCCGGTCATTCAGCGGATCCCCGAAGGCGACAGCCGCCTGCGGTTTGTCTGCAATCATTGCCAGACCATTCACTACCAGAACCCGAACATAGTTGCCGGGGTGCTGCCGGTCTGGGGCAGCCAGGTGCTGCTGTGCCGGCGAGCCATCGAGCCCCGCCGCGGCTTCTGGACCTTACCCGCCGGCTTCATGGAGAACGGCGAAACACTGGACCAGGCCGCTCGCCGTGAAACTGTCGAAGAAGCCTGCGCCCGGGTCGGCCCGATGGCCCTGTACCAGTTGTTCGACCTGCCGCACATCAACCAGGTACATGTGTTCTTCCGCGCCGAACTGGCCGACCTGGACTTCGACATCGGCGTCGAAAGCCTGGAAGTGCGGCTGTTCGACGAACACGAGATTCCGTGGGGCGAGCTGGCTTTCCGGACCGTCACACGCACACTAGAATGCTATTATCGCGACCGCATCGGGCAGCATTACCCCATAGGCCATGAGTACCTGCCACCGATGAACGTTTCGCCCACCACTTAAGCTTGCAGGTACCGCTTCATGCGCTGGTTGTTCGCCCTTTTCTGCCTTTGCGTTACCTCGGTGTCCCAGGCGGCCTTTACCGAGACCATCATTCGCAAGCCACAGCCGCCTTTGCCGGCACAGTCGCAATCGCAGGCAGCCATGCAGCCACTGATCGACAAGGTGCTGGTGATCAAGTCTGAGCGCCGCCTGCAGTTGATCAGCCGTGGCGAACCGCTGAAAACCTACCGTATCTCGCTGGGCAAGCAACCCAAGGGCGCCAAGCAGCGCGAAGGCGACAAAAAAACTCCCGAGGGCCTGTACTGGCTGGACTGGCGCAAGCAAAGCGACCGTTTCAACCTGTCCATGCACATCACCTACCCGAATATCAGCGATGCCGCCCGAGCCACACGCGAGGGCTGGAGTGCCGGCAGTATGATCATGATCCACGGCACCCCGATCAACGACGAGTATCCCGAATGGTATTTCCATACGCTTGACTGGACCGACGGCTGTATCGCCATGCGCAACTCGGACATGCGCGAGGTCTGGGACCTGGTGCCGGACGGAACATTGATCGAGATTCGGCCCTGATAGTCCGGCATTCCAATTGAGGCTGTAGGAACCTTCTCACTTCAATTAAGCATTTGCCCTACTGCCATGTAGGCAGCAGACTGCATCCAATCGACTGGCAGAGTTTTTAGCATCCACGCAAACGAGTACGCAGGCCGTACGCCATTTGCGGGGTTATCCCATGCCAGCCCGATACCGCCACATCGCCAGCAGGCTGCTGGCCTGCTGTATGACGAGTTTGCTGGCTATGCCGCAGGCATTGGCGGACGACCCTGCCAGCCTGCAACTGCGTGAGCAACAGCGAACATTGCGCCAGCTCGAGCAGCAACAGCGGCTGCAGCGCTGGCAGCGCCATCCAGCGGCGCAAAACAGCGACGCCCCCTCGCCGAACCCACCCAGCGACAGCCGCTGCTGGGAGATCACCGGCGTTCGCCTGGCCGGCAACCGACAGCTTTCGGCACAGGCGCTTGAGCCAGCCATCCAGACGCTGATAAAGCCCTGCATGGGCATCGCCGACATCAACCGCGTGCTCAAGGCCATCACCCAGCGCTACGTGCACGGCGGTTATCCGGCCAGCCGCCCCTATCTGCGGCAAGCGCCAGAGCATGACGCGCCGCTGGACATCGTCATCATCGAAGGCTTCGTCGAGTCGATCGAGCTTGCTGCCGAGCTGCCGCTCTCCCTGAACAGCGCATTCCCACACCTGCTGGGCAACCCCCTGTACCTGCCAGACCTTGAGCAGGGGCTGGACCAGCTCAACCGCCTGCGGGCCTACGAGCTCAGTGCCGACCTGTTGCCAGGCGAACTGCAGGGCGGCACCCGGGTACTGCTGCAGCCTCGCCAAGTGGATTCCCGTTGGCACCTGGACAGCCGCTTCGATAACCGGGGCAGCCCGCTGACCGGGCGTAACCGCCTGAACCTCGGCATCGGTGTGGACAGCCCCTCGGGTCTGAACGACGACCTGCGCCTGTCACTTTCGACAACGGTCATCGATGCTCCGGGGCGCAGCCAGGGCGTCACCCTCTACTACAGCATCCCCTACGGCCCATGGACTTTCGCGCTCAATGTCGGCCTGCTGCGCTACAACGCGCCGATTCCGCAGGGGCGGCACGACAGCAACGGCAACAGCAGCTACCAGAGCGTCAGCGCCGAGCGCATGCTCTGGCGCAACCAGCACGGCATGCTCAGCGCCAGCGCCCGGCTGGACCGCAAACAACTGATCAACCGCGCCGGCTCTGCAGTCATTGGCCTGCAGAGCCCCACCCTGACTACCGTGGAGGCCGGGCTCAACCTGCTCTGGCTTGACCACGGCCTGTGGAACGCCTACATCGGCGTCGCCCAAGGCACTCACTGGCTGGGCGCCGAGCAACCCGCTCAGCACGCAGCTGCGCCGCAGCCCGACTTTCGAAAATACCGCGCCAGCCTGCTGCACCTACGCCAGGGGCCAGCGAACTGGCCGTGGCGCTGGCAAAGCGAACTCGGCCTGCAGTACAGCACCAATGTCTTGCCGGCCGTCGAGCAAATGTTGTTGAGCGACGATTCGGCGGTGCGTGGCTTTCGCCTGCGTACCTACAGTGGCGCCAGCGCCGCCGCCTGGCGCAATACCTTCAGCCAACCGCTGCCACTGCCCTGGACCACACCGGTTACGGTGCGCCCCTACCTGGGCCTGGACCTGGGCTGGGAACGGCTGGCGCAAGGCGCTTCGCCGCGCCGGCTGGCAGGAGCCACGGCGGGTATCGAAGTGAACCTGCCGCACAGCCGCCTGCGCCTGGACTATCAGCGCGCCCTCTATGCCAGCGACCTGCAGCGCCCGATGCTCGAACCCGGATTCTGGGTACTTGAGTGGGCCCTGAACATCTGATTCACCCACAACAAAGAGAACGAGAACATGCAGACACTCTCGCAGATACCCGCTATCCGCCCCGATACCTTGCGCTGGGCCATTTTCCTCGCCCTGCTCGCCTCCACCAGCGCGCTGGCCGAACACGGCCTGGAGGCGGCCACCGGCCCTGGGGGTACGCCGCTCATCAACAACAAGCATGGCGTACCTGTTATCGACATCGTCGCGCCCAACGCCAGCGGCCTATCGCACAACCAGTTCCTCGACTACAACGTCGCCCGCCCCGGCGTGGTACTGAACAACGCTCTCCAGGCCGGGCAGTCGCAACTGGCCGGCGCACTGGCGGCCAACCCCCAGTTCCAGGGCCACGCGGCCTCGACCATCCTCAACGAGGTGATCAGCCGCAACGCCTCGCTGATCGAAGGCCCACAGGAGATCTTCGGCCGCCCGGCCGACTACATCCTGGCCAACCCGAACGGCATCACCCTCAATGGCGGGAGCTTCATCAACACCACCCGTGCCGGTTTCCTGGTCGGTACACCGGAGCTGCAGGACGAACAGCTCAAACACCTCAACACCCTCAATGCCAGTGGCACCCTGCAAGTGCTCACAGGCGGCCAGCACAATGCCGAGGGCGCGCTGGACCTGATCGCGCCGAAGCTCGACAGCAAGGGCGTGCTGTCGGCCAGTGGCGATCTCACTGTGGCCGTTGGCCGCAACCGCATGCGTCACGACGACGGGCAGGTCATCGAGCATCTGCCGGGCACACCGTCCAGCATCGACGCCAACCTGTTCGGCGCCATGCGCGCAGGGCGCATTCGTGTGGTCAGCACTGCCGAGGGTGCGGGGGTGCGGGTGGGGCCGGTGCAGATCAAGGCCGACCAAGGCATCACCCTTCAATCTGCCGGCGCACTGCAGGTCAGCGGCCATGCAGACCTGCCTGGTGAACTGATCACCGACCACGGCGCATTGCAACTCACTGCTGCCGATGACCTGCGCCTTGGCGCCGTCGATGGCAAAGCCGAACGTATCGAAATAAAGGCCGGCAAGAAGCTCACCCTGGACGCTGAAAGCCGCCAGAACATCGCCCGCGAGCAGGAAAGCTGGAACAAAAAGTTCCTGTTCGTCACCCGCGAGACCTACCAGCGCGAACGTACCGCCACCGACCTCAACTTGCGCGGTACGCAGCTGCAAGCCAGTGACAGCGTGCTGTTGCAGTCCGGCGCCGACATGCACCTGTTAGCAGCCAATGTGGATGCGGGCGGCGACCTGACACTCAACAGCGCTGCCAACCTGGATATCAGTGCAGGCACCAACAGCCAACGTATCGAGGAGCAGGTACGCCACCGCAAAGACCTGTGGCGAGGCGACAGTGATACCAACCAGTACAAGGAATCGGCACAAGGCAGCACGCTCAATGCCGCGCGCATGACGGTCAAGGCCAATGACAGGCTCACCGTGCAAGGCAGCAAGCTGCACAGCCGCGCCGGCCTGGACATCAACGCCAGGAACGTCGAAATCGGCACAACGGCGCTGCAGGAACAGGGCACACGCCGCAACTACCGTGGCGACCTGGTATCGGGCACCTTCTTTGGTGACCGCAAAGGCAACGAAACCCAAGGACAACGCGTAGCCGGCAGCGCCGTCACAGCCGATGGCAAGCTGAACGTTGCGGCCGAACAGTTGAGCATCAAGGGCAGCACCGTCCACGGCGCCCAAGACGCGGTGTTGTACAGCGAAAAAGGCGCCCTGGCGATCGAGGCTGACCACGGCAACACTATTGCCACCGAGCGCGACAGCAGCAGCAAGCTGTTCGGCCTCTTCGGCAACGATCGCGAGGGCACGCAACGCAAGCAGCAAGTGCTGAGCAGTGACGTCAGCTCTGCCAGCAACCTGCGGCTGGCCAGTGCTGAAGAATTGCGTATCCAGGGTTCGAAGGTGACGGCCGGCGGGCATCTGCAGGTCGAGGCCAAGGGTGACTTATTGATCGGTAGCACGCAGTCAAGCGATGAAAGCGAAACACGCAGCCAGCAGCGCGGTTTCACGGCCAGCGCCAAACAGACCCAAGAAGCCGAAGACGGCAAGCCCGAGTCGCGCCAGTACGCCGCCGGCGTTGCTTACGAGGTGGTCACCAGCACAGGCCAACAACGCGAAACGTCGCAGGTGGCCAGCGAATTGAAGGGCGCTACGGTTGGCCTGAACAGCGGCGCGCAGCTTCAAGTCAACGGCTCCAGCGTACAGGCCAGTGCAGGCGACCTGGACGTGCAGGGCAAACAGGTGAGCCTTGGCGACACACGCAACGAGCGCGTGTCATCCAGCAGCTCTACCCACAGCGGCGGTGGCCTGACGGTGACCGGCGGTATGGATCGGCTGGGCAGCCTGTTCGAAGGCCATCACAACAACGAAGTCATCACCGAACGCGACAGCAAAACGCAACGCACCGGGTTGCAGGCCAGCGGCGACCTGAAGATCAGCGCCGACGAGTTGATCACCGAAGCTGCACGCGTCAACGCAGGCAACACCCTTCAGGTCACTGCCAAGCGCATCGAGAACCGTGCCGTGCAGGACACCCATGAACGTGAAGTGCAGCGCAATGACTGGTCCGGCAGCATCGGCGCCAGCCTGGAGTACCGTGACGTGACCCGGCCGATCGAACGCTTGGTACAGGGCGAAGAAGCGGCCCGCTTCCAGCAAGCCTCGCCCGAAGACGCACTGGTGGCACCGAGCGTTGGCGGCGACATGACCCTCGACCACCTCAAGCGCTTGGAAAACCAGCGCCGCGGCTTTGCCCAGGTGAGCGAACTGGCAGGGGGGCTCGTGAAGGTCAAGGCCGATACCCTCGATGACCAAGGCACCGCCTGGCGTGCCAACGCCGGCGCCCTGCAGGTCAACGCGCAGCAGCACCACCTGCGCGCCGCCGAAAACACACGGGAAGATAGCCTGCAGCGCCTGGCCTACGGTGGTGACCTGCGCGTGGATACCAGTTCGGGGAGCGACCTGAACGTCCGCGCTTCCGGCAAGGGCGGCTCGCAAGACAAACAGGAGGCCGCCAGCATTGCAGTGCCAGGCAGCCTGTACGGGCAAAAGGGTATCCAGGTCCAGTTGGGCAGCGATGGCCACTACGAAGGCACGCACATCGATGGCGGTGAAGGCGATGTGCTGATCCACAGTGCCGGTACGCTGTCACTGACCCAGGCCACCGACCACAACCAACAGCGCGCACGCCAGCTCGATGGCAACGCCTGGGCCAAGGTCGGCAACCGCCCGGGCAGCACTGGCGTCGACGCCCGAGGCTATCTCGACCATGCCCAGCAACAGGCTACGCAAACCAATGCCCAGGTGGCGCAGATCGACGCCAAAGGTGAAGTGCGCCTGACCAGCGGGGGCGACATGCTGCTCGAAGGCACGCGTATTGGCAGCCGCGAGGCCAAGGTTGGCGATACGCTCCTGCAAAGCGATGGCCGCCTGCAGGTCAAAGCTGCGAGCAATACCCGGCAGGACACTGGCGGGAACCTGGGTGGCGGCCTGGAGCTGGCCGTGAAGACCGGCACCACCCAAGGTGGCGCCATCGGGGGCCATTTCAACCATGGCAAGAAGAACGAGGATGCCCGCCAGGCCATCGATGCGCAGTTCCAAAGCGCGGGCAAATTGACCCTCGACAGCGGCACCCGCGAGGATATCGCCGTGCATCTGCAGGGCCTGCAGGCATCGGCCGAACACATCGGCATCAATGCCGCCAAGGGCGGCGTGCTGATCGAAGCGTCATCCAATGTCGAGCGGCGCGACAACTTGGGCATTACCGCCGGCGCCGGCTTCAACACATCCAAGGGCGGCACCGACACCCTGGGGCTGCACGGCCGTGCCCAGGTCAACCTGGACAAGCGCGACAACCTCATCTGGAACGCCGGCAACCTGCGCGCCGAAGGTATCGACCTGCAAAGCCGCGGCGACACCCGCATCGAAGGCGTGAGCCTGGAGGCCGGGCACATCAACGGCGCAATCGACGGCGATCTGCACATCACCAGCCGCAAGGACACCGTCGATACCCTGACCGTAAAAGGTGATGCACGGCTGAGCAAAGAGAAAAACCCGCAAGGCTATGTGAACGCTGCCACGGCCGTCGCGGGGCCGCTGGGAAGCAAGGTCAGCGAAAAAGCAGGTTCCGCCCTGGCCAAGGCCGACCCGGGCGTTTCGCCAACCTTCAGCCTCGATGTGTCGCATGTTCAGCGTGATGGCGTAGCCCGGCAGACGACGCTCAAGGGCAGCGATGGGGTAGACCTGACGGTTGGCGGTGACGCTCACCTGACGGGCGCCCGCCTGCAATCGGCCAAGGGTGAGGTAAAACTCACCGCCAACGCGGTGACCAAGGAAACGCTGAGCGGTAATGATTACCGCCGGGATGTGTCGATCGATGCGTCGAATTCGCCGGTAGACCTGGGTACCGCCATCGCCCAGATCAGCAAAGGCAAAGGTGCCGCAGACGGCGAGAATGCACTGGACCTTGGCTTACTACGCACCAGTGGGCATAGCCGAAGTGAGCAGTGGGCATCGGGGGTTGAAGGGAAAGTCAACTGATCCAGAGGCCCTGTCGTCGGCAAACCGGCGATAGGGCCATGAACCGCACGTTAACCGCTGCTTACCAACGCCACTCCCGCTGCCCCGTCAGTGCCTGCGGCCCCACCAGCCGAGCAGCGCGCAGCAGCGGTGTAAGCGCAGCGTCCGGCTGCATTTCGGCCGCCACCACTGCGTGGCGCCCCAGAAGGTCTGCATTCAGCGCCAAACGATGCTCACGCTGTTGTATCAGCTGCCCATGCAGGCGCAAGCCTGTGCGGCAATCCATTTCTACCCAGCCCTGCCCCAACCCCAGCGACCAAGGTTCGCTCAAGGCGAGGTCGGTGACCGTGATGCGCCCTTCGCTGGTACGGCACTGACGCCCCGCTCCTTGCAGGCGCAGCGTGCCCTGCCACTGCCCGGCCAGCCGATAGGCCGTTTGCACACTCGCCTGGTGATCCTGTGCGGTAACGTCCAACTGCCAGCGCCAAGGCCAGCCTTCAGCGTGCAACTGCCAGCCCTGGCCCTGAAACCCCAGCTGTGCGTTGGCCTGCAAGCGCCAAGGCTGCAAGGCCCAGCGCACGGGCCCGACAGGCCCGAACTGCTGCGCCTGCCCCTGCCACAGGCTGCCGCTGACCGCATGCATCGGCAGGCCCAAGCCCAGTGCAACCCAGGACGCCGGCAACTGCACCAGCAAAGTCAGGCTGAACACCAGCCCGGCCCACAGCAGCCCACGGCGGCTCATGGCTGCACCACCAGGTCGAAACGCAGGCCCTTGGCATCCTGCTCCAGGGCCCACTGCAGCGGTTGTGCACCCTCTGCGCGCAAGGCCTGCAGCCAACGCTGCAAAACCTGCTCATCGGCCACCTGGCCGCGCAGTTGCCACACCTTGCCTTGCGCCTCGACCTCGGCAACTTCGATCCGCCGCGCCTGGGCAGACTGACGCAGCCGCTCCAGGTTCACGCCTGGCCCACTGTGGAAGGCGGCGGCCTGCACTGCCAGCCCATGCCACTGGCTGAGCTCACGCCATTGCGACACGCCTTGGCGCAGTGCCAGAAACGCCAGCAGAAAGCCGACCAGGCACCATGCGAGCAACAATCGATGACGCTGAAACCACTCTCGGGTCATGTTGGCGCTCCCAGATCGAAAACCACGTGTGCCGATGGCGCAGCACTCAGTACCTGCACCGCCGCTCCGGCGGCGTTTGCCATTTCGTGCCAGGGTGGCTCGCCCCCCTCGCCCTGCAGGCGCAGGTGCCAGCGCTGGCCGTCGAAGCGCACTGCTTGCAGGCGCCAGCCTGGGTGCTCATGCAGCCAGACCTGCAGGCGTGCCTGCAGGTCTTGAAGCTGGCGCTCCCGCAGTTGCTGTTGCAGTTCGCTTTCGCGCAGGCGCTTGAGAGCCTGCGCCGCTTGCCGAGGGCTGGCCTGGGTGCCGGTCACGGCCAGCACCTGCGTGCGCCAGGTTTGCACCTGCCGCCATTGCTGGCCCGCCCATAGCCCGCACCACACCACGGCCAGCACCAAACAGACGACAACCAGCCGGCGCGGCAGGGCCGGCACATGGGGCGCAGAGCGGGCCTGACGGGTTCGCTCGAACAGGCTTGGCAGCGTGTCGAGCGGCGCCAGCGTACCCGGCCAGCGCCCGACCTGGGTGGCTTTGCGCAGGCTACCCCAGGGCTGTTGCGGTACCTCACCCAGCGCTTCAGGCCAGGCCAGCCAATGGGTATGCCCCTCTTCGCTGCGCCCTAGGTACAGGCACAAGCCAGGCGCACGTTGCCACTGCCAGCCGGTCCCGGGCTCACGCGTGGGCAACAATTGGAACTCGGCCCAGCAGCGCTCGATCTGCAGCCCCCATTCGCTGCACTGCCCACGCCATTCGTCCAGCGCCTGGCGCGCTACCGCCAACAGGCGCAACTGCCCTGCCTGGCGAACGAGGCAAGCGCACTGCACCTGTTCAGCGTTCTGCAGCAAGTGGTCTTCCAGCAGGAGGGGCCACTCGTCACGCTTGAGACCTGGCGGAGCAGCCAGCTCAAACTGGCTGCACCGCTCGCCCGGAATGATCAGCGCTACCTGTGCATTCAGGTTCGCCGGAGGCTCGCCCTGGCCTTCCCGTTGGGCCACACCATCTGCGATCAGCAGCCAGTCCCAGACCACGCCCGGGCGCAGCAGCAACCAAGGTCGCGCCGGCGCACGTCGCCACCATTCAAGCTTCATGAACGCCCCCAAGGGAGCGTGAAGGTGCAGACATAGGGGGCTCCATCACGCTGCAGTTGCACGCGCACACCACGGCCGGGGTGCGCAGGTTGGTCGGAAGGCCAGGGCAGCCATCGGCCTCCCTGGTGATAAAGAACATTCAGCGCACTGACCTGCTCCAGCTGCTCGCGCATGACCCAACGGGGTTCGCTGGCGGCGTACAGGTCTGCCGAGGTTTCCAACGTCAGGCGTTGTTCGCGCGCGTCGAAACGCAGGCGCTGGCGCTGCAGCCGTGAGCCACCCTCGGCCTCTGGCACAGCCGTGGCTGCCACCCACAGCAACTGCTGGCGATCGGGCTGCCAGTCGAGCCAGCGGCTCGCCAGTGGCAGGCGTTGCTCATACACCCGGCGCAATACCGGGCTGTCGAAACGCCGCTCCAAGGCCAGGCAGAACTCCAGCACACTGTTCTCCTGGCGGGTCACCTGCAGCCGCTCGCGGACCTTGAGCCAGCCATTGACCAGCGCCGCGAGCATGACCCCAAGCAGCGCGGTCAAGGCCATGGCCACCATCAGTTCGATCAGGGTCAAGCCAGCCTGGCGCCGCTTCATGGACGCTCCAGAAAAACCGTGTACTGGCCCAACGGCAGGCGCTGATCGCGGTCGGCATACAGTTGCATCTCGCCGCGACGCAGGTCGCGCACTCCGGTACGGCGCAGCTGCATCTGCCAGTGGCACGCCTGCCCGCCCTGGTTCAGCACCCCACTGGGCTGGTTGCTTGCCGGCCAGTACCGTTCCACGGCGAAGCGTGCCTGCAACTCGCGAGCGCACAGCACGCCAAGCCGATGCTGTTGCACGCTGTCCTGCACTGCCAGGCGCTGGCGCAGCACCTGGCTGGTGATCACTGCCAGCACAGCAGCAATCGCCAGGGCCACGGTCACCTCCAGCAGGGTGAAGCCCTGTTGCTTGCGCTTCATGGTGACACCCCCACACGAAGCTGGCCGTCACGCCCCCACGCCCAGCGCTGGCTGCCACCTGCCCAGTGCCAGCGCACCGAACCCGGTTGCGCCCACCCTTGCGGCGTGAACTGCAGATGCGGCTGCAGGCTGGCGGGCCAGTCGGGGCGCAGCCCTTTGGGCCAATCCCCAAAGCTGACCGGTTCGGCAACCCAGCCCTCGCGCTCACGCCGCACGAACTCCGGGCGCTGGCCGGTCCAGCGCAGCCCGCGCAATTGCCCGGCATGCCGGGCCAGTGCCGCCTGGGTGTGGACGTGCGCCGCCAGCCGCTGCAACGCCTGATCGACGCTGGCCTTGCCGCTGTCCAGCCAAGCCACAGCAAGCCCGGTCATAAGGCCGGCGATGGCCAGCACCACCAGCAATTCGAGCAGGCTGAAACCGCGCTGCAGGCGCATCGCTCACAGCGCCCAGTTACCCAGGTCGGCGTCCTGGCCTTCGCCGCCCGGCACACCATCGGCACCCAACGAATACACATCGACCCGGCCATGCTCGCCAGGCATGCGGTACTGGTAAGGGGTGCCCCACGGGTCCTCCGGCAGGCGGCGTACATAACCATCGCTGCGCCAGGCCCGCGGCAGCGGCTCCTGAGCCGGTTTTTTCACCAGCGCAGCCAGGCCTTGCTCATTGCTGGGAAAGCGCAGGTTGTCCAGCCGGTACATGTCCAGTGCCTGCTCGAGCGTGCTCAGGTCGGCCATGACCTTCTGCCGCATGGCCTTGTCCTGGTTGCCGAGCACGCTGGGCGCGACCACGGCAATCAGCAGGCCGATGATGAAAATCACCACCATGATTTCCATCAGGGTGAAGCCGTGTTGGCGCTTGCGTCGATGCTGCATGGGGTTGCTCCTTGTCATCTACAGTTGCAGGCCCTGGTTGAGTTGCATGATCGGCAGCAGCACCGCCAGCACGATGAACAGCACTACGGCGCCCATCACCAGGATCATCAGGGGTTCGAAAAGCGCCATGGCCGTATCCACCTGGCGCGCAAAGCCACGCTCCTGGTCGTCGGCCACGCGCTCGAGCATGTCGGCCAGGGTGCCGCTGGCCTCGCCACTGCCGACCATGTTCACCAGCAACGGCGGGAACTGCTGGCAACCATCCAGCGCCCTGTGCAGGCTGGTGCCGCCCTGCACCTGCTGGCGCACCTGCTCCATGGCCAGGCGGATGCGCCGGTTGCCGACGGTTTCAGTGGCCACCTGCAAGGCTTCGAGCAAGGCAACACCGCTGCTGGTGAGGATCGCCAGGCTGCGCGCCAGGCGGGCACTCTCCAGCACCTGCAACAGGCCCCCCACGCGCGGCAGGCGCAACAGCAGGTCGTCGCGGCGCAGGCACCAGTGCGGCTTGCGCAGCAACCAGCTGGCCAGCAGCGACGTCAGGATCGCCAGCCCCAGCAACCAGGGGCCGGCGTGCACCAAGCCTTGGCTCAGGCCGATCAGTAATGAGGTGATCAGCGGCAGGCTCTGCCCGGCATGGGCAAACTGTTCGGTGAGCTTGGGTACGACGAAGGTCATCAGGCCGATCACCACCGCCAGTGACACGCCCATCAGCACGCAGGGGTAGATCAGTGCCGTGCGCGCCTTGTGCTGCTGGCGCTGCACCTGTTCCAGGTGGTCTGCCAGCCGGGTAAGCACCTGGGCCAACCGCCCGGAGCGCTCACCGGCTTCGACCAGCGCGCAGTACAGGCCGGTGAAAGGCGCGCCCTGGCGGGCCAGGCTGCGGGCCAGGCCCAGGCCCTCGGCGAGCGAGCCACGCAGAGCCACCAGCACCCCGTGCAGGGCTGGCTGGCGCAACTGGCGCTCAAGCGTCGCCAAGGCATCGACCAGCGGGATGCCCGCGCCGGTCAAAGTCGCCAGCTGGCGTGTCAGCTCACACAGCTGGGCACGGCTCAAGCGTTGTCGGCGAGGCTGCCGGGCACCGCTTTCGAAGCGCTGCAACTGGCGAGGGAACAGCCCCTGCTCGCGCAGCAACTGACGTGCGTGGCGTTCGGTATCGGCTTGCAGGCTGGCTTTGTGGGTCTTGCCGGCCAGATCAACGGCCTGGTAGCGAAAGGTCGGCATAGGTCAGCCCTGCACCACACGCAATACTTCAGCCAGGCTGGTCTCGCCGCGGGCCAGGCAATCACTGGCCATCGCCACCAGGCTCTGGCGGCGCTCGGCCAGGTACTCCTGCATGGCCAGTTCACTGGCGCCGTCATACAGCAGGCCGATCAGGCCGGCGTCGAGTTCGACGAATTCGTACAGGCCCAAACGACCGATATAGCCAGTGCCCTGGCACTGCTCGCAGCCCACCGCGTGGTAGCTGCTGCCCAGCGCCGCCAGCTCAGGCCACAGCGCCCGTTCGGCCGGCTGCAGTGGCTGCGCCACCGCGCAATGGCACAGCCGTCGCACCAGGCGCTGGGCCAGCACGCCACGCAGGCATGAGGCGATCAGGAACGGCTCGATGCCCATGTCGCGCAAGCGGGTGACCGCGCCCACTGCGCTGTTGGTGTGCAACGTCGACAGTACCAAGTGGCCGGTGAGGCTCGCCTGCACGGCGATCTGCGCAGTTTCCTGGTCGCGGATTTCGCCGAGCATGATCACGTCCGGGTCCTGGCGCAGGATGGCGCGCAAGCCAGTGGCAAAGGTCAGCCCGGCGCGCGGATTGATGGCCGTCTGGCCAATGCCGGCGATGGCGTATTCCACCGGGTCCTCCACGGTGAGAATGTTGCGGCTGCCATCATTGAGGCTGTTGAGGCTGGCGTACAGGGTGGTGGTCTTGCCCGAGCCGGTCGGCCCGGTGGACAGCACGATACCGTTGGGCCTTGTCAGGCAGCTGCGCAGGCCGTGCAGCACTGCCGGGGGCATGCCCAGGTTGCCCAGTGCCAGCAAGCTGGCCTGCTTGTCGAGCACGCGCATCACCACGCGCTCGCCATGGATACCGGGCAAGGTCGAGACGCGAACGTCCACCTCACGCCCGGCGGCGCGCAAGGTGATGCGACCGTCCTGGGGCTGGCGCTTCTCGGCGATGTCCAGGCGCGCCATGACCTTGATCCGCGACACCAGCATGGCCGACAACGCGCGCGGCGGGCGCAACACCTCACGCAGGTGGCCGTCGACACGCAGGCGCACCACCAGGCTCTGCTCAAAGGTCTCGATATGAATGTCCGAAGCGCGCAGGCGCAGGGCCTGGCCGAACAGGCCGTTGATCAGGCGGATCACCGGGGCTTCATCATCGCTTTCGAGCAGGTCCTCGATGCGCGGCATTTCGCTCATCAGGCTGTCCAGATCAACCTGTTCGCCAATGCCTTCGATCAGTGCTTCGGTGGCAGCATCCCCGGCCTGATACAACTGGCCGAGGCGTTCGTCGAACGCCGCAGCTTCCAGGTAGTGCAGTGCCACGGGCTGGCCATGCACACGCAGCAGTTCCTGCAGTTGGTTACTGTCGGCATCGCGGCGCAGCCACAACTGCCAGCCGGTATCCGCCGGGGCCATGGCCAGCCCGGCCTGACGCGCAAGGCGATAGGGCAGCATCACCAGTCACCCCCGTCCAGGCGCGCGCGGCTGGCCGGGAATACCCGCAGCAGCTGGCCGTCCTGCGCAAGGCCTGGCAGCTTGAGCGGCGTGGTCTGCTGCAAGGTGCGGTACTTGTCTTCGCTCAAACCCGCCAGGCTCGGCCCGTCACGCAGGATGCGCGGGCGGATGAAGACCATCAGGTTCTGCTTGGTGTTCTTGCTGGCCTCGGAACGGAACAGCCGGCCCAGCCCCGGAATATCCCCGAGAAACGGTACGCGTTGATCGCTGGTGCTCAGCTCATCGCTGATCAGGCCGCCAAGAATCACCAGGCCATTGTCTTCGACCATGACCTTGGTCTTGATCTCGCGCTTGTTGGTGATCACGTCGCTGGCGGCGCTGGAGTCGGCGATCGACGAGACTTCCTGAACGATATCCAGGCGTACGCTGTTGTCGATGTTGATCTGCGGCTTGATGCGCAGCTTCACCCCGACTTCCTTGCGCTCAATGGTCTGGTAGGGGTTGGCGTTGTTCTGCGTCACAGAGCCGGTGACGAAGGGCACTTCCTGGCCGACCAGGATCGATGCCTCGGCGTTGTCCAGGGTCAGCAGGGTCGGCGTGGACAGCAGGTTGAAGCCGCTTTTGCCCTTCAGTGCGTTGATCAGCATGGCGAAGTTGAAGCCACCGCCGAAGTGACCGATGCCGGCAGTCACGCCCGTGGTGGCCGACAGCAGGTCGCCCAGCGCTTCGTTGTCGCCGCTGGCAGCGGCACCCGCGATGTTGGCGATGTTCACCCCGTTGCTGCCGAAGTTGACGATGCCGGCGCCGAACTTTTCGTCGGCGAACAGCCACTGCACGCCAAGCTCCTGGGCGCGGCTGTCGGACACTTCGGCGATGATGGCCTCGACCACTACCTGGGCGCGGCGAATGTCCAGCTGCTCGACAATGGAGCGGTAGGCGGCCAGCTCGCTGTCGGGGCCGACCATGACCACGGCGTTGGTGCCCTCCTCGTACTCCAGGCGTATGCCCGAATCGCTGGCGGCGGCCATCACCGGCTTGTCCTTGGCCTCGCCTTCGCCTGCTCCCTCGCTGGGCACACCGCCTTCCTGGCTCAGCCCGCGCAGCACCTTCACCACTTCGCCAGCATTGGCATGGCGCAGGTAGATCACCTGCGTGTTGCTGCTGTGCCGGTTCTCACTGGGCTGATCGAGCTGGCCCAACAGGGCTCGCACACGGTCGGTGCTGCCACGTACCAGCAAGGCATTGCTGCGCGGGTCAGCCACCACCTGGGTGCTGTCGGCGCCCTGCTCTCGGGCCAACAGGCGGGTCAGCAGCTGCGCGGTATCGGCGGCGCTGGCATGGCGCAGGGGCATGACCTTCAAGGGTTCGTCACTGACCTGGTCAAGCTGGCGCAACAGGCTGTCGATGCGTTCGAGGTTGCTGCGCCAATCGGTGACCACCAGCAGGTTGGCCGCAGGATAAGGGGTGATCACACCGACACGGGGGTCGATCAGCGGCTTGAGAATACCGAGCATCTGCTCGCTGGCGGCGTTACGCACATTGAATACGCGGGTGGCCACACCATCACTGCCTTCGCCGTGCTTGCCGGCGGCTTCCACCGGCACCGGTTCAAGGCGCGCGGCCTGGTCGGGGACGATCTTCACACTGCCATTGGGCAGATCGACCGCGGCATAGCCTTGGGCACGCAGCTGGGCTAGAAAGATGTCGTAGATGGCATCGGCATCGTGGCGGTCGACGGTACGCACCGTGACCTTGCCTTTGACCCGCGGGTCGACGATGAAGGTGGTGCCGGTGATGCGCGACACGCTGTCGATGAATTCGCCCAGCTCGGTGTCGACGAAGTTCACCTCGTAAAGGGGGGTGCCGTTGTCATCGAAGGTTTCCGGCTCCTCTGCCCAGGCCGCAGCAAGGGCCAGGGTCAAGGCAGCCGCCACGCAATATTTCACCAGCATCGTTCATCCTTGCCGCTTGAAGCCGGTCACGGCGGGGCGTGGCGGCCAGGGCAAGCGTTCGCGCCGCCCCTGGTTGTCGAAAATCAGGCCATCGGCGTCGATGTCCTGCAATACGATCCCCGGTGCCAGGCGCTGGCCACGGCCCAAGGTACGCACCTGCTGGCCGTAGCGCAGCACCACGACGCTGGCAGACAACGGCTGAGCCTTGAGGCCGCCGAGGTACTGCAATGGCAAACGGGTGAGCGCAATCGAGCCATCGTCGCCCGGGGCCTGCCAATGGCCGACCAGCAACCCCGGCAGCGGGGCGTCGACGGCAACCGGGGCGCTGGCCGGTTGCGGCTGGCGCGCCAGTTGCAAAACGCATTGGGCGGCAAGCCACCCGGCCAGCGTCAGCAGGCCACCGGTCATCAGGCGAGCGGCGAGTGTCATGACATCAACTGCCGTGGGTGCCAGCCTGGGTGGCCTTGCACATAGCGCACCTCCGGTACTTGCAAGGCCGCCAGTTGCCAACCCGGCCGCTGTCGCCCGAGCCAGGCCTCGACCCGCTGCCACAACGGCTCACCGGCTTGGGGCTCGAATTGCAGACCAAAGGTGCGGCACAGGCCCTGAACCGGATCCAGGCCAGTGATGCGCTTGCCTTGCGGGCTGTAGCTCACCCGCCAGGCCTGGCCCTGCCAGCGTGGCAGGTCCTGGCTGTTGTCCAGCAGCAAGGGGTCACCGAACAGTTGCTCGGCCGCGTTTTCCAGCACCTGCTCGACCTGCCGGGCCGGCGCCTCGACCACCGGTGCCGGGTAGCCGCCGGTGAGGCTGATCAGGTGCTCGCGCGTGATGGCCTCGCCAGCGGCCAATGGGTAGTCATAGCGCAGGCCCGGCAACAGCACCGGCATGCTGCTGTCATCGGCCAGGGCCAGGTGCAG
>Ga0247820_10000347_pt1 | contig 24230 bp, 33 predicted proteins | sample 13C_Glucose_Day1_2_FD_192480 | JGI IMG/M metagenome (GOLD analysis project Ga0247820, IMG submission 192480) | Soil microbial communities from agricultural site in Penn Yan, New York, United States - 13C_Glucose_Day14 | ecosystem: Environmental > Terrestrial > Soil > Agricultural land | place...
CTGCCGAACTGCGCGAACGAGGGAAGGGTGCCCTTGAGCCCGGCGAGCATCCCCCCGCCGAGCCCGTCGCCGATCTTCGGCCCGGCGGACTTCATGTCCCCGGCGATGTCGGAGATTGTCTTATTGGCGCCGCGGCGTGCGGAGGCATAGCCGTGGCCGGTGTCGTCTTCGGCCTTGACGTGGATGACCACTTCGTTATCCATCGGCCCCGTACCTCCCTTCTATCGCCAGCAGCTCGAACAGGTGTGCGTCCTCGGCGAGGATCTCCGACGGCAGTTTGCGGAACCGGTCACACAGTGCGAGCAGGGTCCGCGCCTCGCTCAATTCGGCAGGCTCGCTGACGACATTTCCATCGGGATCGACAGCTCCACCGACGGCGCGGAATCTGTCGATGGCTCGTCCAAAGGGGCGGTGACACCGGTAGCCGCCTTGTACCACTCGCGCAGGATCACACCGAGCACGACCTCTTCGAGGTGCTCCAGGATGCCGGCCGCGTTCGGCGGCACCGGCTCCCCGTCGGCGTCCTCGAGGTTCCACTCGAGCAGGTTGTCGGCGAGCAGCTCAACCAGCGCCGCCCGGTCCTCGTCGCCGATCAGCCGGCGCAACTCCAGGACCGTAGCGACGTTCGCCGAGCGTAGTTTCACCTCGGCACCGGCCATGGCGCCCTGAAACTGCAGGCTGTACGTGCGGCCCAGGCGGTAACCCATCGTGTCTCCTTGTGGTGGCGGTGGCGCGGGTCAGGCCCAGGTCGGGACGGTGCCGTCGGACAGCACCCCGGGCGCGGTCCAGGTGAGCTCGCCGGACTGGGCGCGCGTGAGGGCGTAGTCGGTGAACAGGGTCTCGTTCGCCAGGGTCTGCCCGGACACGGCCAGGGTCACGGTGCGGGCCACGCTGGTGCTCGGGACGGTCTTGAACACGGCGTGCGCCTGCCCGGCCTGGTCGTCGAACACCCCGTTCAGGGTGATGGTGAAGTCCGCCAGCAGCAACAGCCGCTCAAACGCGGACTTGTCGACACCGGTCACGTCCTGCACACCCCGGGGGGTGGAGAACGTGAAGTTGGTGACGTCGTTCTTGATGGCCTGCACGGACCCGCCGGAGTCGTCCACCGAAAGCGTGGTCCATCCGAGCCCGGTCTCTTTGACGGCTGCCATGACTATCCCCTCTGTCGCCGGTCGGCGAGCTGCTGCTGATGGGTGGCGAAGTCGTCCACCCAGTCGATGGCGGTGCGGGTCACCGGCCCGGTCCCGCGCGGGTTGCCCCGGTAGTCCCCGTCACGCACCAGATAGACGGGCTCACGCTCCAGCGGCACCCGGTGCTGACTGCTGCGGAAGCACTCCTGCCCCGGGGGAAACACGAACTCCCGGTCCGGGGAACCGAGTCCCGTGGTCTCCGTGAAGTGCCGGCCGTGGACCTTCCCGGTGATGTACTCGGCCAACTCCGACCCGACCGGTACGCGAGTGATCCAGCCGTGGCGCCAGCCCTGGCAGTCGACCTCGGCGCACGTCGCCGGGCGGGTGTGCGTGGAGCGGGGCGCGCTGATCTGGTACGTCTTGTAGCCCTCCGGACCCACCTGCGGGTGCACCCGGAACAACTCCCGGCCGGCCATCAGAAGCTCACCGCGGTCGCGTTGCGGGTGAACTGCACCGCGAAGACAGCGTTGGAGAAGGTGCCGGAGGTGATCGCCCGCACGTAGCGGCGGATGGTGCCGGTGACCGCGATGCGCTCGCTGGTGATGCCGGTCGCGGCGGTGAACGCCATGGGCACACCGATGGCCGCGAAGGTGCTGTTATCGGCCGAGTCCTGCAGCGTGACCGTGACGGAGGTGCCGGTGAACGCGAACACGTGCAGCCACGCCTGCGCGCCCAGGCTGGTCGAGGCGCTGCCGTCCAGCCCGGTCGCCGGCGAGGTCGCCGAACCGTCGGTGCGCTTGCCGTCGGTCAGCATCCGGCCCCACTCCAGGCCGTAGCCGTTGGACACCGCGTTCACGGAGAACGAGAACGCCCCGTCAGCTGCGCGGGTGCCGTCGTAGTTGACCTGCTTGGCGACCGTGGAGGCGCACGCGTTGCCCTGCGTCGCCCCGTGGAAGTAGGACACGATCACATCGGTGGAGGGCAGGGTCGACAGCCGTGGGTGCGCCTGCCCGGCCTGGTCGTCGAACCAGGCCGTGAAGTCGATACCACCGTCGCGCAGCCCGCCGATGCGCTCGTAGCCGGACTTGTCGATGCCGGTGACGTCCATCGCCGCGGGTCCGCCGCCGATGCGCTGCACGCTGCCGACGTCGCCGGACAGGTCGTAGCCCGCGACGAACAGCCGGTCGCCCAGTCCGGTCTCTTTGACGGCTGCCATGTCAGGCTCCCTGCGTCCACGCGTCGTTGACGATGATCGGAATGGTGATGTCCAGGACCCGGAACATGGTCCGGTCGACGGACTGGTAGCCGGCCCGCAGCGCCAGCGGGCTGCCGTGCGCGCCGAGCAGGTCGACGTTGCGGGCATTGCCGCCCAGGTCGAAGTCGCCGGAGTAGGCGGTCAGCAGCGCGTCGGCGGCCGCGGCCAGGTTCGGATCGATCAGATCCTCGGGCTGCGCCGTGAACGGCTTGTAGATCCGCCCGGTCAGCTCGACGCGGGCGCTGGTGGCGGCCAGCCCTGACGCGGCGGCGACCGGGCGGAGGTCGGACAGGAACACGGCGAAGGTCAGCCCCGTTCCCGGTGCGCTCTTCGGCTCGTGGCCTTGCACGGTGTCGAAGTAGCCCGACGCGGAGGCGGCGGAGGTGACGGCGTCGACCAGCGCCGGGAAGTTGATGCTCATCCCATCCTCCGCACGTACTGCACGGCCACCCGGTTGGCGATCGCCCCGGCCCGGACGGACAGCTCGCGGGCGGCCCGGCGGAACGACGCGTAGCCCTTGAACCGGGTGGTGCGGTTACGCGAGCCCACGCCCTCGAGCCACGGCCCGTACACCACACCGTTGTCGGTGATCTCCCAGTCGCCGCCGGCCGCGGTGGCCTGCACGCGCGACTGGTAGAACCCGGTCGGGTTACGCAGCGAGGAGGCGAGGTTGGCCTGCACCAGGGCCTCGCCCATGTCGGCCACCTGCCGCTCGATGTCGGCCACCATGGCAGTGGTCAGCCGTTCGGCCTCACCGTTGAACAGCGGCCCGGACACGTCGCCCATCACACGGCCGCCGTTCGCATGGTGCGCCCCAACCCGCTCTTGGCGTCGCGTTCGATCTCGCGGATGCCGCGCCCGGATGCCTCGCGCTGGTTGTCGCCGGTGCCGGACGTGCGGGCGTAGCCGGACTGGCGCTGCAGCAGGTTGTTGACCGCATAGGCGAGGTTGAGCTCGGACAGCAGCGCCGGCGGCACCCAGCGGGTCACCGTGGCGCTGGTGGAGTGGGTGGCGGCGGTGGTGCCCAGCGCGGCCCGGGTCACCGTCAGCGTCCGCTGGGCGTACACCGGGGCTGCGGCGTGCGCGGCCAGGGTGGTGCCGTCCACGGCCCGGCGCACGGTCAGGTTGTTGCCGGCGACGTCCACGATGCGCAGCCGCTCGGCGTCGATCAGCAGCGTCTCGCCGGTGGTGTATGCGGCGCCGGAGGTCACGGCCAGGGTCTGCACGCTGTTGCCGGAGGCGAGCGACACCGACGTGTCGGCGGTGGCCAGCCACCCCTTGTCGACAACGACCATCCGTTCGGTGTCGATGCGGATCAGCGAGCCCACCCCGACGCCGGGGATCGCGGCGCAGTCGACGCCGGTCTCTACCGTGTCCAGGGCCTCGGCGGTGGTGCCGACGGTCTCGGCGTCGTCGGTCCAGCCCCACACCCCGGCGACCGCGATGGCCCGCTGCGACGTGCTGCCGCCCTGCCAGTAGCCGCTGGTGCCGCGGTTCAGTTCGATCCTGCGGTACGGGGGGCCGGCGTTGACGGGCTCGAGCAGGTAGTCGGACGCGCTGATGGCGGTGCCGCCGGAGGTCAGCGTGGTCAGTGAGATCAGTGGGTGCTCGTCGAGGTACAGGCGCACCGAGGCGACCGTGGGGCCGGGGTAGTCGAAGTAGCGGGTGCCGATGGTCGGCGCGAACGTCTGCACGTGCAGCAGGTCGTCGCAGGCGCGGGCGCCGGACTCGATCGCCCGGTCGATGTCACGGGCGGTGTACGCGCTCGCCTTGATGTCCTGCGCGGACATCACGTCCTCGCGGGTGGTGTACCAGATGCCCATGCTCCACGGCTGCTTTCTACGGGATACCCAGGCGGGGTATGCAGTTGTTGATCAGAGAGTACGCGTGATCTAGCCGGGTGGGTCCGGAACGACCTTCGGCGCGCCGACAGGTGCGGGCTGCACGGCAGGCTCGGCGATGACCACCACCGGAATGTCCTGCTTCAGATACGAGATCTGCGACCACGGGACGAACCAGCGGGTCACCGTCCCGTTGGCCGCGGCCGTCTCCGCGCGCAGCCCGTACTGCTCGGCCTCGCCGTTGAGCAGTGGCACCTCGTTAGCCGCCCAGGACACCTTGGCGAGTACTGGGCGGCCCTCCACGAACCCTTGCATCAACGCACGACCAGCGACAGCAGCAGCGCATACAGCGGCATGATCAGCGTGACCATGATGCCGATCTGCCACCTGCGGGCGGTGGCGGCCTCCTGCGCGGCGCGCGTGTGCATGTCCTCGTGGTCGAGGAAATCCTTACGGATCTGCTCCACCTGCTGTTTCAGACCGTCCACACCGCGGCTCCCGTGCGTATCGAGGTTGTCGAGTCGGCGCTCGGTGGCCTCGTGCGCCCGGTCCAGGCGGTCGATCTCGCGGTACAGGTGGAATGTGTCGCTCGTCTGCCCTGATGGCACCGGGGCAGGGTAGCCGCCACCGCTGGCCCGCTCAGCGGCCGGCTGGCTGGTCATGACGACTACCCCATCCCCGCTCACTACTGCTCAGCCCTGCCAGGTCCAGCCGTCGAACGGGCAGCGGAGCGTCCCGTCGGGGCCTTCCTGGAGGGGCCATCCGTCTGTCGGGCACTCGACTGGTCGCCACCGGTCGCGCTCTGCCCGTTCTTCGCGGTCGAGCCGCCGGATGTCGGCGAGCTGTTCCCAGCTGATACGTCATCACCGTCCCGAACCTCGTCGGCGTCGACCACGTTGGGCGACTGCTCGGAGCGGCCGGGCTCGTAGTAGCCGGGCTGCGCCTCGTCGGTCGGACCGCCGGCCTCACTGATCTTCGGCATTGCTGCTCCTCTCGAAGGTCCCCGGGCGGGAACCGTTGATCACTGGTACCCGCCCGGGGAACGGATCACGCGACGGAGGCGCCGTCCTCGAGGGGCACCCACGTCATGACCCAGCGCACCGAACCGGTGTTCGTCGCCGCGGTGTTGAGCCCGATCACGCCGATGTTCACGACGATCGGGTTACGCAGGTTGGAGATCCCGCCACCGGTCGACTTCACCATGGCGTCACCGGCCAGACCGGTCAGGGTCAGCAGACCGCCGGCGGCGAGCGCGTTGACATCGACAGTGCCGCACAGGTCGTTGACCGTGCCCGTCGTCGGCGTCGCCACCAGCTTGACCGCGTTGGCCTGCGCCTGAATCGAGGTGGTGACCACGCCGATGATCGACGTGACCATGATGCAGCCGCCGGACACGGTGAACAGCGTCCCCGTGGTGGTCGCCGGCAGCGCCGCGGTGGCCTTGGTGGAACGGTTGCCGAACGCAGCCTTCAGGAAGGCGGCGCCATCGTTGTAGACACTCATCAGACGTTCACCGCACCCGGGTTCAGCAGGTTCGGCAGGTTGGTCGGCTTCTTCGGGTAGGACAGGCCGTGCACGATGTACAGGCACGAGCCCAGCAGGGCCGCACCGGTCGTGACGGCCGCGTTCAGCGACACGTGGGTGTATCCGTCGGCGAGCTGCGCCGCGTCCACCTCGATGACGATGATCTTCTGCTGTGCGCCGTACGTGGCGCCGACGATGGTGACCTCGGACGCGTCGGTCTGGGTGATGGCCACCCACGCCTCGTCGTTGTCGAGCGCCGTCTCCGCCTTGATGTACGACGTGAGCACGCCGGTGGCCGTGGCGGTCGCCGCGGTGTCCAGGTCGGCGGTCGTGCCGCCGGTGTAGGCGGTGTGCTGCTGCACGTCCAGCACCAGATCGTCGGCGGCACCGACGGCGGTGTTGACCACGAACGTGACGCCGGACGCGTTGGCCAGTGACAGCCGCTTGCCGGTGGCCGCGTTGGCGGTGTCCAGGTCTACGGGCGCCCAGCCGCAGCCGATGTCGAACAGTCTTCCAAGTGCACGCATGATGCCTGCTCTCTCGGTGGCCGCACTGGCCACCGCTGGGCCAGAGCCCCGGGCCGTCAGGCCCGGGGGTCCAGCAGAGGGTTAACTACCGGGTCGCCAGGTTGACGAACGGGCTGAGCGTGGAGCTGTTGTTGTGCGGGGTGATCGCCGAGGACAGCCACGGGCGGCCGTCGACCCGGGAGATGACCCGGTAGGACGTCTTGTCGCTCGTGAACTTGACGTGCTCCGAGGAGTCGACGGTCATCTCCTGCCGGTCACCGATCAGGTACATGCCCAGGTCGACGAACGACAGGTCCCCGACGTCGCCGAGGACAGCCGGCGCCTTCTCGCTCATGATCACCGGGCGGCCGAGCAGGGTGAGCTGCGGGGTGCCGTGTCCGTCGGTGAGCCACACCGCGGAACCGCCGGTGCCCACGCTCAGCGCCATGGTGGCCAGCTCGACGAACGTGTCGGGCGAGGCGATCCACACCGCGCGGGAGATGCTCGACGGGAGCATGCGCGTGTACATCTTGAGCACGTTCTCCCAGACGATGGTGTCGGCCACCTGCCCGGCCTCCTTCGCCACGGTGACCAGGGCCAGGTTGCCGGTGGCGAGCGCACCGAGCGGCTGGCCGACGCCGGAACCGGACAGGAACGCCAGGTCCTCGAAGTACGACACCGCTTCCGGGAACACCTCGCTGATGAACATGCCGAACGCGCCGGCGCCGTCACGCACCAGCTCGTTGGTGACGTGCGCGAGCGCGGTGAGCTTCCACGCCTCGAGCTTCACGCTGCCGAAGGTGGCCTGGCTCTCGGTGAGCTCGGCGCCTTCCTCGGTCCAGTAGGCGACCACGCCGCCGTACACGCTGGACACGTTGGAGGTCGAGTCGATGCTCGGGAAGCGCAGGGTGCTGGAACCCATCGGCACGACCCGGGCGCGCGGGCGCACGATCGCGGTTTCCAGGCTGAGGCGCAGCAGCTCGGCGCGGAACTCCTCCGGCACCAGGAACCCGCCGTCGGAGGGCACCTTCTCCTGATAGGTGTTGAGGATCTCCAGCTTGTCGCGCTGCGCCTTGTTCTGCGGACCCTTGTGCCAGACGGTGGCGAAGAAATCGCCGATGTCGTCGAACTTGCCGTTGAGCGGCGCGCCCTTGGCCCGCTTGTTCTGCATCTTGGAGTACTCGAGGTTGGGGCCGGGCTTCACCTCGGGGAGCGACAGGTCGATGCGGTTGACCGCGTCCTTGCCGTGCTGCTTGAAGAACTCCGTCATGGTCGCCTGCACCTGCTCGTTGACCTGAGCGGTGATGTCGACCCGTTCGGCGTTCTTCGCCTCCACGTACGACTTCAGGGCGTTGGAGAACGACCCGTCGGCGACGGCGGCGGCGTGCTTGTCGGGGGAGTCGAGACCACTCAGGTAGTGGTCCCACTCGCCGGTGGTCTTCGGAAGCGCCGTTGTGGTCACTCGAAGACTCCCTTCATGAGGTTGGCGAACTGCTGCGGGTCCCACCGGGCGGTGGTCTCCGTGGTGCTGGTGATGCTGTTCTCCGGCGCCGCGGACGGCGGCCGGTCGATGCTGTCGGCCAGGCCCTCACGCACGGCGGCCTCGGCCGAGTACCACGTTTCGGCGTTCATCGCCTTGCGCCACTTCTTGACGCCGCCGCCGGCCCGGTCGTCGTAGATCGAGGCGATGTTCTCCGACAGGTCGTCCAGGACCGCGGCGGTGTCGCGCATGTCCTTGGCGTTGCCGACGACCAGGCCCTGCGCCTCATGCACGAACAGCCGGGCCTGCTTGGCCATCACGACGGTGTCGGCGGCCATCACGATGAACGACGCGGCCGACGCGGCCAGCGAGTCGACGTAGGCGGTGACGTGCGCCGGGTGCTGCTTCAGCGCGGTGTAGATGCCGATGCCGTCCCACACCTGCCCGCCCTCGCTGTTCACGTGCAGATCCACCGGCTGGTTGCCCAGCGCGCGCAGGTCGTTGACGAAGTCGGAGGCGCCGACGCCGAACTCCCCGATGCTGTCGTAGATCCACATCTCGGCTTTGGCGGCACTGTTCTCGATCCGGTACCACGAGCCTGTGACATTGCGCGCCGGCTTGGCCCGGGCCTGCAGCGCGCCGGCGAGGTTGCCCAGGGTGGTCAGGTCAACTGTCATCTTCCGGCCTTCCGCTTGACGACCCGGCCGCGGCAGTCGTTGCCGTGCTCCTCGCCGATGCACCCGCGGTAGCCGCCACCGTCGGGATAGTCCTCGTACGCCTCTTTGCGGTTGCGGTACACGTGGCCGTTGTTGGCCCGGCACGGCCCGCAGGTGTCGTCGTCGTTCTCCTCAACGGCCACCCAGTTCCACCGGGCGATGTTCTCCACCGACGCCCACCCGGCGGCGCTGTTCTCCAGCCCGGCCGCCGAGGTGACCACCTGCGCGGTCCAGCGCATGACGGGCAGCCCGACGGTGGCGCACGCGTCCTCGGCGGCGAAACCCGCACCGACCAGAGCCACCGCCCCGTTGACCTTCGCGGTGAGCTCGGACGCGTCGGCCTCCCGGTCGGCCGGGACCGGGTTGCAGTAGTCGAACTCCAGGCCCTGCGCGGTGGTGCCGAACATGGGCAGGAAGTCCGCGTTCAGCGCGCCCTTGATCCGCTCCAGGCGCGGCACCAGCAGCCACCGGGCGAACATGACCTCGGCGGCCTCGGCGTTGGCCCGGTTGACGTCCTCGACGGTGCCGAGCATCGGCTTGGGGTAGCCGAACGCCTCCCGGATCACCTCACGGTCGAGGCGGGACAGCTCCTCGAACTGCATGTCGCGCTGGGTGTACTTGCGGTCCACCCACTTGCCGGCCTCGAGGATGGCGACCCGGTGTGACTGTGCGACGCCGCGGTGCTGCTCGTTCCACCGGTCGCGCAGGGTGCGGAACTCGTCGTCGCCGAGCATGTCCGGCACTTCGATGATGCCGCCCGGCTCCGCGCTGTTCAGGAAGAAGTTGCGGTTCCACTGCGCCGAATACCGCGCGCTGTCGATGTTGGTCAGCACCGTCTGCACGGGGCCTAGGCCGCGGTACGGGTCCCCCGGGTTGGGCATCCGAAGCTGGATGACCTCGTCCGTGTCGAGGGGCACCTGCTCGCCGTCCGGGCTGCGGTAGACGTAGCCGGACAGGAACCGCTTCGGGTCCGGTACGGGGGTGATCCGGTCGGGGCGTACCGGCCACAGTTCCATCGGGGACGCCATGCCCCGCACCCGGCCGATCACCCAGTCGGCCTCGCCGGTCAGGTCCAGGTGCTGCTGGAACGACTCGACGAACTCCTGCCGGGTCATGAACGGGTTGGGCTTGTTCAACACGGTCAGGGCGGCGTGGCGGGTCACCTCCACCCGGTCCTCGTCCTTGCCCGACGGCGCCGAGCGCCACAGCTTCCAGTCCACGGCGGCGGTCGCGTTGGCGGTGCGGTTGACGATCTGGAACAGGGTGCCGTTGGCGCCGTACGCGGCGATCCCGGACAGCGGGTCACCGCCGACGGTCAGCGCCCCGGTCGGGTTGGTGCCGTAGCGGCGGCCGGTGTGCGGGATGGGTGCCTGGTTGCGCAGCAGTGCCCCTCGTAGCCCCATCAGTTGCCCCCTGCGCCGTTCGGGTCGGTGAGGTAGGCCAGGGCCAGCAGGGCCACCCCGGCGGCGCACAGCCCGGCCGGGACGGTCCACAGGAACGCGGCGGTGACCAGTGCGCACAGCCCCAGCAGCACGAGCACGATGGTGCGGACGGCGGCGAGGCGCTCCCAGTTCACATCCACCTCACACGCGGCTTGGCCTTGAGGTCCAGGTGCGCGACCAGATAGCGGGTGGCGTCCATACCGTCGTCCATCTCTTTGATCGGTGCGTCCTTGGCCGGGCGGTCGCCGGTCGGGGGCAGCCACACGTAGCCGCCGATCTCCTCCTCCGAGCAGGTCGGCCGGCCGGCCTCGGCGAGCGCGGAGTCGCGCTCGACCAGGGCGCCGGCGACGTAGAACAGCCGGGGCCTGCCGTCGCCGGCCGGGGTCAGCCGGGCCTTGACCGCCTGGATGCCGTCGGAGACGGTCTTGTGCGCCGGGGTGGTGGGTAGTCCCAGGTGGCGGGTGAGGGTGGCCCGGTCCTCGGCGTCGTGGTCGCAGATGACCGCGCGCGGCTTGGGCTCTTTCCACGTCCCGTCGGCGCGGGTGACGCAGCGCAGGATGGTCCGTACGTGGTCTTCGACGATGCGGCCGGTGTGGAAGATCTCCCGGTAGCGGAAGGCTCGGCCGTCGGGGTCGATCGCCCAGCACTGCAGGACGAACGGGTGGACGTAGCCGAAGTCGACGGTCCAGTAGCGGGTCCAGTCGTGCGGCGGGTCCAGCGGCTTGGGCACCAGGTTGACGGCCGGGTCGTACTCCTCATAGATGACACCCTCCGCGGCCACCCACCGGCCGAAGCGCAGCCGGGCCTTACGCACCCCAGTGAGGTTGTCGAGGCGGCCGAGGTACTCGCGGCCCTCGTCGGTGACAGAACCGTCATCGGAGAACAGCCGCGGGTTGTCCTCGTGCTGCGCGTAGATGATCCGGCAGACGCCGGCGTCGCAGCGCTGCTTCAACCAGTGATCGGGCCGGTCGGGGTTGCAGTCGGCGATCAGCTGCTGGAAGGACACCTTGCCGTTACGCAGCCGGGTGGTCAGCGCCTCCCAGTCGGTGACGTTCAGCTCCGTCGCTTCCTGCACGTAGATCACGTCGTACTCGGAGGACATGATCTTTGACGGCTTGTCCATCCCACCGATGAGGATCTTCGAGCCGTTCTGGTACCGGTACTGGGCGGGCTCCTCGGCGGATCCGCCGTAGTAGTCGACGTGCCCGCGCTCCAGCGACTCGGGAATGACGAACTGTTTCCACGTCGCCAGCGCCGTGCTGGTCAGGGACGCGGCCGTCTTGCGCACGATCAGCCCGCGCATCCCCGGGTTGGCCAGCGCCATGTGGTGCAGCTTCTCCAGGCAGGCCCGGGACTTGCCGGTGCCGGCCGGGCCGGAGAGCAGGATCTCGTTGTCCCGGCCGCGCATCACCTCGAGGGCGGCCCCGCGCGGGGCGTACACGCGTTCGAGCAGGGCGCTCACGTGAGCGCCGCCGGGTCCAGGCCCGTGATGGTGTACGTGACGGAGCCGCCGACCTCGACGACCTGCTTCAGCTGTCCCAGCTCCTCGGCGATCTGGCGCAGCGCCGCGTGTTTGACCCGCAGCAGCTTCTCGTCGTCCTCGCCGGTGATGGTCTCGATGTCGGATTGCAGTTCGGCGACCCGGTTGAACTTGTCGGCGGCCCACAGCGCCGCCCACTTGTCGTCGAGCTGGGTGCGGACGGCGTCGATCTCCCGCTCGTGGCGGTCCCGGAACGCGGACACGGACGGCTGCGTCACCCCGTACTTGACGGCCAACTCAACCTGGGTGGCCTCGCCGGCGGCCAGGTCGCGGATCAGCGCGGTGCGGCGCCAGCCCCGCTCCAACTGCCCCGCCACCGCCATGATCAGCATGATAGCCGGATCTAGCAGATTTCCTATACACCGCTAGACGACGCGCCGCAATACGGGGGCGGGGTACGCGAAAGCCCCGGTCCACGGGGGCGGACCGGGGCTCCCCTGACGCAGCGCAACCAACGCTAGCGAGGCGTACGGTACGCCTCACGCTGCGCCTCGTACATCCGCCGCGCCTGGTAGATCGGGATCCGGCGCGGGTTGTGCTTGTTCCACTGGTAGTTGAACAGCGGTCGCTTGACCACGATGAACAGCGCCTCCATGACCCACAGCCGGATGCGGCCGCAGTCGGCCTGCCACAGCGGCCGGATAGGGCCGACGATCGCCCACGCCCACGGCTGCGACGCCCGGTGCTGGGTGTCGCGGTAGAACAGCGGCGCCGACGTCTTGCCGATGTACGCGGCCCGGTGCACCCGGCCGTTGCGCAGGTCGGTGACGTCGTAGCCGTAGACGGTGCGGCGGCGTTTGCCCCACGGGCTGGTGGACAGGTGGCGCCGTCCCGACGGATACCGGGTCATGAGCGCACCTGCGCCTTCACCTTGATGGGGGCGCCGGCCAGCTTGAGCCGCTCCGTGCGCCAGACGATGGCCTTCTGCACGCCCACGCCCAGCCCGGTGCCGACCACCAGGGCGGACAGGCTGAACGCGAACATCGGGTAGAGCAGGGACAGCGGGACACTGACCGTGCCGATGGTCCGCAGGGTCGCGTACACGTGCCGGGCGTACGGCCGTGGGGGCAGCGCGGTGTCCGGGACACAGAACTCCTTGGTGAGGATCGCACCGGAGAACCAGCGATAGGTGATGGTGACCGCACCGGGCAGGGCGCGGAAGCCCTTACGGACGCAGACGACCAGCAGGGCGAGTAGGCAGAGGGCCACGATGCCGAGGAACTCGAACAGCGCGGGTACGGCGGGCGCGACGCATGGCACGCACATCAGCGCCACCAGCTCGGCTGCTTGAGCGCCAGCCGGGCGACCCGGGCCTCCGCGGCGGTGCGCTCAGCCTCGCGCCGGGCGGCCTCACGCGCCAGCGCCTGCTGGTGGTCCCGGTCGACGACCCAGGCGCAGCCGGCGAGGCAGACGAAGAACCCGGCGCCGAACCAGCCGACCCGGTCGTCGGCCTGGGTGGCCAGGAAGCAGAACAGCGCGGCGGCGGCGGTGGTCAGGATGCTCTGTCGGTAGCGACGTGCCCAGCGCCTGAGTGTGGTGGTGGCGGCCATGGCGGTGTCTCCTCGGGTGGTGGTTACTTACATCTTACATGCCTACAGCTTGTGCGAGGCGGTCGATCGACTTCCGGTCCACCCCGCACAGGTCGGCGATCTCGCGACGCGGCCGGCCCTCGGCCAGCAGGGTCCGCGCCTTGTCCTTGTCCCACGCCTTGCGCGATCTCGAGGACGGGACAGCCGGGACAACGGTCAGGGTCGGGACAGCCGGGACAGGGACACTGGCCGGGACATCGGCCGGTGGGACAGTCGCAGGGACACGGACAGGGCGCGCCCGTGGGACAGGGACAGCCGGGACATCAGCGGGCCTGTCCCGGTGTCCCGCGTGGATGACCACGAACCCGAGCACCATCGCGAGGGGCATGGTCGCGGCCATCAGCCACCAGGGCATCTCAGTCTCGGCGTAGCTGGCCCCGTTGAAGGCGAGGCTCATGACGGCCCCGTACCCGGCGGCGATCCAGCCGGCGGCGGGCGCCCGCTTCAGGTTGCGCAGCCCGACGAAGATCAGCCCGTCCAGGCCGATCGGGTGCAGCGCGGCGATGAACCACGGGTTGCCCTGCGCCTCGGCCACGCTGTAGATGTGCGCCGCCGAGCAGGCGAACGCGGCCAGGGCCACCCCGCCGGCGACCAGCTCGTCCCGGTTCAGCTTCATGCGGCGGGCTCCATCCACTCGTCGAGGTCCTGCTCGCGGTACAGCTTGGCGTTCTGTGCGCCCTCACCGACCGGGCGCGGGAACTCCGCGTCGCGGTCGCGGGCGGTGCGCAGCCGCAGCACCAGGCGCTGGGCGGCCATGTCGTCGTCCGGATACTGCACCTGCGCGTAATCACGCAGGGTGATGTAGACGGGGGTGTCGTCGTCGCCTGCTGTAACAGGCTGCGGGCTGGTAAAAGGAATACCTTCGTGCTGTTGCATCAGCGTCCGCACGTCCAGCATCTGCTCACCCTGCGTAGCCCACTCGATGAGCCGGGCCGCGTGCCGCTTCAGGTCCGGGTAGGCGCCCTGAAACACCGTGGCGTGGCCGGCCACGGCGTAGCCGAACCGGCCCGGCTTGATGCTCATCGCCGGCTTCTTCGCACCTGGTCCCATCACCAGGCGCCACGCACCCACCGGCAGGCGGCCGGCCAGGGCGAACGCCCCGAAGTTGTTCCGGCTGCCGATGTCGGCCTTGGTGACCTCCTGCGCCGCAAGGATCACGTTGATGTTGAACGCGCGGCCCTGCGATGCCAGCCGGTCCAGCGCCGCGAGAGCCGGGGAGCGGTTCGGGGCGCCACGGGGGCGGGTCGCCGCCCAGTGTTCGCGCAGCAGGGTCTGCAGGCTGTTGCGCTCCTCGAGGAGAACCACGATCCGGGGGAACGCGGCGTCGCCGTCGGCCACCGCCACCCCGCCGCGGCGGCGCAGCTCCATGTCCAGCCACAGCACCGTGTCGTGAACCATGGCGGGCTCGCGGCAGTACAGCGCCCGCGGCACCTGCGACAGCCACCGGTGGGACACGTACTTCGGGTCAAGGACAACCACCCCGGCGCCGGCGCGCATGAACTGCGCCACGATCCAGGCCATCAGCTCGGACTTACCCGAGCCTGACCCGCCCCCGATGCCGATGTGCGGACTGTCCTCGCCGAGGTCCCAGGACACCGGGCCGTGCGCGGACTGTCCCAGGTAGGGCGTCTCACTGTCCCAGTGGGCCAGCATCGTGTCCCACGTGACCCGGTCCGGGGGCTGCGGCGGTGTCCACAACTCGACGTGCGGGGCGGCGCCCTCCATGTTCCACCGGGCGTCCAGGGCGTGATGGCCGAGGCGCTCGCGGACCGCGGTCAGCAGGTTGTCGCGGTCGTTGTCGTGTAGGGCGTGCTCGGTGGGTAGCCCGATGGTGCCGACGGCCAGGCGGTCGCGGCCGTGCACCATGCCCGGCGGGATGTCCACGTAGATGCCGTCGCGGGTGCGCAGCGTCGCCCACGCGGCCCGGCGGATGGGCGCGAGCACCTGCCGCTCGTGGCGGTAGTTGCGCACGTAGCGCACGCCCTTGAACGCCCCGTACCCCGCGAGGGGCAGCCAGGCGAGGGTGGGGCCGATCGGGTCCATCCACCAGGGGTCGCTGATGTCGAGCTTCTCCGTGGCCCACACGGCGCCGGTGTAGGGCAGCAGCCCGAAAGCAGGCACCCGGGTAAGTAGCAGCCCACGCTTCCAGCCGGGCCAGTACTGGTACGGGGCGGTGTGCCCGGAGCGGGTGAAGCACTTGGTGCCCGCGCGCCAGAACGTCGCGTCGGTGCGCGCCGTGCCGTCCAGGGGGCGGCAGGTGGCGAACCGGTAGACGAACCCCAGCACCGGGAGGCGCCCGAACAGCACCGGTATCGGATCCTCGGACCCGGCGCGCCAGTTGGTATTGGGGGTGTCGACGTCCAGGAACGAGCCGGTCATGCCTCACCGCCCACCGGCCGGTACTCGCCGATCTGCACGCTCATGGTCAGGGCGTCGGCCTCGGTGTGCATGATCCGGGCGCCGGGCACCAGCTCGACGAGGACGTGCGGCGGGACGGTGACGTACATGCTGCGGGGCTCGCGTGGGTGCTGCTCGGCGACGTGCACCGCGGCGAGGTCGATCAGCTCGGCGAGGGGGCGGGCCTGCTGGGCGGTGGTGGCGTCTACCGGCGGGTCCTGCCAGTCGCACAGGGTGCAGTCGAGCACGATCCGGCCGATCCAGCATCCGACGTTGATCACGGGTCCTCCTGGTGGCGGTCAGGGGCGGGGCGGTCAGGTCTCGCGGCGGGTGAACCTCAGCTTCAGCACCCGGCCCCGGTGGGAGCGCTCGGACTGCATGACCAGGCCGTTGCTGTCGGCGTGCCACTTCGCGGCGACCCGGACCCGGGTGCACTGGCGCATCGCTTCCTCGTCGTCCTCGACCTCGGCGGGGATCAGCCGGCCCTCGTCGTCGATGCTGCCGACCCACAGCTGCCACACCCCGAGTTGGATCTTGTCCCACTCGTACACCGACCGGACCCGTCCGCTCTCGCGTGGCACCTCATCAGCGGGAAGGGGGGCAGGTGTGATAGTCATACTCCACACCATACCCCCCTCCCCTATGCCCCTCCGCCCTATATGGCGAAGTACCACGTCGGCGTGGCGCAGGCCCGGTGCGGCAGCGGCTCACCCAGGGCGATCAGCTCGGGCACCACCACCGGCCACATCCGGCCGTCGTCGCGCGGGTACCAGCCCAGGATGGCGTAGGCGCGCCCGTTGCCGTCGTGGCAGCGCACCGGCCCGTCGCCCACCGTCTCCAGGTCGCTGCTCACGCCGCCAGCTCCAGATCCGGCGGCAGCGCCTTCTCGCACGCCGCGGCGACCGTGGCGAGCAGGTCGGCGCGGACCTTGGCGTACACCGGCGGGAGGTACACCTCGAGGACACGCCCCAGGTGCTTCTGGCAGAGCAGGACGTCGGCTTCCTGGTCGACGGCCTCACCCGTGCACAACCCCGCACCGACACTGACGTAGCGGCAGGTACGCGGTTTGCGGGCCAGCTTGGCGGCGTGCCGGGCTTCCAGGCCTTTCGCCCGGCGGGCCAGCCGGACAGCCTCAGGTTCGGCCGGCGGGATCTCGAAGGTGAGCGGGTTGGGGCGTGCGGAGCGGGTCATGGCGGTTTCCCTGTCGTGTGGTGGCGGATAGCCGGAGCTATAAATCCTGCTGATACGTGAACGGCCTTACATCAGTGCAGCGCATACCGGCCTAGATCGGTACCCCTACCTCGGTGCTGGGCTGCCTGACGTCCAGCGGCACGATGTCGTACGCGGTGCCGTCGCAGCCCTCGACGACCCGGGCGGTGGCTTCTCCGTCGAGCCAGACGATCGGCACCAGTTCGTCATAGGTGTCGCGGATCTGCCAGGCGACGATGTGCCCCCACTCGGTGTAGCCCGTCCAGGTGCCGGCGTCCTGGTCCCGGACGGTGCAGGTGATCTTGACGTTGATGGCCGGTGACTGCGGGATGACGTTCATTGCTCTTTCCCCTCTTCCTCTCGCTGCGTAGGGGGGACAGGGGGGACGTCCCCCCTCCGTTTCGACTCACGCTGAGAAAGCCTCTACGTGAGTCACCCCTCTTTACATTTACACTTACCTATATTCCCTGGTCGGAGGCTTGTCGTTGATCTCCGGCCGTGTTAGGGAACCCTTACCGTTTTTCTCCCCGTGTCCGGGAGGTGGGGGGACATGTCCCCCCGTCCCCCCGTCACGCTGGGCGACTTGTGCCCGGTCGCAAGATCCTGTTCTCGGGGTCCGCGTCCACCCACCCGACCGTGCGGGCATGGGCAAGAGCGGCATCGAAGAGACGCTTGTCCCGGCCGATGTTCTTCTTGTACGGCGCCCGGATGACCTCGCCCTCCTCGGCGACCTTGTGGGCGATGCACCGGGCCACCCGCTCGATGTCCGAGGACACCTCGAGCTGCACCAGCTGCACCGCGCGCGCCTCGTCGGTGCGCTTCTCCAACCGCCGGTCCTCGTCCTCGCGCGCCTTGCGGCTGCGGAACTCCAGCAGGCTGTCGCGGATCGCCGACGAGGTGGCCCACAGCATCGCGGCCAGGCCCCAGTCCTCGCGGGTCACGGCCAGCCGCCCGTCGATCAGGCAGAGCAGGGCGGCCAGCTTGCAGCGCATCAGCGGCTCGTGCGAGTCCAGTTCGTTGACCTGCACGGTGCCGTGGTGCTTGTCGACGGTGTGCTGCCGTAGCGAGCGGCGGATCTCCGCGGGGAAGCTGATGACACCCGACTCGGGCATGGCCGGCAGGTCGATCTGGCCGGGCCACGCGTAGTCGTCCTCGGGCATCTCGGTGTCCTGCGCGCCGAACCAGAGCAGCCGTTGCGGGGTGCCGGGGCCGATGTCGGACAGGATCTCCACGGCCACGTCCGGCTGGAACCCGATCAGCACGCCCATGGAGTAGGTCCCACCCTTGACCAGCCGGGTGGTCTCGTCGCGGGCGTTGGCCTGCCCCAGGGTGACCCCGTTCCACGCCGACCGGATGGCAGGGCCGAGAGTCGCCCCCTGCCGCTCCTTCATCAGCTTGTTGATGGTCTCGCCCTCGTCGACGTAGAAGAACGCGTTGTGCCGCACCTGCATCCGCACCCGCTCCTCGACGGGCTCGCCCTTGCGGTTGATCTCCCCGGTGTCGCGGACCTTGGTGCCCATGTAGACCTCGGCCAGGCCCTCGCCGGTGCCGATGCCGACGCCGTCCTTGAACACGGTCGGGTCCTGCAGGTGCTCGGGCACCTCGATCAGTTGCTCGGCGGTGGCCGCGGCCGCGGACTTGCCGATGCCGGACGGGGCGAGCAGGCAGGCGAACAGGTTGCACGAGCCGTTCGGTCCGCGACCGGAGTCGAACTTCAGCCCGTGCGGGACCATCGCGGCGACCCGGGTCAGCACCGCGGCGAACACCGCGTCGGGGTGCGTCTGGGTGGCCCAGGCGGCCTGACGGATCCGCTTGAACACCTCGCGGGTGTCCCAGAACTGCACGGGCAGCCGGCGGATGGCCACTGCGCGCGCCTCGGGTGAGGCGACGTGCTCGGGCTCGGCGGTGATCTCCGGACCGACGTCGAGCAGGTCGCCGTTCTCGTCGGTCAGCCCGTCCCAGTCGTTGCCGTCCGGAACGTGCGCGTCTTCGCGGGTCACGCTGCCACCTCTTCGTTCATGTAGGTCGAGGGGAGCGGCAGCCCACCCTGGAAGTCGCTCACCCGGTCGAGGCGCGCCACGGCGTCGGCCTTGGCCCGGTAGGCGGCCTGGTCGTACCAGCGGCCCATGACCTGAACGGACGGCCGGGCCTGCAGCGCGGTCCATTCGTCGCGCTCTTCGGCCTCGCGCGCCTCGTAGCCCCAGCGCTGCGCGGTGCCCATCAGGTAGGCCACCTGATCGCGGGTGAACGTCGCGGCGGGATCGGCCAGCATCGACACCAGCCGGTCCGTGGCGGTTCCCGTGGAGGCGGGAAGGGAGGTAGAATCAGTGGTGGGCGGCATTGACAGTGCCTCTTTCCCCTGTAAGGAACGTGCTGGGAGCGGAAAGCCGGGAACTCTTGGTCGGGTGGCCCGGCTTTTTGCTGTTCACGTGCCTGTCGCGGTCGGTGGAGTGATCTCGTAGCCCTCGGCGATCAGCAGCGTCTCGGCGGCCTGAATCCTGCGCTCGCGCGCCTTGGCCTTGCGGGCTGCGACGGCGGCCGAGGTGTCCGTGTTCCGAGTGCCCTTGAATCCCGGGGTGCGTCCCCGACGGCTTTCGGTCTTCGTGGTGGCCATGGATCAAGTATGCCCGCAGTCGGGCCGCAATGCAATAGTCAATGATCGTGGATCACGTCACTGGCCTGCACTTTCGTGCCCACATCACTCCCCGTAACCGTCCTATGACGCACAGCAGGAAGGCCCGGCCGCCACCACACGGTCCCGGGCCTTCCTGCCCCCTTGCGGGGTCTTTACAGCGGCCGCTCGAAGATCAGTTCGAACGCGCTGGAGAACTGCGATGACGCGTTCGCGTTGATCGCACCCGCCGAGTCCTGCCGCACGATCAGCTCCACGTAGTCGGTGCTGCCGTTCATGCTCACCAGCGCCTGACAGCTGGCCGCGAACGCGTTACCCGTGCCGATGGTCGACGGCGTGCCGGAGGTCGTCACCGTGTGCCCCGCCGCGCCACCGAACCGGGCCGCCGGCGCCAGGTTCGAGCTGCCATTCTTGCGGATGTTGCAGTCCATCGTCGTGCAGGACGACAGGGTGGCGGTGAAGTACGTACCCCGGGCGTCGTAGTACCCGGCCACCGTCGGAGTGATCCGGGTGTTGTTGGATGCCGGGTCGTGGAACCCGTGCGTGTCGATGTCGTCGGCGCCGGCGAACTGGATGGCGGTCTGCGTGTTGTCCGGGATCGACTGGGTGCCGTTGACGACCAGGCGCACCAGCGGCTTGCTGGTGGTGTAGTCGGCGATGCCCGTGATGTCGGCGCTCTCGACCGGATCCCCTGCAGCAACCATTACAGCCCCCAATAGACAGGTCGGTACAGCCGCACCCGCGCGCCGGCGGTCTGCGCCTTGCTGATGCCGTTGACCGCCCGGGTGACGGTGAACGTCTGCGGCGAGCTCGCGCCGCTGATGGTGGACACGGTCATCTGCTCACCGGCCACCATGATGTCGAACGGGAAGCTACCCGCGTCGGTCGTCCACAGGTCCGCGGTGAACGGTGTCGAGGAGTTGGCCGCCACCGACAGCGACGTCGCCGACGAGGTCACCCCGGCGCTCAGCGTCGAGGTGCCGTGGTCGTAGCGCGACGTCCCGGCCTCGGTGGTGTAGTCGTAGCGGCCGGTGTTGTAGATCGTCGCCGGGGTCGTGTTGTACGTGATGGTCCACAGGTACCGGCCCAGCTCCTCGCTGTAACCCTGCACCAGCAGCAGCACGTCGTCGGGGGGCAGCCACGCGGGCAGGTCCACCAGCGCCGCGGTCATGCCCACGTCGAGGGCCATCGCCTGCGCGGTCAGCGTGGCCGAGGCGGTGAACACGGAGCGGTGCAGCCCGACGGCCAGGTTCGGGTAGCGGGCCTCGTCGGTCGACCCGCGGTTCGCGATCCATGAGGCGACCTCGGCGCAGCGCGAGTCCAGCTCGAGGTTCAGGGTCAGGTCGGTGTCGTACCGGCCGATGCCGGACGGCGGGTCCAGCACGCTCATGGCCCCGGATTCGATCTCGCGGCGGCCGGACCCGGCCTGCGCCCGGCGCACCGTCACGTCGTTGGCGACGCCCTGGTCGTCCTCGGTGGGCACCGGCACCTCGGACAGGTGCTTGGCGTCGTAGTCCAGGTCGATGTCGCGGCGGTGCTCGAGCGCGGTGCGGGTCCAGTACTGCAGGCCGAGGAAGTCGCGGCCCTCGGCCAGGATGCCCAGGTCCGCATCGGCGGCGTCGTACATCAGGTCCATGTACGTGCTCACGGTCTGATAGCCGAGCGTCTCGGTGTCGTCGGGGTCACCGACCACCTCGAGGGCCACCCCGTTCTCGTCGGACAGCCGGGCCATCCGGGCGCCGGCGGTCTCCCCCAGGTAGGCGTTCCCGGCCTGCGCCAGGGCGGTGGTGACGAAGTCCTCATCGGTGGTGGAGGTGTGCACGTGGCCGATCTGCGCGTCCACGAAGCTCGCCGACCCGGCCGTGCTGATGACCACCTGCGAGATCCGCCCCGGGCTGCCGGCGAAGGTGTTCGGCCCGATCCCGACGAACGACTCGGCGGCGACGTTCGACCAGCGGGCCGAGTACGACACGTTGCCCCCGGACGTCTCCATGATCAGGTTCATGGCGAGCCACTGCCCGTTCGGGGTGTACGACACCCCGCCGAACGAGCCGAACAGCACCGACTGGGTGTCCAGCACGGTCAGGGTCGCGTCGAGGAACTCGAACACGAACCCCAGCGCACCCACCTTGATGTTGACCTTGCGGGCGGTGCCGGTGGTGGTCAGCGTGCAGAACGTCGAGTCCGACGCGGGCAGCGCGGCCAGCTTGAAATACATGGTGAAGTAGTTGGTGGCGGTCGCCGCGGTCGTCTTGGGGGTGCCGATGAACCGGCTGGTGGTGGCGCCCAGCGTGGTCACCTGCTCGGCGCCGGGCAGCGTCGAGGCGCCGCCGGGGGTCAGCGAGGTCGCTACGGCGTCGCGGGCACCGGACACGGCGCTGGCCGCGGCGGTGGCGCTCGCCCCGTCCTCGAGGGGCCAGTACCCGGTGAGGGTGGAGCGCTGCGACAACGCCCGGTAGATCGGTGAGCGGACCGGGGAGGCGCCCTGGGTCAGCCGGCGGATCACCCCTGAGGCGGTGCCGGTGATGTACACGTCCCGGCCGGACGGATCCCAGCGCTGCGGCAGGCTGGACAGCTCACCCCAGAACCGGCACCGATCGGAGGTGACCCGCGCGCCCGTACCTACGGTCCAGGTCTTGCCGGTGGAGTCGGCGAACGACGTCGCCCCGAACGACTGGGCGGTGAAGTCCGGGTTGGCGACGGTGCTGCCACCGATCGACGACAGCACCCGCAGCTTGTGGAACCGGCCCTGAAACGCCATGCCGTTGGAGAACACGGTGGCGTCGTCGTCGGCCTGCCCGGCGGTCAGCACCGCGCTGGACGAGAAGATAGACGTCACGCCCGCGGTCGTCACGGTGGTGCCCAGCTGGGTGTACGTGCCGTCGATGCTCGAGGCGGTGTAGAACGCCACGTCGTGACCGGCCGCCCCGTTGTTCACGTCCAGGGTGACCTTGACGCTGATCCGGCCGGCCGTCGCGGGCACGGCGGCGGTGGAGGTGCGGGTGACCCGGGTCGCGAGGGTGCCGGCGGTCGTCCAGGAGAACAGCAGCTTGCCGTCGGGGGCGATGTACAGCACCCATGACCGCTGCTCCCCGGTGAGCTTGTACTTGCCGGCGATGATCTGATACAGCGGCGGTCGCCAGCTGTAGGGCTGAATGTCGGCGCGGACCTCGATGTCGCCGACAATGTCGAGCGCCGCCGTGTCCGGGGTGCTGGCGCGGGCGGTGAGGGTCTCGGAGAAGTCGTGCGGCAGCCGCAGATACGTATCGCCGGTCCCGGCCAGGACCCGCACCTGCGTGTTGCGGGGCAGCAGCCCGTAGTAGATCGACGACGGGTTCCGGTTGGAGAGCAGCCCGTCGCGGTTGTTCAGGATCAGTGACGCCGACTGCGCCGCGACCCGGGACTGCTCGTTGGAACGCCCTCGGCTGATCCGGATACCCGGCTGGCCACCCTCCGCGCGCACGCGCGAGGACAGGTCCGTCCACGTCCCGTTGATCAGGAACTCGGTGACCGGGTTACCGGTGGCAGGGAATCCCATCAGGTCCCCAGCACCGTCTGCACGTTGCCACCCTGCGCCCGGATCCCGCCGCGCAGCGCCTCCATGATCGACCGGGTGAACTGCGCCTCAGCGTCACGGGCGAACCGCAGGGTCACCTCCACCTTGCCGCCCCCGCCGGCCGCCATGCGCATACTGTCCGGGTTGGAGTGCACCTGCGTGCCAGGCGGCAGGTCGAGCAACTCCGGGCCGCGCTCACCGACCCAGGTCCGGCCGTTGCGGGCACCACCGGCCGCGGCCGCGCCGACCAGCCCACCGGACGCCCGGGCGCCGGTGACGGAGTTACCGCCGTAGCTGATGTTCTCCTTGCGGGTCACCAGATACGTCTGACGGAAGGTGCCCTCCCAGGCGTGCGCGGCCGCTGATGCGTCGCGCAGGGACGCCTCGAGGCGGTCCATCTGGCCTTTGGTCAGTCCGGCGTTGCGTAGCGCGGTGCGCATGGCCGGGGTCAGCTTGCCGTTGAACCCGCCGGCGGCCGCGCCCACCTTGCTGTTGAGCCCGAACGCGGCCTGCCCCAGTTCGGCCATGGCTTCCTTGGCCTCCCGGGAGCGGGGGCCGTGCTTCTTCAGCGCGTCGTTGTAGTTGGCCTGCGCCCTGGCCACGTCCCGCTGGCCCTTGATCATGGCGAACAGCGGGTCGGTCTGCGCCTGCATCTCGTCGGCGAGGCTCTTGAGTGCGCTCTCCTGCTCCTTGGTCGCCGACGTCGACGCGTCCTGCGCGTCCTTCAGTTTCTGCAGATAGGCGTTGTAGTCGTTGGCCTCGCCGGCGGCCCCGATCAGGCCCTGCCGGTACAGCTCGGCGGCCTCGCTGCCTTTCTTGTAGCCGTCCGCGGTGAGGTCCAGCCACGTCGAATGGTCCTCGAGGGCGTACCGCTGTTTGTCGATGCTGTCGTCGAGGTCGTCGGTGGCACCTTTGGTCTCGGCCAGCCAGTTGACCAGCGTGCCCAGCACCGTCACGGTGTTGGTCAGTGACCGGCCCAGGTCGTCGACCGACGAGGCAGCCTCGTCGCCGTTGTCGGCCAGGGAGTCGAACACGTTGGAGACAGCCGTGCCGATGTTGTCGAACAGGCGCCCGAATGACTCGAAGACCGGCGAAGCGCCGGCCACCAGATTCCGGATCGACCTGATGATTTTCGTGCCGCCGGACAGGACACCATCCAGCAGCGGATCGACGAACTTGGAACTGTCATCGAAGATGGACTTGATGTCGGGGAGCACGCCCCGAAATGCCGTCTTGACCTTCGCTATGGAATTGAGCGCCACCGGCACATACGACGACGCGGCCTCTTTCAGGTCGGCGCCGACAGACTCTTTCAGCTCCGCGCCTGCGGCCTTGACTGCCGGGTCTTTCGCGGCCAGCATCAGCCCGCCGATGATGCCGGCCCCGCCGGCCCCGCCCATCACCCCGGCCGCG
>Ga0247820_10000348_pt1 | contig 24227 bp, 24 predicted proteins | sample 13C_Glucose_Day1_2_FD_192480 | JGI IMG/M metagenome (GOLD analysis project Ga0247820, IMG submission 192480) | Soil microbial communities from agricultural site in Penn Yan, New York, United States - 13C_Glucose_Day14 | ecosystem: Environmental > Terrestrial > Soil > Agricultural land | place...
TAGCCGAAGTTCAGGCCGGCGCAGCAGTACTGCTTGACGTTCAGGTCGTACAGCGCCTTTCCGGCCGCGGCGCGCGCCGCTTCGCCAGCGGCGCCGGGTTCCTCGATGCCGGGCGGCACGCCTTCGCGTTCCTTCTGCAGGGCGATGGCGTGGTCCATCGCGAACTTCGACACCTGCTCGGTGATCGGCAGTCGTTCGGCCTCGTAGCCGCGCAGCGCGCCTTCGCCGGCCCAGCCGTTCAGGTGGCCGGCGAGCTGCCACGAGAGGTTCATCGCGTCGGCGATGCCGGCGTTCATGCCGTAGCCGGCCATCGGGATCCACAGGTGCGCTGCGTCGCCGCAGATGAACATGCGGCGATCGCGGAAGCGGTCGGCCACCAGGCGGCGGCCGATCCAGTCTTCCTTGCTGATGATCTCGTAGCGGAAGTCCGGCCCCACGCCCAGGATGGTGCGGAGGGCCCAGTCGCGGTCCACCGCCTCGAAGTCGGTCTCGCTCGGCTTCAGGTAGTTGTGCAGCAGGAAGGTTTCCTTGCCGTCGATGGCGTACACGTTGCCGCTGCGGCGCGGGTTGAGCGAGAACGTGGCCCAGGCGGGTTCGTGCCGGGCGCGCGACAGCAGGTCGGGCGCGCGGAAGAAGGTGGACTGCACGCGGCCGACCACCTCGTCGCCCGACAGCCTGGCGCCGATGGCCTTGCGCACGCCCGAGCGGCCGCCGTCGCAGCCGACCAGGTAGGCACAGCGGATGCGCACCGGCGCCTCGGTGTCGAGGTTCACGCCGGTCGCCCACACGCCTTCGGCGTCCTGCTCGCAAGCGTCGATGCGCGTGCGGTTGAGGATGCGAACGCCGCGCAGCGATTCGGCATGCGCGAACAGCACGGGCTCCAGGTAGATCTGGTTGATGCGGTGCGGCGGCTCCGGCGTGGGCCACCAGCCGTCGGGGCCGCTCTTGTCGGTGTAGCGGTGCGCGCGGCCCGGGATGTGGATGCGGGCGATCTCCTCGCCGGCGAACGAGGTGCGGTAGCTGACGTCGTTCGGGTACTCGGCGGGCAGGCCGGCGTCGCGCAGCGCGGGCGCCACGCCCAGGCGCCGGAAGATCTCCATCGAGCGGGCCGACACGTGGTTGCACTTGACGCTGGGCGGTTCGCCGCGCTGGCGGGTCTCGGCCACCAGCACGTCGATGCCGCGCTGCGCCAGGTCCATGGCGAGGGTCAGACCGACCGGCCCCGCGCCGACGATGAGCACCTGCGATTGCAGGGAAGAAGACATGGCTGCTCCGGATTGCGTTTGACTTGCGTTGATTAAACGCAAACCGCCGCCGCTGCGACAATGAAACTTCCATGGCGATTCATAAAAAACCTTTATCCGCGCTGCCGTCGGTGCGGCAACTGCGGGCGCTGGTGGCGGTGCACCGCACCGGCAGCATCTCGGCGGCGGCGCAGGAACTCTCGCTCACCCAGCCCGCCGTCACCGTGCTGCTGCGTGAACTCGAGGACCGGCTGGGCCTGAAGTTGTTCGACCGCAGCACGCGGCTGCTGCGGCCCACTGCCGCTGCCGCCGAGGCGGTGGGCCATGCGCAGCGCGCGCTCGCCGAACTGGAAGCGATGTCGGTCGGCATGGCCGAGCTCGCGGGGGCCGGCCGGGGCCGGGTGCGCGTTGCTTCCACCGCCACCGTGGCGCAGACCCTGCTGCCCGCGGCGATGCGACGCTTTCGCGACCTGCATCCCGGCGTGAAGATCGAACTGGAAGAGGTCGCTCCCGATGCTTTCGTGGAGGCCTTGCTCGCCGAGCGCGTGGACTTCGGCGTCGGCACGCTGGAATCGCCGGTCGCGGGCTTGCGCGAGCAGGTGCTGCTGCGCGACGTGCTGGTCGCGGCGGCCTTGCCGGGTCCCGCGTTCGCGGCCGGGTCGCCCATCACCTGGAAGCAGCTCGCCGCGCTGCCCGTGGTCACCGTCCGGCCGGGCTACGGCGTGCGGCGCCGCATCGACGAAGCGGCGAAGGCGGCCGGCGTGACGCTGCGCATCGAGCACGAGGTGGCGCTGCTGTCCACGGCGGTGGCGCTGGCGGAACACGGGCTGGCCACGGCCATCGTTCCGGCTTCCATCCTGGCGGCGAGATCCAGCCTGGTCGCGCGCCGCATCACCCGTCCGGCGGTGGAGCGGCCGATCGCGATCGTGGTGAAGCGTGACCGGTCGCTGTCGCCGGCGGCGCAGGCGCTGGCGGAGGTGCTCCGAACTCCGGCCTGACGGTTCAGAGATTGGTCTGCTCGGCCGGCGCGTCGGTCTTCGTCGCTTCGCCCGAATCTCCGCCGGCGCTCGAAGGCGGCTGCTGGCCCAGCAGGTAGCTCGTCATCGTGATCGCGCCGAATGTGCCGCCTTGCGTGAACGGCTGCGCGACCTCGCCCGCCGCGTCGCACAGGCCGGCGAGGTAGGCGAGCGGCAGGAAGTGCTCCGGCGTCGGCACCGCCAGCGCGAAGTCCGGATGGCGCAGCACCGAGCCCAGGTCGCCGGGGCGCGTGGTCATCACCTCGCGCACGGCCGTGTCGAAGCGCTCGCCCCAGTCGAACGCCAGGTCGGGCTGGCGCAGGTCGGACAGCCGCAGGTTGTGCACGACGTTGCCGCTGCCCACGATGAAGACGCCGCGCTCGCGCAGCGGGGCCAGCCGCCGGCCCAGCTCGAGGTGGTACTCGAAGGGCGCCGCGCCGTGGACGGACAGCTGCAGCACCGGGATGTCGGCGTCGGGAAAGACGTGCGCCAGCACCGACCAGGTGCCGTGGTCGATGCCCCAGCTGTCGGGATCGAGCCCGACATAGCCGGGCTTGAGCACGTCGACGATCTCCTGCGCCACTTCCGGGCTGCCGGGCGCGGGGTAGTCGAACTCGAACAGCTCGCGCGGGAAGCCGAAGAAGTCGTGGATCACGCGCGGCTGCCGCATCGCGGTGACCGCCGTGCCGTGGATGAACCAGTGCGCCGAGATGCACAGGATGGCGCGCGGCCGCGGCAGCGCCTGCCCGAGCGCGCGCCATTGCCGCGTGAAGCGGTTCGACTCCAGCGTGTTCATCGGCGAGCCGTGGCCGATGAAGGCGGCGGGCAGGGGCGCGGGACTCATGAAGCGAATCTACGGCGCTCGCGCGAAGCGCCGTGTATCCGCTTGCGGCTCAGTTCGGCACGGCGGCGGCCGTGGTGGCGAACGCATCCGAGTAGAAGCGCGCCGGCGCCAGGCCCTTGCCCGCCACGAAGCTCGCGCGCGCAGCCGCCACCAGCGGGGGCGCGCCGCAGGCGTAGACCTCGTGGCCTTCCAGCGTGGGATGGTCGGCAAGCACGGCTTCGTGCACGAGTCCGGTGCGCAGCGGCGCGGGCGCGTCGCCGTCGGAGACCACGCCGACGAAGCGGAAGTGGGGATGCTTCTGCTCCCACTTGCGCACCTGCTCCATCGCGTACAGGCCGTCGACCTGCCGCGCGCCCCAGTACAAGGTGAACGAACGGCCGCGCTGCCGGGGCAACGCCTCTTCCAGGATGGCCTGGATCGGCGCGAAGCCGGTGCCGCCGGCCACCAGCAGCACGGGGCCGTCGCCTTCGCGCAGGTAGAAGTCGCCGAAGGGCAGTTCGACCTGCACCTCGTGGCCGGGCTGCAGCGTCGGCAGCAGCTTCGAACCGAACAGTGAGCCGGGGAGCACGCGCACGTGCAACTGCGCGGCATCGCTGGCGCGCGGCGTGTTCGCCATCGAGAAACTGCGCGGCTCGTGGCCGTCCAGCAGCACCTGCAGGTACTGCCCGGCCTTGAACGGCACCTTGACGCCGGCGGGGAAGCGCAGGTCCACCACCGCGACGTCGGGCGCCGCCATGCGCACGCGGTACAGCCTGGCCTTCACAGTACGGCGCGAGGTGAGCGCGGCGCTTTCGATGCGGTCGGGCGCGATGCGCACGTCGCCGCAGGCCTTGGCCTGGCAGAGCAGGGCGGTGCCGTCCGCGCGCGCGGGCGGCGACACCTCGCCTTCGAGCACCGGGGCGAGGCAGCTCTCGCAGGTGCCGCGCCGGCAGGAGTAGGGCAGTTCCCAGCCGGCGCGCGCGGCGGCGTCCAGCAGGGTTTCATCGGGCGAGCATTCGAAGGTGACGGCTTCGCGCCCCGGCACGGCGACGGTGCACAGGCTCATGCGATCGCCCGCTGCAGCATGGCCAGCGTGTCGGTCATCGCCGAGGCATCGGCCTGCCCCTTGCCGGCGAGGTCGAACGCCGCGCCGTGGCCCACGCTGGAGAAGAGCACGGGCAGGCCCGCCGCGATGGCGCTCGCGCCCTTGGGCGAAAGCATCTTCACGGCGATGTGGCCCTGGTCGTGCAGCATGGCGACGTAGGCGTCGTGCCTGCGCTCGGACAGCGCGAGGTCGGCGCCCACCGGGCCGTCGACCTTCCAGCCTTTCGCTCGCATGGCCTGCACCGCGGGCTTGGTGATGCGTTCGTCCTCGCCGCCGAACAGGCCGCCTTCGCCGGCGTGCGGGTTGATGCCCAGGACGCAGAGCGACGGGTCGGGCACGCCCAGCAGCGGCAGCGTGGCGCGCGCGGCCTGCGCGGCCGACTCGACCAGCGCGGGCGTGATGCGCGCGACCGCGTCCAGCACGCCCTCGTGCAGCGTGCAGTGGACGACCCGCAGGCCCTTCGCTTCCAGCATCAGGAACACCCGGTCGCGCGGCGTCCCGGTGAGGTCCGCCAGCAGGCCGGCGTAGCCGTTGAACGGCGTGCCCGACGCGTTCACCGCGGTTTCGCTGTGCGGCGCGGCCGCGATGGCGGCGATGCGGCCGCCGCGGTGCAGGTGCAGCGCCTCGCGCACGTAGGCCACGGTGGCGGCGCCGGCGGCCTTGTCCACCTGGCCCGGATTCCAGTCGGCGGGCGAGAGCGCGCCCACCAGGTGGGTCTCGAAGCACTCGCGTTCGGCAATGCCGTAGCCCAGCACGTCGCACAGGTGCTCGACGATGAAGGCCTCGCCGATGACCAGCGGCCGCGCGGCGTCGCGCCGGCCCATCGCCACCGCGGCCTTGAGCGCGATTTCCGCGCCGATGCCGTTGGGATCGCCGATGGCGATGCCGATGCGGGGAGCGGCGGTCACAGCGGGATGGCCAGCAGGGTGTCGATGCGCGAGCTGTCGCAGACCACGTCGCGCTTGCGCAGTTTGAGCGTGCCGCCTTCGCGCACCACTTCGTCGAAGTAGCGCCCGCTGGCGAACACGTCGGTGGCACCGCCGCGCACGATGCGCAGGACGGCGAAGCCGGTTTCCACGCGCAGTGCTTCGCCATCGTCCCCGCGCACCAGCGGCAGGCCGACGAGGTGGCGGTAGGTCTGGCGCTCGTACACGTTGGCCTTGCGCAGCGAAAGGATGCGGTCGGCCAGCATCTGGCGCGAGTCGGCGTACACCAGCCCGGCCGGCAGGCCCTGGGCATGGTTCTGCGCGGTGGTGATGCGGTAGAAGCAGCGCTCGGTGAAGAAGGCCGGCCAGTCTTCCAGGCGGCCGTCGTCGATGGCGGCCGCGTATTCGGCGTTGAGGGCGATCAGGTCGAGGTTCATCACAGCCCCATGTGCGTGCGGTAGGCGCGCCAGAAACCGCGGATGGACGATTCGGTGGCGCGGAAGTCCTGCGATTGCGTGTCGTGGCCGCCCAGTTCGAGAACGGCTTCCTCGCCGCCCGCGGCCCGGATGCCGCGCTGCACGAAGCCGCCGACGGCGCCGTCTTCCATCGAGACGAAGCCCGCCGGCCCGACCAGGTTGGATTGCTTGAGGCGCAGTTCGCGCAACTCGGCCGTGTCGTCGGCGTAGCCCAGGTAGGTCCAGTGCAGGTCGGTGGTGTCGGCGCCGGTGGGCACGACCTGGCGCACCGCGATGCAGTTGTGGATCTGCTGCAGCACGAAGCCGGGGAACACCGACAGGATCTGCAGCACGATGCCGTCGCCGATCTCGTCCACGCTCTTGAGCATGGAGAGGTCGCCGATGTTCAGCTCCTGGTTCTCGGCGCGGATGGCCTGTTGCGCGTAGGCGGTCTCGGCGCCTTCCCTGACCTTGCTGTAGGTGGCGCTGGCGTGGTGGCCGCCGTCCTCGCTGATGAAGACGCCGCCTTCCTGCGTGAGGCGGGTGATGCCGAAGGTGGTGAAGAAGGTGTGCAGCAGGCTCGCGTGGTAGGTGTCGCGCACGTTCTCGCAGTACAGCTTCCAGTTGTTGGGCAGGCCCTGCGTGAAGCGGCCGATGACTTCCACCGGCCGGCCCAGCACGCGCTCCAGGCGCGCCGCGACCTCGTCGCCCAGGAATTCCTCGATCGGCGGCACGTCGTCGTGCAGGCTGCCGAACACCAGGCCGCAGAAGGTGGTGGTGCGCAGCTTGCGCGGACCGTGCTCCTCCTTGCAGAAGCCGTCGGGCATGCCGCCCTTGCCCTGAACGCCCTTTTCGAACGCGACGCCGCGCAGGTTGCCCTGCAGGTCGTAGCGCCAGGCGTGGTAGACGCAGGTGTGCTCCGGCGCATTGCCGAAATCGTCCAGGCAGATCAGCGCGCCGCGGTGGGCGCAGCGGTTCTCGAAGGCATAGACCTCGCCGTCCTCGTCGCGCGTGACCACCACCGGCATCCTGCCGACGAAGGTGGTCTTGAAGTCGCCGGCGTTGGGCACCTCGGCTTCGAGGCCGAGGAAGTTCCAGACCGGTCCCTCGAACACGCGTTGCTGCTCCATGGCCAGCACGTCGCCGCGCTGGAAGACCTGGTAGGGCACCCTCGAATAGGTGCCGGGCGCCCAGTGGATGGGCTGCTCCGTGATGGGGGACGTCATTCGTTAGTGTCTCGTTGTGCGATACGATTGTGTCGGCAGACGAGAAATGATAGGATCCCGCTCCATGGCTGTCAACGAGTCCGCGTATTCATCCCCGACCGAAACGCCCGGCGCCGCTTCGGTGCAGGCCGTCGGCGTGGCCTTCGCCGTGCTGGAGTCGCTGTCGCAGACGCCGGACGCGATCGGCACGAGCGAACTGGCGCGCCGCCTGGGCATGACCAAGGCGCGCATCCACCGCCACCTGAGCACGCTGCGCGAGCTCGGCTTCGTCGAGAAGGACAGCGCCACCGACGGCTACCGCCTCGGCTGGAAGAGCTACAAGCTCGGCATGGCCGTGGCGGAGAACTTCGGCCTGCGCCGCATCGCGCATCGGCACCTGCTGCGCCTGCACAAGGACAGTGGGCAGACGGTGGCGCTGGCCATGCCGGCGGGGCCGGATGCCGTCACGGTGGTCGAGACGCTGGAGTCCACCGGCGTCATCGCGATCACGGTCAAGCCCGGTTCCATCATTCCGGCATCCAGCGCCGCGCTGGGCCGCGCCATCCTCGCCTTCCGCCCGAATGCTCCGGACGAGGCCTCGCTGCTGAACGTGCGCGAGCACTGGTTCGCGGTGGCGGTCAACGAGCGCCTGCCCGGCGTCGCGGCGCTCGCGGCGCCGGTGTTCGACGACAGCGGTCGCGCGGTCGCGTCCGTCGGCGTCATCGGCTCGCAGGCGCACATCACGGACCCGCCGCGCGCGGACCTGCTCGAGCAGGTGCAGGAAGCCGCGGCCCGGATCTCGGCGGCGCTGCGCTCCTCCCGCTGGCAGGACGCGCCCCGGCCCGATCCCCTTCCAAAACGCACTTTTCCAGGAGACAAGGCATGAACTTCCAGACCTCCCTCAACCGACGCTCGGTGTGCCTGCTGGGCGCGGGCGCCGCGGCCTCGCTGGCCACCGGCGGCGCCTTCGCCCAGGGCTACCCGGCCAAGCCGGTGAAGGTGATCGTCACCTACACGCCGGGCGGCGCCAACGACGTCACCGCGCGCGTGTACGGCCAGTTGCTGGGCGAGCGCCTGAAGCAGGCCTTCGTGGTGGAGAACCGTCCCGGCGCCAGCGGCATCCCGGGCACGACCTCGGTGGCCCGGTCCGACGCCGACGGCTACACGCTGCTGCTGGGCGCCGGCGGCACCATGACGATCAACCCCGGCCTGTTCTCGACGCTGTCGTACGACCCGTTGCGCGACTTCGTGCCGATCGGCCTGGCCGCGCGCTCGCCGCTGGTGCTGGTGGTGCCGCCGTCGCTGCCGGTGCGCAGCGTGGCCGACCTGATCGCTTATGCGAAGAACAAGCCCGACGGCATCACCTTCGCCTCGCCGGGCGCCGGCACGCCGCTGCACCTGGCCGCCGAGCTGTTCACGCGGCAGGCCGGCATCAAGGCGCTGCACGTGCCGTACAAGGGCAGCGCGCCGGCGCTGAACGACCTGATGGGCGGCCGCGTCGACATGATGTGCGACGTGCTGGGCACCTCCATCGAACTGGTGCGCGCCGGCAAGCTGCGCGCCCTGGCCGTCACCAGCCAGCAGCGCAGCAACCAGCTGCCGCAGGTGCCCACGCTGGCCGAGCAGGGCCTGAAGGACTTCGACGTGACGTCCTGGTTCGGCCTGTTCGCGCCGGCCAACACGCCGCGCGAGATCGTCGCCACGCTCAATGCCGAGCTGGCCAAGGCCGCCCAGACCCCCGAAGCCCGCGACAAGCTGGCGCCGCTCGGCATGGAGCCGGCCAGCTCCACCAGCGAGCAGCTGCGCACGCTGGTGCAGAGCGAGCAGGCCAAGTGGCGCGAGGTGATCCGCCTGGCGAACGTGAAGGCGGACTGACGCCTGGGCGGGGTTCGCTTTTTTAGGAACGTCGCGCCCGTCTTTTCTGCTTTTTCCTGCGCCCGCAAGAGCGTAGCCTCGCCGGTCTCAACTCGTACGAGGAGACCGTCATGCGAAAAGTCGCCCTTGCCCTGCTGGCCGCCGTGTTCACGTTCGGCGCCCTGGGCTCCTTCGATGCCGAGGCCAAGCGCCTCGGCGGTGCCAAGTCCAGCGGGATGCAGCGCCAGAACGTGAACAACACGCCGCCGGCCCACACGCCCGCGAACACGCCGGGCGCGCCCGCGCAGTCGGCCGCGCCCGCCGCCGGCACCGCCGCGGCCGCCGCTCCCGCCGCCGCGGCTGCGACCGCCAAGCGCAGCTGGATGGGCCCCGTGGCCGGCCTGGCCGCGGGCCTGGGCATCGCCGCGCTGGCTTCGCACTTCGGCTTCGGCGAGGCGCTGGCCAACATGCTCACGATCGCGCTGGTCGCGATGGCGGTGCTGGCGGTCATCGGCTTCATCCTGCGCAAGCGCGCGCAGTCCGCATCCGGCGGCCTGACGCCCGCTTATGGCGCGGCGGGCAACGCGCCCGGCCATCCCATGCAGCGTGCGACGCTGCGCCAGAGCGGTTCGCTGATCGGCTCCGGCCTGTCGGGCGGCGGCGCGGCCGCGGCTTCGACCGGCATCCCGGCGGACTTCGACGCGCCCGCGTTCGAACGCAACGCCAAGCAGCAGTTCATGGCGCTGCAGTCGGCCAACGATGCCGGCGACTTCGACCGGCTGCGCGACTGCCTCACGCCCGAGATGCTGGAGATCGCCCGCGAGGACGTGATCGCCCGCAACGGCGCGCCCCAGACGACCGAGGTGTTCGGCCTGGCCGCGCAGGTGCTCGACGTCACCACCGAGGCCGACCGCTACATCGTCAGCGTGCGCTTCACCGGCAGCGTGCGCACCGAAGCCGGTGCCGCGCCCGACGCGCTGGACGAGGTGTGGCACCTGACCAAGCCGCGCGAAGGCATGGGCGGCTGGCTGATCGCCGGCATCCAGCAACTGGACGCCCGATGACCGCTGCCGACTTCGGCCTGATGGCCGGGCTGCTCGCCGGCACGGTCCTGCTGGCCACGCTGCTGGCGTGGCGCGGCGGGGACGAGCGCCGCGACCTCGCGCTGCTCGGCGGCTCGGGCCTGGCGCTGGCCGCGACCTCGGCGGCGTTGCTGGTGGGCTGAGCAGGCACACTGCGGGATGGCCGCACCGCTCAACTACCACCACCTCTACTACTTCTGGGTCGTGGCCAAGGAGGGCGGCATGGCGCGAGCCGCCGACCGGCTCGACATGGCGGTGCAGACGGTGAGCGCGCAGGTGCGGGCGCTCGAGCGGTCGTTGGGACACGCGCTGTTCCGGCCCGCGGGCCGCGGACTCGCGTTGACGGAGGCCGGCATCGCCGCGATGGCGCATGCCGACCAGATCTTCTCGCTCGGTGAACAGCTGCGCATGGCGGTCGAGGAGGCGGCGACGGGGCAGGGCAGCCGTCTCGCGGTCGGCATCTCGGACGGGCTGCCCAAGCTGGTGGTGCACCACCTGCTGCGGCCCGCGTTGGCGGACGAGCGCGTGCGCCTGCTCTGCCACGAGGACGAGTTCGACGGGCTCCTCGGCGACCTGGCGCTGCATCGGCTCGACGCCGTGCTGTCGGACCGGCCCGCGCCCGCCAACCCGAACCTGCGTCTCTACAGCCACGCGCTCGGCGATGCGCCGCTCGCATGGTTCGCGCCGACCCGGCTCGCGTCGCGCTGCAAGAAGCCTTTCCCCGGATGCCTGGCCGAGATGCCGGTGCTGCTGCCGACCGGCGACGCGGCCGTGCGGGCGCGGCTGGACCGCTGGTTCGAGCACCTGGGCGTGCGCCCGCGCGTGGCCGGCGAGTTCGAGGACAGCGCGCTGCTGGCCGCGTTCGGTCGCGCCGGCATGGGCGCGTTCCCGGCCTCGCAATGGTCGCGCAAGGAACTGCTGGCCGAGCCGGGCATCCGCCTGCTCGGCGAGACGCCGGAACTGGTCGAGCACTTCTATCTGATCTCCGCCGAACGCCGCATCCAGCACCCGCTGGTGCAGCGGCTCGTCGGCCAGGCGGAGAAGGCCGCGTGACGCGCTGACGCGAAGGCCAAAGGCCCCTCGGCCTTTGCCAGAATGCCGCGCACTCGTCCCCGCGAGTGCATACTGTTCCTCGTGCCGTTCCTGAGCCTGGACCCCAACACCAACGTCGCCGCGCGAGCGCGCGCGCGGCGGCTCGATGCCGCACTTCCAACGGCCCGGCGGCCTCCTGCCTTCCTCTTTTTCTGACGCGCCAACTTCTCCGCCGGGCCCGCTTCCGGCGCATTCGAAGGAGCGCAACATGCAAGCTGAAATCCATTCCCTCGAGCGCGAACTCACCGAGCTCGACTACGTCCGCCTGAAGAAACTCAACGCCACCAACGGCACGCGCGAGCTGGCCGACGTGCTGGCCAACGCCGAGGTGATCCCCGGATCGCAGATCGACGCGAGCGTGCTCACCATGAACACGCGGTTCGAACTGGAAGAGCTGGACACCGGCGAGCGCCGCGTGCTGATGCTGAGCTATCCCGACGATGCGCATCCGGCGGAAGGATCGATCTCGGTGCTCTCACCGCTGGGCTGCAGCCTCATCGGCCTGCGCCCCGGCGATACCGCGCAATGGCACACGCCCGCCGGCACCAAGACCGGCACGGTGCGCGCGGTGCTGTTCCAGCCCGAGGCCAGCGGCGACTTCGTGAGCTGACGCACCGTGCGTCGCACTAAGGCCGAGCAGGCGGGGCCGATTAGCTCTCCAGACTAGCCCGATCGAGTGGTCGCCGCGACGGACGGATTGCGTTTTGTTGCGCCTCCGCGCCCGCCTTCACAAGCAGAATCGATTCCGCTCTCACGAGTCACAGATGCGTGGCTCGGGACCAGCGGGAGGCACGAGGTCATGAAGGTCGTTCTGTTCTGCGGGGGTCAGGGCCTGCGCATGCGAGACGCGGAGAACCTGCCCAAGCCGATGGTGCACATCGGCTCGCGTCCGCTGCTTTGGCACGTGATGAAGTACTACGCGCACTTCGGGCACAAGGACTTCGTGCTGTGCCTCGGATATCGCGCGGAAGTCATCAAGAACTACTTCCTGAAGTACGACGAATGCCTGTCGAATGATTTCGTGCTGTCCGGCGGCGGCAAGAACGTGCAGCTGTTCGGCAGCGACATCCACGACTGGCGCATCACGTTCGCCGACACCGGCATCTCCTCGAACATCGGCGAGCGCCTGCGCGCCGCGCGCAAGTACGTGGAAGACGACGAGATGTTCCTCGCCAACTACAGCGACGGACTCTCGGACCTGCCGCTGCCGCAGCAGATCGACGACATGCGCAGCCAGGGCAAGGTGGCCAGCTTCCTGTGCGTGCGGCCCAACCTCAGTTACCACGTGGTGTCCACCCAGCCGGGCAGCAGCCTGGTGAGCGACATCCATCCGATCGACAACGGCGACATCCGCGTCAACGGCGGGTTCTTCGTGTTCCGCAAGGAGATCTTCGAGTACCTGGGCGAGGGCGAGGAACTCGTCGAGGCGCCGTTCCACCGCCTGCTGCGCGAGCAGCAGCTGATCGGCTACCAGTACGACGGCTTCTGGGCCAGCATGGACACGTTCAAGGACCGCCAGCAGCTCGAACGCCTGCAGGCCGGCAGCGGCGCACCGTGGGAGCTGTGGCGCAAGCACCCGGAGGGTGAATGCTCCCGTTGACGCTTCCGGTCGACCGCGATGCACCGCTGAACGTGCTGTGCCTGGGCGCGCATGCCGACGACATCGAGATCGGCTGCGGCGGCACCCTCCTGCAGCTGCTGGCCGACCGGCCCAACGTGCACGTCACCTGGGTGGTGTTCAGCGCCGCGGGCGAGCGCGAGCGCGAGGCGCTGGCCGGCGCGGAGCATTTCCTCGAGCGGGCGGCGGGGCGCCGCGTCATCACGCAGAAATTCCGCGATGGCTACTTTCCCTGGCAGGGTGCCGAGATCAAGGAAGTGATCGAAGGCATCAAGCGGGAGACCGATCCCGACATCGTCTTCACCCACTACCGCCACGACCGCCACCAGGACCATCGCACCATCAGCGACCTGACCTGGAACAGCTGGCGCCGGCACGTGGTGCTGGAGTACGAGATCCCCAAGTACGACGGCGACCTCGGCGCGCCCAACTGCTTCATGCCGCTGACGCGCGACGTCTGCGCGCGCAAGGCCGCGCTGATCTGCGAGGTGTTCCGGAGCCAGGCCGACAAGAGCTGGCTGGAGACGGACACCTTCGAGGCGCTGATGCGATTGCGCGGCCTGGAGTGCGCCGCGCCCGAGAAGCGGGCGGAAGCCTTCCATTGCCGCAAGTTCGTGCTGGGGACGGGTGCGTAGCGATGGGGGACAGGGCTCCGAAGATCGTCTTCGTCGTGATGTCGGCGGTGAGCCGCCCGGGCACGGTCGAGCAGCTCGCGCGCTCGCTGGCGCCGCACACCGTGCTGGTGCACCACGACTTCGCGCAGACCCCGCATTTCCCGATGGATGCGCCGAACGCGCGTTTCGTCCCCGAGCCGCGGCGCACCGGCTGGGCCGTGTTCGGCTTCACCGAAGGCGTGTTCCATTCGCTGCGCTACGCGCTGGACCACTTCGACTTCGACTACCTGCAGACGCTCAGCCCGACCTGCCTTCCCATCAAGTCGATGGCGCGGTTCGAGGAGCACGTGTCGGGCGAGGCCGAGGCGCACTTCGACTGCATCGACCTGATGCGCGACCACGACGCGCTGATGTCGGTGGGCTACCGCGCGTTCACGCCGGAAGGCTCGATGCGGCATCGCGCGCTGCGGCGGCTGTCGGGCTGGTACTTCCGCGGCGCGCACGGCCGCCGCGACGAGGCGGGCATCTGGCTGCGCAGCGGCGAGCGCCGCGGCCCGTTGCCGTGGGCGGCGCGCGCGGCGGTGGAGGCGTTCGCGCATCCGCGCGTGGGCGGCCATCCTTTCGGCGGGACGCTTCGCCCGTACTACGGCTCGTCCTGGTTCGGCGCGCGACCGCACGTGGTGAAGGCGCTGGTCGAGCAGTTCGAGCGGCCGGAGATCCGCGGCTGGTTCAGCAAGCTGCGCATCGCCGACGAGTTCCTGTTCGGCTCGCTGCTGATGCAGCTGGTCTCCCGCAAGGGGCCGATGAACCACCTGATCCAGCGCTACGACGAGGCGCACGTGGGCGACTTCACGCCGGCCGACCTCGAGCGGCTGCGCGCGGCACCCGCCTTCTTCGCGCGCAAGTTCCCCGACGACCCGGCGGCGCCGGTCCGCATGGAGGTGCTGCGCGAGCTGGTGGGCGTGGACCCCTGGCGGGGCGTCGCCGAGGAAGAGATCCCGCAGGATCAGGCCGAGGGCTTGCGCATCGGCCGCAGGCAGACGTCGGTGACTTCCACCGTGCGCGGCAACGAGAGCGCGTGGAGCGTCAGGGACGCCACGTCTTCGGGCTGGATGAGCCCGGAGGGATCGTAGGCCCTGCCTTCCTGCGCATGCAGCTCGGCCTGCATGCGGGTGGCGGTGCGACCCACGTAGAGGCTGGTCACGCGCACGCCGGCGGCGTTGACCTCTTCCCGCAGGCTGTCCGCGACGGCCTTGAGCGCGTGCTTTGACGCCGCGTAGGCCCCGACGGTCGCCTTGGCCTCCAGGCCCGCGCTGGAATTGATGAACACCAGCTGGCCCTGCGCCGCCTTCAGCGCGGGCAGCAGCCGCTGCGTGAGCACGTAGGGCGCGCGCACGTTGGTGCGGTACTGGCGGTCCAGCTGGTCGGCCGTGGCGGTCTCGAACGGCGCGCGGTCCAGGATGCCGGCGGCGTGGACCAGGACGTGCACCTCGGGCAGGTCGGCGGCGAGGGCGGACGCCAGGCGGTCCAGGACCTCGTCGACGCCGAGATCGGCGGGGTAGCAGGTCGCTCCTTGCGCAACGGAGCGCAACGTGTCGGCGTCGCGTCCGACCAGGCAGAGGCGCGCGCCGGCGTCCGCCAGCGCCAGGGCGATCGCCCGGCCGATGCCGCGGCTCGCGCCCGTCACCACCGCGACCTGTCCTTCGAGCGGCTTCATGGGGCGGGCGCCAGCAGGTCGTTGCGCTCCAGCAGCGCGGCCGCATCGCGCACGGCGGCGAACGGCAGGCCGGAGCGCCGGGCGATGTCCAGCAGGCTGGCCTGCCCGTCCGAGAGGTTGAGCACCCACAGCATCGCCATCTCCACCTGGCGCGGCCCGGCGCCACCGGTGGCGCCGTAGAGGCCGCGCTGGCCGAGCTGCGGTTCGCACCGGGGCTTGAGGTTGAGGTAGCGGCCCTCGTGCTCCAGCACGTCGAAGACGGCAAGCAGCGTGTCGAACGCGCCGGCCAGCGACTCCGGCGCCACGAAGTCCGGGTTGTCGGCCGAGGTGTGGTACTCGGGAAACTGGCCGTGGTGGCTGCGCATCAGGCAGCCGACGGGCAGGTTGAAGCCGGGCGAGCCGTACTGCCGCTCGTCGTAGCCATAGGGCGAGAACGGCACCGTGGTGTAGCCAGGATCGGCGTGCGAGAGCACGTGCTGCACGGCGCGGTCGATGGTGGCGTCGTCGTGCCGGCTGCGCTTGTAGGTGAAGCTCGCGCGGTCGCCGATGCAGGTGAGCACCAGGCCGTGGCGGATGTCCTGAGCGCGCTCCTCGTTGCGGCTCAGCCAGGTGATGGCGCCGATGGTGCCCGGGGCGAACACGAAGCGGTACGAATAGCGCCGCGGCTGGCTCGCCAGGTGTTTCGCGAGGAAGGTGGCGACCACCAGCCCCGACAGGTTGTCGTCGGCCAGCGAGGGATGGCAGGCGTGGCAGGAGATCAGCACCTCCTCGCGCGTGCGCCCCTCCAGCAGGTATTCGCCGTAGGTGAGGGCGCCGTCCGCCAGCGTGGAGTCGATGCGGACCTCGTACTCGGCTTCGGGCTGCCGCTCGAGCTGCTCCAGCTGGTGGTGCGGCAGGCAGAAGCCCCAGGACTCCTTGTAGTACGAGGTGCGGTAGGGGATCAGCTCCGGCCGGTCGGGCAGCGAATGCAGGTGCGGCCGCAGCTCGGCCAGCGTCATCTTCCGGTGCACGGGCACGCTGTAGTTCACCACGTGCAGGTTGTGCGCGCGGAAGTCGATCACCCGTTCGCCGGCGGCGTTCTTGACGTAGGCGTCACGGATGTTCCATTCGCGCGGCACGGTCCAGTCGAACACGCGCGTGCCGGTCGGCACCTCGTGCAGCGCGAGCGGGATCTCCTGCCCCAGCCGCGCCAGCGTGCGCCGCAACCCGTCGCCGGTGATGCTGCGGCAGATCGGGTAGAGCTCCCGGACCAGCGCATGCATCGCCGCGCCGGGCGACGGCGCGTCGTTCACTCCAGGACCTCGATGTCGGGGATGGGCACCACCAGCTTGCCGCCCCACTCGCGCACGTACGCCAGCTGCTGGCGGATCTCGTCCTTCAGGTTCCAGGGCAGGATGAAGACGTAGTCGGGCCGCGTCTCGCGCAGCTTCTCCGGCGGATGGATCGGGATGCGCGTGCCCGGCAGGTAGCGGCCGTGCTTGTACGGGTTGCGGTCCACCGTGTAGTCCAGGAAGTCGGTTCGGATGCCGCAGTAGTTGAGCAGCGTGTTGCCCTTGCCGGGCGCGCCGTAGCCGGCGATGGTCTTGCCCGCGCGCTTGGCCTCGATCAGGAACGACAGGATGTTCTGCTTGGTGCGCTTGACCTTCTCGTCGAACGAGAAGTAGGTCTCCAGCCGCCGGAAGCCGGCTTCCTCCTCGCGGCGCACGAGGTCGTGCACGCGGTCGGTCACCGGATGCGACGCGTCGTCGTCGTGCCGCGCGTAGATGCGCATCGAACCGCCGTGGGTCGACAGCTCGTCGACGTCGAACACCGTGAGGCCGAAGTCGCCGAGCATGCGGATCGCTGTGATGAACGACCAGTACTGGAAATGCTCGTGGTAGATGGTGTCGAACTGGTTCTGCTCCATCAGCCGCATCAGGTGCGGGATCTCGATGGTGATCACGCCGCCGGGCTTGAGCAGCGTCTTCATGCCCGCCGTGAAGCTGCGGACGTCGGGGATATGCGCGAACACGTTGTTGGCCGCGATGAGGTCGGCGCGGATGCCTTCCTCCACCATCTTCGCGGCGCATTCGCGGCCGAAGAACTCCACCCGCGTCGGGATGCCCTTGCGCACCGCCTCCTTCGCGACGTTGGCGGCAGGTTCGACGCCCAGCACCGGCACGCCCAGCGCCTGGAAGTACTGCAGCAGGTAGCCGTCGTTGCTGGCCAGCTCGACCACGAGCTTGTCCGGCCCCAGCCGGAAGCGATCGAGCATCTTCGCGGCGTAGGCCTTGGCATGCGCGAGCCAGCTGTCCGAGTACGAGGAGAAGTACGCGTACTCGGTGAAGATCTCCTGCGGGCTCACATGCTCGGGCAGCTGCACCAGCAGGCACTGGTCGCAGACGAACACGTGCAGCGGATAGAAGGCCTCCACGCTGGACAGCTGGTCCGCCGGGACATAGGCCTCGCAGGGCGGGGACATGCCCAGGTCGGTGAAGGTGTGCCGCAAAGCCGCCCCGCACAGGCGGCAGCAAGCGGAACGGGCCGGCTGCAGGTTCATCTCGCTCCCTCCACAAGGGACCGACCTCGGCCCCTGAACAATGCTTCCATTCTGGACCGCGCCTATGCCGCCGTGCGCGGTCGAGCCATGGCTCCATCGGGCCGGTACGTGCATTGCCCGCGTGCGTATAACCAGCCGACCGCCTTCTCCGGAGCCCATCATGGAACGCACGCCTTCCCCGGCCTGGCCGCCCCTGCCGCTGTCCGAATGGGAGGACACGCGCGCGGCGCTGCACCTGTGGATGCAGGTGATCGGCAAGCTGCGGCTGGCCTGCACGCCCTGGACCAACCACTCCTGGCACGTGACGCTGCCGCTCACGGCGCGCGGCATAGCCACCGGGCTGCTGCCCTGCGCGGGCCGCTTCTGGCAGGCCGAGCTCGATTTCCTGGACCACCAGCTGAAGTTCACGAGCAGCGACGGCGGCACCGCCACGGTCGCGCTGAAGCCGCAGTCGGTGGCGCAGTTCTACGCGGCGGTGCGGGACGCGCTGGGGTCGCTCGGCATCCCGATGGACATCCACCCGGTGCCCTGCGAGATCCCCGACGCCGTGCCGTTCGAGCAGGACACGGTCCAGCGTCCTTACGACGCCGATGCGGCGCAGCGGCACTGGCGCATCCTGCTGCAGGCCGACCGCGTGCTGCGCATCTTCCGGTCGCGCTTCCGCGGCAAGGCCAGCCCGGTGCATTTCTTCTGGGGTGCGATGGACCTGGCCGTCACGCGCTTTTCCGGCCGCGAGGCGCCGCAGCATCCGGGCGGCGTGCCGCATCTCGCCGACTGGGTGGTGCGCGAGGCGTATTCGCACGAGGTCAGCAGCTGCGGCTTCTGGGCCGGTCCCGGACTGGGTGAACCGGCTTTCTATTCGTACGCGTATCCCGAGCCGGAGGGCTTCGCCGCGGCCCGGGTGCAGCCGTCGGCGGCGTTCTACAGCGAAGCGCTGAGGGAGTTCGTGCTGCCTTACGAAGCGGTGCGCGGGTCGTCCGACCCGGACGCGACGCTGCTGTCGTTCCTGCAGTCCACCTACGACGCGGCCGCCGGGCTGGGCCAATGGGAGCGGGCGGAACTGGAGTGCCAGCTGCCCTAGCGCCGGGCCTTCTCGCGCACCACCAGCACCGGCACCGGCGCGAACCGCACGATCTGCTCGGCGCCGCTGCCCAGCATGGCGCGGCTGATGCCCTTGCGCCCGTGCGTGCCCACGACCACGAGGTCGGCGTCCCATGCGAGCGCCTGGTCGGCCACCTTGTCGCCGAGGCGGCTGCCGGGTTCGTCGACGAGGAGCGTGTCGTACGGAACGCCCGCCGACTGGCAGACCGCGGCGGCGTCTTCCAGCACCTTGCGGGCCTGCTTCTGCAGCTCTTCCAGCACCGCCGCGCCGGCGTATTCGAAGCCGCCTGCGAGGTAGTCGACCTGGTCGAGCACGTGCAGCACCCGCACCCGCCCGCCGCCGTCGCGCGCGAGCTGCGTGGCCGAAACCAGGGCCCGGGTGGACACTTCGCTGCCGTCGCACGGCACCAGGATGCGCTTGAAATCGGACATGGGGACTCCTCTGGCGAAAAGCACGAGAACCTCGTGCTTCGACTCTAGGAAGCGATCCGCCCGGATTCCATGACGTGGATCAAATACCGGCTCGGCCGTGGGTCGATTCAGCCCATCAGCCCCAACCCCGCCACGATCTCGAACGACCGCAACCGCGCCGAGTGGTCGAAGATCTGCCCGGCGATCATCAGCTCGTCGGCGCCGGTGCGTTCGATGAACGAGAGCAGCGAGCGCTTCACCGTCTCGGGCGAGCCGATGGCGGTGCAGGAAAGTACGCTGTCGAGCAGGGCGCGCTCCGCCGGGCCGAGATGGTCGACGTAGCCCGGCATCGGCGGCGGCAGCTTGGTGGGGCGGCCGCTGCGCAGGTTGACGAAGGCCTGCTGCAGCGAGGTGGCGAGCACGGCGGCCTGTTCGTCGGTGTCGGCGGCGACGACGTTGAAACCCAGCATCACGTAAGGCCGGTCCAGTTGCTCGGAAGGCTTGAAGTTGGCGCGGTAGATCTCGATCGCCTGCATCAGCTGGCCCGGCGCGAAGTGCGAGGCGAAAGCGTAGGGCAGGCCCAGCATCGCGGCCAGCTGCGCGCCGAACAGGCTGGAGCCCAGGATCCACACCGGCACCTTGAGGCCCGTGCCGGGCACGGCGCGCACCGGACCGCGCGGGCGGTCCGACAGGTACTCCATCAGCTCCACCACGTCGCGCGGGAACTCGTCCGGATCCGAATGCAGGCTGCGGCGCAGCGCGCGTGCGGTGGTGGGGTCCGAGCCCGGCGCGCGGCCCAGGCCCAGGTCGATGCGGCCGGGATAGAGCGACTCCAGCGTGCCGAACTGCTCGGCGATCACCAGCGGCGAGTGGTTGGGCAGCATGATCCCGCCGGCGCCGACCCGGATGGTCTTCGTGCCGCCGGCCACGTGCCCGATCAGCACCGACGTGGCCGCGCTCGCGATGCCGGGCATGCCGTGGTGCTCGGCCAGCCAGTAGCGCTGGTAGCCCAGGCGCTCGGCATGCTGGGCCAGCGACAGGCTGTTGCGAAAGGACTGGGACGCGTCGGAGCCTTCGGGGATGGGGGAGAGGTCGAGGACGGAAAGCGGGGTCATGCGGGGATTCTGGCGGCGGGCCGCCAGCGCTGCCGGCGCTGTCCGGCAAGTCCCTTCAAAGCGTCCGCGCGTGGTGCTCCAGGTGCTCGCCCACGAACGTCATGATGAAGAAGTAGCCGTGGTCGTAGCCCTCGTGCCGGCGCAGCGTGAGCGGCTGGCCCGCGGCGGCGCAGGCCTGCTCCAGGCGTTCGGGCTGCAATTGCTCCTTCAGGAACTGGTCCTGCATCCCCTGGTCGACCAAGAGATGCGGCGCGCGGGCGCCGCCGGCGATCAGCCGCACCGCGTCGTGCCGGGCCCATCCGGCGGTGTCCTCGCCCAGGTAGCCGGTGAACGCCTTGCGGCCCCACGGCACTTCCGAAGGCGCGACGATCGGCGCGAAGGCCGACACGCTGCGGTACCGCCCCGGATGCCGCAGCGCCAACGTGAGCGCGCCATGCCCGCCCATCGAGTGGCCGAGGATGCCGCAGCGATCCAGCTGCACCGGGAAGTTCCGCTGCAGCAGCAAGGGCAGCTCGCTCGTCAGCCAGCTCTCCATGCGCCAGTGGCGCGCGTAGGGCTCGCGCGTCGCATCCAGGTAGAAGCCGGCCCCGGTGCCGAAGTCCCAGTGCTCGTCCGCGGCCGCGACGCCCGTGTTGCGCGGACTCGTATCCGGCGTGACCAGCACCAGGCCCAGCCTTGCAGCGTGCTGCTGCGCGCCCGCCTTGATCGCGAAGGTCTGCTCGTTGCAGGTCAGGCCGGCGAGGCACAGCACGACGGGGCAGGGACCCTGGCGCGCCTGCGGCGGCAGGTACGCGCCGAACCGCATCGGCAATCCGACCGCCTGGGAGGCGTGCTCGTAGAAGCCCTGCACGCCGTCGAACGCGCGGTGCTCCTCGAGCGTGGTGATGCCTTCCATCTCAATACACCACGACCGAGCGGATCGACTCGCCGGACTTCATCAGGTCGAAGCCCTTGTTGATGTCTTCGAGCTTCAGCGTGTGGGTGATCAGGTCGTCGATGTTGATCTTCCCTTCCATGTACCAGTCGACGATCTTCGGCACGTCGGTGCGCCCGCGCGCGCCGCCGAAGGCCGAACCCTTCCACACGCGCCCGGTCACCAGCTGGAAGGGACGCGTCGCGATCTCCTTGCCGGCTTCGGCCACGCCGATGATCACGCTCTGGCCCCAGCCCTTGTGGCAGCACTCCAGAGCCTGGCGCATGGTGGTGGTGTTGCCGATGCACTCGAAGCTGTAGTCGGCGCCGCCGTCGGTCAGCTGCACGATCGCGTCGACGATGTTCGCGTGGTCCTTGGGGTTGAGGAAATGCGTCATGCCGAACTTGCGCGCCATCGCCTCGCGCCCAGGGTTGAGGTCGATGCCGATGATCTTGTCGGCCCCGACCATGCGCGCGCCCTGGATCACGTTCAGCCCGATGCCGCCCAGGCCGAACACCACCACGTTGGCGCCCGGCTCGACCTTGGCGGTGTAGATCACCGCGCCCACGCCGGTGGTAACGCCGCAGCCGATGTAGCAGACCTTGTCGAACGGCGCGTCCGGGCGGATCTTCGCCATCGCGATCTCGGGCGCGACGATGTAGTTGCTGAAGGTGGAGCAGCCCATGTAGTGCAGCACCGGCTTGCCCTTGAGCGAGAAGCGCGAACTGCCGTCCGGCATCAGGCCCTTGCCCTGCGTGCCGCGGATCTGCTGGCACAGGTTGGTCTTGCGCGACAGGCAGAACTTGCACTGCCGGCATTCGGGCGTGTAGAGCGGGATCACGTGGTCGCCCGGCTTGAGCGAGGTGACGCCCGGACCGGCCTCGACCACCACGCCCGCGCCTTCATGGCCGAGGACGGTGGGAAACAGGCCTTCCGGGTCGGCGCCCGACAGCGTGTAGTAATCGGTGTGGCAGATGCCGGTGGCCTTGATCTCGACCAGCACCTCGCCGGCGCGCGGGCCGTCCAGGTCCAGTTCTTCGATGGTCAGCGGCTGGCCGGCCTGCCAGGCGACGGCGGCGCGAGTCTTCATGTGGGGTTGCTCCGGTGAACCGCGCATCCTAGACATGCGCGCGCCTTGCTGCCGGCCACTGCCACAAGGCGTTTCAGCGCCGGTCGGCCTTGCCACCGCCGAGCAGGCCTCTTCGTTCGTAACACTTGCGGCGCCACCGCTACAAACAACCGGTGTGCAGCGCCGCCGGGCGCGGGCATATTGGGACCTGGCTCATGCGAGGCCATGCCCATGATGAAGAACCCGTTCGAGCTCACGCGCCGGTTCGCGATCCTCGGCCTCGTGCTGACGGCCGTGGTCAGCGTGGGGTGCTCGTTCGCCTTCTCGCGCTTCATGGTGCGCAACCTGCTCAAGCAGGACGCGGCGGTGAGCATGGAGTTCGTGCAGAGCGTGGTGGAGCTGCAGCAGGCGCGAGACTACTTCGCCGGGCGCAGCGCGGCCGATACGCACGTGGTGGAGTTCTTCAACCGCATCGCCTCGATGCCCCACGTGATCCGCGCCAACGTGTTCTCGCCCGAGCGCACCATCATCTGGTCGAGCGACGCCGACCTGATCGGCCGCCACTTCGACGACAACCCGGAGCTGGAGTCCGCGCTGGCCGGCGAGCTGCATGTCTCGCGCAGCGAGCTGCGCGACAAGTCCGAGCACGTGGCGCTGGACGGCGGCCGCAAGAAGGACGTGATCGAGAACTACCTGCCCGTTCGCAGCGGCACCGAGGTGATCGGCGTGGTCGAGGTCTACAAGAGCTCGCAGGCGTTGACCGATGCGATCGACAAGGGCCTGCGGCTGATCTGGCTCGCCGGCATCGGCGGCGGCCTGTTCCTCTACGGCGTGCTGCTGTGGGCGGTGCAGCGCGCCGAACGCATCATCCAGGCGCAGCAGGCGCGGCTGGTGCAGAACGAGACGCTGGCCGCGCTGGGCGCCATGGCGTCGGCGGTGGCGCACGGCATCCGCAATCCGCTGGCGTCGATCCGCTCCAGCGCCGAGCTCAACCTGGACAACGCGTCGGGTCCGGTGCGCGAAGCCAGCGAGGACATCGTCGACGAGGTCGACCGGCTGGAGCGCTGGGTGCGCGACCTCCTGGCCTACGCGGTGCCCGAGGCCGGCGAGCCGGAGAACGTGCGGGTCTCGCAAGTGCTGGATGACAGCATCGAGGGCTTCGCGCGGGTGTTCGCCAAGCGCGACATCCGCGTGTCGGCCCAGGCCGAGGACGCGGCCACCTTCGTGCGCGCCGACCAGGCCTTGCTGGCGCAGGCCTTCAACTGCCTCCTGACCAACGCGATGGAGGCCATGCCGCACGGCGGCGAGGTGAAGCTTTCGACCTCGCTCGCGGGCCCCGGCCGGCTGCGGGTGAGCATCAGCGACACCGGCATCGGCTTCTCGCCGACCGGCCTGCAGAACGCCTTCATTCCGCGCAAGTCGACCAAGCGCACCGGACTGGGACTGGGCCTTCCGCTCACGCGCCGCATCGTCGAGCGCTTCGGCGGCACGATCGAACTGGTGAGCCGCAGCACGGGCGGGGCGACGGTGAACGTCGATCTCCCGATCGCCCGATGAGCCGCTCGGTCGTCATCGTCGAGGACAACGCGACGCTGGCCAAGAACATGGCCACCTACCTGCGCCAGCACGGCTGGGAGACGCGCACCGCCGCGCAGGCGGGCGAGGCGCTGGACCAGATCGGCGTGGCCCAGCCCGACGTGGTGCTGGTCGACTACAGCCTGCCGGGGATGGACGGCCTCGAGCTTCTGCGGCGCCTGCGCAGCGGCCATCCGGGCGTGAAGTCCATCATGATCACCGGCCACGGCAGCGTGGACATCGCGGTGGAAGCGATGAAGTCCGGCGCCTGCGACTACCTGTCCAAGCCGATCGCGCTGAGCGACCTGCGCGTGACCATCGAAAAAGCCGTGCGGAGCGAATCGCCGGTGCGCGCGAACGCGCCGCCGGCGCCGGGCAGCGAGGCCGCGCTGGACAAGCTGCTCGGCGAGTCGCCGCCGATGCAGGCGATGAAGGAGCTGCTGCGACGCCTGCTGGAGGCCGAGCACGCGCTGCGCGACCGCGACCGGCCGGCCGTGCTGATCACCGGCGAGACAGGCACCGGCAAGGAGCTGGTGGCGCGCGCCATCCACGACGGCGGACCGCGGCGCGAAGGGCCGTTCATCGAGCTGAACTGCGCGTCGATCCCGGCGTCGCTGGTGGAATCGGAGCTGTTCGGCTTCGAACGCGGCGCGTTCACCGACGCGCGCGAGCGCAAGCGCGGCCTGGTCGAGCTGGCGGAGGAGGGCACGCTGTTCCTCGACGAGATCGGCGAGCTCGACCTGCCGGCCCAGT
>Ga0247820_10000350_pt1 | contig 24213 bp, 27 predicted proteins | sample 13C_Glucose_Day1_2_FD_192480 | JGI IMG/M metagenome (GOLD analysis project Ga0247820, IMG submission 192480) | Soil microbial communities from agricultural site in Penn Yan, New York, United States - 13C_Glucose_Day14 | ecosystem: Environmental > Terrestrial > Soil > Agricultural land | place...
TCCTGGGGCGCAGCGCTTGACGGCCATCCATGGCCGTCACCTCCCTCCGCAAGAACTCCGCTCGGCCTCCTGAAGTCGCAATTGGCGGCGCCTGAACTATCGCGCACTTAGAAGCAAGATCAAAGATCAAGATCAAGATCAAGATCAAAATAACTACTGCTGCTGTGCGTACATTGATGTAGCAATTCGCTCTTCACCGGAGATTTCAACGAAAGGGCCGTCGAGAGTGAAAGAACCTTATGGCGATATAGGATCACTCGCCGGGAATGTTTCATCCAGCGCGTTATCGACATTACTCTCCTTCGGCCGGGTCATCTCACCACATTTGCAATCGGCCATACGACAAGGCTCCCCATCGCGATGCCCCGTCGCACAGGCTTCGCAGCAATAGGCCTTGCCATCCTGGACCACGGCATTGGCATCCACGGTGCAGGAACAGTGGTTGCAGGAACAGCGTTGCTCATTCATCACGGCTCTCTCCTGTCGTCATCAGACACCACCTCATCGACCCACGGCTCACCATCCAACGGCGCCGAGCGGGCCAGTTCGGCCTCGTCCAGGCCGATGCCACCACCGATCTCGTGGGCCTCCACCTGGCGCAGGGTCTGGTCGGCAGGTCCGCTGCCTGTGCCAGGTTCATGCGGGTCTCGAGCGCCGGTTTCATCGAACAGCGTATCCGGGCTCAAATCGTCGAGGGTGACATTGTCCTCGTGCAGGCTGTCGCCCAGGGTCTCGCCACCGGTCATGCCGCTTTCGGCGACGCGCCGGGACGGGTAGTCCTCGGCGATCTCGCGCGCCGGACGCTCGTCGCCGACACGCCCCTGGCGCTCATCGCGGCGCTCGCTGAAATCCAGCTCGTGGACGCTGCCCATGCGGTCCTCGGTGTCGTCTATATCAACCTGCGGTCTTGGGTCATCGGGTCCAGGCATGAACGTTCTCCGTCAGTGGGCTTCACACGGTCGACTGCCCCCACCAAGCAATGATTCAGAGTTTCTTCACAGGCACCGCCCCGCGCTTTTTTTGAACTCCGCGCCGCACCGCCGCCTCCCAATCCTGAGACCCCGCGAACCGTCCCGGAGCCCGCCATGGCCAAGCCCCTGCAGGAGTACCAGCGCAAGCGCGATTTCAACGCCACGCCCGAGCCGGCTGGCAAGCGCGCCAGGTCACGCTCGGCCCACGCCCTGCAGTACTGCATCCAGAAGCACGATGCCAGCCACCTGCATTACGACTTTCGCCTGGAACTCGACGGCACCCTTAAGAGCTGGGCGATCCCCAAGGGGCCCTCGCTCGACCCCAAGGTCCGGCGCCTGGCGGTGCACGTGGAAGATCACCCACTGGACTACGCCAACTTCGAAGGACACATTCCCGAAGGCCATTACGGCGCCGGTGATGTGATCGTCTGGGACCGGGGTGTCTGGGAGCCCGAGGGCGATCCGCATGAAACCTATGCCAAGGGCAAGCTGCGCTTTCGCCTGCAAGGCGAGAAGCTGTCGGGAATCTGGAACCTGTTCCGCACCCACCTGGCTGGCAAGAAAGAGCAGTGGATGCTGGTCAAATCCCATGACGGACAGGCGCGCAGCGAATCCGACTACCGCATCGTCGAGGCCCTGCCGGACAGTGTGCTGAGCGAGCGCACCCTGCCACCGCGGCGCCCGACCAAGGCAACCGCTTCCACGCGCAAGCGCAAGGCCGGTCGCAAAGCCCTGCCGGCGCTGCTCCAGCCACAACTGGCGACGTTGCTTGACTCACCTCCCAGCGGCGACTGGCGTTACGAAGTGAAGTTCGATGGCTACCGGATCCTGGCGCGCATCGACGGTGACGACGTACGCCTGTTTACCCGCAATGGCCACGACTGGAGTGCGAAGATGCCTCGTCAGGTCAAGGCGCTCAAGGCACTGGGGGTCGACACGGCGTGGCTGGACGGCGAGATGGTGGTGGTCGACGACAACGGCGTGGCCGATTTCCAGGCCTTGCAGAACGCCTTCGACTCCGAGCACGACGAACGCATCACCTATTACCTGTTCGACCTGCCCTGGCTGGGCGGCGAGGATCTGCGCGAACTGCCGCTACAGGCCCGTCGCGCCACCCTGGTCAAGCTGCTGGAAGACAACGCTTCGCCGCTGCTCAGGTATTCCACCGATTTCAACGAGCCGGTTGACTCGCTGCTCGACAGCGCCTGTCGGCTGGAGCTCGAGGGGCTGATCGGCAAGCGTGCCGACAGCCCCTACATCGGCCGGCGCAGCAGCGACTGGATCAAGCTCAAGTGCAAGCAGCGCCAGGAATTCGTGATCGTCGGCTATACCGACCCCAAGGGCAGCCGCCACGGCTTTGGCGCCCTGCTGCTGGCCCTGCACGACCATGACAGCGGCCAGCTGCACTACGCCGGCAAGGTCGGCACCGGCTTCAGCGCCGCCACCCTGGACAGCATCCTCACCCGACTGAAACCGCTGCAGACCGCCAAGCCGCCCTTGGCCAGCCCTCCCACCGGAGCCGAAGCCCGCGGCGTGCACTGGCTCAAACCGCAACTGCTGGCAGAAGTCGCCTACGCCCAGATGACCCGCGAAGGCATCGTCCGCCATTCAGTGTTCCACGGTCTGCGCGACGACAAGCCCGCCACCGCCATCGACCTGGAGCCAGCGATGCCCGCCAAGCACGTAGCACAACCCGAGGGCCTGGGCACCCTGCGCCTGACCCACCCCGACCGCGTGGTCGACGCAACCACCGGGGCCACCAAACGCCAGGTCGCACAGTACTACGCCCAGGTCGCCGACTGGCTGCTGCCGCAGCTCAAGGATCGGCCCGTGGCCCTGGTCCGGGCACCGGATGGCCTGGGCGGCGAGCTGTTCTTCCAGAAGAACGCCGGCCAGTTGCACATCCCCCACGTGCTCAGCTACAGCAAGGCCCAGGCCGGCCAGGCGGCCATGGTGCTCAACCGCGCCGACAGCCTGCTGGGCGCGGTGCAGATGAACACCCTCGAACTGCACACCTGGAATGCCACCACCAAGGACTTCGACAAGCCCGACCGCTTCGTACTCGACCTCGACCCTGATCCCGCACTGCCTTGGAAGGCCATGCTCGAGGCCACCCAACTGACTCTCACCCTGCTCGATGAGCTGGGCCTGAAGGTGTTCCTCAAGACCAGCGGCGGCAAGGGCATGCACCTTGTCGTGCCGTTGACCCGGCGCGCCGGTTGGGACGAGGTGAAGGACTTCAGCCACGCCTTGGTCGAGCACATGGCCGGCCTGTTCCCCGATCGCCTCAGCGCCGTGTCCGGGCCAAAGAACCGGGTCGGGCGGATCTTCATCGACTACCTGCGCAACGGCAAGGGCGCCACCACCGTGGCCGCCTACTCGCTGCGCGCCCGCGAGGGATTGCCAGTGTCGGTGCCGATCTGGCGCGAGGAACTGACTCAGCTTAAAGGCGCCAACCAATGGAACATCGGCAACCTGCAGGCCCGGCTTGCCGAGGTGGACGATCCGTGGGCCGACATGGCCAGGACCCGCCAGTCGATCACCGTGCGCATGCGCAAGCAACTGGGGATTGCCTGATGGAATCGACCCACTTTGATCAGCTGCTACACCGGCTCGCTGCTCGTTCGCAGCCCCTCGAACTCGAACCCTTGCTGCCGGAGCTGCTGCAGGCTCTGCAGCGCGAACACCTCGACCTGCTCCCCTTGCCGGGCCAGGGGCAGACCCTGGAGCGCTGGCGGGCACTGGCGCGGGTCGCCGCTTGCGATCTCAGCCTGGCCAAACTCTACGAAGGCCATACCGACGCCTTGGCGATCCTTGCCGAGTGCGGCGCCGCTCATCATGCCGGTGAAGGGACCTGGGGCGTGTGGGCTGCCGAACCGCCGGATGCCCGCACCCTCATCGTCGAACGGAACGGCGAGCAGGTTCGCCTGCAAGGCCGCAAGGCCTGGTGTTCGGGGGCGTTGCAGATCGACCGTGCGCTGCTGACCGCCTGGCAAGACGACCAGCCTCAACTGGTGGCCATCGAGCTGCGCCATCCCAGCCAGCGCATCCATGCCGACCACTGGCAGGCCGTCGGCATGGCCACCACCACCAGTGTCGCCATCGCGTTCGACGACTCGCCGGGGTTGGCCATCGGCAAGCCCGGCCAGTACCTGTCCCGTCCGGGCTTCTGGCACGGCGGCGCGGGCATCGCCGCCTGCTGGTACGGCGCCGCCGAAGCCTTGGCGGACTACCTGCGCGAACACTGCCGCAAACCCCGGCCCGACCCGCACGCCGATGCCCACCTGGGCGCGGTCGATGCCGCCTTGTTCGGGGCCCGTGCCGCCCTGCGCGAATGCGCCGCCTGGATCGACCGGCACCCTCACGACGATGCCAGTTTCGAGGTGCGCCGCACCCGCGCCCAGGTCGAGCAGGCGGTCGAGTTGGTCATCCAGCATGTCGGCCGGGCGCTGGGCGCCACACCGTTCTGTTGCAGCAGCCATTTTGCCCGGCTCAGCGCCGACCTGCCGGTATACCTGCGGCAAAGTCACGCAGAACGCGACCTGGCCGAGCAGGGGCGGCAACTGACCGACATGCCTGCAGGAGCATGGCAACTATGAGCCAGAATCTGATTCAGACCGCTGACGGCACGCCATGGAGCGCCTGGCAGCAATCCGCGCACCTGGCCCGGGCCACCTGGCTGACACCCGACCGACTGTGCCCGCCCGGCAGACGGCTAGTGCTGCTGGCGCCGCACCCGGACGACGAAATCCTCATGGCCGGCGGCCTGTTGGCCAGCTTCCACGGCCGGGAACAGGACCTGGTGCTGATTTCCGCCACCAACGGCGAGGCCAGCCATCCGCATTCCAGCCAGTGGACCGAGCACCGCCTGCGCCATCAGCGCCCCCTTGAGAGCCGCCATGCCCTGCACAAGCTGGAGCTGGACCTCAAACGCGTCGATTGGCGACGACTCAATCTCAAGGACGGCGCCCTGCCACGCGACGAGGCTTTCCTGGTCACGCACCTGGAACAGTTGCTCCAACCCGACGACCTGCTGCTGACCACCTGGCGTGGCGATGGGCACTGCGATCATGAAGCCGCCGGCCGCGCCTGCGCCCGGGCGGCCCAGTCGCGCCGCGCGCAGTTGGCCGAAGTACCCGTGTGGGCCTGGCACTGGGCCGTTCCCGACGATCCGCGCCTGCCTTGGCCCCAGGCATATCGCCTCCAGCTCGACGAAGCGCGCCTGGCGCGCAAGCGCGAGGCCCTGGCCGCCCATGCCAGCCAGTTGCAGCCCGATGGCGATCGTCCGCCGGTACTGCCCGAACAGCTGCAGACCTGCCTGCTGCAACCCTTCGAACTGGTCTTCCTGTCAATGGAGTCGCCATGAGCCTCGACGCGCAGTACTTCGCCGACCTGTATGCCGGCAACGATGACCCGTGGGCCTTCCGTACCCGCTGGTACGAACGACGCAAGCGCGACCTGGCCCTGGCCAGCCTGCCGCGCCAGTGCTACGCACGCGTGTTCGAGCCGGCCTGCGCCAACGGCGAATTGAGCGTCCTGCTGGCCGGGCGCTGCGCCGACCTGCTGTGCCAGGACATCGACGCCACCGCCGTGGCCCTGGCCCGCCAGCGGCTGGCAGGCGTGAGCCATGCCCGCGTCGAACAGGGACACCTGCCGGGCGATTGGCCGGGCGGGCAGTTCGACCTGATCGTGCTCAGCGAGATCGGCTACTACCTGGACCCCACCGAGTGGCTGCAGGTGATCGAGCAATCGGTGGCCAGCCTGAGCCATGGCGGCGGCCTGCTGGCCTGCCACTGGCGCCATCCCATCGCCGGTTGCCCGCAGGATGGTCGCGAAGTCCATGGTCTGCTGGCCCGACACCTGCCGCTGTACCCGCTGCTGCGCCACGAGGAGGCGGACTTCCTGCTCGAGTACTGGTCGTGCCAGCCCAGCCTCGTGGACCTGGACGAGACCTGCCCATGATCGCCGTCATCATTCCGGCCCACAACGAGGCCCGCCGCCTCGGGCACTGCCTGGCCGCCGTCAAGCTGGCGGTGGCGCGGGCCGAGGCGGCGGGCCTGGTGGTCGAGGTGCTGGTGGTGCTCGATCGCTGCGTCGACGCCAGCGCGCGCATCGCTCGTCGTCATGGCGTGCACACCCTGGAACTGCAGGCCGGCAACGTCGGCTTCGCCCGGCGCCTGGGCGCGGCGTGGATGATCGAGCGCGGCGCCCAGTGGCTGGCTTTTACCGATGCCGACAGTCGCGTGCCCCAGCACTGGCTGGTGTCGCAACTGCAATGGCATGCCGACGCGGTCTGCGGCACGGTGCACATCGAGCGCTGGCAGCCCTGGCACGGCGCCGCCCTGCGCCAGTTGTACCGTAGCCGTTACCAGGCCCGGGACGGGCACCGGCATATTCACGGCGCCAACCTGGGCGTCTGCACCAAGGCCTATGAGCGCGTCGGCGGATTCCAGCCGTTGCCGGCCCACGAAGATGTGCAACTGGTGCTGGCCCTCGAGGCCAGTGGCGCGCAGATCGTCTGGACGGCGGCGCACAGCGTGGCCACCAGCAGTCGCCGGGACAGCCGCGCTCGCCAGGGCTTCGGGGACTACCTGAATGGACTGGAAGGGTAACTGCCGTAACCTCTGCGCAACCGCTATGACGCTTTGCGCGGTCGCTTGGTCGCCGGTTTCTTCGCCCTGGCCTTGCCACCCAGGCTGCGCTTGAGCAGCTCGGTAAGGTCGATGATGTCCGCGCCCTTCTCCGCCGGCGCGCCCTCGCCTTTGTCCACGGTCTCGATCTTGCCCTTGCTGGCCTTCTCTTCCACCAGGTCGAGGATGGTCTGGCGAAAGGCATCATGGTACTCGTCGGGCGTCCATGGCCCGCTCATGTCTTGCACCAGCTTCCTGGCCATGTCCAGTTCGCGCTTGTCCAGCTTGCTGTTGGTCACACTCTTGTCCAGTTCCAGCGACTCCAGGCCGCGCACCTCCTCGGGCCAGCGCAGGGTGATCATCACCAGCGCGTCCTCCAGGGGGCGCAGTAGCGCCAGGTGCTGGCGGGTGTGCAGCACCACGGTGGCCAGGGCGACCTTGCCGGTGCTGTGCAAGGTCTCGCGCAGCAAGGCGTAGACCTTGCCGCCGCGGCGGTCAGGGCTCAGGTAGTAAGGCGTGTCGAACTGTTGCAGCGGGATCTCCCCGGCATCGATGAAGGAAAAGATCTCGATGGTCTGGGTCGCCTCGGGCCGGGCCTTGCGAATCTCCTCCTCGCTGATCACCACATAGCGGCCCTTCTCGTACTCCACACCCTTGACGATGTGCGCCTTGTCGATCTCCTTGCCGGTCACCTTGTTCACCCGCTTGTAGCCCACCGGCTCCATGCTGCGTTTGTCGAGCCAGTCGAAGTCGACGCGTTCGGTACGCACGGCGGTGTTGAGGGAGACGGGGATATGCACGAGGCCGAAGCTGATCGCACCTTTCCAGATTGCCCGGGGCATGGTCGGCTCCTACGCGTCGAACGGTTGGCCGGGCTGGCTGTAGCGCAACGCGCCGCAGCGCTCGCAGCACTGGCAGTCAAGCCCGGCGATTTCCCGGACCAGCAGGCTACGCCATTGGCAGCCACGCAACAGGCAGACGAGTTTCATCAGCCACCTCCTTGGCCCGCATGTAGGGGCTCATACAAGGAATGACTGCACAGCATGTCAAAGGTTTACTCGATGTTTTCGGCCGATCCAAGTCGGGATATGCGCGGTACCAGGCGAACCCGGCACCGCGTGCCCTTCACTTACGAGCGGCCACCCTTGCGGCCGGACTCGGTCTGGCGGTTGTCGCCACTGCTCTGGCCGCCCTTGCGACCGGCTTCGGATGCTTTTTCGCGGTCGTTGGCGAAATTGCCCGGGTTCTTCGATCCACCCTGGCTGCCGGTCTTGTTGCTGTCCTGGCGACCGGTCATGTTGCTGTCTTTATTGGCCATGGTTGCAAAACCTCATGTGGCTGGGGGATGCACGGCTGCATGCCGTACAGAGTTGGGAGTGCAGCGATAAGGAGGGATTCGGATTATTCCGGGGTGATCGGACCGGTGGCGCTAAACATGCCGATGCCCTGTATCTGGGACGCAAGCGGACGCTGCCATGGTTGACCCCTTCACGCACTCTGGCATAATTTGCACAACCTACCGGTCGGTAGGTTTATTTTTGCCAACGGATTTTCCAGTCATGCCTGCTTCCAACCTGCGCTTCGCCGCCTCCCTCGCCCTGATCGGCGCCCTCGGCCCTTCGGCCATCGACATGTACCTGGCCAGCCTGCCGGAAATGGCCCGCGACTTCGGCACCGGCTATACCCAGGTGCAACTGACCCTGGCCGTGTTCCTGCTGGCGATGGGCGCCGGCCAGCTGCTGTTCGGCCCCGTGGTGGATGCCCTGGGTCGTCGTCGTCCATTGCTCGCGGGCCTGATGGTGTTCTGTCTGGCCTCCCTCGGCGCCGCCGCCGCGCCATCGCTGGACACATTGCTGCTGGCACGCCTGGTCCAGGGCCTGGCCAGCGCGCTGACGCTGGTGGTGATCATGAGCATGGTGCGCGACAGCGCCGACGGCGCGCGGGCGGCGCAGATCTTCGCCCTGCTGATGACCATCGAAGGCCTGGCGCCGATCCTCGCCCCGGCGCTGGGCGGGGTGATCGACGCGGCCTACGGCTGGCGGGCGATCATGCTGGTGCTGGCCGGTCTGGGCCTGCTGACCCTGCTCAACTCGATGCTGACGCTCGACGAGACATTGCCTGTGGCGCAGCGGGTACGCCTGGCGCCGACCAGTGTATGGCGCACCTATGCGCGCATCGCCGCCGACGGCGCGTTCCTGCGCCCTGCCCTGGCGTTGTCGGCGGTGTTCTTCTTCCTGTTCGCCTACATCGCCGGTTCCGCCTACGTGTACCAGCAGCATTTCGGTCTCTCCAGCGCCCACTTCGGCCTGCTGTTCGGGGGCTGTGGCGTGGCCATCCTGCTCGGCGCGGCGCTGTCCGGCTACTGGGTAACGCGCCACGGCGTGGCTCGCGTGGCCTGGTGGGGCGCGCTGTGCATGGGCGGCGGCGCGCTGCTGACGGTACTTGCCGGGCTGAGCGACGCGGACCTGGTGCTGCTGCTGGCGGGCGTGGTACTGGCGCTGTTCGGCTTAGGCATTTGCGAGGCCACCTTGATGGCCCTGGCGATGTCGTCGCAACAACGTGACGTCGGCTCCACCGCAGCGTTGCTCGGCGCCCTGCAACTGGTGATCTCGTCCAGTGCCACACCGTTGGCCGGGCACCTGGCAACGCTGGGGCCGCTGGCCTGGGCCTGGCTGCTGGCGGCCGCTGCCCTGGTCATCGTCGGTTTGACCCGCGCCGCCGTGGCAAAGACAATCAGCGCCTCGCCCTACCCCAGCGCCAATCCGGAGTGACCGCCTTGAAAGCCCTGACCCCTTCCGCCGCGCGCATCTGCGACCATGCTGTCGAGCATTTTGCCGAACACGGCTACGACGGCTCGTCGCTGAACGAGATCGCCGTCCTGGCCGGCATGCGCAAGGCCTCGCTCTATGCCCACTTCGCCAACAAGGAGGCGTTGTTCGTGCGCGCCTTCGAACGGGCGCTGGCGGACGAGACCGCCTACGTCGAGGCCGGATTCGGCCATGAGGCGGCGGGCCGCGAGGCGCCGGGGCACTGGCACCCGCTGCACCTGGCCGAGCGCTACGCCGCCTCGGCCAACCTGCGCTTCGTGCTGCGCACGGCGTTCCTGCCGCCGGCACCGATCCGTGCGATCGTCACCGGCGGCTTCGAGGCCTACCTGGAGCGGATCCGCCTGGGCTTCTGCCAAGCGCTGCGCGAGCGCCACGCCTGGGCTCGCAGCGATGGCAACAAGCTTGAGCTGTATGGCGATGCGTACCTGGGGATCATCGACAGCCTGCATGTGGAGCTGCTGTATGCGAACCCGGCGGTGTATGCGCGGCGGGCGGCTTCGTTGCTGAAGATTCTCGATGATTCGCTGTATCTTGCCGGTCTGTAGGGGGACCCTGTACAGGATTCAAGGGCCCTGTCGCGGGGCAAGCCCGCTCCCACGTTTACCCGTGGGAGCGGGCTTGCCCCGCGATGGCGGTGGTCAGCGCTCGCGCCATCAGGGCCTGACCTTCTTGAGCTCGTTCAACAACTCCATCAACTGCTCCAGCTTGTCCTCGCCGAACTGGCGCTGGATCTCCTGGTAATTGCGCTCCATCTCCTCGCTCATGGCCAGGAACGCCTGCTGCCCGCGCACGGTCAGGCTGATGAAGATCCGCCGCTGGTCCTCCGGCGACTTGCGCCGGCCCACCAGGCCGTCGCGCTCCAGGCGCTTGAGCACGCCGCTCATGCTCGGTTTGAGGATGCAGGCCAGGTCCGCCAGCTGGTGGCTTTCCAGCTCGCCCTGCTGGCGCAGGATGCGGATCACCCGCCACTGCTGCTCGGTCAGGTCATGGGCATTGAGGGCCGGGCGGAAGAACGCCATGGTCGCTTCGCGGGCCTGCAACAGGGTCAACGTCAGGGAAGGTCTAGGAGTGGTCATCAGGATAAACGGCTGGTTTTATTAAGATATTAATAAAGTGAAAACCATTTTCACCCGTGCTGTCCAGCCCCTGTGAAAAGTACCAGCGCTCCCGGCAAACGCCTATTTTCCAGGCGCCGCCTTCGTTGCACGATCAGTTGAAGCCTGTAGCCCGGAGCTGATCGCCCCATGTCAACGCAATCCCGCCTGGCGCTGGCGATACTCCCCCGGCGTCATCTGCGCATGGCGCTGGAAGAAGCGGCTGAAATACGCCGGATCCTTGAACCCCAGCCGATAGCAGATCTCGTTGGCCGAACCGCCGGTGTACAGCAGCAATCGGCGCGCCTCCTGCATCAGCCGTTCGAACACCAGGCGCTTGGACGGCAGGTCGGCCATGCGCCGGCACACATCGTTCAGCCGCGCCTCGGTGACGCCCAGCGCCGCCGCGTAGGCCGGCAGCGTCCAGTGGTCGAGGTAGTGGCGCTCGATCAGCTCATTGAATCGATGAAACAGCTGCAGGTCCTCGTGCCGCGCAGGTGTGGCCTCCAGCGAATTGGCGCCCAGGCGCAGCAGGCTGATCATCACCAGGCGCGCCAGGTCCTGCACGGCGGTGCCCTGCCCGGCCTGGCCATGGCCGATTTCGTCGCCAAGCAGGTCGAACAGTTGCTCCAGGCGCCGCACCTCGCCGGCCGCCGCCCCCTGCAGGTGACCCAGGGCAACGCACGCCGGTTGCAGCCGCGGCCCCAGCGCCAGCCCAGGCTCGGCCTGCAGCAGTTGCCAGACCAGTTGCTGGCGCACGGTCAGCACATGGCCGTCGGCGTCGGCCTCGGTGACGAAGGCATGGGGAATGGTCGGCGGGGTGAGGAAGAACATCGGCCCGGACTCGTGGTAGCGCTGCTCGTCCAGGTACACCCGCACGCTGCCGGTCTTCACGTAGTGCACCTGGAAGAAGCGGTCGTGGCGGTGCACCGGCATGTTGCGGCCGAAGAATCCGGCCAGGTTGCCCAGGCGGTCGTAGTGCACCTCGCTGTCGCTATAGCGCTGGTCGTACACCTGACCGATGTTGATGTTGGGAATCGGCTGTCGTTCTTTCATTGTTGTTCTCGCAGCGGTGAAACGCGCCGGGGAAACCATCGTAGCACCACCGGCCAGCGGTAGACGCCTTGACGATCGTTAACATATTAAATATAACGTTAACACATTAACAAAAACACCACGAGGCGCCCCTGGTCGCCTCAATCACCGCAGGAGAAAAGCATGAGCCGTGCCTTGCACGAGGTCGCCAACGGCAGCTTGTTCGGCGTCGCCCTGAACTACCAGGGCCTGCTGCAGCAGCATCTGGCATCCTTCCATGAAGCGCCGTACCTGCAGCCGCCGGTCAAACCGGTGCTGTTCATCAAGACCCCGAACACCCGCAACGAGCATGCCCGACCGGTGACCTACCCATCGGCAGTCGAGCGCCTGCAACCCGGCCCCGCGTTGGGCGTGGTGATCGGCAAGGACGCCAGCCGCGTCAGCGTCGACGACGCCCTCGCGCATGTGGCCGGCTACACCATCGTCAACGAGTTCAGCCTGCCCGAGGACAGCTACTACCGCCCGGCGGTCAAGGCCAAGTGCCGCGACGGCTTCTGCGCCATCGGCCCGCAGCTGGTGCCGGCCGCGCAGGTCGGCAACCCCGACGCGCTGGGCATCCGCCTGTGGGTCAACGGCGAGCTGCGCCAGCACAACAACACCGCCAACTGCGTGCGCGGCGTGGCCCGGCTGATCGCCGAGATCAGCGAGTTCATGACCCTGCATGCCGGCGACGTGCTGATCACCGGCACCCCCGAAGGCCGCGTCGATGTGCTGCCCGGCGACCGGGTGACGGTCGAGATCGACGGCCTTGGCCAGCTGACCAACCCCATCGTCGCCGAACAAGGACTCGCCCCATGAAGCACGCCCGTATCCAGTTCGACGGCCAGGTCCATCAGGTCACCGTCGAGGACGACCAGCAACTGCGCCTGGCCGATGGCCGCCTGGTCCATGCCGACCAGGTCACCTGGCTGCCACCGGCCACCGGCAACATGTTCGCCCTGGGCCTGAACTACGCCGACCACGCCGCCGAGCTGGCCTTCACCCCGCCCACCGAACCGCTGGCGTTCATCAAGTCGCCGGGCACCTACACCGGGCACGACCAGGTCACCTGGCGCCCGGACAACGTCAAGTACATGCACTACGAGTGCGAACTGGTGGCGGTGATCGGCAAGCCGGCGCGCAACGTCAGGCGCGAGGACGCCCTCGACTACCTGGCCGGCTACACGGTGTGCAACGACTACGCCATCCGCGACTACCTGGAGAACTACTACCGCCCCAACCTGCGGGTGAAAAACCGTGACGCCACCACCCCGGTGGGCCCGTGGATCGTCGACGTCGCCGACGTGCCGGATCCGTCGAAGCTGACGCTGCGCACCTGGATCAACGGCGAGCTGAAACAGCAAGGCAGCACCGCCGACATGATCTTCGACATCCCCTACCTGATCGAATACTTCTCCAGCTTCATGACCCTGCAGCCCGGCGACATGATCGCCACCGGCACCCCGGAAGGCCTGGCCGACGTGGTACCGGGCGACGAGGTGGTGGTGGAAGTAGAAGGCGTTGGTCGCCTGGTCAACCGAATCGTCAGCGAAGCCGAGTTCTTCGCCCGCAAAAAACACGAGGCAACAGCATGATCAAGCACTGGATCAACGGCCGCGAAGTCGAGAGCCGCGACACCTTCATCAACTACAACCCGGCCACCGGCGAAGCCATCGGCGAAGTCGCCAGCGGCGGCGCCGAGGAAGTCGCCCAGGCCGTGGCCGCGGCCAAGCAAGCCTTCCCCAAATGGGCCAACACGCCGGCCAAGGAGCGCGCCCGGCTGATGCGCCGCCTGGGTGAGCTGATCGAGCAGAACGTGCCGCAGCTGGCCGAACTGGAGACCCTGGACACCGGCCTGCCGATCCACCAGACGCGCAACGTGCTGATTCCCCGCGCCTCGCACAACTTCGACTTCTTCGCCGAGGTGTGCACGCGCATGGACGGCCACACCTACCCGGTGGACGACCAGATGCTCAACTACACCCTCTACCAGCCGGTGGGCGTGTGCGGGCTGGTGTCGCCCTGGAACGTGCCGTTCATGACCGCCACCTGGAAGACCGCGCCATGCCTGGCCCTGGGCAACACCGCGGTGCTGAAGATGAGCGAACTGTCGCCGCTGACCGCCAATGAACTGGGACGCCTGGCGGTCGAGGCTGGCATCCCCAATGGCGTACTCAATGTGATCCAGGGCTACGGCGCCACCGCCGGCGATGCCCTGGTGCGCCACCCGGACGTGCGCGCCATCTCCTTCACCGGCGGCACCGCCACCGGCCGCAAGATCATGCAGACGGCGGGCCTGAAGAAGTACTCGATGGAGCTGGGCGGCAAGTCGCCGGTGCTGATCTTCGAAGACGCCGACCTGGACCGTGCCCTGGACGCCGCGCTGTTCACCATTTTCTCGCTCAACGGCGAGCGCTGCACCGCCGGCAGCCGGATCTTCATCCAGGAGAGCGTATACCCGCAGTTCGTCGCCGAGTTCGCCGCCCGCGCCAGGCGCCTGATCGTCGGCGACCCGACCGATCCGCAGACCCAGGTCGGCTCGATGATCACCCAGCAGCACTACGACAAGGTCACCGGCTACATCCGCATCGGCCTCGAGGAAGGCGCACGCTTGGTGGCCGGCGGCCTGGAGCGTCCGGCCGGGCTGCCGGCGCACCTGGCCAAGGGGCAGTTCATCCAGCCGACGGTGTTCGCCGACGTGAACAACTCGATGCGCATCGCCCAGGAAGAGATCTTCGGCCCGGTGGTCTGCCTGATCCCGTTCAAGGACGAGGCCGAGGCGCTGCAACTGGCCAACGACACCGAATACGGCCTGGCGTCGTACATCTGGACCCAGGACATCGGCAAGGCCCACCGCCTGGCCCGAGGCATCGAAGCGGGCATGGTGTTCATCAACAGCCAGAACGTGCGCGACCTGCGCCAGCCGTTCGGTGGGGTGAAAGGCTCGGGTACCGGGCGCGAAGGTGGGCAATACAGCTTCGAGGTCTTCGCCGAGATCAAGAACGTGTGTATATCCATGGGTAGCCATCACATTCCGCGCTGGGGCATCTGACGCCATCGCGGGGCAAGCCCGCTCCCACAAAGTCGTGGGAGCGGGCTTGCCCCGCGATGCGGCCACAACAACAATCACAGGAGATTCCCATGGGCAAACTCGCTCTCGCCGCCAAGATCACCCATGTTCCCTCGATGTACCTGTCCGAACTGCCCGGCCCGCGCCAGGGCTTTCGCCAGGCGGCCATCGACGGCCACCACGAGATCGGCCGGCGCTGCCGTGAACTGGGCGTGGACACCATCGTCGTGTTCGACACCCACTGGCTGGTCAACGCCAACTACCACATCAACTGCGCCGCGCATTTCGAAGGCCTGTACACCAGCAACGAACTGCCCCACTTCATCGCCAACATGGACTACGGCTTCCCCGGCAACCCCGAGCTGGGGCGGATCCTTGCCGAGGAATGCAACCGCCTGGGCGTGGAGACCATGGCCCACGACGCCACCACCCTGGCCCCGGAGTACGGCACCCTGGTGCCGATGCGCTACATGAACGCCGACCGCCACTTCAAGGTGATCTCGGTCTCGGCCCTGTGCACCTCGCACTACCTCAACGACAGCGCGCGCCTGGGCTGGGCCATGCGCAAGGCGGTCGAGGACCACTACGACGGCACCGTGGCCTTCCTCGCCAGTGGCTCGCTGTCGCACCGCTTCGCCCAGAACGGCCAGGCCCCGGACTTTGCCACCAAGGTCTGGAGCCCGTTCCTGGAGACCCTCGACCACCGCGTGGTGCGCATGTGGCAGGACGGCGACTGGGCCGACTTCTGCGCGATGCTGCCCGAGTACGCAGTCAAGGGCCACGGCGAAGGCTTCATGCACGACACCGCCATGCTGCTCGGCGCCCTGGGCTGGTCCCAGTACGACGCCAAGGCCGAGGTGGTGACGCCGTACTTCGGCTCCTCCGGCACCGGCCAGATCAACGCGATCTTCCCGGTCACCCCGCAGGACGGCAGCGCGATCCCCGCCGCCCAGGCCTCGAACCCGGCCGGCGTCACCGCCACCAGCCGCCTGTAAGGAGTACCGTCATGCCTCATCTGGTCCTGCTCTACAGCCCGGACATCGAAGCCGACGCCGATATGCCCGGCCTGTGCCGCGCCCTGGCCGACTGCATGCTCGCCCAGCGCGACGAACATGATCGCCAGGTGTTCCCCACCGGCGGCACCCGCGTGCTGGCCTACCCGGCCGCCCACGCGGCGATCGCCGATGGTCGTGGCGACTACGGCTTCGTCTACGCCAACCTGCGCATGGGCAGCGGTCGCAGCGCCACAGTGCACCGGCAGGTCGGCGATGCGCTGCTGGCGGTGCTGCGTCGGCAGTTGGACGCGCTGCTGGAACGTCGCCCGGTCGGGCTGACCCTGCAGATCGATGAAAGCCAGGCGCAGGTGTACGACGCCAAGCACAGCAGCCTGCATCCCCTGTTCACCCGTCAGCCCTGAGGTCTCCATGCTCGACGCCCGCATCATCCAGCAAGCCGCCGCCCGCCTCGACCAGGCCGAACGCACCCGCGAACAAGTCGGCCAGTTCTCCCTGGAACACCCCTCGATCAGCATCGAGGACGCCTACGCCATCCAGCGTGCCTGGGTGGCGCAGAAGATCAAGGACGGCCGCAAGCTGGTCGGCCACAAGATCGGCCTCACCTCCCGGGCCATGCAGGTCTCCTCGAACATCACCGAGCCGGACTACGGCGCGCTGCTTGACGACATGCTGTTCGATGAAGGCAGCGACATTCCCTTCGAGCGCTTTATCGTGCCCCGGGTCGAGGTGGAGCTGGCGTTCATCCTCGGCAAACCGCTCAAGGGGCCGAACGTGACCCTGTTCGACGTGCTCGAGGCCACCGAGTGGGTGATTCCGGCCCTGGAGATCATCGATGCGCGCATCCAGCAGGTCGACCCGCTCAGCGGTGCCACCCGCAAGGTGTTCGACACCATCTCCGACAACGCTGCCAACGCCGGCGTGGTCATGGGCGGTCGCGCCGTGCGCCCGGGCGACGTCGACCTGCGCAAGGTGCCGGCGGTGCTGTACCGCAACGGCGTGATCGAGGAGTCCGGCGTGTCGGCGGCGGTGCTCAACCACCCGGCCAAGGGCGTGGCCTGGCTGGCCAACAAGCTGGCGCCATACGACGTGGGCCTCGAAGCCGGCCAGATCATTCTTGGCGGCTCCTTCACCCGCCCGGTGGCCGCCCGTCCTGGCGACACCTTCCACGTCGACTACGATCAACTCGGTTCGATCGCCTGCCGATTCGTCTGACGCCTGCCCAGACAGCAGAGATTCCCGTGGGAGCGGGTTCACCCGCGAAAGCATCATCAGCATCACCATCGCATTCGCGGGTGAACCCGCTCCCACAGTGTACCTGCGACCCCACACGCTCAACGAGGACCGCCCATGGACATGCCCATCAACACCTTCAAACAACGCCTGCGCGCAGGCCAGGCGCAGATCGGCCTGTGGCTCGGCCTGGCCGACCCGTACTGCGCGGAGCTGGCGGCCAATGCCGGCTTCGACTGGCTGCTGCTCGACGGCGAGCACGCGCCCAACGACCTGCGCAGCCTGCTCGGCCAGTTGCAGGCGGTGGCGCCCTACCCGGCCCAACCCATCGTGCGCCCGGTGATCGGCGACACCGCGCTGATCAAGCAATTGCTGGATATCGGCGCGCAGACCCTGCTGGTGCCCATGGTCGAAAGCGCCGAGCAGGCACGCCAGCTGGTGCGGGCGATGCACTACCCGCCCCACGGTGTGCGCGGTGTCGGCAGCGCGTTGGCACGAGCGTCGCGCTGGAACAGCTTGCCCGACTACCTGGACCAGGCCGACGAACAGATGTGCCTGCTGGTGCAGGTGGAGAACCGCGAAGGCCTGGCCAACCTGGATGCGATCTGCGCCGTCGAAGGCGTCGATGGCGTGTTCATCGGCCCCGCCGACCTCAGCGCCGCCATGGGCCACCGGGGTAACCCGGGACATCCCGAAGTGCAGGCGGCCATCGACGACGCCATCGTGCGCATCGGCCGTGCCGGCAAGGCGGCGGGGATCCTCAGCGCCGACGAGGCGCTGGCGCGCCGTTACATCGAGCTGGGCGCGGCGTTCGTCGCGGTCGGGGTCGACACCACGGTGCTGATGCGCGGCTTGCAGACGTTGGCGGGCAAGTTCAAGGACGGGGCCGCTGCCAGCGCCCAGGGCGGTGTCTACTAGTCCGGCCTGGTAGCGCGTAAGCTCGATGTTGGGAGCACACTGGCCCCTGCGACAGTGCCATGCTAGCCTCCGCGCGCCTCGTCCTGCGGGGTCGCAACAACATCGAATCAAGGAGTCAGGCAATGGACCTGCAGTTTCTGGGCACCTCTTCCGGTGTGCCCACCAAGGCCCGCAACGTCAGTGCGACCGCAGTCATCGAATCCTCAGGCACCGGCTGGTACCTGGTCGATTGCGGCGAAGGTACCCAACACCAGTTGCTGCACAGCCCGCTGTCGGTGCGCGACCTGCGCGCCATCCTCATCACCCATGTGCACGGCGACCACTGCTTCGGCTTGCCGGGGCTGCTGGCCAGTGCCGGCATGTCGGGGCGCAAGGAACCCTTACAGCTGGTGCTGCCGGCCGAGCTTCAGGCCTGGGTGCGCCAGAGCCTAGCGGTCAGCGACACCTACCTGCCCTTCGAGCTGCAGATGCAGCCGGTCGAGACCTTCACCGGGCTGGAACATGGCAATGTGCAGATCGGCGTGGTCGAGCTGTCGCACCGGGTACCGTCCTACGGTTTCGTGTTCGAGGAACGTGACCCAGAGCCACGGCTGGACACCCAGCGCCTGCAGGCCGACGGCATCCCCGCCGGGCCGTTGTGGGGGCAACTGGCCCATGGCAGGACTGTCGAGCACGAGGGGCGCCAGCTTGATCCGCAGACTTACCTGCAACCGACGCGCCCGGCGCAGCGGATCATCGTCTGCGGCGACAACGACCGCCCGGAGCTGTTGAGCACGCTGGCGGCGAACGTGGATGTGCTGGTCCATGAGGCCACCTTCACCCAGCCGGTGGTCGAGCGTGCCCAGGCCACCTTCGGCCACAGCACGGCCGCCGCAGTGGCGCGCTTCGCCGAAACGGCGGGGGTGAAGAATTTGGTGCTGACGCACTTCAGTGCCCGCTACCAGTCGGGCGGCGGGCGTGGTGGCTCCATCGAGGAGGTACGCGAAGAGGCGCAGGCGCACTACAACGGGCACCTGACCCTGGCCCGGGACCTGCAGCGTTATCGGCTTGGCCGTGATGGGGTGTTGGTAGAGGTGGAGTAACACCCCGGACGGGGACCTTTCGTGGGAGCGGGCTTGCCCCGCGATGAGGCCTGTCCAGGCACCTTCATTGCCTGATCGGACGCTATCGCGGGGCAAGCCCGCTCCCACGAATGCCCGCACAACGCTGGTGATGCCTGGGCGATTCCTGCGGCCTCAATGCGCCGGATGCTGCTCCGCGCTGGCCGCAAGACAGTAGCGATCCCGCCCCTGGCGCTTGGCTTCATAAAGCGCCGCATCCGCAGCCGCCATCAGGTTCTCCGGGGTCACCGTCTCCAGCGTCGGCGCGCCCACCGCAATACCGGCACTGGCCGAGACGTGTCCCAGCGGGCTGCCGGCATGCTCGATGGCCAGCCGGCGCAACAGCTGCAGGATCTCCTGGACGATCTGGCTGGCGCCCTGGCCATCGGTATCGGGCAACAACAGGGTGAACTCCTCGCCGCCATAACGCACCGCCAGGTCCCCGGGGCGCTTCAGGGCCTGGCGCAACAGCTCGGCGAAACGCCGCAGGCACTGGTCGCCCGCCGGGTGGCCGTAGCGGTCGTTGTAGGCCTTGAAGTAGTCCAGGTCGAGCATCACCAGGGCCAGCGGCCGACCCTGGCGCCGCGCCCGGCGGATCTCCGGCTCGAACACCGCGTCCAGGCGTCGGCGGTTGCCCAAACCGGTCAGGCTGTCGCTCAGGGCCAGCGCCTTTAGGGTCTGGTGGGCCTGGTGCAGTGCGCGCTCGATGGCGATGCGCTCGCGCAACTGGCGCAGGACGATCCAGCCGAAGCCGGCCAGGCCGACCAGCAGCAGGACCAGCACGGCCAGTGACTTGATCATGTCATGCCGCCAGGGCCCGACGATCGACTCGCGGGACAAGCCCGCCTGTACCACCAGCGGGTAGCTGGACAGCGCACGGAACGCATACAACCGGGTGGTGCCATCAACCACCGCCACCGCTTCGGTCACGCCTTCGCTGGCGTAGGGCAGGTAAAGACGGAAGATCTCGCTGCCCGCCAGGCTGCGGCCAATGACCTGCTCGACGAACGGCCGGCGCACGAGGATGGTACCGTCGCGTTTGGCAAGCACCAGGGCGCCACGTTCATCGATCTTGAAATCACCGTAGTAACGCACGAACCAGTCGACCTTGATGGTGCCCAGCAGCACCCCGGCGAAGCGCCCATCGGGCAGGTCCAGGCGCCGCGAGATGGGGATGATCAGGTCGCCCGTGGAACGGCTGCGCACCACCGAGCCGATACGCACCTGGTGACCGGCGTGGGTCTGGTGGTAGATGAAATAGTCGCGGTCGGCGTTGTTGGCACCCGGCGGCACGGCGTCCTTGTCGGTGACGATCCAGCTGCCATCGGCGCCGTAGACGAACAGGCCGTGCAACTGCGGCATGATTTTCACCTGCTGCTTGAGCAGGGCGTGCAGGCGCGGTCGATCGACATGGGCGAAGCCATCGCCTTCCAGGCGCTCGGCCAGGACGGCGGTGATCGCGTCCACCTGGCGGATGGCGTCCTCGGCGTGCTGGGCGGTGGCCCTGGCCAGGTTGGTGACCGCGTTCTCGGCGTCGCTGAACGCCTGCCGGTACTCGCGCCAGATCCGCCAGCCCTCGATCAGCACGAACGCCAGCATCACCACCGCCATGAAACCCAGCACCAGGCGGAACAACGACACGGCGCGGCCCTCGCCGGTCACCGCGAAGACGCTGTCATCAGTGTGTTTCCTGGCTGCTGCCATCAAAGTCCCTTGTCGTCACGCACTGGCCGCTCATCACTATAGTTCAGCCAGGACACTGTCCATCTACTGTAGGAGCGGCCTTGTGCCGCGAAAGGGCCGCGTAGCGGCCCCGGCGATCTTTGCGTCAACGCTGACATCCGGGGGCCGCTCTGCGGCCCTTTCGCGGCACGAGGCCGCTCCTACAAATACCCCGCCCCAAGCTCCGCCACGATCGCCTCCATCAGCGCCCGCACCCGCCTCGGCTGCACCCGGGTCGGCGGATAGACGATCTGCAGCGCCACCTGCCCGGCGCTGAAGTCTCCCAGCACCTCCACCAGCCTGCCACTGTCCAGGTCATCGCGTACATCGCGCAGCGACTTCAGGCACAGGCCATGCCCGGCCAGGGCCCAGCGCCGCACCTGCTCGCCGTTGTTGGCGACCCGCCGGCCGCGCACGCTGACCGGATAGGCCGCCGAGCCCAGGCGAAACGGCCAGACTCGCTCGGTGTGGATGCCGAAGCGCATGACGATGCAGTCGTGCCGCGCCAGGTCGTCCGGGTGCAGTGGTGTGCCGTGCCGGCCCAGGTAATCGGGCGCGGCGCACACCACCCGGCGGTTGTCACCCAGGGGCCGGGCGCGCAGGGAGCTGTCGGCCAATGTGCCGTAGCGGACGGCGAAGTCGATGCCCTGCCCGACAAGGTCGACGTAGCCATCGGTCAGGTCCAGGTCGATCGACACTTCGGGGTGTTCGGCAAGGAAGCGGTCGAGCAGCGGCGCGATGCAGTGCTGGCCGAGGTCCACCGGGGCGCTCAGGCGCACCAGCCCGGAGATCTTCTGCTGGCCGTGGCGCAGCTGGCTCTGCAGCTCGTCGGCCTCGGCCAGCAAGCGCCGGGCGCCGTCGGCCAGCAGCCGACCGGCGTCGGTCAGGCTGAGCGAGCGGGTGCTGCGGGTCAGCAGCGTCACCCCGTAATGCGCCTCCAGCGCCGACAGGCGCTCGGACACCGTGGCCGGTGACAACCCGCGCTCACGGCCCGCCGCCGACAGGCTGCCCTTTTCGATGATGGTGAGGAACAACGCCAGTTGATCCAGCATGGCTTTCGACTTTTCCGAAATATGATTTTGTCTTTCGGCTGATTATTAGCGATTTCCTCGCTAATTACACTGCCCGGCATCGAAACCCACGCACTCAGGAGCGTACCGATGACCAGCAGAAGAGACTTCATGAAAGGCACCCTTGCCGGCGGCATCGCCGTGGCGGCGGGCGCGGCACTGGCGAGCGAGCCAGGCAGCACCAACGGGACGACGCCAGGTAGCGGCGATGGCAAGGCGTTCTGGCCCAACGGCGCGCAACTGGTGATATCGGTGTCGTTGCAGTTCGAATCGGGTGGGCAGCCGGAGCATGCCGAAAGCCCCTTCCCGCCCCTGGACCCACGCTACCCCGACACCATCGCCCCCAGCTGGTACCGCTACGGCCCGCTGGAAGGCGTGCCGCGCCTGCTCGCGCTGTTCGACCGGCACGGCATCAAGGTTACTTCGCACATGGTCGGCAAGGCCGTGGAAGCTTACCCGGAGCTGGCGGCCGAGGTGGTCCGGCGTGGTCACGAAGCCGCCGGTCACGGCCTGCACTGGGCGCCCCAGTACAGCCTGACGCCCGCCGAGGAGCGCCGCCAGTACCAGCAGGCCAGCGGCATAATCGAACGCGTCACCGGGCAACGTCCGCTGGGTTTCAACGCGTTCTGGATGCGCCACTCCCGCGAGACCCTGAATATCCTCCAGGACCTGGGTTTCCTCTACCACATCGACGACCTGGCCCGTGACGAGCCGTCGATCACCCCGGTGCGCGGCAAGCCGTTCGCCGTGGTGCCCTACACCCTGCGCAACAACGACATCGGCCGCATCGCCGGGTCCACGGCGATGACTGGCGCGGCCTTGCTGCAGGAGCTCAAGGACGAGTTCGACGTGCTGTACGCCGAAGGCCGCCAGCGCCGCCGGCTGATGTCACTGTCGGCCCATGACCGCATCGGCGGCACGCCCACCGTGGTACGGGCGCTGGACCAGTTCTTCGCCTATGCCCGCAGCCATGCCGGGGTGGCGTTCATGCGCAAGGACGACATCGCCCGCTGGACCCTGGCCCAGGGCGATGCGCCGATCAATCCGCCGCGGGTGTTCAGCTGATCGCAGACCAGACCCAACCTGTAGGAGCGGCCTTGTGCCGCGAAAGGGCTGCGCAGCAGCCCCGGGATCTCAGCCTCAAGGCAGATATTGCCGGGGCCGCTTCGCGGCCCTTTCGCGGCACAAGGCCGCTCCTACAGCCCCACCAACCCCGCCTGACGCATGAACGCCAGGTTGTCCTCCAGATGCCAGTCCTCGGCGATGCGGCCATCGGCGATGCGATAGATGTCCATGGCGATGAAGTCGATGGCCTGGCCCTGACCCTGGTGCTCGCCCAGCGTGCCGGTGAAATGGCCGGTGAAGCGCAGCGCAGCGGTGACCCGGTCGCCCGCGACGATCATCTGCAGCACCTCGCAGCGCAGGTCCGGCACCGCCGCGCGGAATGCCCGGGAAGCCTTCAGCGGCCCTTCGACGCCCTGCACCCGCCCCGGCGGCAGGGTGTTGTCGCGAAAGTCGGCGGCCAGCGCGGCGCGGGCCATGGCCTCGTCGCCAGTGTTCCAGAAGGTGTCGTAGCGGCGGGCGGCGAGGATCTGCTGCTGCGCCTGGGCCTCGGGCAGGCTCTGGTCGACCACCAGCGTGACCGGCGTCACCAGTTCGCTGGCGTTGCCCAGATTGGCCGCCGCAGTCAGCAGCAGCGTGGAGATCCAGCGGGCGGCACGCAGCGCCGAAGCCTTGGTTTCGGTGTTCATCCTGATTTCCTTCAGTGCGTTTACAAGGGGGCATGGCGCGGCCGCGAACCATGGACAACAGCCTAACCAGCCCCGACCAAGCGCTCAAGAAGGCACTTTTCACTCACCTGATTACCTTGGAGTAACCCATGGCCCACTACCGCGAATGCCCGGCCTACGACGTCTTCGCCCCGAACTGCCCGGCACGCCTGGTGCTCGATCGCCTGGCCGACAAATGGGTGCTGCTGCTCATCGACCGCCTCAGCGCTGGTGAGCGGGTGCGCTTCAACCAACTGCGCCGGGATATCGCCGGGGTCTCGCAGAAGGTGCTGTCGCAGACCCTGAAGAGGCTCGAGCGCGATGGTCTGGTGGAACGCCAGGTACACCCGACCGTGCCGCCCACCGTCGAATACGCCCTGACCGAACTGGGCGCGACACTGGGCGGCACGGTGGAACAACTGGCGCATTGGGCGGAGTCGAACATGCCGGCGATAGTTCAAGCTCGGCAACGCTACGATAAGAGGCCGGACCCAGGATCCCCCCGCAATGCACTTCCCCTGTAGGAGCGGCCTTGTGCCGCGAAAGGGCTGCAAAGCAGCCCCGCCGATCTTTGCATTAGCGCGCAAATCCCGGGGCCGCTGTGCGGCCCTTTCGCGGCGCAAGGCCGCTCCTACAGGCAAGCGCGTAACCTCGACTTACGGCTGCTGATACTGACTCAGGTACTTGTCCAGCACCGCCTTGTCCCCCGCCCCAACCCCCG
>Ga0247820_10000354_pt1 | contig 24126 bp, 20 predicted proteins | sample 13C_Glucose_Day1_2_FD_192480 | JGI IMG/M metagenome (GOLD analysis project Ga0247820, IMG submission 192480) | Soil microbial communities from agricultural site in Penn Yan, New York, United States - 13C_Glucose_Day14 | ecosystem: Environmental > Terrestrial > Soil > Agricultural land | place...
ACGGAGCACCCCCCACAGCCCCCGCCTCCAGATTCAGCAACCGCACCGCAGCGCGGCTCACCTCCTCCACCAGGGCCCCCGGCAGCCAGCCGCCCGTCACCAGGCGGGCCGCGCCGCCGTCCGGGGCGAGGCGGTGGGCCACCTCGGCGGGGACCGGACGGGCCGACGGGTTCTTGTCCAGGCAGGCTTCCGTCAGCCGGCGCAGCTCGCCGGTCAGGTCGCCCAGCGCGGGCGGCTCGTGCACGACCTTGTACAGCAGCGCAGCCGAGGAGTCGCCGGGGAAGGGAGGGCTGCCGGTGGCGGCGTACGCCAGGACCGCGCCGAGGGAGAAGACGTCGGCCGCGCCCGTCACGCCCTTGCCGAGGATCTGCTCGGGGGACATGTAGCCGGGGGAGCCGATCGAGACGCCGGTGGAGGTGAGGGACGCCGTGCCGTCCGTGGCGCGGGCGATGCCGAAGTCGATCAGCAGGGGGCCGTCGAGGGTGAGGAGGACGTTGGACGGCTTGACGTCGCGGTGCACCAGGCCCAGCCGGTGCACCGCTGTCAGCGCCTCGGCCAGCCCCGCGCCCAGCGCCCGCACGGTGGCCGGCGGCAGGGGGCCGGAGCCGGTGACCGCCGCCGTGAGGGTCGGGCCCGCCGCGTAGGCGGTGGCGACCCAGGGGATCCGGGCGCCGGGGTCGGCGTCCAGGACGGACGCCGTCCAGGCGCCGCCCACCCGGCGCGCGGCGTCGACCTCGCGCCGGAATCGGGCGCGGAACTCCTCGTCGAGCGCGAAGTGGGGGTGCACGATCTTCACCGCGACCGTGCGGCCCCCCGCGCTGCGGCCCAGATACACCCGGCCCATGCCGCCGGAGCCGAGCCGGCCGAGCAGCCGGTAGGGCCCCACGACCGTGGGCTCGTCCGCTTCGAGCGGCCGCATGGCGCCCACCCCTCCCCCGTCACGCCCGTAGGCAGGAACCTTCCAGCAGGGTAGTGGGCGGGCCGCCCGCGTCCTCAGGGCCGCAGCAGATCGACCTTCACGTCCGCCGGGAAGCCCGTCGTGGGCCCGACCCGGCGGGCGAACTCCGCGACCGCCTCCAGCTGCGGCGCGCCGAAGCTGAAGTCGAGGGTGGTGAAGTACTGGGCGAGGGTCTCCTCGTCGAAGGCCTCCCAGCGGGCCGCCTGCTCCGCGACCTTGCCGACCTCCTCCAGGGAGAGGTTGCGGGAGGCGAGGAAGGCCTCGTGCACCTTGCGGGTGATGACGGGCTCGCGCTCCAGGTAGTCGCGGCGCACCGCCCACACCGCGAAGACGAACGGCAGGCCGGTCCACTGCTTCCACAGCGCGCCCAGGTCGTGCACGTCGAGGCCGTAGCGGGGGCCGTCGACCATGTTCGCGCGCAGGGCCGCGTCGCCGATGAGGACGGCCGCGTCGGCCTCCTGCATCATCAGGCTCAGGTCGGGCGGGCAGGTGTAGTAGTCGGGCCGTACGCCGTACCGCTCGGCGAGGAGGAGCTGGGCGAGGCGTACGGAGGTGCGGGAGGTCGAGCCGAGGGCGACCCGTGCTCCGTCCAGCCGGTCCAGCGGGACCTGTGAGGCGATCACGCAGGACATCACGGGTCCGTCGCAGCCGACGGCGATGTCCGGGAAGGCGACGAGCTGGTCCGCGTGCTTGAGGAACTCGACGAGGGTGATGGGTCCGATGTCGAGGTCGCCCTGCACCAGCTTCTCACTGAGCTTCTCCGGGGTGTCCTTCGTCAGCTCGAAGTCGAGGAGCGTGCCCGTTCTCGCGAGCCCCCAGTACAGGGGCAGGCAGTTCAGGAACTGGATGTGGCCGACGCGCGGCCGGGTGCGAGGATTGTCCACATCGTGAGGCTAGCCCCCGTTCCGGGCGGTGAGGCCTTCACCCCCTTGGTCGTCAGTCTGTTCGAACGGGGCACGTGACGGGCGGGGCGTTGAAACATTCGGGTGACGTGATCTTGACCTCTATTGCATTCGGGCCCGCCCGTGCTAGGCTCTTCGCAAGTTGCAGTTTGGTTTCCCTTGCAGTACAGAGCCTGCGGAGCATGTGACCGCGGGCTCTCGTCGTTCTCAGACGTATGCAGTTGTGCGGAATTGGTCTTCACACTTGCTGGTTCTGGAGCAGGGCAACCCTTTGGGCCCAAGGAGGGCTTATGGCTACCGGAACCGTGAAGTGGTTCAACGCCGAAAAGGGCTTTGGTTTCATCGCCCAGGAAGGCGGCGGCCCCGACGTCTTCGTCCACTACTCCGCGATCAACGCGAGCGGCTTCCGCTCCCTCGAGGAGAACCAGCAGGTGTCCTTCGACGTCACGCAGGGCCCGAAGGGCCCGCAGGCGGAGAACGTCACCCCGGTCTGATTCCTCACCGATCCGGGAACGACTAGCAGTACCCAAGGAGCCCCGTGCCGTCAGGCGACGGGGCTCCTGCCTTTCCCCGGACATTCACGGGTGAATATCCGGGGAATGTCCCGGGTATTCCCGGGAAATCCCTCTCGTACGCATCGCACGATCAGTGCGAATATCCCCCGTACAGCCCCTCCACCTCTTCCGCGAAGTCCCGCAGTATCGCCTCCCGGCGCAGCTTCATCGACGGGGTCAGATGGCCGGCCTCCTCCGTGAAGTCACCGGGAAGGATCGTGAACCGGCGGATCGACTCCGGGCGGGAGAGCACCTTGTTCGCCTCGTCGATGGCGCGCTGCAGGATCATGCGCAGCTCCTCGTCGTCGGCCACGAGTTCCGGCGGTACCGGGTGCTTGCGGTTCATGCGGCGCCAGTGGGTGATCCCGGCGGGGTCGAGGGTGATCAGGGCGGAGACGTAGGGGCGGTCGTCGCCCAGGACCATGACCTGGGAGATCAGCGGGTGGGAGCGGAGCCAGTTCTCCAGCGGGGCCGGGGCGACGCTCTTGCCGCCCGAGGTGATGATCAGCTCCTTCTTGCGGCCCGTGATGGTCAGATAGCCCTCGCCGTCCAGTTCGCCGATGTCGCCGGTGGCGAGCCAGCCGTCGGGGGCCGCGGGGACCACCCCGCCCGCCTGGGGGTCCCAGTAGCCGCGCAGCACGTGCTCTCCGCCGACCAGGACCTCGCCGTCCGCCGCGATGCGGATCCGCGTCCCCGGCAGCGGCCAGCCGACCGTGCCGAGCCGGGGCTTGAGCGGGGGCGTGACCGTGGAGGCGCCGGTGGTCTCCGTCAGGCCGTAGCCCTCGAAGATCTCGATTCCGGCGCCGGCGTAGAACGAGGCGAGGCGGCGGCCCAGCGGGGAGCCGCCGCAGATGGCGTACTTGACCCTGCCGCCCATGGCGTTGCGGAGCTTGCGGTAGACCAGCGGGTCGTAGAAGGCGCGGGAGGTCTTCAGGGCGCGCGAGGGGCCGGAGCCCGCGCCGGTCTGGCGGGCCTCGACGGCCTCGCCGTAGCGGCGGGCCACGGACGCCGCGCGGTCGAAGGTGGACACCCGTCCGCCCTCCTCCGCCTTCGCGCGGGCGGTGTTGAAGACCTTCTCCAGCATGTACGGGATGGTGAGCAGGCAGGTGGGCCGGAAGCTCGCCAGGTCGGGCAGCAGGTCCTCGGCCGCCAGGCTGGGCGCGTGCCCGAGGCGCACCCGGGCGCGCACGCAGGCGACGGCGACCATCCGGCCGAAGACGTGGGACATGGGCAGGAAGAGGAGGACGGAGGCCTCCTCGCTGGTCCGGGCCTTGAAGATCGGGTAGAGCAGCTCGATCGCGTTGTCCACCTCGGCGAAGAAGTTGCCGTGGCTGAGCGCGCATCCCTTGGGCCGGCCGGTGGTGCCCGAGGTGTAGACGAGGGTGGCGAGGGTGTCGGGGCCGAGGACGCCCCGGCGTACCTCCACCTCCTGGTCCGGGACGTGCGCGCCGGCCTCGGCGAGCGCCTCCACGTGGCCCTTCTCGACGGTCCAGACCCGCCGCAGGTCGGGGAGGTGCGGGAACTCGGGGCCGAGGGCGGCGGCCTGCCCCGCGGTCTCCGTGACCAGGGCGACCGCGCCGGAGTCGTGCAGGATCCAGCGGGCCTGGAAGACGGAGGAGGTCGGGTAGACGGGGACGGTGACCAGTCCGGCCGCCCAGGCGGCGAAGTCGAGCACCGTCCACTCGTAGACCGTGCGGGCCATGACGGCGATCCGGTCGCCCGGCGTCAGGCCCTCGGAGATCAGCCCCTTGGCGACGGCCAGCACCTCGGCGGCGAACCCGGCGGCCGTCACGTCCCGCCAGCTGCCGTCGGCCGTCTTACGGCTGAGGACCACCGCGTCCGGCGCCGTGCTCGCGTTCTCGAACGGCAGGTCGGCCAGTGAGCCGTGCCGCACCGGCCTGGCGAACGGCGGTACGGACGCCTCCCGTACGACGCCGTCCAGCCGCCGGATCCCGGGCTCGACCAGGACGGGCGCTCCGTAGACCTCGTCGTCGAGAGCGGAGGAATACGCGGCGGAATAGTCGGTGGACACGGGGCGGCTCCTGGGGCGGTGCAGTGGAACTGCTGAATGCCACGACGTACGTGCCTCGCAGCCGAGGCGCTCACCGGTGGCTCGCCGGGACAGTGGCGTCACCGGTCGGTGCGGGGATCGTACGGCTCCGGCGTGGAAGGCGTGTGCGGGTCCGGGGAGGGTCCCGGGCCGGGCGTGTGCAATATCAAGAATCGCGTGAGGAGCGCTCACGCGGGCCCTGCGGAACGCCCATGTCCTTCACGGGCGTTCCAGGACCGCGGTCACGCCCTGCCCGCCCGCCGCGCAGACCGAGATCAGTCCGCGTCCCGGCGCGTCCCGTTCGGCGAGGAGCTTCGCCAGGGTCGCCACGATGCGGGCGCCGGTGGCGGCGAAGGGGTGGCCGGTGGCCAGGGAGGAGCCCGCCACGTTGAGCCGGGACCGGTCGACGGGGGCCAGGCCCCGCTTCTCCCAGGCGGCCAGCGTGGCCAGCACCTGGGAGGCGAACGCCTCGTGGACCTCGATCAGGTCGAAGTCCGCCATGCCCAGTCCGGCGCGCTCCAGCATCCGCGGGACCGCGTACGCGGGTGCCATGAGCAGGCCGTCCTCGCCGTCGGCGACATCGCCGTGCACGAAGTCCACGGCGGCCGTCTCGTACGCGCTCAGATAGGCCAGCGGCTCCAGGCCCCGCTCCGCCGCCCACTCCTCGCTCGCCAGCAGCACCAGCGCCGCGCCGTCCGTGAGCGGGGTCGAATTGCCCGCGGTCATGGTGGGTTCGGGAAGGTCGAGTCCGAACACGGGCTTCAGCGCGGCGAGTTTCTCCGTGCTCGAGCCCAGCCGCAGGTTCTGGTCGCGGGCCAGACCGCGGAAGGGCACCACCAGGTCCTGGAACAGGCCGCGTTCGTAGGCGGCCGCCAGCCGCTGGTGGCTGGTCGCCGCCAGTTCGTCCTGGGCCTCGCGGGTGACGCCCCAGGCGCGGGCGGTGACCGCGGCGTGCTCGCCCATGGACAGGCCGGTGCGCGGTTCGGCGTTGCGCGGGATGTCGGGGACGAGGTGGCCGGGGCGCACCTTCGCCAGCGCCCTGAGGCGGGCGCCCGGCGACTTCGCGCGCCGTGCCTCCAGCAGCACCTTGCGCAGGCCGTCGTTGACGCCGAGGGGCGCGTCGCTCGCGGTGTCGGCGCCGCCCGCGACCGCGGACTCGGTCTGGCCGAGGGCGATCTTGTTGGCGGCGGCGACGACGGCCTGGAGTCCGGTGCCGCAGGCCTGCTGGATGTCGTAGGCCGGGGTGCGGGCGTCGAGCCGTGACCCGAGGACCGTCTCGCGGGCCAGGTTGAAGTCGCGGCTGTGCTTGAGGACCGCTCCGGCGACGAACTCCCCCACGGCCCCCGGCGCGTGGAGCCCGTACCGCTCGACCAGGCCGTCCAGCGCGGCGCCGAGCATCTCCTGGTTGGAGGCGGTGGCGTAGGGGCCGTCGGAGCGGGCGAAGGGGATCCGGCTGCCGCCGATGACCGCGACGCGCCGGACGGCGGCCGGCTTCAGGGTGCTCATCTCGACCTGCTCCTCACCGTGACATAGTCTTACCTCCGGTAACCTTACTCCAGAGTAAGCACTGGAGCGGGTACGGGGGCAAGCACCGTGCCCGCGCGCAGCGCGAGCCCTTCACACCCGCTGGGAGTCCCCCATGGCCGACCGCTATCTGAGCTTCACCGGCACCGCGCCCGGCCGCTTCCTGACGCGCCGCCTGGGCCTCCCCCAGCCCGCACCGCTGCACCGCTGGTCACCGCGCCGGCCGGACCTCGACGGCGGCCTCCTCCACCTCACGGCCGGCAAGTCCGGACTCGACCTCACCCCCGTCCTCGCCCGCACCGGGCTCGACACGGACGACGTCACGGGCCGGCCCGCCGCCGTCGTCCTGGACGCGAGCGGCGTCCGGGACGTCGAAGGGCTCACGGAGGTGCACGCCGCGCTGCATCCCGTCGTACGGTCGGTCGCCGCGAGCGGCCGGATCGTGGTGCTCGGCGCCCCGCTCGACCCCGCCGACCACCATCAGGCCGCCGCCCAGCAGGCGTTGGAGGGCTTCACCCGCTCCCTCGGCAAGGAGACCGGCCGGGGCATCACCGTGAACCTGGTCCGTCTCACCGACGCCGCCGCGGCCGAGTCGACCCTCCGCTTCCTGCTCTCCCCCAAGTCGGCCTACGTCAGCGGCCAGGTGATCGGCACCGGCGCGCACGAGTCCGCCGCGCCCCACGACGTGGACCGCCCCCTCGCCGGCCGCACCGCCCTGGTGACCGGCGCGGCACGGGGCATCGGGGAGGCGGTCGCCGAGACCCTGGCCAGGGACGGCGCCAAGGTGGTCGTCCTCGACGTGCCGCAGGCGGAACAGGACGCGCGGCGCGTGGCCGAACGGCTCGGCGGGACCGCGCTCCCCCTCGACATCACCGCCGCCGACGCGGGCGCCCGGATCGCCGAGGCGCTCCCCGACGGCCTCGACGTGCTCGTGCACAACGCGGGCATCACCCGTGACCGGCGGCTGGTCAACATGCCGGCCGAGCGCTGGAACCCGGTGCTGGAGGTGAACCTGGCGAGCGTGCTGCGCACCACCGACGCGCTGCTCGCCGCCGGAACCCTCAAGCGGGGCGGGCGGATCGTCGCCACGGCGTCCATCGCGGGCATCGCCGGGAACGCCGGCCAGACCAACTACGGGGCCAGCAAGGCCGGAATCACCGGACTGGTCCGCACCCTCGCGCCGCACGCGTTCGCCGGGCACGGGGTGACGGTGAACGCCGTGGCGCCCGGGTTCATCGAGACCAGGATGACGGCGGCCGTGCCGCTGTTCATCCGGGAGGCGGGCCGCCGGATGAACTCCCTCGCGCAGGGCGGCCTCCCGGCCGATGTCGCCGAGACCACCGCCTGGCTGGCCCACCCGGCGTCGGGCGCCGTGAACGGCCAGGTCGTACGGGTCTGCGGCCAGAGCCTGCTGGGAGCGTGAACGCCATGACGTCCGCCCCCGCACCCTCGGCCGAGGTCCGGCTCGCCGCCTCCCCCGCCCTCACGCCGCTCCTCGCGCGCGGCGCCCTGCTGTCCCCCCTCAAGCGCCCGCGTCCCGGCGCCGACGGCCCCGGCACCCGGCTGGTGCTGCCCGCTCCGCGCGTCGACACCGCCCGGCTCGCCGCCTACGAGCGGGTGTGCGGCTTCCCGACCGGCGAGGACGCGCTGCCGGTGACGTACCCGCATGTGCTGGGCTTCCCGCTCGCCATGCGGCTGATGAGCGCGCCCGGCTTCCCGCTCCCGCTGCTGGGCCTCGTCCACACGTCGATACGGATCACCCGGCACCGGGCGACCCCTCCCGCCGGCGACTACGAACTGACCGTGTACGTCGACGGGCTGGCCCCGCACCGGCGCGGCACGGAGGCCGCCGTGGTCACCGAGCTGCGGGACGGCGGGGACGTCGTGTGGGAGTCGCGGAGCACCTACCTGGCCCGGCACCGGACGGCGGACGCCGGGCGCCAGGAAGAGGAGAAGAAGAAGGAGGAGGAGGAGCGGGACGCGCCGCTGCCCGCCGTGGAGGAGTGGCGGCCGGCCGGGGACGTCGGACGGCGCTACGCCGCCGCCTCCGGCGACCGCAACCCGATCCACCTGTACCCGTTCACCGCCCGCCTCTTCGGCTTCCCACGCGCCATCGCCCACGGCATGTGGACCGTGGCCCGCTGCCTCGCCGCACACGGCACGCCGGACGCGACACGGGTCAGGGCCGACTTCCGGGCCCCGGTGCTGCTGCCGGGCACCGTGACCTACGCGGCAGCGGGCGGCCGCTTCGCACTACGCGGCGAGGGCGGCCGGGTTCACGTGGCCGGGGAGGTCGCCCCGGCCTGAGCCCCGGCGGCCCCGCCGTCGTCGTCGGGCGGGCTCCAGCGACGGCCCGCCATCAGGTCGCCCAGCCCCGCCCAGGCGAAGTTCATCAGGGTCGCCGCCGACTGCCGGGCCGTGACGCCGGAGCTGGCGTTGGCCCAGTCCGCGAGCGACTCGGCGGCGCCGACCAGCGCCTCCGCCAGCCCGGCCACCTCCCGCTCGGGCAGATCGGGGTCGCGGTGGGCGTCGCGGGCGGCGGCGAGGATGAGCTGCGTCACGAACGCCACGATCTCCTCGCGCATCGCGGCGGCCTCGGCGGCGAAGACCTCACCGTGGGTGCGGGCCTGGAGATGCAGCACGGCCCAGCCGTCGGGGTGCCGGGCGGTGTGCGTGAAGAACGCCGTCAGACCCGACCAGAGCTGCCGGTCGGCCGGCAGCCCCGGCCGCGTCCCGGCGCGCACCGCCTCGGTGAGCGCCTTGGCCTCGCGCCGGATGCACGCGGTGAACAGGTCCTCCTTGGAGTTCAGGTACAGGTACACCAACGGCTTGGACACGCCCGCCAGTTCGGCGATCTCGTCCATCGACGCGGCCATGTACCCCCGCTGCCCGAAGGTCCGTACGGCGGCGTCCAGCATCTGCTGTTCGCGGACCGCACGCGGCATCCGCTTCGTCTTCACGGCACCCATGGGACACAGCGTACGGTCCGTCCCGCTACCGCGGGTCGTGGCCGCCGTCGCCCACCGGCCCCGGCCGGTCACCGAGGGCGGGCCGGTCGCCCGCCGTCAGCCTCGGCAGCAACTGCGCCGCGAACAGCGTGGACAGCGCCGACGTGTCGGTGCCGCCGTCGGTGCGCACCACCACCGGCTGCGGGGCCTTCCCCGCCAGCCCGGCGCCGACCTCCAGCCGCCGCCGCGCCAGCTCGTACTGGAGCACCGCCCGGTTGTCGCGGTAGGCCTTGGCCAGGGCGCGCTGGGCACGGGCCTCGTTCTCGGCCGCGATGAGCCCGCTGCGGCCCCGCGTCTCGATCTCGAACCGCACCCGCTGGGCCTCGGTCTCCTGCCGCTCGAGGAGCTGGGCGACCTCCTCGCGGGCCCGGTTCAGCGCGGCCTTCACCTCGACGATCCGGGCGTCGCGCACCTTCTTGGCCCGCTCGATGTCCATGCCCAGGCTGTCGATGCGCCGCTTGCGGGTCAGACCCCACTCCTGCTCGTAGGCGGTGCGCTCCTTGGCGATCCGCTCCCGGGTGGCCAGGTGGTGCTGGTACTGCGCCGGCAGCTGCACATCGGGGATGTTGCAGCCGGTGACGCGCACGCCGTAGACGGACAGCTGCCGGTTGAGCAGCTCCTGCATGTCGGCCACGTCCGAGCCGCGCAGGTCGTAGGCGCGCTGGGTGCGCATCCGGCGGGCCCGCTGCCGGATCGCGTCCTGTACGGCGCTGGACAGCACCAGGTCGAAGTTGCCGGCGCCGATGGTCCGGACGAACAGCACCGCGTCGGTGATGCGGAACTTCAGGAAGAACTCGATCGAGCGCAGCGGCACGTTCTCCTGCGTCGGGCAGGCCATGACCGGCGCCGAGTACGGGATCTCGGTGGCCGTGTCGACGACGAAGTCGACCCGCGACCAGGGGTGCCACAGGTAGTGCCGGCCGGCGTCCAGGGTGCGGGTGACGGCGCCGTAGCGGGTCAGCACACCGTTGGTGCCCTGCTCGATCTCGACGATCGAGGAACGCCACCACCACAGCGCGCCGATCAGCAGCAGCACCACCCCGGCGACGTAGGAGAGGGTGGCCAGCGCGCCGTACGCGACGTCGGCCGCGCCGTCGGAGCCGGCCTCCCGCAGCGACAGCATCACGCCGGTCAGCAGGGCGTAGGCGCCGCACCAGAGCGGCAGCATCCACCACAGCCGGCGGCGGTGGCGCGGGATGATCACCGGGATGAGGGTGTCGGCCTCCCCGCCGCGCAGCAGACGGGCGATGTCGCTCCAGGGGGCGACGGCCTCGGAGATCACCGAACGGCGGTGCATACGGGCGGAACTCATGACTGCGCCTCCTCGGCGGGCTCGTGCACTTCACCGGCCGCGGCGGGCTCGGGCATCCGCGGCACCGTCGGCCGGTCGGCCGCCAGCAGCGCGCCGATCTCCTCCTCGCGGGCCGCGATCCGCTCGGACACCTCCGCCAGCCGGCCCCGCACGGCCTCCATGTCCGCGTCGGTGAACAGCTCGGCGCCCCGCTCGCCGACCAGCTCCCGCGCCAGCTCCAGGAAGTCGATCCCGGCCGCTCCGGTGCCGTCCGCGCCGCCGATGCGCACCAGCCGGGGCAGATGGTCGGCGACCTGCTCCAGGGTGTCGAGCACCTGCTGCTGGTAGCGGTACTCGAGGATCTCCGGCGCCTGTGCCGCGGTCACCGCGCGGATGTCGAGGGCCTGCGCCTCCAGCAGCGCCGCGTTGGCCTTGGCCTCCGACTCGGCCTGCACATAGCGCTGGCGGGCCAGCGCCTCGGCACGGTTGGTCTCGCGCTCCACGGCGGTGTCCATCTGCGCCTGGTACTGGGCGATGTCGGCCTGGATCGCGGAGAGCGTCTCCTGGCTCGAGGCCAGCTCCCGGCTCAGGTCGCCCTCGTCCTGCTCCTTGCGCAGCTGCAGCGCGTACTCGTGGGTGTACGCCTCCTTGGCCATGCGCACCATCTCGGGGGCGGCCAGGTCCATCCGGTACCGCCGGTCCGAGGGCTCGGCGTGGGTGATGTTGGCGTTGGTCAGCTCCACCGCGGGACGGAACTGCTGGTTGAGCTGCTCCAGCAGACGGCCGCTGTCCTCACCGACCATGTCGTAGATGCCGGCCGCCTCCTGCTCGTAGATCAGGCTGCGGATGGTCTCGCTGACGGCGTTGCCGAGCTTCTCCTCGAAGCCGCGCACGGCGCCGAGGGTGTAGACGAACTCCACCGGGTCGCTGATCCGGAACTGGATGAACAGGTCGATGGACGCCTTCACGCCGCCCTTGGTCGGGGCCTCGCGCACCGGCGCGTTGAACGGGTACTCGCGGGTCGTGTTGACGATGTACGACACCCGCTTCCACGGGCTGAGCAGGGTGACCCGGCCGGGTCCGACGACCTTCTCCAGCTTGCCGAACCGGGTGATCATCGCCTGGCACCCGTCCGGCACCATCACCAGGCCCTGCCGCCACCACACGAACGCGACGGCGAGCAGCGCGACGGCCCAGTAGTGCAGTCCGAACAGGGGGTTGGTGAGCCCGCTGCCGCCGGTCGCCGACACCACCGAGGAACCCACGACGCCGATCACCAGCAGCGACAGCACCGGCAGCATGGACAGCAGCGAGCGGCCCCGGGGCATCACCATCGGGCAGATGGCGTGCACCACTTCCCCGCCCTCGCGCAGCTGCTCGCTGCGGCCGAGCGCCTCGCCCGCCTCGTCCAGCGGCACCGTCAGCTGCCGCATGACCGTGTCGACGGAGCCCCCGTCCTGCTCCCGGGCCGCCGGGAAGTCGGCGGGGTCCATCCCCTCGCCCTCGGCCTCCTGGCGCCCGCCGCGCTCGTCCCGCTCGTTCCGGGTGCGCTGCGCCGCCGTGCCGCCGCCCCCGGTCCGGCGGCGCAGTTCGTCCTGGGCCGCCGCGCGAGGATCGGTGCCGGACGCGACCGCCTGGGCGACGTTGCGCAGACTCTGCGCCCGCGTACGTGCCATGGGGTTCCCCCTTCGCCGTGTGGTGCTGACCCCTGCGGGATCACTCACTGTGGTCCACGTGGGGCGTGTGGGACGCCTGATGCACGTGGTCCAGTGATTCCACACCCGGGGGAGAAACGGCGTAAGGGGCGCCCCCAGCAACGGTCACCTGCCGGTGATTGCCGGGAAACGCCCCCTACGGCCGGGGTGCGGGGACGGTCAGGCCGTCGCGGGGACCCGCTGGGGCTCGTCGGCCGGGGTCTCGTCGACCGGGGAGGCGTGGACGGAGTCGTACGCCTCCCGGTCGAGCAGGCCCTCGCGGGCCGAGACGATGACCGGGACCAGGGCCTGGCCGGCGACGTTGGTCGCGGTGCGGATCATGTCGAGGATGGGGTCGATGGCGAGGAGCAGGCCCACGCCCTCCATGGGCAGGCCCAGGGTGGAGAGGGTGAGGGTGAGCATCACCGTCGCGCCGGTGAGGCCGGCCGTGGCGGCGGAGCCGACCACCGAGACGAACGCGATCAGCAGGTAGTCGCCGACGCCGAGCGGGATGTCGAAGATCTGCGCGACGAAGATCGCGGCGATGGCCGGGTAGATCGCGGCGCAGCCGTCCATCTTGGTCGTCGCGCCGAACGGGACGGCGAAGGAGGCGTACTCCTTCGGCACGCCGAGGCGCTCGGTGACCTTCTGGGTGAGCGGCATGGTGCCGACGGAGGAGCGGGAGACGAAGGCCAGCTGGATCGCGGGCCAGGCGCCCTTGAAGAACTGCACCGGGCCGACCTTGCCGACGGTCGCCAGCAGCGCCGGGTAGACGCCGAAGAGGACGATGAGGCAGCCGACGTAGATGTCGGCGGTGAAGGTGGCGTACTTGCCGATCAGGTCCCAGCCGTAGGTGGCGATGGCGTTGCCGATGAGGCCGACGGTGCCGAGGGGCGCGAGGCGGATGACCCACCACAGGGCCTTCTGGAGGAGTTCGAGGACGGACTCGCTCAGGGTGAGGATCGGCTGGGCCTTCTCGCCGAGCTGGAGGGCGGCGATACCGGCGACGGCGGCCATGAAGACGATCTGCAGCACGTTCAGCTCGGTGAACGGCGTGATCACGTCGGTGGGCACGATGCCGGTGAGGAAGTCGATCCAGGAGCCGGTCTTCTCCGGCGCGGCGCCGTCCGCCGGGGTGAGGCCGGTACCGGCGCCCGGGTTGGTGACCAGGCCGATGACCAGGCCGATCGCCACCGCGATCAGCGAGGTGACCATGAACCAGAGGAGGGTCCGCGAGGCCAGGCGGGCCGCGTTGTTGACCTTCCGCAGATTGGTGATGGAGACCAGGATCGCGAAGAAGACGAGCGGGGCGACGGCCAGCTTCAGCAGGCCGATGAAGGTGCCGCCGACCTTCTCCAGGGTGGTGACCAGCCAGGAGACGTCCTGGCTGCGGGCGAGCCAGCCGAGCAGGACGCCCAGGACGAGGCCGGCGAGTATCTGGGCCCAGAAGGGCGCGCGAATGGGCAGCTTGAACTGCGTGTTCGTGGACACGGACATGCTCCGGTGAGGGGGACGCGTGAGGAATGTGACGTGGGAGTCGGGGGCGCGGCGGGAGCGTCGGTGACGACGCTCAGGACGTCAGGGACGACAGTTCGCGGCGGTGACCCGGCAGAGGTCCACGTGCAGGCGCGCCACGAGCGGAACACTCCGGGGCGTGGGGAACACGGCTGCTGACTTCACCCGGAGACCGTAACACCTGAACTTTGAGTTGCTCAAAGCCTTGCTTTGACAGGCGGGAGGGCAAAGGCGTCCATACAACACAAAGCGCCCCGGTTTCCGGGAAGTTCGGAGACCGGGGCGTCGGCGTACGGTGCGTCGCTGTGACGGAGGTTACGAGGTCTGGCCCTGCGTCTGCCCCTGGGCGCGGGCGGTGTCGTCGGCCGCGTCCTCCTGGTTGCGGTTGGCGTCGAGGTTGGCCTTCGCGCGCTCCACCCGCCGCACGATGCCCTCGGAGGCCCGGTCCCGCTCCTTGCGGAGTACGACGAGGCTGATGGGGGCCGAGATCAGCAGGGCGAGCAGGACGACCCACAGGCCGTTGGAGTCGCCGAGGCCGCTCGGGGCGAGGCCGGAGTAGACGAGGCCCCAGACGACCACGAGGCAGGCCACGAAGATCCCGAGGCGCATCAGCGTGTAGCGGAGCATCTCTTCCACTCTTCCTACGTACGGCGGGAACGTCCCCACCAGAACGTCCCAAAGGGACAAAGGGACAACGTCCAGTGAAGCACGCCCGGCCGTGGATCTTTCAGCGGGGTGCGGGCCTCATCCCAGGGGCAGCAGCAGGACGACGTCGTCCCGGTCGTCGCCGGGGGCGACCCGGATCGCGCCCGGGACCCGGCCGACCTCCTTGTAGCCGCAGGAGGCGTAGAAGCGCTCGAGTCCGAGGCCGCCGCGGCAGGTGAGCCGGATCGCCTCGATGCCGTCGACGGTGCGGGCGGCGTCCGCGGCGGCGGCCAGCAGGTCGCGGCCGTAGCCCTTGCCCTGATAACGGGGGTGGACCATCACCGTGTAGAGCCAGAGCCAGTGGGTCATCAGGTGGTGGGTGTTGAGAGTGAGGAACGCCGTCGCGGCCACCCGCCCCTCCTCGTCGCGCCCGACGAGGAGGCGGGAGCGCTCCTCCGCCATCGCGACGAACTGCCGCACCAGCCCCGGGCGGATGTCCTCGGGTGTGACGGGCGGCACGAAGCCGACCGCCCCGCCGGCGTTGGTGACATCGGTCCACAGCTCGAGGATGCCGTCGCGGAGTTCGGGGGTGACGACGGGGTCGAAGGTGAAAGTAAGGGGCATGGTCCGATAGTAGCCATTACCCCTTGCTGTCAGCCTCCGCTTTTCACACCCGCATCGGCTGCGGCGCGTCCCGGCGCGCCGGGTCGGGTCCGTCGTACTCCCGGAGGACCTCGTAGCGGGTGTTCCGCTCGACCGGCCGGAACCCGGCGTCGCGGATGAGGTCCAGCAGGTCCTCGCGGGTCAGCTTGTTCGGCGTGCCGAAGTCGTCCGCGTCATGCGTGATCTTGTACTCGACGACCGACCCGTCCATGTCGTCCGCCCCGTGCTGCAGCGCGAGTTGCGCGGTCTGCACGCCGTGCATCACCCAGAACACCTTGACGTGCGGCACGTTGTCGAACAGCAGCCGCGACACCGCGAACGTCTTCAGCGCCTCCGCCCCGGTCGCCATCCGCGTCCGGGCCTGGAGCCGGTTGCGCACCTTGCCGTCCTTCATGTCCACGAAGTCGTGCTGGTAGCGCAGCGGGATGAAGACCTGGAAGCCGCCGGTCTCGTCCTGGAGTTCGCGCAGCCGCAGCACGTGGTCCACCCGGTGGCGGGGCTCCTCGATGTGGCCGTACAGCATGGTGCACGGGGTCTTCAGCCCCTTCTCGTGCGCCAGCCGGTGGATCCGCGACCAGTCCTCCCAGTGGGTCCGGTGGTCGACGATGTGCTGCCGCACCTCCCAGTCGAAGATCTCCGCGCCGCCGCCGGTGAGGGACTCGAGGCCCGCGTCGATCAGCTCGTCGAGGATCTCCGAGGCGGACAGCCCGGAGATCGTCTCGAAGTGGTGGATCTCGGTGGCGGTGAACGCCTTCAGCGAGACGTCGGGCAGCGCGGCCTTCAACTCCCGCAGCGAGCGCGGGTAGTAACGCCACGGCAGGTTGGGGTGCAGCCCGTTGACGATGTGCAGCTCGGTCAGGTTCTCCGGCTGCATCGCCTTGGCGAGCTTCACCGCCTCCTCGATGCGCATCGTGTACGCGTCCTTCTCCCCCGGCTTGCGCTGGAAGGAGCAGTACGCGCAGGAGGCGGTGCACACGTTGGTCATGTTGAGGTGGCGGTTGACGTTGAAGTGCACGACGTCGCCGTTGAGCCGCGTCCGCACCTCGTGCGCCAGCCCGCCCAGCCAGGCCAGGTCGTCCGACTCGTACAGCGCGATGCCGTCCTCACGGGTCAGGCGCACACCGGTCCTGACCTTCTCCTCCAGCTCGCGCTTGAGCCCGACGTCCATGCCGATCCCTCTTTCCTTCAGGCAGACTCCGTCAACCGTACGCCCCGGTCAGCCGACCTCCTCGGGCAGCTCACCGACGCGGTTCTCCCACTTGGTGGAGAGCACGATGGTGGTACGGGTGCGGGAGACGCCCTTGGTGCCGGACAGCCGGCGGATGATCTTCTCCAGGCCGTCCACGTCGGTCGCCCGCACCTTGAGCATGAAGGAGTCGTCACCGGCGATGAACCAGCAGTCCTCGATCTCGCTCAGGTCCTTCAGCCGCTGCGCCACGTCCTCGTGGTCGGCGGCGTCGGAGAGCGAGATGCCGATCAGGGCGATGACGCCGAGCCCCAGCGAGGCGGCGTCCACGGTGGCGCGGTAGCCGGTGATGACACCGGCCGCCTCCAGCCGGTTGATGCGGTCGGTGACGCTGGGGCCCGACAGGCCGACGAGGCGTCCCAGCTCCGCGTAGGAGGCCCGGCCGTTCTCCCTCAGGGCCTGGATGAGCTGCCTGTCCACCGCGTCCATGCGATCGAAGCCTTCCACTGAAGAGGTCTGGGAGTTCTGCGAGTACGGGGGTGTTGCGGGAGGTGCTCAGTCGGTGCGGGATCCGCCGCCGAGTTCGCCCTCCCAGCGGCGGTAGAGCCGGTGGCCGACGCCCGCCGCGTCGAGTACGCGTCCGGCGACGAAGTCCACCAGGTCCTGGATGTGCGTCGCGCCCGCGTAGAAGGCCGGCGAGGCGGGCACCACGGCGGCGCCCGCGTCGTCCAGCGTGACGAGGTGCCGCAGGGTCTGGCCGTTCAGCGGGGTCTCCCGTACGGCCACGACCAGCGTGCGTCCCTCCTTCAAAGTGACGCTCGCCGTCCGCTGCAGCAGGTCCTTGGAGAGTCCGAGCGCCACCCCGGCCACACAGGCCGTGGAGGCGGGCACGATCAGCATGCCCTTGGCCGGGTACGACCCCGAGGACGGCCCGGCCGCGAGGTCGCCGGCGGCCCAGTGCCGTACTCCGTCGAGGTCGACGGTGAAGGTGTCCGGCTTGCCGTCCGCCCCCCGGGACAGCCATTCCCGCAGGTCGTCGCGCCAGTGGGCGTCCCGGTAGGCGATGCCGGTCTCGTCCAGCAGGGTGAGCCGGGAGGCACGGCTGACGACGAGGTCGACACTCTCCCCCGCCGCCAGCAGCGCACGCAGCACTGCGGCTGCGTAGGGCGTCCCGGACGCCCCCGACACCCCCACGATCCAAGGCTTGCGCCCCGATTCTCCTGCGTTCACATTTCGAGCCTACCGGGGGCGGCCGGAGGACGAGGTATCAGGAGTACGGGACGCCGTGGCCGGTGGTCAGTTCAGGTGCCGGGAGAAGAACCGCAGCGCGCTGTCCCGTTCGAACGCGGGGAGTTCCCCGTGCGGTCCGGGGTTGGCGTGCAGGGTCTTCTCGGCCGAGCCGAAGGCGTCGTACAGGGCGAGGCTCTCCTCCCGCGGCACCCGTTCGTCGTCCCACTGGACCAGGAACTCCACCGGTACGGTGATCCGCGCGGCGTCCGCCGCCGAGGCGAGGGCGCCGCCCAGGCCGAGCACCGCGGCGCGCACCCGGGGTTCGGCGGCGACGAACGGGACGCCGAGTCCGCAGCCCAGCGACACCCCCCAGTAGCCGACCGGTCCGGCGCCCACGTGGCCGTTCCGCTGGACCGCGTCCAGGACGGCCCGCCACTCCGGGACGGTCCGGCCGGCCACCAGCGCCTGGAAGCCGGCGATGAGCGGGGCGAGTTCCGCGCCGGCCGCGACTCGGGCCTGGTTCTCGGTCGCGATCCGGTCGAGTTCCTCGTCCTTGGGCCGGTCGCCGTGGCCCGGCACGTCGACCGCGACCACCGCGAAGCCGCCGCCGGTGACGAAGTGCGCCGCCCGGCTCAGGATGTCGGGGTCCTTCTTGTGCCGGCCGCCGCCGTGCCCCATCACGATCAGGGGGCGGGTGCCGACGGCGCCTTCGGGCGTCCACAGCACGCCGGGGATCTCGCCGAGGGTGAAGAGCTGTTCACGGACACCGTCGAACGATGTCCCGGAGGTGAAGCGCATAGCGTTTCGGGCCTTTCGGGGTGCCTTGTTCGGGCACTCCTCAGGCCATGCGGGAGAAGGAGGCCCGATCTGTCACAGCGTTGATGGGTCTCACCTCCTCGGTCGGCAGCGGCGCACGGCGGGTGTGAAGGTAGCACGAGCCGCGGCCGCCGATGATCTACACCGTCAGGCCCCGCACCAGCAGGTCCAGCAGGGCGCACACGAACAGCGCGATGCCGATGAACCCGTTGACGCTGAAGAACGCCCGGTTGAGACGGGTCAGGTCGTGCGGGCGGACGATGGTGTGCTCGTAGACGAAGGCGGCGGCCACGATCAGCAGGCCGAGCCAGAAGAACGCGCCGGCGCCGGTGAGCACCGCGTACCAGACGAACAGGGCCGTCGTGACGGCGTGGCAGGCGCGGGCGCCCCAGATGGCCGCGGGGATGCCGAAGCGGGCCGGCACCGACTTCACGCCGATCTCACGGTCGGTGTCGACGTCCTGGCAGGCGTAGATCAGGTCGAAGCCGCCGATCCAGACGCCGACCGCGAGTCCGAGGACCACCGCGTCCCAGGACCAGGACCCGGTGACGGCCAGCCAGCCGCCGACCGGGCCCATGGCCTGCGCGAGACCGAGGATGGCCTGCGGGAAGTTGGTGAACCGCTTGCCGTACGGATACACCACCATCGGGATCACGGCGACGGGCGCGAGGGCCAGGCAGAGCGGGTTGAGCAGGGCCGCCGCGCCGAGGAAGACGACGAGCGCGACGAGCGCGCCGGTCCAGGCGTGCTTCACCGACATCGCGCCGGTGACCAGTTCGCGGTGGGCGGTGCGCGGGTTGCGGGCGTCGATCTCGCGGTCGATGATCCGGTTGGCGGCCATCGCGAAGGTGCGCAGGCCGACCATGGCGAGGGTGACCAGGAGCAGCCGGCCCCAGTGGATGTTCCCGTCCAGTTCGTACATCGCGGTGAGGGCCGCGATGTACGCGAAGGGGAGGGCGAAGACCGAGTGCTCGATCATCACCAGGCGGAGGAAGGCCTTGGTGCGTCCCGGCTGCTGCGGAAGCGCGGCGGAGGCCGAGGTCACAGTCCGTACTCCTTCCAGCGGCGGTCGACCAGCGCGGCGGTGTCCGGGTCGGACTCGACCATGTCGGGCCAGCCGCCGTCGCGCGTGTACCCCTCCTCGGGCCACTTCTTCGTCGCGTCGATGCCCGCCTTGCCGCCCCAGAACTGCTGGTACGAGGAGTGGTCGAGATGGTCGACGGGACCCTCGACGACGGTGAGGTCGCGGGCGTAGTCGGTGTTGCCGAGGGCCCGCCAGGAGACCTCGTGCAGATCGTGGACGTCGCAGTCGGAGTCGACGACCACGATCAGCTTGGTCAACGACATCATGTGGGCGCCCCAGATGGCGTGCATCACCTTCTGGGCGTGTTTGGGGTACTTCTTGTCGATCGAGACGATCGCGCAGTTGTGGAAGCCGCCGGACTCGGGGAGGTGGTAGTCCACGATGTCCGGGACGATGATCTTGAGCAGGGGGAGGAAGAAGCGCTCCGTCGCCCGGCCCAGCGGCCCGTCCTCGGTCGGCGGGCGGCCGACGACGATCGACTGGAGCAGCGGGCGCTTGCGCATCGTCACGCAGTCGATCTTCAGGGCGGGGAACGGCTCCTGCGGGGTGTAGAAGCCGGTGTGGTCGCCGAACGGCCCCTCGGGGAGCATCTCGCCGGGCTCCAGCCAGCCCTCGACGACGACCTCGGCCTGCGCCGGGACCTGGAGCGGCACGGTCTTGCAGTCGACCATCTCGATCCGCTTGCCCTGCAGGAACCCGGCGAACAGGTACTCGTCGATGTCGCCGGGAAGCGGCGCGGTGGAGGCGTACGTCACGGCCGGCGGGCAGCCGAAGGCGATGGCGACGGGCAGCCGTTCGCCGCGCCGGGCGGCCACCTGGTAGTGGTTGCGGCTGTCCTTGTGGATCTGCCAGTGCATGCCGATGGTGCGCTTGTCGTGGCGCTGCAGCCGGTACAGGCCGAGGTTGCGGATGCCGGACTCGGGGTCCTTGGTGTGGGTGAGGCCCAGGTTGAAGAAGGAGCCGCCGTCCTTGGGCCAGGTGAACAGCGCGGGGAGCCGGTCGAGGTCCACGTCGTCGCCGGTGAGGACGACCTCGTGCACGGGCGCGTCCTGGGACTTCACCTTCTTCGGCGGCACATGGGTCATCGCGCCGAGCTTGCCGAAGGCCTCGCGCACCCCGATGAAGCCCTGCGGCAGCTCGGGCTTCAGCAGCCCGCCGATCTTGTCGCTGATGTCCGTGTACGCCTTCAGGCCGAGCGCCTTCAGCAGACGGCGGTCGGTGCCGTACACGTTCATCGCGAGGGGCATGCCGGAGCCGCGCACGTTCTCGAAGAGCAGCGCGGGACCGCCGGCCTTGTTCACCCGGTCGACGATCTCACCGACCTCCAGATACGGGTCGACCTCGGCCTTGATGCGCTTGAGGTCGCCCTCGCGCTCCAGCGCCCTGAGCAGGGAGCGAAGATCGTCGTAAGCCATGGGGTCAAGTATCCCCGAGCGGTTACCCTGGCCCTGTACCGCCCACCGCTTTCGCTGGAGAGGCCCCATGCTTCGGGTGCTGATGTTCCTCGTGCCGCTGGCCCTGAGCGTCTACGCGTTCATCGACTGCATCAGCACGAAGGACGAGGACATCCGCCACATGCCCAAGCCGCTGTGGGCGATCCTCGTGCTGCTGTTCCCGCTGGTCGGCTCGATCTCATGGCTGATCGCCGGCAAGAAGCGGCACCCCGCGGGCGGCGCCGCCGGTTCCCCCTGGGGCCGGGGCGGTGGCCGGCAGCAGTGGGTGGCCCCGGACGACAACCCCGAGTTCCTGAAGTCGCTGGACGACGACAAGGACAAGGACGACAGGCCGGGGGACGGCGAGCGCGGCGGAGCCGGCTGACCGTCCCGCCCGCGTCAGCTCCTGGTCCAGTTCTGGGACGCCGAGCCGTCGCACACCCGCGCCATGATCGTGCCGCCCCCCTGGGTGTGCTCCAGACATCTGCCGGTCTTCACGAGGACCACGGTGCCGCCCGATCCGATACGCCATGTCTGCGCGTCGTCCGCGCCGCAGGTCCCGCTGTGCATCGCACCGTAGGCGGACAGGCAGTTGCCGGACTCCCGGTGGACGATCCGGTAGGTGCCGGACGACGCGCTCCGCAGGCTCCAGTCGGCCGCCCCTGAGGCGCAGTCACCGGTTGCGACGTTGCCGTAACCGGCTCCTCCGTAGGAGATGAGGCACTGTCCGCTCCGCGCGTTGCGCAGGGTGGAGCCGCCCGTCGACGGGGCGTCGGCCTCCGTGTCGGTGCCGGGGCCCGTGTCCGGGGCGGAGCCGCCCCCGTCGCCTCCACCGCCTCCGCTGCCGCCCTTCGCCGCTTCGTCGTCGGTGTCCGGTGCGGCGGCGGTCGGCGACTCCTGGGAACCCTGCTTCCTGGAGTCCTTCTCCTTCGAGTCCTTCGAGGGGGACGCGCTGGTGGACGGTGACGGCTCGGCGGACCCGCCGGCCGTCCCCGAGGGCGTCGCGTCCGCGGACACCGTGACCGACGCCGAGGGGCTGGGGCCCGCATCGTCGCTCGCGTCGAAGGTGTACGGCAGGAGTGTGAAGGCGAGGGTGGCGCCAGTGGCGACGACCACGACGGGAACGATCACGGGGACCACACGCGTCCGGCGCTCCCGCTTCTCCGGCGCCGCCTCGGGCGCTGCCTGGGGTTCCCCGGGCCTCTCGGGCTCCTCCGGCACGTCCTGCACGTCCGGCACGACCGGCGTGGTCGCCGCGAACGCCGCCCGTTCGGCCAACCGCGCGGTGACCGCCTCCGGCCACAGGGGCGGGGTGAACGGGCCGTGGCGCTCGGCGAGTTCGACCAGTTCGGCGGCGGTGGGCCGGCCCTCGTAGTCCTTGTCGAGGCAGGCGGCGACGACCTCGGCGAGCTCGGGGTCCAGGGCCCGTACGGCGTCGAGGTCGGGCTCCTCGTGCACGATCCGGTACAGCACGCCGTGCCCGGACTCGTCGCCGAAGGGGGGCCGGCCGCTCGCCGCGTAGGCGAGGACCGAGCCGAGCGCGAAGACGTCGACGGCCCCGGTCGACCTGCGGGCGCCCGAGGCCTGTTCGGGCGACATGTAGGCGGGCGTGCCCACCACCATGCCGGTGCGGGTGAGCTGGCTCTGCTCGGCGGCGCGGGCCACCCCGAAGTCGATCAGGGTGAGGCCCTCGAGGGTGAGCATGACGTTGGACGGCTTGATGTCCCGGTGCACCATGTCCAGCGCGTGCACCGCGGCGAGCCCGGAAGCGGCCTCGCGCAGCAGCAGCCAGAGGGCGGCGGTGGGCAGCGGACCCTCGTGGGCCTCCAGGGCCTCGCGCAGGGTGAGGCCGGGGACGTAGGCGGTGGCGAACCACGGCGGCCGGGCGGTGCGGTCGCCCGCGAGCAGCGGGGCGGTGGCGTCCTCGGGTAAGCGGGCGAGGTTGTCCAGCTCGTGTCCGAAGCGGCGCAGGAAGTCCTTGTCCTCGGCGACGACCGACGGCAGCAGCTGCTTGACCGCCGCGTACCGCCCCTCGTGCACGCCGAGATAGACGCGGCCCATGCCGCCGGCTCCGAGCCGCCCGATGAGCGGGACCGGTCCGATCCGCCGCGGGTCCTCGTCCTCCAGCGGCTCGGCGCCGCTTCCACCCAGCTCGATCACGCCTGCCCCGTTGTCGTCTCCGTCGTCGCGCCACCGGAGGCGGTCCGCCCGCTCCCCCGCGACGGGCGGACCGCACGTCGGTAGGGGTCAGTCTGAACCAGGCCGGGCTAGGATTGGAAGGGAATTCTAGAAATTCGCTCCAGAAACACCTGGAAGGTACAACGGCCCTGCGATGAGCCCCAAGCAGCACCGCGGCGAGGTCACCGTCGAACAGCTTCTGGACGCGACGCTGCGCGTGTACGGGGAGTCGGGCGAGCAGGGTCTCACCGTCGGCGCGGTGACCGCGGCGAGCGGCGTCAGCCCGGGCAGCCTGTACCACCACTTCGGCAGCATGGACGGCCTGCTGACCGCCCTGCTGATGCGCTGGCTGGAGCGGCTGCTGGTCCGGATGGTCACGGCTCTGGAGCGGTCGGACTCCGCGCGGGCCGGCGTCGAGGCCCTCGTACGGGCCTATTTCGCGTTCATCCGCGACCACCGGGACGCGGGCCTGCTGCTGCACTCCTCCCGCGCCGACGAGCTGGGCATGCGCCAGGCGAAGCAGCTGCGCGACGCCCAGGAGGCCCGGCTCTCCCCGCTGTCCGCCTGGGTGGGCCGGCACATCGAGTCGGGCGAGCTCGCGCCCCTGTCGGTGTCGGTGCTCGAGTCCCTGATCCTGGGGCCGGTCATCGGCGTCAGCCGCCGCTGGCTGACGCTCGGTGACATCGACCTCGACGAGGCGGCGGAGGTCCTGCCGGACCGGATCTGGCGGTCGGTCGCCGCCGGCCCGCGGTGAGCGCGGGCGGAGCGCCGGGGCGGGTCAGCCGACGAGCTTCTTGATCCGGGCGGCGGTGAGCGCCCGGTCGAAGACCCGTACGTCGCGGACGGCGCCGGGGAAGAAGTCGACGGCCCGGCCGCCGTAGGACGCCCGGCCGATGATGAAGGGGCCGGTGCCGGACTGCGGGTTGGTGTCCTCGGCCTCCGCCTCCTGGACGCCGTCGACGTACAGCCGCAGTGTGCCTTCCCTGCCGTCGCAGACTCCGGCGAGGTGGGTCCAGGCGTTCAGGGCGGGCTCGCTGCGGCCGGCGGCGCGCAGGCCGGGGCGGGAGAAGGCCCAGCGGTTCTGGTCGACGGCGTACTGGAGGTAGAAGGCGCTGGCGTCCTCGGCGTCCTGGCTGACGGCGGTGGCCCAGTCCTTCGGTGTTGCGGAGAGCCGCACCCAGGCGGCGACGGTGAAACTCCGGCCCTTTCCGGTCTCCAGGACCGGCCCCTCGGTGGCGATCTGGCTTCCCCGCCCGTCGAAGACGGCCCCGCCTCCGCGGGACACCCAGGTGACGCCGGCCGCGGTGCCGTCGTGGCCGCCCGCGGCGTCCCGCGCGACCGTGCCCGAGGTCTCGTCGAGGGGCCAGTGCCCCACGGGCCGGGCGGGCTGGGGAG
>Ga0247820_10000355_pt1 | contig 24115 bp, 20 predicted proteins | sample 13C_Glucose_Day1_2_FD_192480 | JGI IMG/M metagenome (GOLD analysis project Ga0247820, IMG submission 192480) | Soil microbial communities from agricultural site in Penn Yan, New York, United States - 13C_Glucose_Day14 | ecosystem: Environmental > Terrestrial > Soil > Agricultural land | place...
ATGTTGCACACTTAACCCTGTGGGAGCGGGCTTGCCCGCGATGGGGCCGGCACATCAACCGAAAAACTGTCGGGTACCTGATAATCGGTCAGCCACTGGAACGCTTTGAAGTTTTTTTGGCCGGCGCCGGCTTGTCGGTCGATTTAGCTTTCGCGGCAGGTTTGGCAGCCGCCTTGCCCCCCAGACTACGCTTGAGCAACTCGGTCAAATCAATCACATCCGCAGTCTTGCGCTCCTTTTCACCCGTCGCCGTTTCCACGTCCTCGATCTTCCCTTCATGGGCTTTTTTCTCCACGAGCGCCATGATCTTGTCTTCGAAACTGTCGCGATAGTCTTCAGGGCTCCACTCGGCGCTCATGTCTTCGACCAGCCGTTTGGCCATGTCCAGTTCGCCCTTGACCAGCTTCGCACTGGTGACGTCGCTGCCCAGTTCGAGCGCATCCAGGCTGCGCACTTCGGCCGGCCAGCGCAGCATCACCAGAACCATGGCCGACTCCAGTGGCATCAGCGCTGCCAGGTGCTGGCGAGTATGCAAAACCACATGGGCGAGGGCGACCTTGTTGGTTTTGCTGAGTGTTTCGCGCAACAGCGCGTATACCTTGCCGCCGCGTTTATCGGGTGCAAGGTAGTAAGGTGTGTCGATGTTTTGCAAAGGGATCTGATCACTTTCTACAAAAGAAAAGATGTCGATGGTTTGCGTGGACAGCGGGTGCGCCGACTTGATTTCCTCTTCGCTGAGTACCACGTAGCGACCCTTTTCGTACTGCACACCCTTGACGATGTGCTCTTTGGTGACTTCCTTGCCAGTGACCTTATTCACGCGCTTGTAGCCGACCGGCTCCATGCTGCGGCTGTCGAGCCAGTCGAAATCCACCCCTTGGGAAGACGTCGCCGAAACCAGCGCGACAGGGATATGCACCAGCCCGAAACTGATTGCGCCTTTCCAGATTGCCCGTGCCATCGTCGTCTTCTCCCAAGTGATGATCAGGTGACCTGTAGCCCGGCGCAAAAGTTTCAGCCGCTTCAGGCCGCGGCTCGTGGGCGGATCAGCGGTACGGTCAAAGGGTGTTACATCTTGCCGGGGAGGTTTTGATTAACAAATGCGAACCCCGGGCGTAGCGTGCTATCGAAGACTCTATCCACGCTGACCTTCAGAGGCCTCCCGATGAACCGATTAATGCTTGGCATCACCGCGTTGGCATTGAGTAGTGTGCTGAGCCATCCGGCCCAGGCAGACGCTTCATCATTACGGCTGGCACAGAGCCCGACGGGTAATTCAGGCAATCCCTACAACAGCCCGATTCGCCGTGCCAACCCCAACAGCATGCAGGGCACCCAACCCGGCGCTCCGATCATTCGCGGGCCAAACACCGTACCGGTTCCGCGACCACCGACCCTGGACAACGGCGGGATTGGCAACCGCTATCCCCAGGACAGAACGGTTCCCTCCAGCCCACCGACATTCATACCCAATCCGCCTCATCGAGACGCAGGCACCAGCAACCGTTGAACGGCAAGACGCAGGTCTGCCAGCCATTCTGACGACAAAAGGAATCGTGCATGTTGCGTAAAACCTTCCTGGCCACACTCTGTGCCAGCACCTTGATCACGGCGACCGCACCGCTGTATGCCGCGCCCATTCAGGAACTGAAAAGTGAACAGGGCACCCTCGAAGTCACTCCAATCGTCGAGGGCCTGGATCACCCGTGGGCCCTGGCGTTTCTGCCCGATCGCCAGGGCATGCTGGTGACTGAACGCCCCGGCAACCTGCGGCTGGTCAGCGCTGACGGCAAATTGTCGGCCCCTCTCGACGGCGTGCCGAAGGTCTGGGCCAAGGGCCAGGGCGGTTTGCTCGATGTAGTGCTGTCGCCCGACTTCAAGCAAGACCGCACGGTCTATCTGTCTTACGCCGAAGGGGGTGGCAAGGGCGACAAGGCCGGGACGGCGGTCGGCCGCGGACAACTGTCGCAAGACCTGAAGACAATCAACAACTTCAAGGTGATCTTCCGCCAGGAGCCCAAACTGTCGGTTGGCAACCACTTTGGATCGCGCCTGGTGTTCGACCGCGACGGTTATCTGTTCATCACCCTGGGTGAGAACAACGACCGGCCGACGGCCCAGGACCTCGACAAACTGCAGGGCAAGGTTGTGCGCATCTATCCCGATGGCAAGGTGCCGGACGACAACCCCTTTGTCGGTCAGACCGGCGTGCGCCCGGAGATCTGGTCCTACGGCCAGCGCAATCCACAAGGCGCGGCACTCAATCCCTGGACCGGCGTCTTGTGGGAAAACGAGCACGGCCCCCGGGGCGGCGACGAGATCAACATTATCGAGCGTGGCAAGAATTACGGCTGGCCGCTGGCAACCCACGGCATCAACTATTCCGGCCAGCCGATTCCGGAAGCCACGGGCAAGACTGCCGAAGGCACCGTTGCGCCACACCATGTCTGGGAAAAATCACCGGGCCTTAGCGGCATGGCGTTTTACGACGCCGATCGCTTCCAGGCCTGGCAGCACAACGTGTTTATCGGCGCACTGGTCACTCAGGAGCTGATTCGCTTGCAGTTCGACGGCGACAAGGTGGTTCACGAAGAACGGTTGATGGGTGAACTGAACAAACGCATTCGTGACGTGCGGCAGGGGCCGGACGGCTATTTATATGTGTTGACCGATGAGGATGACGGGGTGCTGTACAAGGTCGGTCTGAAGTAAAGATCGTTCGCCGTATTCGTGAGCAAGCCTGACCCACAGGGTCTGGGCCAATGCAATCAGCCCGACGGTAGTGATATGGGTCAAAGAACCCGTTTTTTGGTCTTGCGTGTGGGCGGGGTCGGCAGATACTGAATCAACGTCGTTACAAATTTTCTGCCGTGAATCTTGCAAATTGCAGGGTAGCTATCAGCCTTTGTTGCATTTTGCATGAAAAGGCCTGCTGACAGAGCAGCTATTTCATTGAATTTGCCGATGAGCTGCACGGCGAAATTCGCGGCATGTTTTATGCTGTAGCTGGCCATGAGCTGACCGGCTTTTTATTTGAGTCAGCGGCTAAACCGGAAAACACTCAGATGAGGACTTGATAAAGCCCGCAGGGAACATGAGCGGGGGATTGGTACTGATCGACGTGGATGTTTGATTGGCATTCTCATATTAAGGAGAGGGTCGTAATGTTTCTTTCTGCCTTGGAACTTCGAAACATCATCGAAAGCAGTTTTCTTCCGAAACGTTGTCAATGTACGCTGACACCGGAACTGTCGATGACGATTAAAGTGTATTCCGATCGTCAAACCGATCACCTCGATCTGATAAAGACGGGTATAGATGCTAAACATCTCAATGGCTGCAGGGAAATCAAAGAGTTGATTACCGAGTTGCGGGAAGACATGCAAAAAAGGGCCGATGTGCAGCCTCTGCATCCTGACAGAAAAGCGCTTTAACCCACGGCTTCAAGACTTGCGCCGGGCCTGGAGAACAGCCAGGCCCGACGCCATCTTACGATTGGATAGCATGCCCGAACCGGTATGGCGATCGAGCCATTCGCCGAGAAAATCTGGCTGGCTGATCAGCTTTGCATACTGCAAGCGTCGGACAGTTTTCGATATGTGATTTGAGCAGGCTTGCCTGATGTGTCGATGTATTTCATTTCGGCTGTGATGACTTCGCAATACAAGGTCGTGGGCTCGGTCAATGAGATGACCTTGGCGATGTGCAATGGCATCCCGTAGTGATACGCAGGGACTTGGGTTTGGGTCGAGGACGTATCGGCGGCCTGAGCAAGACCGGCGAAGGCGGTGCAGGCGAGGGCGGCTGTCGACAACAATGTGCGCGTGTTCATGAACGATCTCCAATGCAGGCGAAGAGTCAGCTCGACATAGCGTCGAACCTGCCGCACTGGGCGTCAGAGAGATCTGCGGGCGTGCGGTCCAGTAAAGTTTTGGACCGCAGCGTTAACGGATGGTTAAGCCGGCTGAATGCCGCCTGTCGGCGGTTTCCTTGACTTGACTGGCGGTAATATGAAATACGCCGCTTTCGCGAGCAGGCTCGCTCCTCCATGCTGGCGATAGATGCTGGACAACCCGTTGTGGTCGTCCATCAGCTCATAGGAAGGGTCGGTAACTCTGGCAGTCCGGGTCATTTCAGTGCGCTTTTGTTGTTATCGCCCGCTGATCATGCCTCGTTCCAGCCGGTTATTGCTACCCGGTGGTTCGTCAAGTGATCAGACGGTTTTTCGCTTCAATCCATTGCGACATGTATTGAGTACTCTTGTGCTGATGATGGCGCAGCATGCTGCCGGTGAAGTTATCCCTTCTGATGGACGAGAGGTGCAGGCGGCATTCGTTGATTCGGGCAATCAATGCCGGGCCGTGGCGGGTGCGCTGATAACGACTGGCCAGCAGTTGCAATCCTTGCGCTTGTGCATCCAACCAGCGGGTCTTGTCCTTATAAAGTTGCACGGCGTTATCGGCGAACGCCTGGGCCGTCCGGGTCACCGCCCCTGGCCACGGCTCGTCGCCGTGCATGGCTTCTGCGCCGATCGGCGTGGTGACATTCGGTGTCCCGCAGAGCATCGCATCAACGAGCTTGCCTTTGATGCCCGCCCCGAAGCGCAACGGTGCCAGGCACACACGCGCCGCGGACATGACTTGCAAGGCATCTTCCGCCCAGTTCATCACATGAAACCCTTGGGCCGCGTTGTGCAGTGCAGTGGCCTTGGGCGGTGTATAAGCGCCGTAGATATGCAGCTGAGCACTTGGCAGCTGCTCGCGGATCAGCGGCCACAGGGTGGTTTTCATCCAAAGCACTGCGTCCCAGTTCGGCGCATGGCGGAAATTGCCGATACTGAGAAAGTGCGCCCTATCCTCAAAGACCGCTGGCGGCGCGCTCGGCAGGTCGACCATCAGCGGGCACCCGTGCAGCAAGTTGCGCGGCACTTTGAATTGTTCGACCAGCAACTCGATTTCCACATCGGAAATCATCAGGTTCAAGTCACAACGATAAATCGCGGCGATCTCCCGTTTGGCCAGATCGGTCCCGGCCATGAACTCGAACTCTGCACGCAAAGCCTTGGCGAACAACTCGCTGAAATCATCGGCGTCGTCACTGGCCTTCAAACGCTCCTTGAGCCGTAGATGGCGGGCATCGCGCAGGCTTTGCAGATCGGAGGTCTCCAGTACCCGCAAAGCATCGGGACACTGTTGTTCAACGCGCCAGCCGAATTGTTCTTCCATCATGAACCGATCGAACAGCACGACATCCGGCGCCAGTTGGCTGATGAAGCTGTCGAAACTGCTGTTGTTCAGTTCGATCGGCACTTCGCGAATGCCCAGGGCCGTCAGGTCTGCCCGGTGTTCGCCAGTGCCCGCCGGACTGCTGAAGGTAATGTCCCAGCCTTGCTCCAGGAACGTCTCGAGGATTTGCATCATATGCCCGCCAGCCGCCGAAGAGCGGGGCTCGGGCCAGACGTAACCAATGACCAGGACTTTGGTTGCGCGGGGCTGACTCATGAATGGACATTCCTTGAAACGGGGGCAGGGGACGAATTCGGAGTGTGATTAAACCACAGGCGATGGCAAACCCCGTTGCCCCGTCAGTGCAGATCAGGCTTTGTCGAGAATGCCCTTGACCTTGTCGCGCAGTTGGTCGATGGAGAACGGCTTGCCAATCACATGCATCCCTTCAGGCACATCGATGCTTTCGGCATACCCGCTGGCGAACAGGATAGGCAGTTCCGCACGCAGCATCCGCGCCTGCGTGGCCAGTTCACGGCCATCCATGACCGGCAGACCGACGTCGGTCATCATCAGGTCGATGTGCTGATCTTCGTCGTTGAGAAATTCCAGTGCCTTTTCGCTGCCATCGGCCTCGAGCACCTTGAATTCCAGTTCCTCCAGCACATCGACGATCAGCATGCGGACGATGGCATCGTCTTCGACGACAAGGATGATGGACGCATCAGAGGACATAGTAAGGGATCTCAAAGGTTGAAAAAGGCGGTGGCCGGTCGATCGAAATCGCCGGGCTCTTGCATGAGTAAGTAGCGGATCCCGACAAGTTCCCGGCGCTGATGAAAAAAGGATGGCTGGCAAGGATAACCGCTCCTTCGCGCCGGAGCAGCTGAATGTAGGATTTTGCGCGAAAACCTGTCAGAAAGTTGGATCGTCGTGGCGGTTTTGGGGCAAACTCCGTGGTTTTCAACAGATCGACAAGGCTTCCCCATGACCTCCGCGTCTTCGGTTGACGAGCAACGATTTCGTAAACTCCTGAGCCGCAATGTGAGTCTGCCGTTGGGTGTCGGCGTGCTCAGTGCCGTGTTCTTCGTTTCGCTGATCGCTTATCTGCTGTCGGTGATCCAGTGGGTCGAGCACACCGACCGGGTGATCAATAACGCCAATGAATCGATAAAACTGACCGTCGATCTGGAAACCGGGATGCGCGGCTTCCTGCTCACGGGCGATGAGCAATTCCTTGAACCCTACGAAACGGCGAAGCCGCGAATCGCGGTCGCCCTCAAGACCTTGCTCGATCTGACGGCGGATAACCCGGTGCAGACCGACCGTCTGCACCGGTTGCAGGCGTTGCAGGATGAATGGGCCGCATACGCCACGACCATCATCGAGTTGCAGCGCTCACGCGGGGACTATCGCGCCGCGGTCAAGGCCGGGCAGGGCAAACGCCTGACCGATGAGATCCGCAAACAATTCGAAGACGTGATCGATATGGAGCAGCAGTTGCGCACCGCGCGCAACGAGGAAGTACGGCGCACCACCGTCTGGAGCATCGTCCTTTATATGCTGTTCATCGCCGGGATCAGCGCATTGCTGGCGTACATTGGCCGCCGGGATCTGCTCAACCTTTCACAAAGCTACAGTGCCAATCTCGCCGCGCAACAGGCCAGCGCCCGTCGCCTGGAACAGCAGGCCTGGCTGCGCAATGGCCAGACCGAACTGGCCGAACAAGTGCTGGGGCAGCTGTCGCTCAATGTGCTCGGGCGCAACATTCTGCAGTTTTGCGCGCAGTACCTCGGTACGGCGGTCGCCGCTATTTATGTCCGTGAAGAACACGGCGGTCTCAAGCGCATTGCCTCTTATGGCCTCTCCCGGGAACAGGAGGCGCTTGACCAACAGATCCACAGTGGCGAAGGCATTGTCGGCCAGGTCGCGGAACAGGCTCGGCTGATCCGCCTGGACAACGTACCGAGTGACTACTTCAAGGTCAGCTCCGGCCTCGGCGAAGGCTTGCCCCATAGCGTGCTGGTGGTGCCGACCAGTGACGATGACCGGATCAACGGGGTGATCGAACTGGGTTTCCTGCGTCCGCTCGACGAGCGCGATGTGGAACTGCTTGAACTGATTGCCGGCAACATCGGCACCTCCATCGAAGCCGCGCGCTATCGCCAACGCCTGCAGGAAGTGCTGGCGGAAACCCAGCAGCTCAACGAAGAGCTGCAGGTCCAGCAGGAAGAACTCAAGACCGCCAACGAAGAACTGGAAGAGCAATCGCGGATTCTCAAGGAGTCCCAGGCACACCTGGAAACCCAGCAGGTCGAGCTTGAACAGACCAATGAGCAGCTTGCCGATCAGGCGCAGATCCTCGCCGATCAGCGCGACGCCATGGACCTTAAGAACACGGAACTCAATCAGGCGCAGATCCAGCTCGAAGAACGCGCCGAAGAATTGCAGCGTTCGAGCAAGTACAAGTCCGAATTCCTCGCCAACATGTCCCATGAGCTGCGCACGCCGCTGAACAGCTCATTGATCCTGGCCAAGTTGCTGGCGGAAAACCCTCAGCAAAACCTCAGCGCCGAGCAAGTCAAATTCGCCGAGTCGATCTACTCCGCCGGCAATGACCTGCTCAACCTGATCAACGATATTCTCGACATTTCCAAGGTCGAGGCCGGCAAACTCGAGGTGCGTCCGGAGAACACCAGCGTCGCGCGTCTGGTGGAAGGGTTGCGCGGGATGTTCCAACCGCTGGCCGCAGACAAGAGGCTGGACCTGCAAGTCGAATTGCAGCCGGGCGCGCCGAAGATGATCTATACCGACCGTCAGCGCCTGGAGCAGGTCATCAAGAACCTGCTCTCCAACGCGGTGAAATTCACCGAAAAAGGCTCGGTCAGCCTGACAGTGGCCAACCAGCCTGGCGACGGTATCGCCTTTGTCGTTCGCGACTCCGGGATCGGCATTGCCGCGGACCAGCAGGACAGCATTTTCGAAGCCTTCCGCCAAGCCGATGGCACCACCAACCGCCGCTACGGGGGCACTGGCCTGGGCCTGTCGATTTCCCGCGACCTGGCGGCATTGCTCGGCGGTTCCATCAGCGTCACCAGCGAGCCAGGGCAGGGCAGTGTATTTACCCTGGTCTTGCCTCGGCAATACGTAGAACCGGGGGATAAGCCGGTCGAACCGATGAAGGCCTCACCGGTGGCCATGACCCCGAGAGTCACGCCCGCCGCGCCGGTGCCGCTGATCGCCGCTGTGGATATCCCGCGTTTCGACGACGATCGCGCAAAGGCGCCCTTCACCACGCGTTGTATCCTGGTGGTGGAGGATGAGCCCAACTTTGCGCACATTCTCTACGATCTGGCCCATGAATTGGGCTACCAGTGCCTGGTGGCCCACGGGGCCGACGAAGGCTACGACCTGGCCAGGGAGTTCATCCCGGACGCCATCCTGCTGGACATGCGTTTGCCGGATCATTCCGGATTGACCGTCTTGCAGCGACTGAAGGAACACGCGCAAACCCGGCACATTCCGGTGCATGTCATTTCGGTGGAAGATCGCGTCGAAGCCGCCATGCACATGGGCGCCATCGGGTATGCGGTCAAGCCGACCACCCGGGAAGAACTCAAGGACGTGTTTGCCCGCCTCGAAGCCAAGCTGACCCAGAAGGTCAAGCGTGTGCTGCTGGTGGAAGACGACGACGTGCAACGCGACAGCATTGCCCGCCTGATCGGCGACGATGACATCGAAATCACCGCCGTTGGCCTGGCGCAGGAAGCACTGAACCTGCTGCGCACGACCGTTTTCGACTGCATGATCATCGATCTCAAGCTGCCGGACATGCTTGGCAACGATCTGCTCAAGCGCATGTCCACCGAGGATATCTGCTCGTTCCCGCCGGTGATCGTCTATACCGGGCGCAACCTGACCCGGGACGAGGAAGCCGAGCTGCGCAAGTATTCGCGTTCGATCATCATCAAGGGTGCGCGCTCGCCCGAGCGTCTGCTGGATGAGGTCACACTCTTTCTGCACAAAGTCGAATCCGGGTTGTCCCATGAACGGCAGAGGATGCTCAAGACCGCGCGCAGCCGCGACAAAGTCTTCGAGGGCCGCAAAGTGCTGCTGGTGGACGACGATGTACGCAACATCTTCGCCCTGACCAGTGCGCTGGAACATAAGGGGGCGGTCGTGGTCATTGGCCGCAACGGCCGTGAGGCCATTGAACGCTTGAATGAAATCGAGGATATCGATCTGGTGTTGATGGATGTGATGATGCCGGAGATGGACGGCTTCGAAGCCACCAGCCTGATCCGCAAGGACCCGCGCTGGCGCAAGCTGCCGATCATTGCGGTGACGGCCAAGGCCATGAAGGACGATCAGGAGCGCTGTTTGCAGGCCGGCTCCAACGATTACCTGGCCAAGCCGATTGACCTGGATCGCCTGTTCTCGTTGATTCGCGTCTGGTTACCGAAGATGGAACGCATTTAGTGGAAAGCATTTATCCAGGGGAGCGAAATAGCGAAATCGAATTGCGCTTGCTGATCGAGGCGATTTACCTCAAGTACAGCTACGACTTTCGCGATTATTCCGGTGCGTCGATCAAGCGTCGCGTCCACCATGCGTTGACCCAGTTTGAATGTGCCACTATTTCGGCGTTACAAGAGAAGGTGCTCCACGATCCGACAGCGTTCATGCAATTACTGCAATTGCTGACGATTCCGGTCAGTGAAATGTTCCGCGACCCCTCGCACTTCCTGGCCATCCGCCAGGAAGTGGTGCCGTTGCTCAAGACCTATCCTTCGATCAAGATCTGGATCGCCGGTTGCAGCACCGGTGAAGAAGTCTATTCGATGGCGATACTGCTGCGCGAAGAGGGCCTGCTCGATCGCACCATCATCTACGCCACCGACATCAACCCGCGTTCGCTGGATAAAGCCAAGCAGGGGATTTTCTCCATGGAGAATGTCCGCGCCTACACTCACAACTACCAGCAGGCAGGTGGCCAGCAGTCGTTTGCCGACTACTACACGGCGGCCTATGGCTACGCCATTTTCGACAAGACGCTGTGTGACAACGTGACCTTCGCCGACCACAGCCTGGCGACCGACAGCGTCTTTTCAGAAACTCAATTAATTTCATGTCGTAACGTATTGATTTACTTTAATAAAAAGCTTCAAGATCGCGCTTTTGGTTTGTTCCATGAGTCCCTTTGCCATCGGGGGTTTCTGGTGCTGGGCAGCAAGGAAACCCCGGATTTCTCAGCGTATGGCAACCAGTTCGATCCCCTGATCAAACAAGAACGGATCTACCGCAAATCATGAACAGAGCAAAGGAATTGCCTTGTATGGAAGCGATTGTGATCGGCGCCTCGGCGGGCGGCGTGCAGGCGTTGCTCACGCTCCTCGGCCCGCTGCGCAAAGGCTTCGTCCTGCCCATCATTGTGGTGCTGCACCTGCCTGAAGCAGGTCGCAGCCAACTCGCCGAAGTCTTCGCGCGAAGAGTGGCCCTGCCGGTGCTGGAAGCCCGGGACAAGACGCCGATACAAGCGGGGACCCTGTACTTTGCCGGGCCCGGGTATCACTTGTCGGTGGAGCAGGACCGCAGCTTTTCCTTGAGCCTGGAGGACCGCGTGCATTATTCGCGTCCCGCCATCGATTACCTGTTCGAGTCGGCGGCTGATGCGTATGGCCCGGCGCTGGCCGCGGTGTTGCTGACCGGCGCCAACCGCGACGGCGCGCACGGCCTGGCCAGGGTCAAGCATCGTGGCGGCCTGACCATCGTGCAGGATCCTGACGAAGCCCAGGTCGCGACCATGCCCCTGGCCGCGCTGGATCTACTGGCGCCAGATCACATCCTCCCCCTGCGCGGCATCGGCCGTCTGCTTGTCGAGCTGGAACGAATAGCATGCTAAGTAACATCCAAGCCAAACTGCTGATCGTCGACGATTTGCCGGAAAACCTGTTGGCGCTCGAAGCGTTGATCAAGCGTGAAGACCGTATCGTCTATAAAGCCTTGTCCGCTGACGAAGCCCTGTCCCTGCTGCTGCAGCACGAATTCGCCATGGCCATTCTCGACGTGCAGATGCCCGGCATGAATGGTTTCGAACTGGCCGAGCTGATGCGTGGCACGGAAAAGACCCGGAACATTCCGATCGTGTTTGTCAGCGCTGCCGGGCGCGAATTGAATTACGCATTCAAAGGCTACGAAAGCGGTGCGGTGGACTTCCTCTACAAGCCGCTGGACATCCACGCGGTCAAGAGCAAGGTCAACGTGTTCGTCGATCTGTTCCGCCAGAGCAAGGCGATGAAACAACAGGTCGAAGCGCTTGAGCGAAGCCGGCGCGAACAGGCAGCACTGCTCGAGCAGTTGCAGAGCACCCAGCTCGAACTGGAACAGGCGGTGCGCATGCGCGATGACTTCATGTCGATCGTCGCTCATGAAGTCCGCACGCCGCTCAATGGCCTGATTCTCGAAACCCAACTGCGCAAGATGCACCTGGCCCGGAATAACGCAGCAGCGTTCACCCTGGAAAAAATGCACGCGATGGTCGATCGCGACGAGCGGCAGATCAAAAGCCTGATCCGTCTGATCGAAGACATGCTGGATGTGTCGAGAATTCGCACCGGCAAGCTGTCGATCCGGCCAACGCGCTTTGATCTGTCTGCGCTGGTTGAAGATTTGTTACAGAACTTTGCTCCACAGATCGAAGCCGCAGAGTCCTCGGTCACCCTGCAGGCCGGGCATCCGGTGGTGGGTCACTGGGACGAGTTTCGCATCGAACAGGTCATTTCCAATTTGTTGACCAACGCTTTACGGTACGGCGCCAAGAGTCCGATCACCGTGAAGGTGTACAGTGAGAACGGCCAGGCGCTGGTGGAGGTGCAGGATCTTGGAATCGGTATTGGTGAAGAGAACCAGAAGCGCATTTTCCAGCAGTTCGAGCGGGTCTCGGCTAAACATGCCGTCGCCGGGTTGGGCCTGGGGTTGTTTATTTCAGAACAGATAGTGACCGCCCATGGCGGTTCCATTACCGTCCAGAGCCGGATTGGCGAAGGCGCCTTGTTTCGCGTTTGTCTGCCGCTGTAGGAAAACAGTCAGCTAAACGCAACCTCTGATCGACCCCACGGTCGTATCAGCAGCTATTGACCGAACAAAGGCTTCCCATGAGTGAAGATGCACAAGACGTCGTACTGATCGTCGAAGATGACCCCTCGATATTGATGGTGCTATCGGCCTATCTGTCGGGTGAGGGCTACCGGGTGCTGCAGGCCGAAAACGGCGAGCAGGCCTTTGAAATCCTGGCGAGCAAGCCGCATCTGGACATGATGATCACGGACTTCCGCTTGCCTGGCGGGATCTCGGGCGTACAGATCGCCGAACCCGCGGTGAAGCTGCGACCTGAGCTGAAGGTGATTTTCATCAGCGGCTATCCGCAGGAGATCCGCGAGACAGACAGCCCGATCACCCGAAAGGCGCCGATCCTGGGCAAACCGTTCGACCTGGATGTGCTGCAGGAGCTGATGCAGCAGATGTTGTCGTAAGAGTCGGTGGTTGTCGCACCTGTTATTTTTGACAGTTGACGATATCCCTGTCGAAGGTGAATAAATACTTCGGACGTCGCCTGGCTTGCACTCGCATGCCAGCTCCGGAGGAATCGTCATGCATCGACATACACCGACACTCGCAGGGATCGATCCTCGTAGCGCCGTCGTACGCGAAATTGCCTATCATCGGCGGTCGAGCACGGATATTCCTCAGGCGCGCATCACCCAGCATCTCTATGACAGCATTAACCGAGTAAGCCACAGTCGCGATCCGCGGCTCTTTGCTCTCTCTGAAGACGGCGTTCCCACACCTGCCAACCAAACAACCGTCACCAGTTTGACCGGGGTTGCCTTGCTTTCCGTCAACGTGGACGCCGGCTGGCGGTTAACCCTTTGCGGCGGGGCTGGGCAGAGGTTGGAAGATTGGGGCCAGAAGCTCAATCACCTGCGTATTGCCTACGATTCATTGATGCGCCCCAAGAGCGTTTTCGAATCGTCGGCGGGTGAAGAACGACGCACGGCGTGTTTTTCCTACGCGGATACTTCTCTCGAATCCGCCCGACACAATCGTTGCGGCCAATTAATCCGTCACGATGACTCTGCCGGGACCCAGCACTTGCGCGAGTACAGTCTCCTTGGGGCGCACCAGGAACTGGCCCGGTGTTTTCTTTTGAACCTCGTGTCGCCCGATTGGCCGGAGAGAGAAGCCGATCGCGATGAATTACTTGAGCCTCAAACAGCAATGACTCGAATGAGCTACAACAGTGTCGGCGAGCTGATACGCCATGTCGACGCAGTGGGCAATGAGCAAATCCAGCGTCAGACGGTGGCCGGAGAGTTGTACGAAACACGAATGAAACTGGCCGGTGCCAATGAAGAGATCACTCTGGTCGGTCAGATCCGCTACAACGCATTCGGACAGATTGAGCAGCAAACAGCTGGCAATGGTGTGATTACCCTCTTCACATCAGAGCCCGAGAATGGATGGCTGAAATCATTGCGCGCACAAGTGGCGGGTGCACCGCCATTGCAGAGTCTGGCGTATGACTACGACCCGGTGGGCAATCCGGTTCGCATCAGTGACGACGCCCAGTCCATCCGCTATTTCAGCAATCAACGTGTCGCCGCTATTAATACTTATAAGTACGACACGCTCGGCCAGCTCATCGAAGCCAGTGGCCGACAGCGGGTCCACGCGCCGGGAGGCCCTCATTTGCCGGAGTTCGTCTCGCCACCGGACTCGAACCAGTTGGAAAATTATCTTCAAACGTTCGCTTACGATGCCGGCGGCAACCTGGAAACGCTGGAGCACCACGCGGACAGCGGCAATCGAACCGAGCGAACGGCCATTGCAACCTTGAGTAACCGAAGCCTGCCCTGGATCAAGGACAGTGAACCGCCGGTAGATGGCGAAATCGACGCCGGGTACGACGCTAACGGCAATCTCAAGGCGCTCCAGCGAGGGCAGACGCTGCAATGGGATACACGCGACCGTTTGCGTCAGATTGTTCAAGTGATTCGGGGAGATGGGCCCGACGATGTGGAAAGTTATGTCTATGACGGCGATGGCCTGCGTGTGCGGAAAATCCGCATGGTTTACACCGGAACATTGAACCGTACCCATGAAACCCGCTATTTGCCGGGTGTGGAGCTTCATACAACCCCTGATGAAACGCTGCATGTCATCAGCGTCCAGGCTGGCCGATGTACCGTGCGGATCCTGCATTGGAAAAAGGGCCAGCCGCGAGGCGTTCCCCAGCACCAACTGCGCTACTGTTTCGCCGATCACTTGGGTTCCAATACGCTGGAACTGGACAAAGACGTCGCACTGATCAGCCAGGAAAGTTACTACCCCTACGGTGCCACGGCCTGGTGGGCTGGAAGGGAGAAGGTTGAGGCCGGTTACAAGACCATCCGTTATTCAGGGCAGGAGCGAGACGCGACGGGGCTGTATTACTATGGGTTGCGTTATTACATGCCGTGGCGGCAGCGCTGGTTGAATGCGGATCCTGCCGGGGTGGCGGATGGGTTGAATCTGTTTCGGATGGTGGGGGGAAATCCGATTGGATACGTTGACTTGTTCGGATTGGGCAAGACTCGCGAAATTACCCGGGCACAACGCATTAAAGCGACACTGTCCGGAGTCGGCCGCGGAACCGTCAGGGCGGCCGCCGGATATGGCGCGAAGCAGCTGGCAAAAAAAGCCTTGGGACGAATGGCAAGCTATCCACTCGCATTGATGTCGGGTATGGCAGCAGCTTATGCAGGCGGCAGGGCAGTTGCTCGAATACTGGATAGTCACGGCCAGACCGGCACCCGTAGAAACTTGACCGTTGCGGGGGTGGGAATAATTGGTTTTGGCGTAGGTTTTGCCGTTGGGTTGGCGACACCTGACCCGGTTGGTGTCATCCACGGGGTTGTGAAAACAATGGGCTCCAAAGTGGCGGGGCGAATGATTTCCGGACTCGGCCCTTCCATTTCCCCTGACATCGACTCGCGGCGCGCACTGGCCGTCAACACGATGGCCAATCTGGGTGGCAATATTGCCAAAGGCATGTTGTCCGGCATCACGCCGGACAGTGTTCATCCAATACTGAATTCCGCAACCGGCACAGCGATAAAAGATGGCGTGAGTTCCATGATTCGCTTTGTTGGGGGTGTCGATTCTCGTTTCAAGGAGAGTACACATTCCGAAATGAGATTGCCGACAGGGAAGGATCTGGTAGAAGCGGGGAAAACCCTGGCTCAGGATACGACGTCAACACTGGTATACAAGTTGGGTAATGCAGAAATCGATCAAGGGCTGACGGCTGTATTGGGGTCGGAAGAGGTAGAGTCGACATGGCGCAGAGGGCTCAGGCAGATGAAACTCGCCAACGAGATGGGTGCTATCGGTAAGCATATATACAAGGAACAGGATAATGGGCAGGCGGACACCCCCCACAAAGCAACACTCAACACGATGATGCCTGTATGAGGGAGGCACGGCTGAATGCGTCAGGACGAAAAAAACCGTTCCCTGACGGTCATCAAGTTATGTACATATGACTCATTCAGGCACGAATCATCTCCCGCACCTTCGCCGTCAACAGGTCAAAGGTGAACGGCTTGGTGATCATCTGCATGCCCGGGTCCAGGAAACCGCCGCGCACCGCGGCGTGTTCGGCGTAGCCGGTGATGAACAGCACTTTGAGTTCAGGCCGGTACTGCCGGCCGATTTCCGCCAGCTGCCGGCCATTCATGCCGGGTAAGCCGACATCGCTGATCATCAGGTCGATCCGTTGCGCCGAATCCAGAATCGGTACAGCACTGTCGGCATCCGCGGCCTCGACAAAGGCGTAACCCAGCTCGCTCAACACGGTACTGACCAGCACCCGCACCGCCGGGTCGTCTTCGACGATCAACACCGTTTCGCCGTTTTGCGCGGACGGAGCGTGATGGACGTCTGCGGGAACATCCCGGGGCAGATCGCCACCGAAGCGCGGCAGGAATAAACTCACCGTGGTGCCGTTGCCCACTTCGCTCTGGATGGCGACGTGGCCGCGGGATTGTTTGCTGAAACCATAAATCATCGATAACCCGAGGCCTGTGCCCTGGCCGATCGGCTTGGTGGTAAAGAACGGGTCGAAAGCCCGATTGATGGTGCTTTGCGGCATGCCACACCCGGTGTCGGTGACGCTCAGCATCACATAGTCGCCCGGGTCGAGGTTGCTGTGGGCCAGGGTGAAGGCGCGGTCCAGATGCCGATTGCTGGTTTTCACTACCAGTTGGCCACCATCGGGCATGGCATCCCGTGCATTGATCACGAGGTTGAGCAGGGCGCTTTCCAGTTGATTGGGGTCGGCCTCGGCCACCCACAGCTGTTCACTGAGCTGCATGTCCAGCTGAATGCTTTCGTTGATGCTGCGCTGCAGCAACTCACCCATGGAAACTACCAGGGTATTCATCTGCACGGGTTTGGAATCGAGCGACTGGCGCCGGGAGAAGGCCAGCAGGCGGTGGGTCAGGCCGGCCGCGCGGTTGGCGGAGGTCACCCCCAGATCGATCAGGCTGTCCAGGTCGTCGGTACGGCCACGGGCCAGGCGCCGGCGCAGCAACTCCAGGCTGCCGATGATACCGGTCAACATGTTATTGAAGTCATGGGCGATGCCGCCGGTGAGTTGGCCGACCGCTTCCATTTTCTGTGACTGGCGCAGGGCTTCTTCGTTGTTGCGCAGCTGTGCGGTGCGTTCCTCGACCTGCTGTTCGAGGGTTTCGAGGGTGTTCTGCAACCGCAGCTCGCTTTGACTCAGGTCGATCAATCGATCCCTGGCTTCGTACTGTCGTCGTCGCCCGCGCAACGCGGTGGTCACCAGGCTGATCAGGGTCACGGGATGAAAAGGCCGCTCGAGAAAGGTGACATTGCCCAATTGTGGACCGAAGCGCGAGGCGGGGTTCTGTTCCGGGCCGCCATGATAGGTCAGCAAGACAATCGGCAAGTCCGACCAGGCCGGCTGTTGCTCGATCAAGCCGAGCAGCGGCTCAAGGTCGCTGCCCAGCAAAGCCTCGGAAGAGATCAGCAGCAGGCCTGCGCCTTGCGTCAACTCGCTGCAAAGGCCCGCCAGATCGCGGGTGATGACGCCGTCGAAACCCGCTTCGTTGAGCATCATCAGGGCAATCTGGCTGTCACGTCCCAGCGGCGCCAGAATGATCGCGCGCTCGGACATTGCTTCCATGACCGTCACGGGAGGTCTTCCCCGAGCAACGGATTGCTCGCACCCATATAAGTCGGGACTCCGCGCAATACGCCCTGGAACGCGTCCAGCGGTTCGCCGATCGTCATGCCCTGGCCGCTGATGCGGTATTCACGAATGGTCGATTCATGGCTGCCGGTACGTTTCTTGATGATCGAAATTGCCCGACGAACCTTGCCCAATGCTTCGAAGTAACGCAACAGGATGACCGTATCGGCCAGGTAGGTGATGTCTACAGGGGCCTGCATGTCACCGACCAGCCCGTGCTGGGCGACCGTCATGAAAGTCGCGGCACCCCGGCGATTGAGGTACAGCAGCAGTTCGTGCATGTGCAGCACCAGGGCGTTCTCTTCAGGCATTGCCGCCTGATAGCCATTGATGCTGTCGATCACCACGGTCTTGATATCACGCTCGTCGACGCAGCGGCGGACCCGGTGGGAAAACTCCCCGGGGGACAATTCGGCTGCATCCACTTGTTCGATCAGCAGGTTGCCGGTGTCTTGCAGGGCTTTCAGATCGATGCCCATGTTGTTCATGCGTTCGAACAGCAACCCCAGTTCTTCGTCAAAAATGAATAGGGCCGCTTTCTCGCCCCGGGCCACGGCCGCCGCGGCGAAGATCATCGAGATCAGCGATTTGCCGGTGCCGGCCGGGCCGAGGATCAAGGTGCTGGACCCGGTCTCGATGCCGCCGCCGAGCAGGGCATCCATTTCCTTGATGCCGCTGGTCAATTGCTGACGGGTATACACGCCGCGATGTTCGGCGGCGACCAGGCGCGGGAAGACGTGGACGCCATCGCCCATGATGGTGAAGTCGTGGAAGCCGCCACGGTACTTCTGGCCGCGGTACTTCACCACGCGGATCCGCCGGCGCTCGGCGCCATAGTTGGGGGTCAGTTCTTCCAGGCGAATCACGCCGTGGGCGACACTGTGCACGGTCTTGTCGAGGGATTCGGTGGTCAGGTCGTCGAGCAACACAACCGTGGCGTCATAGCGCACGAAGTAGTGTTTGATCGCAAGGATCTGGCGCCGGTAGCGCAGGGAGCTTTGGGCCAGCAGGCGGATCTCGGACAGGCTGTCGAGCACCACACGAGTCGGCTTGACGCGCTCGACCACTTCGAAAATCTGCTTGGTGGCTTCGCCAAGTTCCAGGTCTGAAGAGTACAGCAGGCTTTGCTGATGTTCGGCATTGAGCAGGCTTTCCGGGGGTGTCAGCTCGAAGATGTGGATGTTTTCATCCAGCTCCCAGCCATGGGACAACGCACCCTGGCGCAGTTCGCGCTCGGTTTCCGACAAGGTGATGTACAACGAACGCTCGCCGGCTCGCGCGCCGGCCAACAGAAAATGCAGGGCGACAGTGGTTTTACCTGTGCCGGGTTCACCTTCGAGCAAAAACACATGGCCGCGGGACAATCCACCGGCCAGGATGTCATCGAGACCTTCGATGCCGGTGGCGGCTTTTGCACTGAACAACTCGTTAGACGTAGACAAATAATGCCCTCTCAAGATCAGGGGAGACGAGGCAGCAGGCCTGAAGTGCCTGAATGGACTGCCTGATCACTTGACCTTTTGCCGCGAAGAGCGTTCAACACTTTTTGCTGCGAGTGGGCACGGGATTCGTTTACGCCCCCGATTCCCTGTAGGAGCCGGCTTGCCGGCGAAGGCGGCGCTACAGACAACAATGATACTGAATGTGCCGGCCCCTTCGCTGCGGTGCGGCGATCCGACAAGCCAGCTCCCACATTGGGTCTTTGCCGGACTCTGGATTTGTGTACGCCCTGATTCCCTGTGGGAGCCGGCTTGCCGGCGAAGGCGGCGTTACAGGCAACAATGATACTGAATGTGCCGGCCCCTTCGCTGCGGTGCGGCGATCCGACAAGCCAGCTCCCACATTGGGTCTTTGCCGGACTCTGGATTTGTGTACGCCCTGATTCCCTGTGGGAGCTGGCTTGCCGGCGAAGGCGGCGTTACAGGCAACAATGATATTGAATTTGCCGGCCCCTTCGCTGCGGTGCGGCGATCCGACGAGCCAGTTCCTACATTGGATCTTTGCCAGGCACGGGATTTGTGTGCGCCCTAAAGTCCCTGCTGCAACGCCGGGTCGTCGGGGTTGAGCTGTTCCAGTTGCGCCAACAGAATCTGCACGTTCTGCAGTTGTCCGCTTTCCTTCCAGTAATTGATCAACAACACCCGGGCCCTGCGGTCGGCCGGGTGGCGCTGGACGATTTCCTGCAGCTGTTTCTGCGCCGCTTCCAGCTCCAGTTCGCCGTGCAGCGTGGTGGCAAGGTCGTAGCGGTAATCGCTGTTGTCCGGCTCCAGTTCCACCGCCTTGGACAGGCCGAGCAGGGCGAATTCACTTTGCCCGTGATGCAGCAGCCAGAGCCCCAGGGCATGTTGTAGGTAAGCCGAATCGGGTTGCGCCTTCAACTGTTTGGCCAATAGCAACCGGGCGGCTTCGCTCTCGCCTTGTTTGTCCAGCACTTCAATTTGCATCACCAGCGCGGGGAGGTTGCCGGGGGCAAGCCGCAAGACGTGCTCCAGTGCCTGTTGGGCTTCTTTCAACTCGGCATTGTGCAGGTGCAGCCGAGCCAGTTGGTAGTGGTTATCGGCGCTTTCCGGCTGGCTTTTCAGGTCCTGCTCCCAGGCATCGATGGCGTGTTGCAGCGGCCCGAAATACAAACCGAGATCGTCTGGCGAAAGCCCCAGCAAGGCGTTCACGGCGGCATAGCGCACGCCCTGGTCGCTGTCATCGAGCAGCGGGCCCAACAGCAGGCTGCGTTGGCCGCTGGGCACCAGGCCACTGATGCTGTTGATTGCCGCCACGCGCACGTCCGGCGATTCATGCTGCAAGTCGGCATCCGCCAGTTTAAGGGCCACGGAGCTGGGGTAGTTGGGCAATTCGGCATGCAGCCAGATGCGTCGCTTCGGTGAAAGGTCCGGGCGCGCCAATTGCTGGTAGAGCACCCGCGCCGCACCTGGTTGACCCGCGCGCGCCTGGTCGAGGGCTTCGGTGTAGCCGCGCTTGATCGCAGCCGGCACCGCGGGGGTAGTGCTGCGCAGAAAAAACCAGGCAAGGCCGATGGCGAACAGGACGCAGAGGCTGATGATCAGATAGCGGCGGGACTGGGGCATGCAGGAATCCGGGAGCTGGCAAGCTGTTGCAGAGCCGCCAGCTTCGGTCAGGAGGGGCCGTGAGTCAATTCCTGACGCCAACATCCTGACTGAAATCTGTCGAGGCAACACAGCAATGACTACGCTTGCTGGAGATGACCCAACGGGCATTCCCATGCAAGCGCTGCTTTTATACTTCAAGGCGATGCTGAACCCCGGACGCGGGGTGCTGTTGTTCGCCTTGCGGACGATCGCCGCCGGGCTGTTGACCCTGTACCTCGCCTTCCTGTTCGACCTCGACCAACCCAAGTGGTCGATCATGGCGGTGGTCATCGTCAGCCAGCCGTTGGCTGGCATGGCCCTGGCCCGCAGTTTCGGCCAGGTCATCGGCACCACCCTCGGGGCCGTCGTGGCGGTGTTGATCATGGCGATCTTTCCCCAGGCGCCGTTGCCTTTCATCCTCACCCTGGCCCTGTGGCTGGCACTGTGTACCGCCGGCGGCACCTTGTATCGCTACACCAGTTCCCAGGCGTTTGTGTTGAGTGGCTACACGGCGGTGATCGTGGCGCTGCTGGCGGTGCCTGACCAGGACGGCACCTTCCTGCTGGCCGTGACCCGTGTGACCGAAACCCTGTTGGCGGTGGCTTGCGTGTGCGTGGTCAGCTTGCTCACGGCGCGACCGGAAGCCGTGGCCCGGGATTACTTCGCCCGAATCGATCAAGTGATCAAGCTGCTTGCGACCCATGCGGCCGCTGTCATTCGCACCGAGGAAAGCGAGGCCGACTTCCGCCAGCGGCAGATGAAGCTGTTGGGCGAGATCAGTGCCCTTGAGGGGGTACGGCGACATTTGTACTTCGATGCGCCACGTCTGCGTAGCGCCAACGGTCTGGTGCAGTTGCTCGGCAATCAATTGGTGCTGCTGACCTCGCGGCTGATGGCGTTGCGTCACCAGCGGGAACTGCTATTAGAACGCTGGAAAGGTGCACTGCCCGTCGACTCACAGCGCCTGCTTGCCGAAGAACTGGTGTTCCTCGACGAAGTGGCCCGGCAAGGGCGCTCGTTATCGACCGAGGCCCGCCACCATTTCACTGCGCTGCAACAACGCTTCGATGAACTGGCCTACCGGTCTGAACGACTGGCCGAAACGATGCCGGCCACGTTGCGCTCCCTGGCGTGGTCGCTGCGTTGGGAACAGGCACGGATGTTGGAGCAGCTGAATCAGATCCTGGACCTGAGCGACGCGATTCAGGAGGGGCGTGAAGCCAGTTGCGTATTTCGCGGCCAGGATAATCCGTTGCACCTGGATTTCACCCTGGCGGCGATGAATGCGATCCGCGCATTTACCGCGCTGCTGGTGGCTGGTCTGATCTGGATCGAGACCGCGTGGGACGGCGCGAGGGGTGGAATGATCGTGGTCGGGGTTCTGTGTTCCTTGATGGCGACTTTTCCGCGACCGCTGCTGGCCGCCCAGAGTTTTGCCAGGGGGCTGGCCCTGGCGCTGGTGGTCTCGGCGCTCTATCAGTTCATGTTGGTGCCCATGATCAGTGACTTCGAGCTGCTGGCCTTGCTGCTGGCGCCGTTGTTGTATGCCGTCGCGGTGGGATTGGCCAGCCCGGCAACCACGGGCACGGGCATTGGTCTTGGGCTGTTGACGTTCCTGTTGCTGGGGCCGCAAAACGTGGGGACAGGCCAGAACACCGCGATCCTGTGGTTCGAATTTGCGGGCGCCTATGTCTACGCCGTCACGCTGGCGTTGAGTGTCTACGTCCTGATCTTTCCATTCAGGCCCGATTTGCGCATACGCCGGCTGTTCACCGAGAACCGCGAGCAGGTCTACGCTTTGCTGAAGACGCCCGCCGCCGATGAGCAACAATTTGCCTTTGAAAGCCGTATGGTCGATCGCCTGACCATGATGTTGGGACTGTTGCCGGCTACCCCAGACAAACAGTCCGGCGAGCTGTTCGAAGTCAGCCTCGGGTGCATGGCACTGGGTGTTGCCTTGAACCAGCTCAGGCAACAGGGGCAAAGCAATACGTTGCTCAGTACCGATCAACAACACCGTTTGCTGGCAGCTGTACGTGAAACAGGACGATGGGTCGCCGGGCGCCCCGGAAATGACCTTGAGCAACTGCTGGAAACCTTGCGTGTCCTGGGCGATGAAATGGACGACCTGCATACAGACGTGCATGAGCACCTGTGGTCGGTATTCAGGATGCGCGTGGCGCTGCTGATCGTGGTGTCGTTCCTGCAGCGATACCCGGGCTATTTTCAACCCGCAGACATGGAAGGAGTACCCGTCCTTGCCCATTGATCTGGAAGTAGGTGGCGTCTACTTGCCACCGATCGCCCAGGCCTTGTTGCTGGCCTTGCCGATTTTCCTGCTGCTGGACTGGACCTTGCGCCGCCTGGGGGTGCTGGGTTTCGTCTGGCACGAGGCCTTGTTCGAAGGCGCGTTGTACGCCTGCGTGTGCGCGACGCTGATTCTGCTGATGGGAGCCTGATGCAGTGGAGAAGATTATGCCCCGACTGGTGACGGCGGCGGTGGTAGTGCTGGCCTTTGTGCTCGGCTGGTTCGCCTGGGAGCATTACACCCGCGCGCCCTGGACCCGGGATGCGCGAGTACGCGCCGATGTGGTGACGTTATCGGCGGACGTCGCGGGTCGCATCGTCAGCCTCGCTGTCCAGGACAATCAACATGTGGAGAAGGGGCAGTTGCTCCTGGAAATCGACCCGGCGCGCTATGTCCTGGCGGTGGAGCACGCCAGGCGCTCGGTGGAGGTGGCGAAAGCGGCCCTGGGTCAATCCGAAGCGACGATTGTCGCCAGCGGCGCACTGCTCAGGCAGCGGCAGAGCGAAGAGCGCCGGCGTCGCACCCTCAAGGATCGCGCTGCAATCTCCGGCGAGGAGTGGGAGAAATCCAGCACGGACGTGGCGGTGGCGCAGGCTGAGTTGCTGCGCAACCAGGCCATCCTGGGGCTGGCCCAGGCCAACGTGCAACTGTCCATCGCGGCATTGACCCAGGCGGAACTGGATTTGCAACGCACCCGGGTCGAAGCGCCTGTCACCGGGTACGTCACCAACCTGCTGACCCGCGAGGGCGACTATGCCACCGCTGGTGGGGCGCTGTTGGCGCTGGTGGACAGCGACTCGTTTTATGTCAGCGGCTACTTTGAAGAAACCAAGTTGCCGCGGATCGAGGAGGGCGACCGGGTCCGGATCGAGTTGATGAGCGGGGAAACCTTCGGCGGCACGGTGAAAAGCATTGCCTTCGCAATCGCCGACCGGGAAAACCTGCCCGGCGGCCGATTGTTGGCCAACATCAACCCCAGCTACACCTGGGTCAAACTGGCGCAGCGGGTGCCGGTGCGGATACAGATCGATGCCGACTATGCGGGTAAAAACCGCCTTCGCGCCGGGACCACGGCCACCGTCACCGTCCAGGAAAACCAGACTCAAGATCACCGGTAGTCTCTTGTAGGAGCAAGCTTGCTCCTGCAAGTGAAGGCGTACTC
>Ga0247820_10000357_pt1 | contig 24083 bp, 61 predicted proteins | sample 13C_Glucose_Day1_2_FD_192480 | JGI IMG/M metagenome (GOLD analysis project Ga0247820, IMG submission 192480) | Soil microbial communities from agricultural site in Penn Yan, New York, United States - 13C_Glucose_Day14 | ecosystem: Environmental > Terrestrial > Soil > Agricultural land | place...
TCATACTCTTCGGGTTGGTGTTGGGTATCTCAACCTTCTGACTCTTTTCGAACTCTAACTTCACAGGGTTCTTCGACCACAGGTAACGACGAATACCGCCCCGGATAAAACTGAGGAACGCAGCCTCCGTCTTCCAGATGGTAGGGTGAGCCTCCCAAGGTTTGTAATCAGACGACATTGCCAGCAACCAACTCAACAATCACATACTTGTCTTGCTCTTTGAACTTTTTACCGATCAGTTCGTCAGGAAGCTTATAGTGACCATTCCAACTTTTAGCCCTACGGCTGATAAGGTTGAAGCCTGCACTTGCTGCAGCTTTGCTAGCGTAACAGGTTCGCTCAGTACGGCAACGCTCACGGGTTACCTTGTTCAGCACTACATAACCAAATACTTGACTCATTCTTCCACCTCGTAAATCTCAGTCAACACTCCAAGACTCATCACATAGTCTCGTTCGTCACGATCCCTACACATCTCATCTGCAAAGTTTGCTTGAAGACTCTCCCGGACTATACCTTTGTCAATCTGGTACCGAAGCTGTTCAGCCAGTTCGTTCTTTCGTCCACGAGTTACCATATTACTCTCCTCATCGTGGATCGGTGAATGTGAAGTTGGTGAAGCAGTCGATTCGGTATTGATCAAACAGGTAGTTGAAGTTTGACCAACAGTCCTCATGACCTTTATCCTCTTCCTCTCGGAAGCTCTTCACCAGCGATACAGGAATCAGATAGTTATCACTATCAGCCCGCATGAATTTCCAACGTTGTTCAGTCATTCATCCTCCTCAGTCAGATAGTTCTCAAATTCGACCATTGATTCTACAGAAATACCTTCAACTTCGATCTTTCCATGATGACCATATTCACGATGTGCCCAATCCCACCATTCACTAATTACACTTTCAGAACATGACAATCCACTAGCAGCTGCAATGTTGTAATAGCCGTCAAGTCGTTCTTCAGCAGAGAACCACACCATACCCACGTTGTTTTCAACATAGTTCTTTGGCATTAATAGATCACTCCCATTTTGTCGAGGATCGGTTTGATCAACTTTGGCTCTTCATCCACAGACCGCTTCATGTGAGCCATCTGGAACATTTCCTGCATGACGTACATCCAATCGATCTCAATGTCATCACCACGCCACCCCTTCACCACTTGTTTCTCAGGGTAAAGCATCTTGAAGGTGTCAACCATCACTTGGAAGCATTCCTTGTCAGTCTTGCAGTTCTCCAAGGCGTAGAATGCACCCATCTTACCGAACTCAGTTTCACTGAAACAGTTGGCTTTGTAGTTGTCCACATCATCCTGACTAATCATCTGCCAGTAGAAGTGAATGCGACCTTCGCCCCGCACCTCTTTCTTCTTGTCGAGGAAGAGATGACCTAGCTTGTTGCAGTTAACAATGCCACGTTCCTGTCGGTTGATGTCAAAGAAGTTGATTGGACAACCCCAGTAGTCCTTGTCTTCGCCGATAGCGAAGTGGTTAGGCTCTCGATAACAGCGAATGTTCACCATGTCATCAGCTTCAATACCGGTGATGAACTCAGCCTTGTACCGTTTAGCCAGATACTCAGTCACATCATCGAGGTGATAGGGCTTCACCAGATCATCCCGGTTACCCTTGTACTTCAGGAGAGTGCTAAGCTCAACCCGGAAGCTATCACCCTTACCCATGTAGAACTCGTAGGTCTCAGCATTGCTGGCTTCCAGAATACCGTCTACAAGGCTCTTGGCTGTGTGCAGGACGTTCGCCAATGGCTCAGGTGTGGATATGTCTTCAATCTCGAACTCGTCGGGATGCCACGGGCTTGTACGGTTCTTGTTAGCCTCAGCCAACCAACCACCCTGACGCTTCTTCCAGTGCCCCCAGAAGGCCGTTCGACTCTTAGCCTCTTCACTCCACCCTTCAGTCTTGTGCGTGGCTACAATCGAACGCTTTTCGCCCACATATGCCGCAGCATACTTGAATGCATCACCATCTACAATGGCATGTGTTGGTGCAATCTCAGTCACTCGTTCACCTCCTCATGATACACCTGAATAATGAGGTTGTCTTGTTTTGCTTCTTTGAACGTCATCCCAAGCTGTTGATCCAACTCGTGGTCCATCCAAATAGTTGCGGCATACTCCCAAGCAGCATCCTCAGTCTTAAACAACTGACGACCAATACCCAGATCCCACTCACTCCAAACCGAATACATTATTGAATCTCCCCAAAGATCGACCAATCATCACGGTTGCGGAAGTCACCACGAGGGTCACACTGACGTTCAGTGCCGAACCCGTCATCACATGCAACCTCATCAAGGAACGTCTCAAGACAGTCTGCAAAATGTTCACACAAGCCTTCATCGTCAGCTAAGGCTAACAACAAACGACCAGTAACCTTCACTACGTTTTTCTGAATTTGCTCACTCGAAATAGCCATTCTGTTCTCCTTACCGATATTGGATACGGTACATGTTGCCGTTGCGGAATTCAGCCTTGTCCAACTCCACCCAACCGATTGCAGTCATACATTCAATCAGCATGTTAGGATCTTCATCCAAGCAACGAGCAGCGTGTTCGGGGATGACACCATCTTCAACCACTTCAAAAATCATTTACTTTACTCCAGATAACAAAAAACCCCGCACTAGGCGGGGTCTCATTTATTCCAAATTGTCTCTACCTTGACTGATGACCCGATCAGTCGTGGTAGCCAGTAATACGTTCATAAGCTGCAAAGAAGGTGAGAGATTCAATCTTTTTCTCCTCGTAGTCAGCAGCCGCGTAACGAACAGCAGACTTAGCAATCTGCTTGATCTCATCAACGACGATGCCTTGAGGGTTATGCTTCTTATGGAATTTGTTGTCTTTGATCAGTTGCTTGATATCTTCCTTGCGGGTGTTGATTTCTTTGTTCAGTCGAATCAGAGCAGCGAGCAGATCGTCTTCACTCATGATCGGCTTCGGACCAGCACCTTCGAGGGATTCGGTGTTCTCGAACAGTTCGCCAGTTTCTACGTTTACCAGTGTCATATATCTCTCCTTACTTAGCCAATAATTACATTAATGATGCTGAATTTGTGGTCACCCTTAGATGCACTCACATAATTCTTTTTCATTTCGTTGATGAACTGAGATGGCGTTTCGTAAAAGTTATTACCACCTACCTCAACCACTTCAGGGAAAACTTTACGAACATCACCTTCTAGATATTCAACCATTAGAACTACGGTTTTAACCTTTGCCATTCTTTCTCTCCTAGAAAGGGTGGGCGGTGTTACCCGCCCGGGTGATCCTTAGATCATGTGAAGGAAGTTGCGACCTTCCTGCAAGCCAATTGGGGCAAACGGGATGTCATCATCAAAGCTGTCAAAGTCTACTGGCTCTTGTGGAGCAGCTTTTGGTGCAGGCTTGGCTGGCTGAGCCTTTGGAGCCTGTTGTGGTTGTGGAGCCGAAGCACCACCTTCACCGAATGCAGCCTTTTGAGCAGCAGCAGCATCACCTTCTTTGATCTTGCCAACTTCGATCAGACCCTTCTCGATATCGCTACCGATGAAGTTGTCAGCCAGCATCATCGTGTTGATGACCGATTGACGCAGTTCCTTCAGCTTCTCAAGGTTCTGTGGACCTTTGAAGCGGATCAGAGCCATATGCTTGCGATCCAGTGTTGGGATCATCGACTGCATCATCTCTGGAACTGGACCAGCGAACGACATCTTCTCGTTCAGATAGGTCTTACCGTCGTACTCGTTGCCGAACACATGCACGTTGAACAGAGCGGCTTTACCGATCAGCTTACCCAGATACTGGGGCTTCATGTTACCCTTCTCATCCAACACTTCAACAGCTTCTGCCAGCTTGTGCAGGATGCTGTTCGACCTCAGCGACCAAGTACCATCTGGGTTCTTCGATTCCTTCAGGCTGTAGGTCTTACTTACGGTCTTACCAACGCCTTTGGTGAAGTACTCGTTGTTCAGCAGACCACGGAATGGCAAATCTTCACCAACACCGTCTTCATCGAAGAACTTACCACGGTTCACCAGCTTGGATGGAACGTCAAAGAAGACGATAACCGATTCCTGAGCATCCACAGGCCAACGCTTGTAACGAGAAACCTGTTTCGTCTTTGGATCTTCCAGATCTTCAAAGTACTGGTTAGGATTCTTGGCGATTTCAGCAGCCTCTTCCTCTGGGGTACCGTTCCACTTCATTTTAGCGTCTTCTTGTCGCTGCTTACCAACTTCGACAATTTGAGAAATGATGCCAATTTGACCGGACGGTTTCTTCTCACAGCCAACTGCTTCGATAACGTATTTGGTCAGACCGTCGAAGTCAATGGTAGGGCCTTCGCCGGTACCTTTGTGTTCTACTTCGTATACGAAATCGTCGAATTGTTCGCTCATGTATTATTTCCTCTTTGCAAGATTTTTCGTTGTGCCATCATGTGGCGGATGATTTTGTTGCAGATGATCTCAGAAGTAGGATGCTCCTCCCACCAAGAAAATCATAGTACCATAGTGGGTTCTGAAAAAGCAACCCTCTTTGGCATTTATTTTGCAGGATCCCAGTGAACCACTACTGCGATTTCTTCACGCTTGACAACCTCAGTAATGTAGTCGTCATGTTCGTAGTTCCAGTCAGTGAAGTGGCTACCGCTACGCTGGACAGACCAGCTGTAGTACTTACCAGTTTCCTTGTGCTGGATGATAGTTGTGGCATATTGATACCGACCGCACTCATCCCACTCACCGTACTCTACCGCTTTCCAAGGACACTCAGGGTTACCCTCGTAGTCTTCTAGATAGCGAAGGTACTCAAGGTTCTGCTCATCCAGATCAATAGTGTTCTTCGCCATTGTCTCCCCCGTTCACCAGATCAGCCTTAACTCGTTCAACCTCAGCCATCACAGTGTCATTGATTCGTCGTGCGGCTCGTTCGTCTTTGTCTTCTTCTACTTGACTATAACAACGAAGGATGTTGGTGAATTGACTTCCATGCTCCAGACGAAGAGATTGAGCAATTGCGTCAGGATAACCCTCCGCGTACTGGAGAAGGTGCACTACATGGCTCGTCTCGCTGTTCCAGTAATGCTGTACCTCCACCATCACAGCAGCATATCGGATTCGAGTCATTATCGGACGACCTTCGACTTGGTGGTGACAACTGTTTGGATGATCTTGGTGGATTCCTTGCTGAGACCGGCTTTACGCAGTTTGCGTTGCAGGACTCGACCTTCTTCACGGGTGATCACTTTCTGACCATTTACGGTGTAGGAATATTTACGTTTCATTTAACTCTCCTATCAATCAGTTGGCAACAGGTAAGCACGATGAATCTGCTTTACCGGGTGGGTGTACACAAGATCGATGTTGCGATTGACGACCTTGAGGTGACCATCTTCCAGCGAGAACGCTCGCACTGGACCAATCACTTCTTTTGGAGCAGTTCCTAGCTTCCACTCGACAATCAGTTCCAGATTCAGGTGTGCTGGTACCTCATGGAAGTACTCATCACCTTTCAGTCGAAGTTCTGGGATGCCCATTGCACTAAGAGAACTCTGTTTACTTTTCATTAAAACTCCTCGATGAATGCTACAGTGATATTGCCGTGAACGGTCAGGCTCTCAAGCTCATCCTGATTGTTTAACGTCATCGGCATTGCTGCGATTGTAGCCCATCCTTCATCAGTGTTGCAAGCGATTACGTTACGCAAAAGTTCGCCGTCCTTGAAGACGTTTCGGTTACCTCGACCGTCACCTACAAAGTGGTCAGCGTCAGTCACCTCAACAAACTCACCCGGTAGGAGTTGATTCGGGTCACCATCGTCATCCCGGATATTCACACTCCCGTCATCGTTCGTGCTGAGGACACCGTAGGTGGCTCCAAGGGTGAGACCGAACAAATCTGCAAAATCATCAAATTTCACCAGACGTACAAACATTATTCAACCACCTCATATTCACTGTGATAGACTATTTCAAGATTACCGTCGTCACCGATAACCCAGTAACCTTCGTTGCTACAAGAGCCTACAACATCATACTCTTTACCGATGGTAAGGTCAATCAGGTATGGGTCAACGTTGTCACCATCAAGCTTTACCAGTTTGATTTTCATGAGACCACCTCATATTCACCGGGGTGAATGGTGTTGATACATTCTCCATCGTCGTAGACGTAAACGCAACCAGTTTCTTCTTGGAAATCGACAACGTCATATTCACGACCAATGGTCAGACCGTCAAGATCCTCTTCATACACCTGTCGAACAAGTTTAACACGTTTCATCAGACGATCTCCAGATCTTTTTCATCGTAGCTGTTGTTGTTACCGTTCGACCATTTCACGTGCACAGGCAGGATGCGGTAGTCTCCGATTTCATAGACAACGCCCTGAAGGTCTTCTGGGTTATGGTCATCGTAATGATCGTCATCAACCCAAGTATCTCGACCTTCTTCCGACAGACGCACAACCGAATCTACTTTGATCACGACAGAAACTCCTCGAAACGTTGACGGACACGTTGGGCACGAACCAGTTCAGCACCGGACTCAGCTTTTTCCAGTTCCAGACGATCAATCTCAACTTGACTCTCTTCGATCTGATCTTTCAGTTCTTTTTCAGCGGCAACCATTTCTTCCTGAGCTTTACGGAACAGACCAAGAGCCTTGTCTACCAGATCGCTTGGCTTGCGTCGAACCTTGATACCGATGCCCAGACCCGCCAGAGCGGAACCGAAGGTGGATTGTTGTTTCATTGTTGTCTCTCCTATGTGTTTGGTGTGTGTATCTTATCAGGGTTAAGCAGCGATTGCAACAGTATTTTCAAGCTCTACCACTTTACCACCAGACCCTCGTGGGTTGGTTGGCTTAGGACCGTCATTATCAGGCCCCGGACCTTTGGTGTCAACCTTTTTGTTCAACTTGTTTTCACTGTTGAGGCGATGAATCAAACCAGCAAACTGGCGATGGTCAACCTCGCTCATCGGAGAACTGACATCAAACAATTCACCACCCGTGTAGGTTGCCGCGATTTGACCATACATCGCTCCGAGGATGGCAAGATGACCAGCTGGGATATTGTGTCGGGTTACGACGTTGCCCGTGATTGTAATACCCATTTCTTCCGAATGTACAGATTTCATTTTGCGATCTCTTCAAGAATGATTACACCTTCGGTCAACGGATCAAGAACCATTTCAAGGGCTGAGCGTATATCTTGAATACTAACACTACCGAATCTACCATCCAGCTGGTTGAGTAAAGCGTTCAATCCAGCTTCAGCCTGACCACATTTCATATAAGCAGCTTCCATTTTATTCATTTTGCAATCTCCCGACGCAGGTCTTTAAGGAATGCTCGCATCTCTTTCCCCTCGTCTTCGCTAAGCACAAGGTCTCGGACCAGACGACCGATAACTTCGTATGTAAACACAGTAGATTGCTGAGACAAGTCAATCTGAACAATTGCTTCAAGTGCCTGAGTTTCATCAAGGTCGTATGCGAGTTCAGTCAAGTTTACTTTTGCAGGTACTGTTACGTCAATAGTCATTTCATTACTCCAGTAAGTCCAGAATTGTTCGGTGGGTCTTGCTGGCTCCATATGAGCACTAAGGCAAGAATCACTAGGATTAAAAGTTCCATGTGTCTCCTTGTTGGTGCTCATCTTACTGAAGTCTGAGCACCTTGTCAACAGTTAATTTTCAACTTCTTCAATACGAATGAGATGTGACCAGATTCCGTCCTCATGGAACAAATCCATGACCAAGGTTCCCAATGAGCACAGGTCGGATGCTGCACCCAATGCTTCACCAGTTTCCTTATGGAACAACCTGTACTTCGGTTTGTCACTCATCGTCGTCTTCCTCTTCGTCACCAATAGCATTGATCAGCTTCTCAGCCTTTGCAAAATAGTACTCGTAATCGAGGCCCCAGTCAAAGTCTTTCATGTCATTGCACACACGAACGTTCCACTCTTTGTCGATACCCTGTCGGCGTGGTGCCGTGGGGTCCTTAGCAGAAGCCAGTGGTGGCATGATCTTGACCAGCTTACCACCGTTCACGACAGGGATATAACGGCAGATGTTCTGAATCTGCTCATCCATCTCAACGCCACTGAACTCATCAATCGTGACGTACATCAGCTTGTCAGTTCGCTTCACCTTTGTACGCAGAGTGAAGTCGTATGGTTCCTTGTGGTTCAGGATAAAGTCTTTGTAACTACACAGACCCAGAAGGTCGGCAGCTACAGCCATCGAAATCACCATAGCCGAGTGGTTTTTTTGCCACCCTAACTCCTCAAATGGCAACGCTTCATACGCACCCTTGGTCTTAGCTTCACCTGACTCAATCATTGCTCTGAGAGCCTTTACAACCTCTTCATGCGACATCATTAGTCTCCTTACACCACTGACTAATCATTGACCATACCTCTTATTGATTTCGTATTTAAGTGTTTCAGGACTGCACTCGATGACACTCTGGAAGAAACGACCATCCAATCGAAGAGACAGCCACCCGTCTCCAGCACCAATTGTTGCCCCGTGCTTTTTGAGTACCACGCGCAGTTCTCTCATGAACTCTACCTGTCTGATTTCTGCTAGGTTAGCCATCTACCTTCTTCTCCTTAATCGCGATGTAGTTGTTGACATCCCGGATAAGCATTTTGCTGTAAAGCTCGCCTTCCATCTCAAGACCTGTCAATTTTTCCCAGTCTGCCACAAGCTGCTTCACCTTGTCCATATCTGATTTGCGAGCGATGAACTCGAAACCGTCAGTGTTGCACATCAACATCTTGGCTCCAACCTGATCCATCATAGCCTCAGCCAGCATGCAAAGCAACAGCTGACCGTTGATCGTAATCGACATCGTGAACTGAGGGTCGTACATCGGGCTGAATTTGTCGTTCGATGCTCCATACGTTCCGTTCAGTGCCAGCTTCAACGCCTTGTTCTGAGCAGACTTCTTGTCGTAGCTCTTACGTTCAACGTACAGTGCCTGATAGATATCGCAGAACAGTTCACCAAGGTGTGCTGGGTACAGACGGTTCTTAATCGACAGGTTTGGGTAGTAAGATGCAACGTCATACGTGTAGATCTGCCACTCATCATCGGATGTGTGTACACCACGACAGGCCCCATGGATCCCACCTGTTCCGAAGTCAAACTGGAAACCATCAATGACAACGTTCAATGGACCAGAGGTTGCTGGTTTACCATCAAGCTTCGCCACACCATCGGTCACACGCCAGCAGAAATAGTAGCTACCGGTACCCTTTGGAGACTTCAACTCCTTCATTTCAATCCAACCCATTGGGTGGAGGGCCATCAGTTCGTCCACGTGCTTCTGTGTCGGAACGTACCGCTTGTTCTTACTCCCCTGTTCCGGGCAATTCATCTTGATCGACTTGACTTTCATGTTGGCATACTTGGCCACATCACCCAGTTCGTGTTCCTCAAGGTCAGACAGCGACCCTTTGGTCTCGATGATAGTCTTGTTCAAGAACCACTGGTGGATCGCTTGGAACTCTGGTCGATTGAACTTCACGTAAGGCAGAACACAGTCACGCAGATGGATCTGTTTACGCTTGGTCTGCTGCATCTTACGAACCATCTTCGGACCCTGCTTCACCATCTTGTAGCAAACACCCGGGCGAGCTTCTTCCAGTCGGTTAACGAACAGTTCCTTGCCGATTTTGGTGTCGTTGAAGTTGGTACAGTCAAACCCAAACTGCTCAGACAACTCTTCACGCATCACCAAAGCATCATAGCTATAGTGATAGAACTTACAGGTTTCCCATACGTCTTTCTTGTTATAGCCTACCAACACATCCATCTGTTCCTCGTTGAGGTGCATGCCCGGTGGATACGGAAGGTCTGTAATCTCATCTGAACGCATGTTGTTCTCCAACATCTTCAGGGATGTGGAGCGTGCCCGGTTGTCAAAGTGGTGTACTTTGTACAAGTCAACCTGTGGAATGATCACATCCGCAGACTTGATCTGACTACCGAACTGGCTCTCTTTCATTTCTTCAAAGATCGAACACGACTTGGCATACAGACGGTCAGGTGTAATGTAGAAAGTCTGACCCCGACTCTTTGCAAGCTTGGCGTTCTCCAAGATGTAATGGAGCATTGGATAGTCGTATCCAATGTTGTTAAACCCAACCATCCGATATTTACCCACCTTTACCTTACGCAGGAACTCCAGCAATTCAGCTGACTCATTCTTGCGAGTAGAGATCTCGTACACTCGCATACCCTTACCGTTGGCATAGCAGGCTGCAAGCGTAAAGATGGTCGGATAGCATTCGATGTCATAGATGAAATCGGTTGCTAGAAACTTCTTTCCTTCAAATTGTGTAATGTCCATGTTCTCTCCTTATTTAAATTACCACAAGCCTTGCGGGAGCATGTTCCTCTCAATACCGTCTTTTGCGAACTTGTTCCACGTAACCCGCAACTTGTCATGTTCGTATGTTGCACAACTTCCACCATGCCTGTGCACGTGAGACATAATCGACTCTACCTGCACCGGTCCAGAGTTATACACTGGGTAGCAGATGCACTTAGCAAAGCACCCGTTGTCGAATCGCCAAGCCCGAGGTTGCGTGCCGCAAGTCTTACAATCAACCCAACCTTCACCCACCTCTTCCCAGTAGTTGCCTCGGATCTCCCAGAGTTTGTCTAGGTATTCCTTTTCCATCACTATCTCTCCTTAAATGAAAAGGGGCCGAAGCCCCTTATTTGTTAGAACCCGGGATCGTCTGGATCACCTTTTGGTCCTTCTTGTCGATAAGCGTCAGTCATTGCTTTCGTTTGCTTTGTTACCCAATCATTGTAATCCATAACACCTCGGGTTTCTACATCGTAAATCCAAGAACAGATCTCACCAGTGTCACCACCACGGCACTTAGGCATGTGGACATAGGTGCGGTTCTTCTCAATCGGGTCAGTGGACATCTTGTTACGACCAATGACAATGTTGACAGCAGCAGACTGAACGAAGGACGAACTACCAAAGGCATCATACTCAGTCGGCATCTTCCACTCATTATCACCACCAGCAGGCTTCCTTGTGTGAAGCACATTGATGATTGTAACACCCGACTTAACCACTTGCTTCTGCCACATCATATGAGACTCTTGTGCGTCCTTGTCCATCCCTCGAAGGATATCAGTCAGAACGTCGATCACAATGATCTTACAGCCATGTTGGTTGATCAGTTTCATGATCTGAGCTTCAAGGCCCTTAACCCCACCATCGCGTTCATCAAGAATCGTGAATCGTGGTCGTCCATCTGGGTGTGCCAGCAGATCGTCATACAGTGCCATGACTTCAGGCTTATCCAAATACTCAAGGATTGCCTCACCCTCACCCATCCAAAGCAGGTTTTTCTCAAGGTGAATCGACAACAGGTCAATGGTGTACTGACCTTCTGTTGCTTCCAGAGATACGATGCCTACCTTCTCAGGGGCATTGAACATCCAGTAGTAAACCAGATCGTTGATGTGGGTGGACTTACCAACCGACGTATCACCGATGATGTTTACGATTCGACCTTGAAGGATACCACCCTTCATAGCCTTTTGCAACTCGTGCCAGTGTGGAGGCAGACCGATGCGTGGTCGCATCAATTCCTCACGTACAGCACTCATCAAACCTGTGGATTCTCGAATGTTCGACTTCACCAGAGGTTTTGCATTCCAGAAGTCTCGGTTAAACTGCTTCGACTTCCCATCTTCCAACATCTTGTTCGGGTCTTTTCCAGACCACGTGACAATTTCAACCTTCTCCTTTGGGAGAACGGCAGCAATGGCGTCAGCGGCTTTGCGACCTGCATCGTCGTTGTCCATACCGATACGAATAATATCGAAGGAATCAAGGAACGAATAGTTGAGTTGGATTTGTTTTACAGCGGAACCTTCGCCACAGGTTGGGGATACTACAGCGATTGAGTCAAAGTCTTTGTCTTTCCGTGCTTCTGCCAGCATCTGGTATGCGGCACACTTATCTTCTTCACCACCTACGATCAGAATGTACTTACCACCTGCGGTGAACTTTACCTGACCCGACAGTTGGTTCTTTCCACCAGTGTTGCCAATCTTCCCGTATCGGAAGTCTTTCGGATGGTTTCGACATTTGTATCCTGCCACCTTACCATTTGTGTTTGTTTCTGGATAGTACCGGGCTGTCACATTCCCGTTTTCGTCTTTCTTAGTCAAGTGACCGTAGAACTGTAGAACCTCATCACTGATACTTCGATACCCAAGACCGGCGAAGTGAGACACCTTCGTACCGTTAACCGTCTGTTGCATATCTCGGTACAGTCCTTTGATTTCCTCTACATCCATTGGATCTAGACAATCAACAACTGTTACACCTTCTGACACTCGTTTTCTCTCCTCTGAAAGTTTTGCATCTGTTACACCCAGAATCTCAGCTGTCTTGGCTCTGCCAGCCTTGTAGTCTTTCTCTAGGTCCATATCCTCCATGTACATCACAAAGTCTTCCATACTACTACCCTTACCACATCCGTAACACCACCACGTATTATTGTGGTCATAGATGTTGAGAGAAGGTGTGGACTCCCCATGGATCGGGCAACACACCTTATCACCGGATGTCTCTAGACCGTAGTACTTGAGAACATCTCTAATCAATTACAACCTCCTTACAGCTGACGAACGAAAATGGTGTTCTCCAAAGTCATGTCCTTGATGTCATAATTGTGAGCAATCCGACTGATTACACCATCAGAACCACCTTCTTCATCCAACCACTCCCATTCTTCGTCACTTGGACTTAGTTGATATGGACTATTGTCGATATGGAAAGATCGAATATGCTCACCCTCAACATGCACATCGAGGAATGCACTACCACTGCTGCTGAATGGTGGATATCCATCTAATCGTTTCTCAGCGTAAACGTATGCCCTGTCACCTTCAGAAAGGTCGAGTGTAATGATCTCGTTTGGGTCACCGTCATATTCAAGAAACGCAATGTACTTGATCTTCTCCAGACCGTTCTTCGCACCCTGACCAATCCGAGTGATACGAGTCAGATCATACTTGACAATGAATCGTGAAGGAGACATCTCATACTGGTCAACGAAATATTCAAGACCACTCTCAGTGGCTACATCAGTCAGCCAATCACCGTTAATCATTTGCATGGTTCCCACTCCTTCATGTAAATTAAATGTTGCACAGCCTTTGCCAGATCGTCAACACACCGAGTGTTGAAGCAAGTACTGATGTACGAATCGCCATCCACACAACGAATCCATCCGCGTGCAAAGTCAACCTGCATACCATACTTCATCATCCGCTCAAGGATGAATGTTTGGTCACTCATAACGGGCCACCAATTCACGCAGTTGTTCACCACGGACGTACCGTTTGTGCATTGACTGTACAACTCGCTCACCCGTGGTGTTGTCAATAGCAAAGTCAATTTCGAATTCTGCTACTCCGTATCTATCCTCGTACACACCGAGTTCGACGTTGTACTCATCCAGCAGCTCTGCAAACTTGTTCATGAACTCTTCATACCGAGTCATTTAGTGTTCCTCCACAACATGTACAGAAAGATCGTTGGTGCGAGCATTGCACTTCTCCTCAAATTGTTTTAGAAAGATTGACATGTGAGCACGTAGCTGATCAGTAGACGCAAAAGTCTTGGCCAGCTTTGTGAGCTTGTTTACCTCTTCTCGGAATTCATGGTCTTTCATAGGCCCAACCTCTTGTTGAAAATTTCAGCTTCTGACCTACATTTGGTGAGTGCTTGCTCTGGGGTATCACCAGACTGAACAATCACCATAACCATAGGTCTACGGATCATGCACTCGTAATTATCTGGATCGGAATCGAACTCTTTCTTGTTGAAGAGTTCTACTAGATACCAACCTTCAGGAAGATCAAACATCACCCTTCTCCTTTTTTAAATATTCCGTGTACTCATTGGCGAACTGCAATGCTTGAGCGCCTTCAATCGGCATGTCATGAATCATGTTTGCGGCCACCAAGAGGTCTTTGATGGCATCGATCAGCAGTCGTTGCCTACGCTCTGATTGTATCAATTCCATACGGAGATCATCAACCTCTGTTGGATACTCAGTTTTCAATCGGGTTTGCATCATCTCACCTCCATCATTTGAACTGCTGCCTGATACACTTCCCAGTCATTCCGTGCCTGATCCGAGATGTACTCACCCTCGAACATCTTCAGATGTGGGGTCTGGCGACCATAACTACCTCTACGAATCTGCCAGTCGTATTTCTTGGTGAACCACTTCTCGAACTCTTCACGGATGCTAGGTTTCATCAGATGCTTGCTCCAGTAATTGCTTTGATAACCGCTACTCGACATTGCCTATCGATCTCATTTGCGAAGAAATCAACAGCGTGTCGCTTCATCTCAGCCTGTTCCTCGATAGGTAGAATATAGGCTGCATGAACCATGGTGTCAACACTCGGAGTCAAAACATTTTCATCCTCTAGGAAGCTACGGAGGTCATCGATTGTGGTACCACTCTGACGGGCTATCTGAGCCTGTCTGGCGAATTCCATGACTGGTCCACACACGACATCCGCTACGGTGCTTTCCGTTGCGAGAGCGGTGCTAGAGGACGCTACAGCTAGGGTTAATGCTATTGCTTTGATCAGTTTCATTTCATCTTACCAGCTTCACGCATTGCTCGAAGACAGCCACCACGAATCATGTCACCATGCTCTTGTGGATCAGTGGCCCTTGGTAGACTGTAGACATACTCGATTGCGTCCACCTTGGTGCTGTCATCCGCCCAAGCGTAAATGAGAGAGTCTTTGGAAACTCCTTCAATCCGTTTCTCCATGATAATCTCGTTGAAATCACCAACATGCATGCAGAAGGTGACAGGGTTCGCGTGTGCTGTGAATGCTGCAACAGACAAAGCTGTGGCCAGTACTAGTTTCTTGATCATGGTGGTTCTCCTGTTTAATTGAGCCCAGTCTAAGGGATATGACCCGGGCTTGTCAACCCTCAGATACGAAAAATCCCGCCGAAGCGGGATCATTTCACTTGTTCAACATTTCCTTCACACGGCTGTCAGTGGCCTCGTATTCAGCCTTGCGTTTTGCATCACGTTCAGCTTCACTCAGGGGCTTGGACATCCGGTCAACCATTGGCTTGTCGCTTGCTACGGGAGCTACGAACACAGTTGGCTTTACCTCACCTTTCGGCATGTAAGACGGCTGGAAATGGTTGTACAGAAAAATTGCCAGAATGGTGGCTACAGCGATCTTCCAACTCTTGCGACGGTAGGCCACGTAGAAGCCAGTACCAGCAATCAGGAAGATAATCAGGTTCATTGCTGCGATCATTTATTACTCCTCAGAGAAATAGGTTTTATAGCTTCGACCGAACATATCAGGTTCGATAGTAAATAAACAACCTTCAATTGTTAGACAACCATTTGCGATGTGGTCAATCCTCACGCGTTCAGGCATCCAATTACCACCTGTGCCACCGTCGCGCTTTATCAAGCCTTCGTACCGCTTGTACAACACTTGTCCGACTTTCAGCATCTCACTCTCCTTGAAAGAAGGCTCCCCGAAGGGAGCCGTTCAATTACTTAGACGCTGGAAGTTGCATCAACATCGAAGTTCCAGAGCCTACCATAGTCTGTGGGTATTTTCCATCCCACTTCTCGGCCTTAATCTGCTCTACTTCCAGTTCCTTCATACGAATGGTCTGAGAAGTTACGGCCTGTGCCTGTGCTTGGATCTTGATAGATTCGGTTTCAGCCTTTTCCTTCTCGATCTGACGTTGCAGCTTGGCTTCTTGCAGTTCACGCTCCAGTTGGACCTTGCTCACAGCCAGCTGAGCTTCTTCCTGCTGAATTGCCTCACGACGCTTAGCACTGTTCTCCTGAGCCTGAGTGATGATTGGCGGCAGGCTGAACTTGGTGATGCCAGCATACTTCACGTTGAATGGAGTGTTCTTCTCCATCGACTTTTGCAGAATCACTTGGATGTCAGTGTTGATCTTGTCATTGTTCGAAGTGATTTCAGCAATGGTGTACTGAGTCAGGTAAGCTCGAACTTCTGCCAGCATAATCTGCTGAGCGTAAGTGTTGTAGATCGACTGAGCAGTAATGTTGGAGAACTGAGTAGTCTCAGCAACCTGTGGGAGCGAGCCGAACAGTGGGTTCACTCGTTTCGGGTCAACCGACAGAGTTGCCTTCAACTGAATACCAATCTTCAGCTTGTCCGATGGAATGAAGATCTCCATCTCTTCGCTGTATGGGCGGTCGGTACCGTCAACCACAACCAGACGGTCACAGTAAGTCACACAGGCTGGAAGTCGAAACTTCGATGCTGGGATCATTTCTTCCTGATAACCATCTTTGGTCAGCAGCTTGGCGAAGTGACCCGGTGGAACTTCAACCTTCTCACCACAGCCAACCATCAGAGCAGCTGCCAGAGCCAGAGCGGATGCTTTTGCTACGATACTGAATTTCATTTATCTCTCCTTTGTTTGTTGATGGCGCCCATCATACAGGAACCATTTTAGTGTGTCAAGCTTTTATTTTGCTTTGAAGTCAGATTTGTAAACCAGCACTTCATCTTGATCGTCAACCATGTAAACCTTGCGACGATCTTCAAATCTTACTTCAATTTCAGGGTAGAAGTCAAGAGTGGTGCCAACTATGACCACGCTGCCTAACCTCACCATCAGGGTCATAGTTGGAGTACAGACCTTCCAATTCGGTTGGCCATTCTTTATATCTTTCCCGTACAGCTTCAAGTAAGGTTTGCATTATTCTATACTGTTCCTTTTGGTTGTCAAGCGGTTTTCTTCATTACGTGTTTGAGAATCTGAAACACCCTAACCCATGCAAACAGAACCCAAGTGACAGGCCAGATTGCGGTGAACAGCAGAGTGAATACAACATTCTCATTCTCTGTCACACATTTTGGTCTGCCGTTCTTACGGAAGGTTCGGATGAACAGAGCGAGGGTGATGATAAACCCTACGATGTAAATTGCAAGCATTTCTTTCTCCTTAGTAATTTCGATTGTGCCAGTTGCAGCATGGACAATCGCCGCAAGCTTCAGGCTCGTCATCGTCTTCTTCATCATGCTCTTGTTGCATACGACGATTACGGGCATCAAGTAGGCGTTGAACCTTTACATCGTCAATGCGACCATCTGTGACTTGGCGGTCTTCTCGAACCAAAAGGTTGTCGTTGCGGACCCAGAGACAGTCCGCACTCATTGCTCCTCCTCGACCGATCCGCACCTGAACCCGGGCCATCTGGTTCTCAGCGTCGATCACGATTGCATCTCGACCATGGTATTCACTACCGTTGGTGATACGAACAAGATCACCTTCAACCAGCTTACGGTAAGCCATTACTTAATCTCCTCAAACTCACCCACAAACAAGATCCATGGGTAGCCTACACTATCAATCACTTCATATGCAATGAGTGGGCTAGTTTCATCACCTTCGCTTGTATAAGCGATCCCACTCACATCATACTCATGGTCTCGGTGAATGTCGCATTCTTGGATCAGTGCTCGAACACGAATCTCTTTGGTTGGACGAGTCCAATACTTGTAAGGCATTTCTTTCTCCTATTGAATAGTTCGTGAAGCATAATACTCTTCGTATCTACCTGTCAACTCCAACCATCGATCTTTTACTTCAGACCAACTATTCATCTTCGCCTTGAAGATTGGAGTGAACTTGTACTCAGTGTCATACTCACTCCAGTATGAGTCGTGGTAGTGACTGATGTCAAGCCTGAAAACCACCTTCCACAACCCAAGTTCTTCAGTGTTGTTGAAATGGTCACTGATGAAATGGTCACCCATGTACTCCGAGATGTCAACATCGTAATAGTGTGTTGTATCAGTGTCAAGCGAAATGATCGTCTGTTCGTAAATATCTGAACGGAACGGGGAACACCACGCTTCGATGATTACTGATTTCATCGCCAAGACTCTCTTACGGTCACTTGTTTCTGACACCTATGACACTGCATCAGTCGGTGAGTGTTGGTGTGCTGTAGCTGAAACCAGTTGTGTTTGCAAACCATTTTGTGAATAAGGCGGATCATCGTTACCTCTCGTTAAAGTAGTTGGCTATACGGTTTAAGACAACAATTGCCCCAAACAGTATTCCAAGAAATGGCCAAGCGAACACACTAACCACCAAGATGCCACCAACATCTCCAGCGTCGAGGTAGTTACTCCTTGAGTAATCCCAGAGGATTCGGAATCCTATCACAAGTCCTACCACCATGTAAAGCGTGATTTGCCACCATTCTAACTCAATCATTCCACACCCTTGTTAACGATGTACTTGACGCCTTCCACGAACCCAATCGCCAACAGGAATACTAAAGTGAATGGCCAGACAATGCTCAGTACTACCAGGAACCCTACGTCACCACCTCCGATTTTATTCTGATACTTCCTAGCTCCATACATCTCTACCATCAGGACCAACAGGAACACCACCACAATACCCACTGGATACACGAGCGCAGCCCACTCCATCTTGAATCTCCTCTTTAATGTATTTCTTGAAAATGTGTTTGTACTTTAGCTCATCCTGAAGACCTTGTCTACAGGCGATTTCATGAAGGTACTCAACGTACCCCTGACACCAATCTGCTGACTTATACAACTCTAACAATCCACTAGAGATCTCAGACAACGCAAAATCGATGTCAGACTGAAGCCCGTCACGATCACTCACACAATCGTATATCGACTCACTGGTTTCCTTGATCACTTCTAGATTCAGTTCAGCATGGAGTAGACCCTTCATCCACTCAGACTGAATTACAGCCTTCTGTTTACGTTTGAACATAACACCTCCTCGAAATGGAGGTGACATCATATGTATGAGAAAACCTCTTGTCAAGTACTATTTCTCATCGTTAACGATGAATATCTTATAGAAAGAAACAATAAATAACACTACCATACTAAAGCTCTCGCTTTTCAACACCAATCTTTCCGCTATCGCTTGAAAAGGCAGTTTACTAAACGGTGCCAGCGTTTGTCAAGACCTTGACGAAAAAGATTTCTGAAAAATGTGTTGACACAAGGTTCCAACCTTGTAGAATGAGCACCAATCAACGACAACAGAGGTGTTAGAAATGAATTACATCGAGATCTGGCATACCCTGCCACCAAAGGGTATTGGTGTGCCATTCATGGCTTGTGAGCCTACTATAACCGGAATTGACGTATCCGAGTATCGATGGAATGGTGACACACTGCAATACTCAGTTGAGTACGAACCGGGGTGTGTGCGGTGGTGCGAGGATAACACAGGGCAACTCTTCTATGAAGGGACTGTCTTCCTTGTTCAGATAGGAGTGTGAATGGCTAGATTAATCACGACAGGCGTACCAAAAGGTAAAATGGTACCGACTGTGACAGGGAACGCCTTCAACAGCAACATCCCACCACCGAGTAAGGTGCCGTTGCTGCCGAAGAAAATGAACATGCCTTTCTGGCAACGTGTAAAGGAGTGGTGGACAGAATGAGTATTGTGGTAGAATGTCCAAAGGGTGTATTCACTCGCCTTATGAAAGGTCGTCGGGCACTGGAACTATACGAACTAGCTAAGGGTCCAAACGGTAAGAAAGGGACGAAGCAGAAACCTAGCTTTGCTGACCAGTTCGTACACCATATGACAGAACTTGAACGTAAATATCAAAAGGAGATCGGAAATGTGGCGACCAATCGCTGAGCTTCCACAGGTTTACAAAGACACTCGACGGATGTTCGTTGTGAGAGGTCGTGCTCCATATGGAAGAGAAAAAACCTATATTACAGACCCATATTGCGTCTGGCTAAGCAAGGTCAATGAGTATGTTCGTTGGCCACACAAGAACATCCAACCAACTGAATTTATGGAGCTACCGGAATGAAACCTACGCACATCACCAAACCAGAGTTTCCATACCCTGTCGAGTATTACCTGATCGATGGTGTGTTCTACGTCAAGGACTACCACGACGAGCTTCAGGCAGGGATGATAAACCAGTTGGAAGATCCTTATGAACTCGTGGAAGAGATTCAATGAAACCAGTTGCCTACATGAAAGGTGAAGTACTCGAAACCCTGCACCCACAGGACTGCTTCTACGCCTTTGCTAGCCCAGCAAAAGGTGCAACAATAGGTCTGTACACAGAAGACCAAGTTCGTGAGCTATGGTCAAAGCTGCACGTTGAGACTGGGTTGCTTCAGGTTGTAGACGCGACAACATCTGGCACCATGTCATCAGTGACCAACATCGAACCCTTGATGCTGATTTCCTAGAAAATATTGTTGACAAGGCTATTGAGCTAGGTCTATAATCTCGCTCATCAAAACGAACACAACTGGAGAAACACAATGAGCGTTATCGTACCAACCGCTGAACAGAAGGGTGTTATTGAGCTTTCCAAGATCCATAACGAGATCAAGATTGCTGCGTATGCCGGTGCAGCAAAGACTAGCACCCTCACGATGGTTGCAGAAGAACACATCGTTCCGAGTCTGTTTCTGACTTTCAACAAGGCTCTGGCTGTTGATGCGCAAGCTCGTTTCCCATCGTGGGTCGAATGTCGCACTACTCACAGCTTGGCGTATCAAGCGTTTGGTGCACCTCTCCAGAACAAGCTGTCGCGACCAAAGGGTGCGTACAAGAACGTTGCTGGAACTGGTACCGAGATTGCCAAGTACTTCAAGCTTGGTGACTTCTTGTATCTCCTTCAGGGTGAGCGTGAGGAACGTAAGATCAAGAAAGGTGGTGTAGGAGTAGCCATTAAAGAGACTGTGGCGCGCTATGAACAGTCTGGTGACAAGGATATGGAGTTTAAGCATGTATCGACTACTGTTTGCGATACAGCACTCCTACATGATGAGAAAGCAATGCGTTCGTTTAAATACCACATTCTGACCTATGCTCAGAAGCTGTGGGCACTTCGCATCAATCCTAAGATTGATGTACTGTGCACTCACGACACATACCTGAAGCTCTACCAGTTGTCGAAGCCTGACCTTAGCAAGTATGAGATTCTGTACCTTGATGAGGTGCAAGACACAGCTGGTGTTGTTCTTGACATTTTCCTGAACCAGATCGGTCGTTGTAAACTGATTGCTGTCGGTGATGAATACCAGAACATTTATAGCTGGCGTGGTGCTCAGAACGCAATGCTTAAACTGGACTGGCCTGAAGCCCGTCTCACTAAGAGCTTCCGCTTTGGTCAATCCGTTGGCGACATCGCGGACTGTGTACTTGCCCGAAATGGTGAAAAGATCACCGATGTGAAAGGTTGGGAGAAGTTGTCCACCTTCGTGTACGCACCGACTGACATTCCACAGGAAATCATGGACGGTCAGTATGCAATGCTGTTCCGTACCAACGGTGCACTGATCTTTGAAGCTGTCCGCCTGATGGAGATGGGTAAGACTGTCAACTTGGAAATCGACGTATCCGATTTCACGAAGATGCTTGACTCTGCTATCGAACTGTACAAGGGTAACCAGTGGAAGGTGAAGCACGAAAACTTCCTTCAGTTCGAAGACTGGCAGGAATTCGGTATCGAAGCTGAGGTTGTGAAAGGTGAGATGCTTCGAATCTTCAAGATGGTCGAGAACGGCAGCGTATACCAAATCCTCGGACTTCTGTCGAAGCATGAGAACGTCGAAAACCCAGATGTGGTACTCACCACTGCCCACAAGGGTAAAGGTCGTGAATGGGATGTTGTGGTGCTTGCTGAGGACTTCCCAAGCCCATGGGATAACGAAGGTAAGTGGGTTGGTCTGACTGACGCTGAACGCAACCTGCTGTACGTCGCTCTGACCCGGGCGAAGAAGGTGTTGTGCTACAACGTGACTGTCATGGAGATGATCGAACGCTGCATGAATAAGAACAAGTATGACTACGACGATCTTCTGTCTGAAGAACAGCTTGAGGCTCAACGCAACATCGAAGAGATCCTTCGTCGGGAAGCTCAGGAATTGAACACCATCGTCATCGGTATGGGAAAGTAGTACCTCAACTTGAGATTGGAAGCGTGTCGATTGTTGATTGGAGGGACTACGGTCCCTCATTCGATACTCAGGTTGAGATAATGTTTGACGACGATAGTAATTGTATGTATGATGAGGACACAAAGTCGTACTGGGGCACTACAACCTTCCAAGGTGAAAAGACCCGTACAGAATGGCATGACGACGGTCGAACAACCTATCATTGGGGTGGGCCATGTTTGCCAACTACTTACGATTCCAATGGGGAAGAGTGTTAATGAAGATCTTAGTTATCACCGGCGATACACCGTGGATCAACTCAGGAAAGAGTCAGTTTAATGACCTACTGATTACAGCAATGTCAGAGCAAGGTCATGAGGTGGAGATCATGACGCTGGGCGAATATGCAAAAACGTACCCAGAGCAAAACAATACAGTATTTATTGGTGAAATGGCTGAGCTTGGTGACAAGTTAAAGCATTTTGATTATGTACTTGAACACAGTTACAAGGTTCCACATTACAGGGAGTTCCCGATTACAACTAACTTCAAGGAACGCAAACCTAAACCCTATTACAGAAAAGGGGAACGTTGGTGAGATATGAAATTGCAGAGTTGACAAAGTGGGGTTGGTTCATTCATACTTTCGACACGTTCATGGACCTGCACAGGTTCTGCGAAAGTCGGAAAGGTAAAGTCCAATCCACTGTTGAACCATTCAAAACTGAACCATTTTAGGAGAACTAAATGAAACTGATTGATGAACGCACAGCCACTATCAACTACACTCGCGATACTATGAAACAAGGCAAGGTGTATCAGCAAATTGATGATAAAAACGTGGTAATTTATGTTGTTGATGAAGGCAAAGTCGTTGACTTGTGTACCAATGAACTGCTCAGCCTTGCCTATGACTTCGACATAGAAGACCGATTCGTAGAACTGGAAGCCACTCTCACTATCAAAAGAGTAACCGTATGACTATAGTAATCAAAGACAATCGTGAAGAAACCCGGAAAGACGCTTATCCGCAGGAACTGGTTTACGGTCAAGCATATTTCTGTAACAAGCATCAGCAGGCCGTGTTTGTAGATATGGAGGAGAAAAACATCATCTACTTCGATGATGGTGTGGTCCAAGAAATTGAAAAACTTCAATATGATAGGACTTTCACCCCGATCCGTATCACTTTGACTATTGACCATGCGTGAATTTCCGTGTGAGTATACAGTCCAGCTTGGGTGTGTTAGCATCGTCGTCAACGTAACCAGCGATGTTAACCACCCGGGGTCTGGCGATCCTTTCGAAGTGTCCGACTGGGATTACTACGGCTGGCGTGATACTGAGTGGGAGATCGTATCAGGTGCTTGGACGATGTGGGATGGTAGTCGTGAAGCTATGACCAGTCAGGAATGTGAGTCTGTGGTAAACTCATACTATGAGAAATTTCAAGGACTGGTTCAATACATGATTGACAAAGAGAGTGAGATGTGAAATTATTCATGTTCTGGGCAACTGTCACCCTCGCTGTAGGAGGTTGGAATGTTTCCAAGCATAACGGACATGACCCAGCAGTGGTTGTCGAAACCCAATACAAGAAGTGGCTGATGGACCAACGTCAACTTCCACCGACACCAGTTGTTGACAGGGAATGGCCTGACACATTTGAACATCACGTTAAACGTACAACAGACTAGGAGAAACAAAATGGCTATCAACATCTTTGGAACACCACCAAAACCAAGCATTCACTTCAAAGATCTGAAGTGGGGGCATACTTACCGGAATATTGCATCTAGAGAGATTGTCCTCTTATCAACCGGGTGCGAGTTCCCAATCGTTCTAAGTCATGAACTGTTTGCAGCATTTACACAGGAATACTTTGGAGATCCATATTTTGAAGAAGTTGACCTGAATGTGGAGGTGTTGGCATGAGTGTTAAATTTGAAGTACCACCAAAACCAGCAAGTAATATCCTCAGCTATGAAGCCTTACGGCAGGCACGAGCCTACCAGAACATTCACTCGGGTCAAGTAGTCATCGCTACGGACGACCATTACGTTCT
>Ga0247820_10000358_pt1 | contig 24051 bp, 16 predicted proteins | sample 13C_Glucose_Day1_2_FD_192480 | JGI IMG/M metagenome (GOLD analysis project Ga0247820, IMG submission 192480) | Soil microbial communities from agricultural site in Penn Yan, New York, United States - 13C_Glucose_Day14 | ecosystem: Environmental > Terrestrial > Soil > Agricultural land | place...
CCCTCGCGGCCGACCGGACCCGCTCGCCCTACCGGCAGAGCCTGGACGGCACCTGGAAGTTCGCCTACGCCGACCGACCCGAGGACCGGGACGCCGACTTCCACCGCACCGACACCGACGACAGCGGGTGGGACACCATCCCGGTCCCGTCCGTCTGGCAGCTGCACGGCCACGACTTCCCGATCTACCTGAACATCACCTACCCGTACTGGGGCCCCAACGGCCGCGGCGAGGAGCCACAGCCGCCCGCCGCCCCCACCCGCTACAACCCGGTCGGCCAGTACCGGCGCACCTTCACCGTGCCGCGCGACTGGAAGGGCCGCCGCACCTTCCTCCACTTCGAGGGCGTCAAGTCCGCCCACTACGTGTGGATCAACGGCGAACTCGCCGGCTACGACGAGGACTCCTGCACGCCCTCCGAGTACGACATCACCCGCCTGCTCAGGCCCGGCACCAACCAGATCGCCGTGGAGGTCTACCGCTACGCCGACGGCGACTGGCTGGAGGACCAGGACATGATCCGGCTGAGCGGCATCTTCCGCTCGGTGTACCTCTACTCCACCCCGTCCGTGCGCCTGCGCGACTTCAAGCTGGACACCCCGCTCGACGACACCTACCGGCGGGCCGAGCTGGCGGTGACCGCGAGCGTGCGGGCGTACGGCGGCGAGGAGAGCGGGCGGTACACCGTCGAGACCCAGCTGTACGACGACCGCGGTCACGCCGTCTGGCCCCGCCCGCTGCGGGGGACCGCCGACCTCGGCACGGCGGGCGCGGGCGAGGACGTCACCGTACGGGCCGCGAGGGCCGTGCCGGAGCCCCGGCTGTGGTCGGCCGAGCACCCGAACCTCTACACGGCCGTCCTCAGGCTCCGCGACCCGGCCGGCGAGGTCGTCGAGACCCTCTCCCACCGCGTGGGCCTGCGCGAGTTCGCCCTCGTGGACGGCCTGATGCGGATCAACGGCAGGCCCGTCTCCTTCCGCGGCACCAACCGCCACGAGATGCACCCCTCCCGCGGCACCGCCCTGACCCGCGAGGACCTGGTCGAGGACATCGGGATCATCAAGCGGATGAACATCAACTCCGTCCGCACCTCGCACTACCCGAACAACCCGCTGTGGTACGAACTCGCCGACGAGTACGGCCTCTACCTCGTGGACGAGACCAACCTCGAGACCCACGGCATCCGTTCGGACTACCCCGGCGACCACCCGGAGTGGACGGCGGCCTGCGTCGCCCGCGCCCAGAACATGGTGCACCGCGACAAGAACCACCCCTCGGTGGTCATCTGGTCGCTCGGCAACGAGGCGGGCGGCGGCTCCACGTTCACCGCCATGCACGACTGGATCCGCTCCTGCGACCCCACGCGCGTCATCCAGTACGAGGGCGACGACCGGCCGGGGATCAGCGACATCCGCTCGAAGATGTACGAGAGCCCGGCACGGGTCGAGCAGCGCGCCGGGGACACCGCCGACACCCGCCCGTACGTCATGATCGAGTACTCCCACGCGATGGGGAACTCCAACGGCAACCTCAAGAAGTACTGGGACGTCGTCCGCCGCCACGACGTCCTCCAGGGCGGCTGGATCTGGGACTTCGCCGACCAGTCCCTGTACACGCCCGTCCCCGCCCGCACCCTGCTCACCGAGTCGGGGCCGGCCGGACTGCGCGGGGAGATCCTCGCCACCCGCGGCGCCCTCGACCGCGACAAGGGCCTGTCCGGCCTCACGGTCTTCGAGCGCGACGACAGCCTCGACCTCACCGGATCGCTCACCCTGGAGGCCTGGGTCACCCCCGCGTACACGGGCTACCACCAGCCCATCATCGCCAAGGGCGACACCCAGTACGCGCTCAAGCAGACCAACAGGAACATGGAGTTCTTCATCCACTCCGGGGGCCAGTGGATCACCGCGAGCTGGCCGCTGCCGGACGACTGGACCGGCCGCGAGCACCACGTCGCGGGCGTCTTCGACGCGGGGGCCGGCACGCTGACCCTGTACGTCGACGGCACGGTGCGGGCCACCCGCACCACCGACCGGCGGCCCACCGGCAACACCGCCGCCCTCTCCCTCGCCGGCGACGCCGACAACCAGACCCGCGAGTTCAGCGGCACCGTCCGCCGCGCCCGCGTCTACGCCCGCCCCCTCGGCGCCGCCGAACTGGCCTCGGACTCCCGCGCGCCGGGCGACGAGGGCGTGCGGTTCTGGTTCGACGCCGCCACCGCCGGGGCCGAGCGGAAGCGGCCGGACGAGCGGACGTTCCTCGCCTACGGCGGCGACTGGGGCGACAACCCCAACGACGGCGCCTTCGTCGCGGACGGCATCGTCACCGCCGACCGCGGCCACACCGGCAAGGCCGCCGAGGTCAAGCGCGTCTACCAGGCCGTCAACGCCGTCCGCGCCTCCGGCGCCGGTGCCGCTGTCGGCGCCGTCACCCTGACCAACGAGTACCTGTTCACCAACCTCCGGGAGTTCGAAGGCCGTTGGGAGCTGGTCGCCGACGGCGAGGTGGTGCGGCGGGGACGGCTGTCCCGGGACCAGCTGGACGTGCCGCCGCTGTCCCGGAAGACCGTCACGGTGCCCGTGCGCCTGCCCGGGAACCCGAAGCCGGGCACCGAGTACTTCCTCCAGCTCTCCTTCACCACCAAGGAGTCCACCCGGTGGGCCGGGGCAGGCTTCGAGGTGGCCCGGCAGCAGCTCCCGCTCGACGCCGGCGGCCCGGCCGTGACCCCCGTACCGCTGTCCCGCGTCCCGGCCCTGCGCCACGAGGAGCGCGACGGGGAAGTCGAAGTCACCGGAAGGGACTTCACGGTCACCGTCGACAAGGGCAGCGGCACCATCACCTCCTACGAGGCGAAGGGCGTCCGCCTGATCACCTCGGGGCCGGTGCCCAATTTCTGGCGGGCGCCCACCGACAACGACCACGGCAACGGCCAGCACACCCGCAACCAGACCTGGCGCGACGCCGGCGCCCGCCGTGAGGTCACCGACGTCACCGTGCGGGCCCTCGGCGACCGTGCCGTCGAGATCGAGGTCCGCGGCACCCTGCCCACCACGACACGGTCCGCGTACACCACCACCTGCACGGTGTTCGGCAACGCCGAGATCAAGGTCCACAGCACCCTGCACCCGGGCGCGCCGGACCTGCCGTACATCCCGGAGGTCGGCACACTGCTGTTCCTGCCGCGCCGCCTGGACCGCCTGCACTACTACGGCCGGGGCCCCGAGGAGAACCACTGGGACCGCAACACCGGCACCGACGTGGGCCGTTACTCGTCGACCGTGGCCCGCCAGTGGACCCCGTACATCCGGCCGCAGGAGAACGGCAACAAGACCGACGTCCGCTGGGCCGCGCTGACCGACGCCGGCGGGCGCGGCCTGCTGGTGTCGGGCGAACCCCTGCTGGAGATCAACGCCTCGCACTTCACCCCGGAGGACCTGTCGGCCGGAGTCCGGCACGACTACCAGCTGACCCCGCGGGACGCGGTGGTCCTGCGGGTCAACCACCGGCAGATGGGCGTCGGCGGCGACAACAGCTGGGGCGCGCACACCCACGACGAGTTCAAGCTCCCCGCCGGCCGCGACTACGCGTACACCTACCGGCTGCGCCCGCTCACCGACGTGGACGAGGCGACGGCGCTCTCCCGCCGGCCCACCGCGGGGGAGTGACCCGGGAAGTGGGCGAGCGGCGCCGGCGGGATCTCACCCGGCGGCGTCGCTGAGCCCCAGCCGCAGATGCTCCACGTGGTAGACGGCCTGGTCGAGCAGCTCGGCGACATGGTGGTCGTGCAGCGCGTACACGACGGAACGGCCCCGGCGCTCCCCGACCACCAGGCCGAGATTGCGCAGCAGCCGCAGCTGGTGCGAGCAGGCCGACTGCTCCATGCCCACCTCCGCCGCCAGCTCCGTGGCGGGCAGCGGGCCTTCGCGCAGCCGGGCGAGGATCAGCAGCCGGGAGGGCGTGGACAGGGCCTGGAGCGTGGTGGCGACCTTCGCGACGTTGTCCGCGTCCAGCCGCACGCGCGCGGCGTCGTCCTGCGGGATGACGGCTCCATGACCCATGGCGGACATCCTACCCATCGCATATGAACGCATGAATGAGTCTTCATGCGTTCCTGTATGGTGGCCGGGTGTCCGTGACTCTCGCTCCCGCACCCGGCCGGTCCCTCGACGCCCCGGCGCGACGCCGCCGCACCCGTGTCCTCGCCCTCCCGGAAGCCCGGTGGGCGCTCGCCGCGCTCATGGCCTTCCTCGCGGGGCTCGCCGCCGACCTGGGCGGCGCGCCACCCTGGGCCGGCGGGATCCTGTACGCCGTCGCCTATGTGTGCGGCGGCTGGGAACCGGCCCTCGAAGGGCTGCGCGCGCTGCGCGGGCGGACCCTCGACGTCGACCTGCTGATGATCGTCGCCGCACTGGGCGCCGCCGCGATCGGACAGGTGCTCGACGGCGCCCTGCTCATCGTCATCTTCGCCACCTCCGGAGCCCTGGAGGCCCTGGCCACCGCCCGCACCGCCGACTCCGTACGCGGACTGCTCGACCTCGCGCCCACCACCGCGACCCGTGTCACCGACGGCGGCGAGGAGACCGTGCCCACCGCCGCGCTCGCCGTCGGCGACGTCGTCCTGGTCCGCCCCGGTGAGCGCATCGGCGCCGACGGCACCGTCCTGGACGGGGTCAGCGAGGCCGACCAGGCCACCATCACCGGCGAGCCCCTGCCGGTCGTCAAGGGCCCCGGCGACGACGTCTTCGCCGGCACCCTCAACGGCACCGGAGCCCTGCGCGTCCGGGTCGGCCGCGACCCGGGCGACTCGGTGATCGCCCGCATCGTCGCCCTGGTCGAGGACGCCTCCCGCACCAAGGCGCCGACCCAGCTGTTCATCGAGAAGATCGAGCAGCGGTACGCCGTCGGCGTCGTCGTCGCCACCCTCGCGGTGTTCGGCGTCCCGCTCGCCTTCGGCGCGCACCTCACCGACGCCCTGCTCCGGGCGATGACCTTCATGATCGTCGCCTCGCCGTGCGCGGTCGTCCTCGCCACCATGCCGCCCCTGCTGTCCGCCATCGCCAACGCCGGCCGGCACGGCGTCCTGGTCAAGTCCGCGGTCGCCATGGAACGCCTCGGCGAGATCGACGCCGCCGCCCTCGACAAGACCGGCACCCTCACCGAGGGCACCCCCGAGGTCACCGCCGTACGCCCGCTGCCCGGCTCCGGCCTCGACGAGGACGCCCTGCTCGCCCTGGCCGCCTCGGCCGAACACCCCAGCGAGCACCCGCTGGCCCGCGCCGTGGTGAGCGCCGCCCGCGCCCGCGGCCTGGCCCTCGCCCCCGCCACGGACTTCACCGCCGCACCCGGCCGGGGCATCACCGCCACCGTGCGGGGAGCGGCGGTGACCGTGGGCCGCGCCGACCCGGCGGAAGCGGAGCACGGCGAGACCGTCGTCCGCGTCACCCGCGACGGCGCCCCCGTCGGCACCCTCGCCCTCACCGACCGCCTCCGGCCCGGCGCCCCGGCCGCCACCGCCGCCCTGACGGCCCTCAACGGCACCGCCCCCGTCCTGCTGACCGGCGACAACGCGCGCGCCGCCGCCCGCGTCGCCGCCGCCACCGGCCTCACGGACGTCCGCGCGGGCCTGCTCCCCGAGGACAAGGTGAACGCCGTACGGGACCTGCGGGCCGCCGGCCGCAAGGTGCTGTTCGTCGGCGACGGCGTCAACGACGCGCCCGCCCTCGCCGCCGCCCACGCCGGCATCGCGATGGGCCGCGCGGGCTCCGACCTGGCCCTGGAGACCGCGGACGCGGTCGTGGTGCGCGACGAACTCGCCGCCGTCCCCGCGGTCGTACGGCTGTCCCGCACCGCCCGCCGGCTCGTGACGCAGAACCTCGTCATCGCGGGCACGGCCATCACCGCCCTCGTCCTGTGGGACCTCCTCGGCCACCTCCCGCTCCCGCTCGGCGTCGCCGGCCACGAGGGCTCCACCGTGCTGGTCGGTCTGAACGGGCTGCGGCTGCTGCGCGAGTCGGCATGGCGATCCGGGCAGCCGCAGGACACGTGAGGTCGATGTCGGATTCCCGCCAGACCGGACCGCCGCCGGTGCCCGATCCTTGAGACATGCAGAAGGGGATGCACACCGACACCGAGCGCTGCGTGCGCGCCGTGCGGTCCAAGGACGCGCGGTTCGACGGCTGGTTCTTCACCGCCGTCCTCACCACCGGAATCTACTGCCGGCCCAGCTGCCCCGTCGTCCCGCCCAAGCCGGCGAACATGGTCTTCCACCCGAGCGCGGCGGCCTGCCAGCAGGCCGGGTTCCGGGCCTGCAAACGGTGCCGGCCCGACACCAGCCCCGGCTCACCGGAGTGGAACCACCGCGCCGACCTGGTGGCCCGCGCCATGCGGCTGATCGCCGACGGCGTCGTGGACCGCGAGGGCGTGCCCGGGCTCGCCGCCCGGCTCGGCTACAGCACCCGGCAGATCGAACGCCAGCTGCTCGCCGAGCTGGGCGCCGGCCCCCTCGCGCTCGCCCGCGCCCAGCGCGCCCAGACCGCCCGGCTGCTCATCGAGACGACCCGGCTGCCGATGGCGGAGATCGCCTTCGCGGCCGGCTTCGCCTCCGTCCGCACCTTCAACGACACCGTCCGCGAGGTCTTCGCGCTCTCCCCGAGCGACCTGCGCACCCGGGCGCCGCGGGACGCCTCCCACGCCGCCCCCGGCGCGCTCTCCCTACGCCTGCCGTTCCGCGCCCCGCTCAACCCCGACAACCTCTTCGGCCACCTCGCCGCCACCGCCGTACCCGGCGTGGAGGAGTGGCGCGACGGCGCCTACCGGCGCACCCTGCGGCTGCCGTACGGGCACGGCATCGTCGCCCTCACCCCGCGCCCCGACCACATCGCCTGCCGTCTCACCCTCGGCGACCCCCGCGACCTCACCGTCGCCATCAGCCGCTGCCGCCGCCTGCTCGACCTCGACGCCGACCCGGTCGCCGTCGACGGCCAGCTGCGCGCGGACCCGGTCCTCGCGCCCCTGGTCGACAAGGCGCCCGGCCGCCGCGTGCCCCGCACCGTCGACGAGGCCGAGTTCGCCGTCCGGGCCGTCCTCGGCCAGCAGGTCTCCACCGCCGCCGCCCGCACCCACGCCGCCCGCCTGGTCACCGCGCACGGCACACCCCTCGACGACCCCGAGGGCGGCCTCACCCACCTCTTCCCGTCCCCCGAGGCCCTGGCCGCCCTCGACCCCGAGACCCTGGCCCTGCCCCGCACCCGCCGCACCACCTTCACCACCCTGGTGAGCCGGCTCGCCGGGGGCGAACTCCACCTGGGGGCCGACAGCGACTGGCCCGGGACCCGCGCCCGGCTCCTCGCCCTCCCCGGCTTCGGTCCCTGGACGGCCGACGTCATCGCCATGCGCGCCCTCGGCGACCCCGACGCCTTCCTCCCCACCGACCTCGGCATCCGCCGCGCCGCCCGCGAACTGGGCCTGCCCTCCACCCCGGCCGCCCTCACCGCGCGCGCGGCCGGCTGGCGGCCCTGGCGGGCGTACGCGGTCCAGTACCTGTGGGCGACGGACAGCCACCCGATCAACTTCCTTCCGGCGCAGACGACCAAGGAACCGTGACCGATGAAGCAGCACACCGTGACCGACAGCCCCTACGGCCCGCTGACGCTCGTCGCCGACGACGGCGTCCTGTGCGGCCTCTACATGACCGGCCAGCGCCACCGCCCGCCCGAGGAGACCTTCGGCACCCCCGACGACACCCCGTTCGCCGGGGCGACGGAGCAGCTGGCGGCCTACTTCGCGGGCGAGCTGAAGGAGTTCACCCTCGAACTGCGCCTGCACGGCACCCCGTTCCAGCGCCGCGTCTGGGACGAGCTGACCCGCATCCCCTACGGCGAGACCCGCACCTACGGCCAACTCGCCGACACCCTCGGCAACTCCGGGGCCTCCCGCGCCGTCGGCCTCGCCAACGGCCGCAACCCGGTCGGCATCATCGTCCCCTGCCACCGCGTCATCGGCGCGAGCGGCTCCCTCACCGGCTACGGCGGCGGCCTGGAGCGCAAGCAGCGCCTGCTGGACCTCGAACGCGGAACCGCCCTGTTCTAGACGGCGATCCGGCGCAGCAGCGCGGGCAGCGCGGTGCCGATCGGCTCGCGGATCACCTCGTCGGCGAGGCCGTCGTACGGCGTCGGCTCCGCGTTGACGACGATCAGCCGGGCACCGTGGCCGGCGGCCACCTCCGCGAGCCCGGCGGCGGGGTGGACCTGGAGGCTGGTGCCCACGGCGACGAAGACGGTGCAGGCCTTGCTGATCGCCGCCGCCTCCCCGAGCACCACCGGGTCGAGCCGCTCGCCGAACATCACCGTGGCCGGCTTGAGGACGCCGCCGCAGTCCCGGCACGGCGGATCGTCCTCACCGGCCTCGACCCGGGCGAGGGCGTCCTCCATCGGCCCGCGCGCGTGGCACCCGGTGCACACCACGCGCCGTACGGTGCCGTGCAGTTCGAGCACCTTGCGGTCCGGCATCCCGGCGAGCTGGTGCAGCCCGTCCACGTTCTGCGTGAGCACCCGCACCGGCACCCCGGAGCGCTCCAGCTCGGTCACGGCGCGGTGCGCGGCGTTCGGCTCGACGGCGTGCGCGAAGGTCTCGCGCCGCATCCGCCAGGAACGGCGGCGGATCTCGGGATCGCCCATGTAGTACTCGTAGGTCACGAGCTTCTCGGCCTCGGGGTCACGGCGCCACAGTCCGTTCGGCCCCCGGTAGTCAGGGATGCCGGAGTCGGTGCTGACGCCGGCACCGCTGAGAAGGGCGACGAGGGGCTTGCTCATGCGGCCGAGAGTAGGCCGCCGTGCGCCGCTCCGGCGAGCGGATATCGCCCCCGCGGCCGCCCGGCGCACCCGGCGCCCGTCCTCACGCCTCCGTCCGCGCCAGTCGCAGCGTGCGCTCCGCCAGCTCGCTGATCCGTACCCCGTCGAAGCCGAAGACGGCGCTGCGGACCGTGTCCTCGAGGGGGTCCTTCCACTGGGCCGGGACGGCCGCGCCGCCGCACAGGACACCCGCCACCGAGCCCGCCGTCGCGCCGTTGGAGTCGGTGTCCAGGCCGCCGCGCACGGTCAGGGCGATGGTGCGGCTGAAGTCGCCGTCGCCGTACAGCAGGCCCGCGGTGAGCACGGCCGCGTTGGGGACCGTGTGGATCCAGCCGAGGCCCGCCGTCTCCTCCGCGAGCGTGGTGAGCGTGTCCTCCCAGGCCAGTCCGGCGTCGTGCAGGGACGCCACCCGGCGTACCGTGCGGGCGAGACGGCTGCCCGCCGGGATCACCGTCAGCGCCTCGTCGACCGCGTGCCGCACCGCGGGCGCGGTGAACGCCGCCGAGATCAGGGCCGCCGCCCACATCGCGCCGTACACCCCGTTGCCCGTGTGCGACAGCACCGCGTCCCGGCGGGCCAGCGAGGCGGCGCGGCGCGGGGCGCCCGGGGAGGTCCAGCCGTGGATGTCGGCGCGGATGAGGGCGCCGATCCACTCCTGGTACGGATTGTCGTAGGTGGCCGTGAGCGGCGGCCTGAGACCGTTCGCGAGATTCCGGTAGGCCACCCGTTCCGCGGTGAAGGTCTGCAGGTACGGCAGCCGCGTCAGCCACAGGTCGCCCACCTGTTCGGTGGTGAAGGCGAAGCCGTGGGTCTCCAGCAGGACCAGGCCGAGGATCGCGTAGTCGACGTCGTCGTCCCGGCAGCTGCCGTGCACGCGGCCCCGGACGCAGGTCCGCCACTCGGGGCGCAGGGCGAGGCCCTCGCTCTCGGTCGGCGGCTCCGGGAGGTAGTCGGTGAGCGGGAGGGCGCCGGTCCGGCGCAGGTAGCGGTCGATGCGTTCGCGCGTCCACACCTCGCCCTGCTCCACCGGTTTCCCGAGCATGTTGCCGGCGATCCGGCCCAGCCAGCCTCCGAGGACGCGGTCGGCGAGCCCCGGCTGCGGTTCCACAGCGGTCATGGCGGTCATGGGTCCGGTCTACCCGGTTCCGGGCCGTTTCACGGGCTGGGCAGGCCATGGCGGCCACCGGGCCCGCCGGTTAGGGTCACAGCGGCGCGACTGGCCTCCACTACGCGTGCGGGGCCCGGAGAACGAGGGGACATGCAAGTGGCGGACGCTGCAGGGAGCGGCACTCGTACGGCACGGTCGGCACGGCGGGTGCTCGTCGCCGCGGACAAGTTCAAGGGGTCGCTGACGGCCGTCGAGGTCGCCGAGCGGGTGACGGCCGGGCTGCGCCGGGTCGTACCGGAGCTGGAGGTCGAGGCGCTGCCGGTGGCCGACGGCGGCGACGGCACCGTGGCCGCGGCGGTCGCGGCCGGTTTCGCGCGCCGGGAGGTCCGGGTGGCCGGCCCGCTGGGGGACGAGGTGACCGCGGCGTACGCGCTGCGCGGTGACACCGCCGTGGTGGAGATGGCGGAGGCGAGCGGGCTGCAGCGGCTTCCGGCCGGGGTGTTCGCGCCGCTCACGGCGTCGACGTACGGGTCGGGGGAGCTGCTGCGGGCCGCGCTGGACGCGGGTGCGCGGACCATCGTGTTCGGGGTGGGCGGGAGCGCCACCACCGACGGCGGTGCGGGCATGCTGTCGGCGCTGGGCGCGCGGTTCGTGACGGCGGCCGGCGAACCGGTGGCGCCGGGGGGCGGAGGACTCGCCGAGCTGGCGTCCGCCGATCTGTCCGGGCTGGATCCGCGGCTGGCGTCGGTGGAGTTCGTGCTCGCCAGCGACGTCGACAATCCGCTGACCGGGCCCAAGGGCGCGCCGGCGGTGTACGGCCCGCAGAAGGGCGCCTCGCCGGAGGACGTGGAGACGCTGGACACGGCGCTCACGCACTTCGTGAAGGTGCTGGAGGGGGCGGTGGGGGAGAAGGCCGCCGCCTGCGCCGCCTCGCCGGGGGCGGGGGCCGCGGGAGGCATCGGCTTCGGCGCGCTGCTCCTCGGCGCCGGTTTCCGTCCCGGCATCGAGGTGATGCTGGACGTGCTGGGGTTCGCGCCGGCCCTGGAGCGGGCGGACCTGGTGATCACCGGTGAGGGGTCGCTGGACGAGCAGACGCTGCACGGCAAGGCTCCCGCGGGTGTCGCCGCGGCGGCGCGGGCGGCGGGCCGGGAGGTCGTCGCGGTGTGCGGGCGGCTCGCGCTGCCGCCGGAGGCGCTGGGACGGGCGGGCATCCGGCGGGCGTACGCCCTGACGGACCTGGAGCCCGACGTCGCGAAGTGCATCGCGGACGCGGGCCCCGTGCTGGAACGCACGGCGGAACGCATCGCCCGCGACTTCCTGGCCTGACGCGGCGAGGATCCCTTCCGCGCCCCTTCCCGTCCCGCACCCCGGTGGCGGCACGGGAAGGGGCGGCGGCGCCCGATACGGCGTGTCCGCCGCCGTGTTGCGGTCCTTACCGGCAGTGGTTCCATGGAAATGAAGGCGTACACCCCGAAAGGGGACGGACTTCATGCCCACCAAGGTCATCCGCAATCCCGGGGGAAGGGAACGACCGCGCGACGCCCCCTGGTACACGCTCTACCCACGACGGTGGTGGTCCCGGAGCACAGGGGCCGTGGACCGGCGCTGGCGCACGTTCAGGACCGACCGTGAGGCGCGCAAGCGCATCCTCCCGAACCGCAGATGGCACCCCCGCGGGGTCTCCCGCGGCCGCCTGCTCCGCGCCTACGCCTTCCTCGGGACGCTCCTGCTGCTCACCTATGTGGGACTGAAGCTCTACGACGATGCGAACGGGAAACGCAAGGTGCTCGGCGGAGCGCTCGACTCCGACTGGTTCAAGACCGTCTACTCCCTCGTGGGCCCTCTGCTGACGGGCTCTCTGCTCCTCGCGATCTTCCTCCTCTTCTGGTACCGCAGGATCAGGAAACCCCTCGTCGGCACGGCGCGCGACAGGCCGCACGAACTGGTCCCCACCGCCGGGACGCTGGTCGACCGGATCGTCGGACGGCACGAACTGGCCCAGGTGATGGCCCAGACCCTCCGCGACAGGAAGACGCGCAAGCCCTATCTGCTCGTCGGCGGTGTGGGCGTCGGCAAGACGGCCGTCCTGGTGGAGCTCACGCGGATGCTGGCGCAACAGTCCGCCGTTCCCGTGCCGATACGCCTGCGGGACATGGACGGCGACGGTGAACTCGACTTCGAGAAGATGGCACGGCGCCGCTTCGCGGAACTGGCCGACGCGGGAGTCTCCGCCGGCCACGTCGACAAGGCCTGGCGGCAGCTGCGGCTCGACGACAAGGCCGTGGTGATCGCCGACGGGCTGGAGGAAGCCCTGATCGACGAGCAGCACCGGGAGGACCGCGACAACATCATCCGCCGGGCCATAGACCGGGCGGACCGTCAGCAGCTGCCGCTGGTCATCGCCTCCCGGCCGCACACCCCGCTCGAGGGAACCCGCGCCGCGATCGCCGACCTGGAGCCGCTGAGCGAGGAGGCGGCCCTGGAGTACCTGGTGCGGGAACCCGGCGAGACCGACGAACGCCGGCTGGACTGGGTGGTGGAGACCGCCGAGGTCACGGACTCGCCGATCTACCTGCGGATCGCCCGCCTGCTGCAACAGCGCGGGCTGCTGGAACACCTGACGCTGCGCGAGGAACCCGGCCGCCTCAACACGCGCAGCAACGACTGCTCCACGATCCGGCTGTGGCTGCTCGACACCTACCGCCAGGCGATGGAGGACGGCCGCATCTTCGACAAGCTGGTGATGGACCGCAGGGAGCGCCAGGAGACCGTGTGGGTGGCCTCCGCCCTGGCCTGCCTGGGGCTGCTGCAGGACAGCCTCGAGGTGACGTTCGACGACTTCGTCGGCGCCTACATGAAGGACCTCCGCAGCCGCGGACAGCCGACGGAGCCGTCGGCCGACAACCAGCAGGAAGCGGTCCGTCTGGCCGCCTCCCCCGCGCAGCGGGAGGCGATCTGGTCCGTGCTGAGCAGGAACGTCGACGAGTCGCCGTCCTGGACCGACCCCCTCGCCTACCCCAACGAGTGCTACACCGAGCTGGCCCGGTACGCCGCCAACGCACAGCTCCTCGGACTGGTCAGGGGCTACGAGAACAAGGTCCGCTTCCCGCACAGCATCGTCCAGGCATATCTGGGCTACCGCCTCCTCAGCGAGGTGGACGGCCACCGGCTCCCCGCCGTCGTCGAACCCGCCCTGCACAGCCCGGGCCCGTCCCGCGAACTGCTCATCGCCCTGGTGCTGCTGTCACGTCACCGGGCGTCGGCGCCCGCCACCGGGGCGGCCCCGCGGCCGAAACTGGCCGAGCTGCTCAGCAGGGCGGCGGCGAAGCGGCACGACGCCAAGTACTTCGACCTGTACGGCGCGGCCCTGGAGATCGACAGCGTCGACCCGGAGCCGATGCAGAACACCCTGGCCCGGAACCTCGACGAACAGTGGGAGGGCCTGCTCATCAGGGGCGAACAGCGGACGGTGCAGAACGCCAAACTGGGGCTGGTGCGGCGCTTCGGCGCCGCTCTGCGCGAACGGGAGCGCCGCAGCAGGGGCCGCCGCCCGCCGCCCGCCGGGCAGGCGCCAGCACGGCTGACCCTCCCCTACGACCGCCTCTTCAGCATCGCTACGCACGAGCCCGCCCATCCGGTGCGGATCGCGATCGTGCACCAGATGGCCTCCGGTGGCGACGCGGCCTTCCATGCCCTGCGCCAGTTGTTCCCCCTCGGCATCGACCCCGTGGAGCAGTACCTGGAGAGAACGCGCAGCGCCAAGGAGAGGTTCGACCGTGACTACAACGCCTGGCTCGGTGAGGCGGACGCGAACCCGTCCGGGGGCTCGGCGCAGGCGGCGGAGCGGCAGCAGAGGCAGGACCGGTTCGTACGGGAGTACGAGCGCAGGCGCACTACGGTGTGGCGTCACTTCGCCCTGCGCGCCTGGCTCCTCCCCATGGTCGTCGGCTCCGTCTCCGACAAGTACCGCGACGAGGCCCAGGAGCGGCTGAACCTCTGGCTGCGGCACCTGTGCGGACCCGGCGAGCCCGACCTGCCCCTGTCCCTGGAGAACGCCCTGGCCCAGGGGTTCAAGAACGCGGCCAACCGCAGGAGGCGGCACCCGGCCGCCTGCGAGGAGACCCGGGCCCAGCTGGTGACGGAGGCGGAGCGGATGCTCACCCGCAGCCGCTACTGGTACGCGCAGCTGAGCCTGCTGCACGCCCTGTGCCTCTGGGAACTTCCCGACACCGTCGGACGCCCCGCCGGACCCGGCGCATCCCCCGATCCCCTGCAGGCGGTCACCCGCTGGCTCTCGATGGCGGGGAGCGCAGCCGGCGCCGCGTCCGCCGACGAAGGCGAACGGCAGGCCCGCGGGCCCCTCCACCCCTTCGTGGCCGAAGCCGGCGACCTGGTGACCCTGGCTCTGGAGACGGGGCACCCGGAGCAGTTCCTCTGGATCGACGAGCACAGCGCCATCGACAACGTGGGGTCCACCCCGGCCGACCCGGAGCGCTACCGCAAGCACAATCTGTGGATCGCCCCGTCGGCGGGCTGGAGCAGCCTGCACCCCCGGGCGCAGCGGCTGCTCGCCGACGTCCTGGTCATGCTCAACCTCACCGAACGCGACGGGAGCCCCGACGACATCGAGGGACGGCTGAACCGCGCGAACCGGGCCACCCTCCCGCCCTGCGTCACCGAGGACCGCGGCCCGCTCCACCCCGAACGCAGCGTGGGGCGGGCCGACGGGAGCCAGGCCGGCTCCACCTGCCTGCCGACCTGCACGTTCCGGTTGTGCCCCTATCCGCCCAAGGCCGGCAAGGAGCGGACGGAGATCGAGGAGCCGTTCTGCCGGCAGCAGCAGGCCCTCCTGCACAGCCGCTCCCGCTGGCACTCCCAGGCCTTCACCCGGCACACCGCGCCCTGGGTGAGCACGCCCGTCAGGGAGCTGCACGCCTTCTGGGAGGAGATGGCCGACCGCAACCGCAAGACACCCGGCGGCGACGAGGAGATCTTCTGACCCGCCCGCCGGGCCGCGGACACAGCAGTGGGCCCCGGACCGGAGGTCCGGGGCCCACACGCACTGCGGCGGCGCTACGGCAGCTGCGCCGCCCGCGCCTCACGACGGTTGTCGCGGAAGTTGTTCACCCGGCGGGCCGTGGCGAACAGCGGGATCACCGCCCCCATCACCAGCTGCAGCGCACAGCCCGTCTGCAGCAGCAGCTGACCGCTCGGCGCGTCGAACGCCCACGCCGCCAGCAGGCCCATCGACAGCACGATCCACGACAGCATCGCCACCGCGAGGCGGCCCCGCGGCTTCGGGTACTCCACCCGGCTCACCATCAGCCAGGCCGTGCCGATGATCGCCAGCAGCGTCGCCACGAACGGCAGCTCCAGCAGCACGATCGAGACGACGGTCAGCGCGCCGAACGGCGACGGCATGCCCTGGAAGGTGCCGTCCTTCACCGTGACGCAGGAGAACCGCGCCAGCCTCAGCACCACCGCCAGCAGCACCACGATCGCCCCGACCGCGGCCACTCTCTGGTGCGCGTCGTCCGCGACCATGCCGTAGACCAGGACGAAGTACGCCGGCGCCAGGCCGAAGCTGATCAGGTCGGACAGGTTGTCCAGCTCCGCGCCCATCGGCGAGGAGCGCAGCTTGCGCGCCACCAGGCCGTCGAACAGGTCGAAGACCGCCGCGCACAGCATCAGGATGACGGCCGTGGCCGCGCTGTGGCGGGCCATGCCCGTCTCCTGGCTGCCCTGGAGGTGCGGGATCAGGATGCCGGTGGTGGTGAAGTACACCGCCATGAAGCCGCAGGTCGCGTTGCCCAGGGTGAGCGTGTCCGCTATCGACAGGCGGAGCGAGAGGGGCATCTCCTCCTCGTCGTCCGCGTCGTCGGCCTCCGGCACCCAGCCGCCCTGTGTGTCGGGATCAGCCACGGTCAATTCGAGTCACCCCAGCCACGGTCTTCTGACCGACCTCCACGGCCACCTCCACACCCTCGGGCAGGTAGAGGTCGACACGCGAGCCGAACCGGATCAGACCGACGCGCTCGCCCTGCTCGACCTTGGTGCCCTCGGGCACGTAGGGCACGATGCGGCGGGCCACGGCGCCGGCGATCTGGATCATCTCGATGTCGCCGAGCTCGGTGTCGAAGTGCCACACGACGCGCTCGTTGTTCTCGCTCTCCTTGTTGAAGGCGGGAACGAAGCCACCGGGGATGTGCTCGACCGACGTCACCGTGCCGGACAGCGGGGCCCGGTTCACGTGGACGTTGAGCGGGCTCATGAAGATCGCGACGCGGGTGCGCCCGTCCTTCCACGGCATGATGCTCTGCACCACACCGTCGGCGGGCGAGATGACCCTGCCCTGTGCGATCTCGCGCTCGGGGTCGCGGAAGAACCACAGCATCCCCGCCGCCAGGGCGGTGGCGGGGAGGGCGACGGCCTTGGCGGCACCCGAGCGGCGGGAGCGGAGCAGACTGACGGCTGCGGTGGCGACGGTCGGCAGAAGCCACGGCGATGCTCCGCGCGCGAGGCGTACGCCGGCGAGGCTGTCGCGGTGTGCAGAGGTTTGGCTGTGGGGCATGGATGACCTTCGTAGCGGATGATGCCGCGCACTTGCGGGGGACGGCGGCTTTCCGGCGATCGTAGCGGCTTCCGGCCGCAACTGGGTAAGCCAGGCAGCCGAGTCGGCGGCTGAAGAGTGCATACGGGGTGTGATCCTCTTCTCCAAGAAAACACCCCGTATCCGGACATCTAGCCCTGGAATCGATACTCTTCGAGCAGTCGGCGGCCGATGATCATTTTCTGGATCTCGGCGGTGCCTTCACCGATCAGCAGCATCGGCGCCTCACGGTAGAGGCGCTCGATCTCGTACTCCTTGGAGAAGCCGTAGCCGCCGTGGATCCGGAAGGCGTCCTCCACGACCTCCTTGCAGTATTCGGACGCGAGGTACTTCGCCATCCCCGCTTCGAGGTCGTTTCGTTCTCCGGAGTCCTTTTTGCGCGCTGCGTTCACCATCATCGCATGCGCGGCCTCCACCTTGGTAGCCATCTCCGCCAGCTTGAACTGGATGGCCTGGTGCTGGGCGATCGGCTTGCCGAAAGTGTGACGCTGCTGGGCGTACTGGACGCCGAGCTCGAAGGCACGCTGAGCGACGCCGCAGCCACGCGCCGCCACGTTGACACGGCCCACCTCGACACCGTCCATCATTTGGTAAAAACCTCGGCCGGTGACCCCGCCGAGCACCCGGTCGGCGGGAATCCGCAGGCCGTCCATGATGAGCTCGGTCGTGTCGACGCCCTTGTAGCCCATCTTGTCGATCTTGCCGGGAACGGTGAGGCCGGGGCGGACCTCCCCGAAGCCCGGCTCCTTCTCCACCAGGAAGGTGGTCATCGACTTGTGCGGGGCCGTGCCGTCCGGGTGACCCTCGTCACTCCGGACCAGAACGGCCACCAGCGACGACGTGCCGCCGTTCGTCAGCCACATCTTCTGGCCGTTCAGGACGTACTCCTCGCCGTCCTTCACCGCCTTGGAGGTGATGGCCGACACGTCGGAGCCGAGGCCCGGCTCCGACATCGAGAAGGCGCCGCGGATGTCGCCGGCCGCCATCCGCGGCAGGAAGTGGTCCTTCTGCTCCTGCGTGCCGTGCTGCTTGAGCATGTACGCCACGATGAAGTGGGTGTTGATGATGCCGGACACCGACATCCAGCCGCGGGCGATCTCCTCCACGCACAGCGCGTAGGTGAGGAGGGACTCGCCCAGCCCCCCGTACTCCTCGGGAATCATCAGGCCGAACAGCCCGAGTTCCTTCAGGCCGTCGACGATCTGCTGCGGGTACTCGTCGCGGTGCTCCAGCCCGGTGGCGACCGGGATGATCTCCTTGTCCACGAAGTCGCGGACGGTGGAGAGGATCTCCTGCTGGACGTCGGTCAGACCGGCGGTCTGGGCGAGGCGGCTCATCTCTACTTCTCCTCGAGCTCCGGGCGGCCGGGCTGCTCGCCGCCGCGCTCCTTGATGTACGTCCCGGTCGGCACCATCACCTTGCGGCGGAACACGCAGACCAGCGTGCCGTCCTGCTTGTAGCCCTTGGTCTCGACGTACACGATCCCGCGGTCGTTCTTCGACTTCGACGGCCACTTGTCGAGCACGGTCGTCTGGCCGTAGACCGTGTCACCGTGGAAGGTCGGCGCCACGTGCCTCAGCGACTCGATCTCCAGGTTGGCGATCGCCTTGCCGGAGACGTCCGGCACCGACATGCCGAGCAGCAGCGAGTAGACGTAGTTCCCGACCACCACGTTCCTGCCGAAGTCCGTCGTCTTCTCGGCGTAGTTCGCGTCCATGTGGAGCGGGTGGTGGTTCATGGTGAGGAGACAGAACAGGTGGTCGTCGTACTCGGTGACCGTCTTCCCCGGCCAGTGCTTGTACGTCGCGCCGACCTCGAACTCCTCGTAGGTGCGTCCGAACTGCATCGCGCTCAAAGCTCCTCAGTTGTCGGGGGTCTCGAACTTCGACGTGCGCCGCATGCCGGCGGCGCGTCCCTTGCCCGAGATGACCAGGGCCATCTTGCGGCTGGCCTCGTCGATCATCTCGTCGCCGAGCATCGCCGAGCCCTTCTTGCCGCCCGCCTCGGACGTGTAGTAGTCGTACGCGTCCAGGATCAGCTCGGCGTGGTCGTAGTCCTCCTGCGACGGCGAGAAGATCTCGTTCGACGCCTCGACCTGGCCCGGGTGCAGCACCCACTTGCCGTCGAAGCCGAGGGCCGCGGCGCGCCGCGCGACCTCGCGGTAGCCGTCCACGTTGCGGATCTGCAGGTAGGGGCCGTCGATCGCCTGGAGGTCGTTGGCGCGGGCGGCCATCAGGATCTTCATCAGGATGTAGTGGTAGGCGTCCGCCGGGTAGCCGGGCGGCTGCTCGCCGACGACCAGCGACTTCATGTTGATGGAGGCCATGAAGTCGGCCGGGCCGAAGATGATGGTCTCGACGCGCGGGGAGGCCTGCGCGATCTCGTTGACGTTGTTCAGACCCCGGGCGTTCTCGATCTGCGCCTCGATGCCGATCCGGCCGACCTCGAAGCCCATCGTCTTCTCGATCTGGGTCAGCAGCAGGTCCAGGGCGACGACCTGCTGGGCGTCCTGGACCTTGGGCAGCATGATGCAGTCCAGGTTCGGGCCGGCGCCCTCGACGACCGTCACGACGTCCCGGTACGTCCACTCCGTCGTCCAGTCGTTGACGCGCACGACGCGGGTCTTGCCGGTCCAGTCGCCCTCGTTGAGGAACTTCACGATGGTGTGCCGCGCCTCGGGCTTGGCGAGCGGCGCGCACGCGTCCTCCAGGTCGAGGAAGACCTGGTCCGCCGGGAGGCCCTGCGCCTTCTCCAGGAAGCGCGGGTTGCTTCCCGGTACCGCCAGACAGGAGCGGCGGGGGCGAAGGCGATCGACGTTCGTCATGCGGGGACCTCCAGGGGGTCGAGCTTGTTCGCGTTGCGGATCTCGTCGACGATGCGGCCGATGATCCCGGTGATGTCGAAGTCCTTCGGGGTGAAGACCGCGGCCACTCCGGCGGCCCGCAGTTCTTCGGCGTCACCGCTGGGGATGATGCCACCGGCGATCACCGGTATATCCGTGGCACCGGCCACACGGAGCCGTTCGAGCACGTCCGGCACCAGCTGGGCGTGCGAGCCGGACAGGATGGACAGGCCCACCGCGTGCACGTCCTCCGCGAGGGCGGCGTCCACTATCTGCTCGGGGGTGAGCCGGATGCCCTGGTAGACCACCTCGAACCCGGCGTCGCGGGCCCGCACGGCGATCTGCTCGGCGCCGTTGGAGTGCCCGTCCAGGCCCGGCTTGCCGACCAGGAAGCGCAGCTTGCCGACGCCCAGGTCCTTGGCCGTCAGTTCCACCTTCCGGCGCACCCCGGAGAGCGCCGAACCCTCCTCCGCGGCGACCGCGACCGGCGCCGACGACACCCCGGTGGGCGCCCGGAACTCGCCGAACACCTCGCGCAGCGCGCCGGCCCACTCGCCGGTCGTGACACCGGCGCGGGCGCACTCCAGGGTGGCCTCCATCAGGTTGTCGGTGCCGCGCGCCGCCTCCTTCAGCTTCTCCAGCGCCTTGCAGGGACGCGGGTGGTTGAAGGGCGGCTGGTAGCGGGTGTCGCGCCAGTGCCGCAGCGCCCCGACGACGCGGGCCTCCACCGCCGGGTCGACCGTCTGGATCGCGGTGTCCAGATCGGCGGTCAGCGGGTTCGGCTCGGTGCCCTCGAAGGCGTTGACACCGATGATCCTCTCCTCGCCGGACTCGATCCGGGCCCGGCGCTCGGCGTGCGAGGAGACCAGCTGCGACTTGAGGTAGCCGGACTCGACGGCGGCCATCGCGCCGCCCATCTCCTGGATCCGGTCGATCTCCGCGAGCGAGTCCTCGACCAGCTGCTCCACCTTCGCCTCGATCACCTTCGAGCCCTCGAAGATGTCGTCGTACTCCAGCAGGTCGCTCTCGTACGCCAGCACCTGCTGGATGCGCAGGGACCACTGCTGGTCCCAGGGGCGGGGCAGGCCCAGGGCCTCGTTCCAGGCCGGCAGCTGCACGGCACGCGCGCGGGCGTCCTTGGAGAGGGTGACGGCCAGCATCTCCAGGACGATCCGCTGGACGTTGTTCTCCGGCTGCGCCTCGGTCAGGCCGAGGGAGTTCACCTGGACGCCGTAGCGGAAGCGCCGGTGCCTGGGGTCCTCGATGCCGTACCGCTCGCGGGTGATCCGGTCCCAGATGCGGCCGAACGCCCGCATCTTGCACATCTCCTCGACGAACCGCACGCCCGCGTTCACGAAGAAGGAGATGCGGCCGACCACGTCGCCCATGCGCTCCTGCGGCACCTGTCCGCCGTCGCGCACCGCGTCGAGCACGGCGATGGCGGTGGACATCGCGTACGCGATCTCCTGCACCGGCGTGGCCCCGGCCTCCTGCAGGTGGTAGCTGCAGATGTTGATCGGGTTCCACTTCGGGAGGTGGGAGACCGTGTACGCGATCATGTCCGTCGTGAGGCGGAGCGAGGGGCCCGGCGGGAAGACGTGCGTCCCGCGGGACAGGTACTCCTTCACGATGTCGTTCTGGGTCGTGCCCTGGAGGCGCGCGACGTCCGCGCCCTGCTCCTCGGCGACGACCTGGTAGAGCGCCAGCAGCCACATGGCGGTGGCGTTGATCGTCATCGAGGTGTTCATCTGCTCCAGGGGGATGTCCTGGAACAGCCGGCGCATGTCACCGAGGTGGGCGACCGGCACCCCGACCCGGCCGACCTCGCCGCGGGCGAGGACGTGGTCGGAGTCGTAGCCGGTCTGGGTCGGCAGGTCGAAGGCGACCGACAGACCCGTCTGTCCCTTGGCGAGGTTGCGCCGGTACAGCTCGTTGGACGCCTCGGCCGTGGAGTGGCCGGCGTAGGTCCGCATGAGCCACGGACGGTCCTTCTGACGCTCTGTCATCGAACTGCCCTCAGATGTTCCGGAAGCGGTTGATGGCGTCGATGTGCCGGGCGCGCTTCTCGTGGTCGCGCACGCCCAGGCCCTCCTCGGGCGCCAGGCACAGCACGCCGACCTTGCCCTGGTGCAGGTTGCGGTGCACGTCGTACGCCGCCTGGCCGGTGTCCTCCAGGGCGTACGTCCGGGAGAGGGTCGGGTGGATCTTCCCCTTGGAGATCAGGCGGTTGGCCTCCCAGGCCTCGCGGTAGTTGGCGAAGTGGGAGCCGATGATGCGCTTCAGGGACATCCACAGGTAGCGGTTGTCGTACTCGTGCATGTAGCCCGAGGTCGAGGCGCAGGTGGTGATGGTGCCGCCCTTGCGGGTGACGAAGACGGAGGCGCCGAAGGTCTCCCGGCCGGGGTGCTCGAAGACGATGTCGATGTCCTCGCCGCCGGTGAACTCGCGGATGCGCTTGCCGAAGCGCTTCCACTCCTTGGGATCCTGGGTGTTCTCGTCCTTCCAGAACTTGTAGCCCTCGGCGTTGCGGTCGATGATCGCCTCGGCGCCCATCGACCGGCAGATGTCCGCCTTCTGGTCGCTGGAGACGACGCAGATCGGGTTGGCGCCGCCGGCCAGCGCGAACTGGGTGGCGTAGGAGCCGAGTCCGCCGCTCGCGCCCCAGATGAGCACGTTGTCGCCCTGCTTCATGCCGGCGCCGTTGCGGGACACCAGCTGCCGGTAGGCGGTGGAGTTGACGAGGCCGGGGGCCGCCGCCTCCTCCCACGACAGGTGGTCCGGCTTCGGCATCAGCTGGTTGGACTTCACCAGCGCGATCTCCGCCAGGCCGCCGAAGTTGGTCTCGAAGCCCCAGATGCGCTGCTCGGGGTCGAGCATGGTGTCGTTGTGGCCGTCGCTGGACTCCAGCTCGACGGAGAGGCAGTGGGCGACGACCTCGTCGCCGGGCCGCCAGGCGTTGACGCCGGGGCCGGTGCGCAGCACCACGCCCGCGAGGTCGGAGCCGATGATGTGGTACGGCAGGTCGTGGCGCTTGGTGAGCTCGCTGAGCCGGCCGTAGCGCTCCAGGAAGCCGAACGTGGAGAGCGGCTCGAAGATCGACGTCCACACCGAGTTGTAGTTGACCGAGGAGGCCATGACGGCCACCAGGGCCTCGCCCGGGCCGAGCTCGGGCAGCGGCACGTCGTCGAGGTGGATCGACTTGCGGGGGTCCTTGTCGCGGGTCTCGAGGCCCGCGAACATCTCCGTCTCGTCCTTGTGCACGGTGATCGCGCGGTACGACTCGGGGAGCTGCAGGGCGGCGAAGTCCTCCGACGTGGAGTCGGGCGACTGGATCGCGGCCAGGATGTCCTTGACGGTCACGGTGTTGCCTCCGGCGATGAGCGTCCTGAGGGAGGGGCGCTGAGGGTTACGTCGGTGTGCTGCTGAGGGTCGGGGGTTGCCGTCGGTTCGGCGGTGGTGCTGCGGCGGCGCTTGGTGTGCGCGGGAGGTTGCCTGTGACGCAGGCGTCCGGACGTGCGGGCGGTGGGCCCGCCGGGACTCGCCCGGACTCCTTCAACGTATGGCACGCCGTGTCGGCCCGCAAGGCACTGAGTGCCAGAACCTGGGCTCAGGTGAAATCTTTACCCATCAGATGAGCGATGATCGATCGAACGGGGTCCCGGAGGCGTGCGAAAAGGGGCCCTGACATGGCAAAACGGCCACCCGGTGGGGTGGCCGTCGTCACAGCGGTGAGGGGTCTGTTCAGCGCTCCTTGAGCGCCTGCTCGATGGTCCGCATCACTTCGTCCAGCGGGGCGTCGGTGCGGGCGACCGTCACCAGCACCTCGCCGTGCGAGGACGCCGAGACGGCGGGCGGCTGCGGCGGCACCGTGCGCCGGCCCGCCATGATGCCGCTGCCGAAGGTCTTGCGGACGATCGCGAAGGCGTGGTCCAGCTGCGTCTCGACGTCGCCCTGGCCGTCCGCCCGCAGCCAGCGCCGCAGTACGTGGTTGTGGGCGGTGACCACGGCGGACGCGGCGACCTCCGCCAGCAGCGGGTCGTCGTTGGCGTCGTCGTCGTGCGCGTGCTCGTCGAAGTGGCCGAGCAGATAGCGGGTGAAGAGGCGCTCGTAGCGGGCCACCGACGCGATCTCGGCCTCGCGCAGGGTGGGCACCTCACGCGTCAGCCGGTAGCGGGCGACCGAGATCTCCGGCCGCGCCGCGTACATCTTCATGACCTCCTTGATGCCACGGCACACCGTGTCGAGCGGATGCTCGTGCGCGGGGGCGGCGTTGAGCACCGCCTCGGCGCGGACCAGGGTGTCGTCGTGGTCGGGGAAGATCGCCTCCTCCTTGGAACGGAAGTGGCGGAAGAAGGTGCGGCGGGCGACCCCGGCGGCGGCCGCGATCTCGTCGACGGTGGTGGCCTCGTACCCCTTGGTCGCGAACAGCTCCATCGCGGCGGCCGCCAGTTCCCTGCGCATCTTGAGCCGCTGGGCGGCGGCGCGAGAGCCTGCGGCGCTTTCCGGCGGCTCGGTCGTGGCTGGCGTACGTGCGGACTTGGCGGGCTGCGACATGCCCTGAACGTACTGCATGTGCGCAGCTCGGCGCGCATGACCGGGGGCTCCCCCGCCCTCGGCGGGCGGGGGAGCCCCCGGTCATGCG